>R27__coassemble_72_pt1 | contig 88104 bp, 72 predicted proteins | sample R27__metabat2_low_PE_022 | metagenome-assembled genome bin R27 | reverse complement strand
TGTTAACTTTGGCGCTTCAAAACAAGGATTGTTCCGCATATGTCGACTTTCTTCAAAGGAGTGAGGGATGCTGTCCCGATTGCGATGGGCTACTGTGCCGTGGCATTCTCACTCGGCATAACCGCCCGCAATGCCGGGATGACCGCTCCCATGGGCTTCTTCAGCAGCTTCTTCACGAGAGCTTCTGCCGGGGAATACGGCGTCTACACAATGATGGCGGCCCATGCGTCGCTCTTCGAGGTGGTGGCTATATGCATCATCGCCAATTTGCGCTACCTGCTCATGAGCGCCGCGCTGACACAGAAGTTCGCGCCGGACATGCCGCTATGGAAGCGCATCCTCTGCGCCTGCTGCGTGACTGACGAGATCTTCGGCATCTCCATTGCCTACAAGGACAATCTTCCGCTGGCATATCCGCTTGGCGCCACCATCATCGCCGGCTCCTTCTGGGGACTCGGCATGGCCCTGGGCATCACGGCAGGCGAGCTTCTGCCGCCCAATGCCGTATCGGCCCTCAGCGTTGCACTCTACGGAATGTTCATAGCGGTCTTCATACCGGTCTGCCGCAAGGACAAGGCTGTCGCCATCGCCGTCGCGGCGAGCTTCCTGCTCAGTTGGGTCTGCGCTGAAGTACAGCCCATCGCCTCCGTCAGTTCGGGAATCAGGACCGTCGTTCTCACCATACTCATTGCCGCGGCTGCGGCGATCATCAAACCTGTGCCGGAGGAAGAGCAATGAAGAATCTCGGACCGATAGTCTACATCATCGTGATGATACTGGTGACGAACCTCATCAGGGTGTTGCCCGTGACCGTGCTCCGCAAGAAGATCACGAGCAGGTTCTGGCGCAGTTTCCTCTACTATGTGCCCTATGTCACGCTCGCGGTCATGACTTTCCCCGCGATCATGGAGGCCACCGCTTCGCCGCTTGCCGGCGCGCTGGCCCTGGTGGCGGGCATCCTTGCGGCATGGTTCGGCCTCGGGCTCTTCCCGGTCGCCGTCATCTGCTGCGTCGTGGTATTCCTCATCGAACTCTTCTGACGGATCTTCGTCAGGATTTCCTGTCCCGCTTGATTCCGAGCACGCACCACCTCAGGAACGGGATGCGCCTGACCAGCTCGTAGAGGGCGGGGGAGAGCAGCATCACCGCGACGGTGAGGATGACGTACATCGACCATGCGGGCAGGTCCGTATGCTTCCTGAGCTGATAGCCCAGTGCCGCTACGACAAGATAATGGACAATGTAGATGCCGAAACTTGAACGCGTCATGTAGCCGGCGAACTTGCCAGTCCTGTCGAACCATGCCTTGAAGCAGCCCAGAAGGGCAAGCATCATCAACCATGCATACAGGCAGTTGAGCCAGCCGGAAAGGAATTCCGGGTCGGTGTTGGTCTTGCCCCAACCGGTCCAGACCAGTGCCACGCCTGCGGCGACGGCGCAGATGAGCATCGGCAGGTGCATCTTCTCGACCCTCTCCTGCACCTCGTCATGCGAGAAGACGAAATATCCCATCAGGAACGGGATGAAGTAGGTGATCGGCTTGTAGAGATTGAAGAGGCCGTCCAGGCTTTCGGGTCGCGGGTTGAAGATGAGAACCTGCGAACCGAGCCATATGAGGATGCCAAGAAGCACCAGCACGGGGATGCTCGCCTTGCCGCACAGGTTCCAGAAGCGGTCTTTCCCGTCGATCCTCCTGACCAGCACGATCAGCAACGAGAAGATCCAAAGGTCCTGTATGAACCACAACGGCCCGATGCCGCTGAATGCGAAGATGAAATACCGACCGATGGCGGGGACGTTGTCGAAGATGCCCATGTCGCGCGCAACCGCCGTGTTGAAATAGCCGGTCATCCAGTGGAAGGCCAGCAGGCCGATGGTAGAGGGCACGAGCAGCTTCAGCGTGCGGCTCTTGATGAACTGCCTTCCGGTCTGCTTGTCAAGCGCATAGCGTGACGAGATGCCCGCCACCAGGAAGAGCAGCATCATGAACCACGGGTAGAGGATGTACATCACCACATCCTGCGGCTGCTTCATCGGGTCGTCGACGAAACCGCCGATGCCGCCGAAGACGCCCTTGTTGTTGTAAAAGTATATGACGTGGTAGAACAGTACAAGAAGCACCGTAAACCAACGCAGGTTGTCCATCCAATGCTTTCTCATTTCATAGAATCTTCAGGTTGTTTCTATGTGGCTACCACTGCCTCGTGGTAGTCTCGACGAAGCCGGTCACGAGCCTGAAGATCGGCTGGAAGGAGTCGAAGACGGCGTTGTCCCAGTTGTCGTCGGTCGTGTGATAATACTTGAATGCGTCACCCTCCTTGTTCTCGAGAAAAATGCAGGGCACTCCCTTCACGGCGAAGGGGTAGTGGTCGCTGTTCGCGGCGAGTTCGCCCCTGTTCAGCGACTCGAAGCAGCCGTAGGTGTCGTTCACGCTCTCCCAGACGGGGAAGAGTTCCATGCCGGTGTCGCTCACCTCGCAATACTGCACGGGGTTGTTGTCGCCTATCATGTCGAGGTTCACCAGATATCTGATCTGCTCGAGCGGTACGCAGGGGTGCTCGACGAACCATGTGGAGCCGCGCAGGTTGGCGTCTTCGCCTGAAAGAGCTATGAAATACATGTCGAAAGCCGGCTTGTGGTGGGCATAGTAGTCGGCAAGCGTCATGATCGCTGCCGTGCCGGACGCATTGTCGTTCGCCCCGGCATAGAAGACATCCTTGCCCAGGTTGCCCAGGTGGTCATAATGCGCGATGAACACGTAGCAGCTGTCGCTGCGCTCTCCCTTGACGGTGGCGATGACGTTGTCGCTCTCGTAGCTCTCAAGAAACTCGTTGTCCACGTCGAGGGTGATGCTCTCGGCACCCCTGACGGCCTCGTCCGTAGTCCAGACGATGGGCTTCCCAACGACTTTCTCGCCATATGCCTTGTAGAACTTGAGCGGCTCGCTCCAGGTGTACACAAGTCCCGCGTTGTGGCATTCGTCGCCCTGGAGCTTCTTGAAGTCCCCCCTGTGCTTGTAGGTGAACCAGAAGTCGCATACGACGTAGACGCCCTCGTTCTCGCTCCTTGCAATCTCGGCAAGGACCTTCTCGCCGTCGTAGTCGAGCGTGTCGATGTGGAACAGGCGGTATGTGCCGTGTGCTCCAGGGGAGTACTCGCGCATCACGAAGTCGTGTCCCGGCTCGAGGACGCGGCCGTCAACCGAAGCCTCCATTGCGCCATGGAAGGTGTTGATGTCGATGGTGAAAGGCTGGGTCTGGACCTCGTCGGCACCGCCCTTGCGGAATTCCTCGGCGATGTACTCGCCTGCCTTGCGCACTCCGTCGGCCGCATAGCCGCGGCCCTGGTAGGTTTCGGAACTGAGTTCCTTGACAATGCTCTTGTATCGGTTCAGATAGTATTCGGAGCCGACTTCCCTGTTCTTGCAGCCGGGCAGCAGCAGCGCTGCGGCGGCAATGATGATAAGACATCTTTTCATATCAAAAATCTATTTTCAAAGTAATTTCTTCTTCTCCCTCTCCACGGAGGTGCGGATCGACCACGGGCAGTTCCTTGCCCGACTTGATCAGCATCAGATTGCTGATGAACTGGCGGCTCAACATCTCGCTCACCCGTCCGTCGTCATAGTCGACGGCTCCGGTGTTGCTCAGGATGGTCATGCCGCATATGAAGGTCCAACACTGGTTCAACAGCGTCATCATCTCGTCATGTGACAGGCCGTAGGCCTCCTCCAACGCGTCGGAGCATATCGTGGCAACGTGGTCGAGCGTGTTCCGGCGGGCTTCCCTGCTGAGGAACAGCAGTGTGAACAGGTGGTCTTCCTCCTTGCTGAAGCGGATGAGGCGCCGGGCGTATTCCTTGAAGGCAGGGGTGTAGTCCGTGACGCCTTCCATGTAGCTTGCAAGGAAATCGGATGCGGCTTTGCGAACCTCCTCCTTCAGCTCTTCCATGTTCTTGAAAAGAGTGAAGATGGGGCGTGAGGAACTGCCCAGCGCCTTGCCCAGCTCCCTTGCGGAGAGGGCGTCCGATCCCTTCTCGCGTACAAGGTCGAATGCTTTGCCAACGACCTCCTCTCTTGTGAACAATGCATTTCTCGGCATGGAAAACACGTGTTTTAAAACAGGTGTTGCAAAATTAGGCAAAAAAACTCATTCTGCAAGGGAAATTCACTTGCAGAATGCAAAAATCAGAATGTCTTGTAGGGATCGTTGTAGTCGATGCCGTTCTCCACCATGCCGTTGCCGGCATAGTTGATTGTCCTGAGCTTCCTGCCGTCGGCATCGTAGGTGGTCACGCTGTGCGTGCCGACCTTTTCGCCAAGTTCGGTGATCCTGCGCTTGATGCCGTCGAAGATTTCGTAGACGTCCCTCCTGACGGCATTGTCGATGTCGGTGCAACGCTCGTCCTCGATGTATTTGACGACCTCGACCTTGCTGCCGTCCTCGAAGGTGGCCTCGACCATCCAGCGGTCGCGTGACGTGTCTTCCTTGTCCAGCGGAGTCTGCTCATGGGACCTGAGATGGTTGTCGGCAACCAGTTTGCCGGCCATCTCAAGGAATTCGGGAATGTCGAAGCAGTATGCGACGCCCTCGTTCGAGCCGTGGTCCCTGTAATAAATGTACGGGGTATCGGTCAGCACGTTGACGGACGAAGAGCCGAAGCAATGGAACTCGTAGCGGAACGTCTTGAGGGCGGAGGTGTTTTCGTCGTCCCATTGCCTGCGGAATTCCGCGACCTGGCCGGCGTCGATCATCTCTCCTCCGGGAATCATCCTCCAGAATTTGAAATAGTCCTCGATTTCCCTGAATGCCTTTCCGTGATTCTTCGGACCTGCCATGTAGCCGCTGGACGAGAAGACCTTCTCCCCGTAGGAAAGGGAGAAATTCCAGCTGTCTCCGTCACGGATGTCGAACATCGGACGGTAGCTGCCCTTGTAGCGCTTCATCCTGTATTTGTCCACGATGGACTGCAGCTCGTCGAATATGGTGGTGTATGAGGTGACTATGGTCCTTTCTTCGGGGAGTTGGGAATCCAGGACTATGCGCACCAGGCCGTGGTCCAGTCTGGATACGTCGTAGCTGTGGCCGGATTGATAGACCATCCCGTTGCTCCAGCCGTACTCGAACCGGGTCATTGACTTGTCGCCGTTCTGGGCGTTGCAGGAAAAGAGTGAGATCATTGACATCAGAAGGATTGAGAGACGTTTCATATCGTTAATTTCGAAGACCATGGCTCTACAAATGTAACAATTTATCCGCATTTTCGTAAATTTGTGTCCTCTTACCTTTGAAAGCCATGAAAAAACTTTTGCTCTTGATGCCGGTCGCGCTGCTGCTGACCGCCTGCGGTCTCGAGTTCGGACTCAACGACGAACAGGACTGGGACAAATACGACTATGCCATAACCTCCACTTCCACGATTTCCAACCTCGGCGAACTCCTGCGCGAGAAGAGGATGGAGGAGATGGAGGAGACCTTGAAGAAGGCGGCGGAGTACTATTCCTACAAGGCGGACGTGATCAACTACGACTATCCCTCGATAGGGCCGGACGGAAAGCAGGTCACCCTGTCGGCGCGCCTGTTCGTCCTCAATGCCCAGACGACGATCTCAAGGAAGGCTCCATACGTGGCGCTCGCCAACCATGCCTCAATAGTGGAGGCTGACCAGTGCCCATCCCGCGACCTGAAGGCCGAGGCGATATTCACATGGTTCGGCTGTCCGGTGGTCATGCCCGACTACTACGGCTTCGGCACGAGCGAGGCGAATCCGCAGGCCTATCTCAATTCGGACTGCGTGGCGAGGGGCAACATCGACGCGCTCAAGGCCGCGATCCACATCCTTGAGGACAAGCACATAAAGGTCGGCGGGGACTATTACAACGTCGGCTATTCACAGGGTGGCTTCAATGCCATCGCCAATGTCCGCTATACCGCGCAGCACCCTGAATGCGGCATAAGGTTCAAGCAGACCTTCGCGGGGGCGGGATCGTACGACATCAATGCCTCCTGGACCGAATACATGCGCGACACCTACCCGGCTGCGGCCATCTTCATTCCGCTGACCATCATCGGCGCGAACGAATGCGAGAATCTCGGCTTCTCGTACGACCGCATCTTCAAGGAGCCGCTGCTCTCAAACTACAAGGAGTGGATACTCTCGAAGAAGTACTCCTTCGGCAGGATAATGGACAAGATCGGCTCGACCAAGATGAAGGACATACTTACCGACAACATGCTGTCGGGCGACTGCGACGAGGTCCGCACGCTGCGCAAGCTCTTCGAGGGGTGGTCCCTCGCAAAGGGCTGGACACCGCCCGCGGGATCGAAGGTCCTGCTCTTCCATTCGACCGAGGATGACGTGGTTCCCTTCTTCAACTCGCAGACGCTATATGACAATCTCAAGGCTGCCGGCAGCAACGTCAAGCTTGTGTCGGGTGCATACGGCGGTCATACGGCGGCCGAGGTGGACTTCGCCTCCGCCATCATCGACAATCTCTGATTTGTAGCATCCAAAGTCATTTCTCATTCAAGGCCTCCTTCAGCGGCCCGAGTATCTTGAGGTCCGCCGGAAGCCAGTCCACGTCGCACAGGTGGTCGATGGAGAGCCATCTGGCCGCCTCGTGCTCGAGCAGCTCCAGATTGCCGCTGACGACGTGGCACAGGTAGTTGTGCATCGTCAGATGGAATGTGGGATAGTCATGCTCAATGGTGCAGAGGAAGCCGTCGATGGCGATTTCCGTCGCCAGCTCCTCGCGTATCTCGCGTATGAGGGCCTCCTGCGGCGTCTCCCCGGGCTCCATCTTTCCCCCGGGGAACTCCCACATGTCCTTGAAGTCCCCGTATCCTCTCTGTGTTGCGAAGATCCTGTCGCCATTCCGTATGATCGCGGCAACTACTTCAATGCTTCTCATCTTGTCTTGCCTTTCAGTCATTGTATCGGTAGAGTTCGCAGAGGTCGATTCGCTCGAACCTGTCCCCCTTCTGCCTGAGCAGGAAGCCGTGGACTCCTTCCTGGGTGTTGTGGACAAGGAATATGTCAAGGTTGCCGTCCGCGTCGACTGCTATCGTCGTGACGTTCGGTATCTGGTAGTCGAGGTTGTCGTAGTCGAGGTTCCACGGGCTCCATGCCGTGCCATCGGCTTCGCGGGTGACTTCGCCCTGCTCGAGATACGAGGCCACCATTTCGCCTCCCCTGAGCCAGACCAGCGCATAGGCCACCTTGCCGTTGACTTCAGTGAAGTTGACGAGCGCGAGCTGCCCCTCCTCTTCGCGGAGGTTCGCCACCTTGCGCGAGCTGGAGACCTGTCTGCCATGGATGCCTGCCATGCGCGCCTCGAATTCCCTGCCCATGCTCTGCTCGGCCTCCGGGAATTTCCAGCGGCTGAAGCTCGGGAACCTGTGGGTGCCCACATAGTCGTTGGTCGCGACGATTGCCTCTATCTCGTGCTGATCGTAGCCCCTGAACGCCGTGCGTATGCCGAGCAGCGCTTCGCCGTAGAGGCCGAAGCGTGCCCCGATGATCTTGTCATAGTCCAAGGCATAGCCCTCGACCCCGTCGTTGAGGTTGAGCCCGTCGGCGACCGCCGGCATTACGTTCTGTTTGAAGATCACCCATTTGTATTCGGCGAGTTCGGAAAGTGACGAGATCTCGTCCTGGGCGAGCGGCAGCACGAAGTGGTGCTTGCCGGGGTTGGGGAATACGAAGGAGGGATAGTCGTCCGGATCGGCATTGTATGCCCGGCATCCGAAGAAGGCCTCCGGCTGCGCGAAGATTGCCTTCTTGTCATATTCGATGGCCGTGACCTCATTGTTGTAGCTGAACGCGTTCGACGCAATCCTTTCGACAGCGTATTCGCGGCTCGCGCCCGGTACCTTGACCTTGGTGGGGACTGTGACCTTGCCGGCGTAGCGTCCGCCCGGGGCGAGCGCCAGACGTGAACCGTCCTCGCTGACCGGCTTGTAGAGGTATCCATTCCCGTCGCAGAGAGTGCCCATGTCGCGCAGGTAGACTCCCGCAAGGGAGGCTCCCATGCCGAAGAGGGGATACCATCCGTCGGGATAGGACTCGCTCACCACTGCGCAGTCGTCATACAGGTCGATGTCGATGACATAGCGCATGCCGTCGTCGTTCTGGACGAAGTGCAATGTGCCCCCGTCGACGGGGATCCAGCCGTTGCTGGTGAGCTCTGCGAAGTTGCCGCGAGATGTCACGGACTCGGCGTTGAACCATGCGCCGCCCTTGCCGTCGCCGGCAATTACGAGCGTCCCTGCCGCATGGTCGTCCTCATGGCTGTAGCTGCCGCTTGAAGCGGGGGAGAAGCCGCTCCTGCCCTCGAGACGGGCCACGGGAAGTGCATATCGCGAGTAGAGGCCGCTCACCGGCATCCACTCGGCATCCTTGGGGATTAGCTTTTGCAGCTCCTCGTAAGTCACGCTCCTGCCGTCGCTTTCGCACTCATGCACCCTTCCCTCGTCCGACATCGATTCATATGAGAGGTCCGAGAACTTGACGGGGTTGCCGCTCTCCTTGAAGAAGGTATAGCTCTCGAAGGTGGCTCCGCCGGTGCCTGCGGGCTCGAAGCTGGCGATCACGCCTTCTGCATATCTCAGGTTGCGTGTGGACGCATCGCAGACCAGTGTCTCGAGCTTGCCTCCGCCGCAGCCGAAGATGCTCACGGTCCTGCCCATGTCGCTGAATGCGAGGAGCTCGCATTTGCCGTCGAAGTCGATGTCCTGCAGCAGGTAGCGTTCCGGGGCTTTCTCGCAGCACGCCTTGATCTGGTTGATGTGCGATGCGAAGAATTGCTCTTCCGGGTTGGAATATGCCGTTGCGCCGGCCGGTTCGGCTGCGGCGAGGATCACTGCCGAAAGTGTCAGCAACGCCCTCAGGACTTTGTGGGATGAGTGTGTCATGGTCGGGTGGGTTTTGTTGTTGCAAATATAAGAAGCTGTTTTGATTTGTTGAACGATGGCGCCGCGTGATGAATTGCGTGAAGGCCTCAGAAGGTCTCCGGCTCCCTGCGTCGGGATGAGAAATCCCGCTCGAGGATGGCAAGGTGCCTGAGGTATTCGCTGTCGGTGAAGCTCTTTGCACCGGCGGGACACCGCTTTATGCAGGCACCGCACTTTATGCAGATGCCGGTCACTTCTCCCGGGTCGGAGGGGTTGATCGACCCCATGGGACAGATTCTCGCGCATTTCCCGCAACCGGTGCACAGATTGCGGTCGGTCACCGGTTTCGCCTTGCGAATGTCAAACGGATGCCCGTCATCGTCAACCGCCCGGTAGAAGCGCGGTGGAAGATTTCCGGGAATCACGGACGGGGCGAGGGGAGAGGTGCGCCCGGCAAGCGAGCGGCCGAACGCGACGGCCAGTTCAAGGTCCCTTGCGTCGGGACGACCTGCGGCCAGCACCTTCGAGAAGGAGTGTTCCCCGATGAATGCTGCCGCGGCGCAGCATCTGAAGCCGCAGCGCTGCATCATCTCATTCAGTTCGGCGAGCGCGTCGTCATATGCCCGGTTGCCGTAGACGACGACGGGCACGCCCATGGCCCCGTTTCCCTCGACGGTTTCCAGGTAGGGCTTGATCAGGTTTGGCACCCGCCCGATGTAGACCGGGGTGCCGAAAATCACGAGGTCGTCGCCGTCGAAGCACAACTTTTCGCGTCGTCCATCTGGTTGCGTCACGTCGTGCACCGCGACTGAGGTTTCGCCGATGGCTTCGGCAGCCGCCCAGGCAATGGCGGTGACAACCTTCGCGGTCGTTCCAGTGGCACTGAAATATAGGGCATGAACGGTCATTTGCTGCTTTCGTCAGGTTCCGGATGCAAATGTAGTGAAATATATGGCAAGTGATTTCAGCCAGGACATGGCCTTGTTTCCGACAAATAGGTACGGCTTTGCTCTTTTTTTGTATCTTTGCAGCGCGAAACGGGGGGTCCGTTTCAAGTGTGCTTGGTACCACTATAAAAACAAGAACAGATGTCAAAGAGATTCACACTGCTGGCAGTGCTTTTCTGCGCCTGCCTCATCGCCTCGAACCTTTTCGAGACAAAGATATTCGATGCCGGATTTCTGACGCTCACGGGCGGCTTCCTGATATTCCCCATCTCGTATGTGATAAATGACTGCCTGACCGAGGTCTACGGCCTGCGCAACGTGAGGTTCGTCATCTGGATGGCCTTTGCGATCAATGCGTTCGTGGTGCTTGTCGCCCAATTGGTGCGCATGATGCCGCCGGCTCCGTTCTGGGACGGCCAGGAACATTTCGACTACATCTTCGCCGCCGACCTGCGCATCACCATCGCCTCGATGCTGGCCTTCGTGCTCGGCTCCTCCGTCAATGCGAGGGTGATGGTCGACATGAAGCGCCGCTCGGGCGAGAAGGGCTTCGGCTGGAGAGCCATCCTTTCCTCGCTCTTCGGCGAGACCGTCGATTCGATAGTCTTCTTCCCGATTGCTTTCTGGGGCGTCGGCTTCGAGAACATGGTCAAGCTGATGGTCACACAGATAGCCCTCAAGGTGATGTACGAGGTCCTTGTCCTTCCGCTGACGGCGGCGTTCGTGAAGGTGCTCAAGCGCCAGGAGGGGGTTGAGCGGGCTTGAGTCCGGACGGGACATGAGGGAAAACAAAGAGAGGTTGGCTTTTCAGTCAACCTCTCTTTGTGGTGCCACCGGGAATTGAACCAGGGACACAAGGATTTTCAGTCCTTTGCTCTACCAACTGAGCTATGGCACCAGTCGTCGTTCTCATCGAACGGGATTGCAAAGGTATGACTTAATTTCAAATATGCAAAAAAAAATTGTGCAAGTTTGTTATCTTTGCCGTGCACGAGGCGCATGCCTTAAGTGCGCTTGACAAATCCCTGACGAAATGCCGGTTGCCGAAAGATATGTAAAACTCGTTCTGCCCCTGAAACTTCCGATCCTCTTCACCTATTCGGTGCCGCAGGAGATGGAGGATGTGACGGTGGGTTGCTGGGTATATGCGCCGGTGGCCGCGCATACCTATCTGGGCGTCGTGGCCCAGGTCTTCGAGGGCGGTTCCCCCGACGATGTGGACGTCGCCCGCGTGCGTGACATCAAGTCCAAGGCCGATTTCCCGCCGGTCAGCGAGCAGCAGATACGCTTCTGGCATTCCGTGGCCGACTACTACATGTGCTCGGTCGGGGAGGTCTTCAAGTCGGCATACCCGCTGGCTTTCCGAAAGCAGGTCGAGGTGCGCTCCCGCAAGAAGGACGAGAAACCCGCCGAGGTGGACTTCTCGAGGCTGCCGGAGCTTTCCGATGCGCAGCGCAAGGCCTTCGACAGGATCGAGGATCATTTCGCCCAGAAGCGCACCGTGCTGCTTGAGGGCGTCACCGGGTCGGGCAAGACCGAGATCTACATGCACCTTGCGCGCCCCCATGTCGAGGCGGGGCGCTCCGTCCTCTACCTCGTTCCCGAGATTGCGCTCTCCAGACAGCTGGAGGACCGCCTGAGGAATGTCTTCGGCGACTCCCTGCTTGTCTTCCATTCTCGTCAGACAGCCCCTCAGCGCAAGCTTGTCTATCAGAAGCTTGCCGCCGGCGGGCGCCCGTACGTGGTGCTCGGCACGCGTTCGGCCGTCTTCCTGCCGCTGAACGACATCGGGCTCGTGATAATCGACGAGGAGCATGACTCGTCATACAAGCAGACCGAGCCGGCACCGCGCTACAACGGCCGTGACGCCGCCGTGATGCTTGCCTCGCAGTGCGGCTCGCAGGTGGTGCTCGGCAGCGCCACGCCTTCCTACGAATCGCTTCTCAACTGCAGCGGCGGCCGTTATGCCCATGTCGAGCTTCCGGTAAGGTTCCACCGGGGCGCCGACACCGAAGTTGCAATCATAGACATGGGCGAGGTCAGGCGCTTGCACAACAGCCGCGGCTCGTTCTCCGTCAAGCTGCTCAATGCCATCCGAAAGACGGTGGAGAGGGGAGAGCAGGTGATGGTCTTCCGCTCGCGGCGCGCATATGCGCCGGTGGTGCAGTGCACGGAGTGCGGCTACATCCCGAAGTGTCCCAAGTGCAACGTGAGCCTGAGCTACCACAAGCACAACAACAGCCTGGAGTGCCACTATTGCGGCTACCATGCTCCTTTCTCCAGGAGATGCCCGCAGTGCGGCGAGTATTCGCTGTCGCTTCGCGGCACGGGAACGGAAAGGATCGAGGAGGAGCTGTCGCAGATTTTCCCGCAGTTCCGCATTGCCCGCTTCGATGCGGAGACGGCTGCCAGCAAGACTCGCGAGCAGGCGATCCTCAAGGATTTCGCATCCGGCAAGACGGACATCCTCGTGGGTACGCAGATGATTACAAAGGGCTTCGATTTCGAGAAGCTCTCCCTGGTGGCGGTGCTGAGCGCCGACTCTCTCTTTGCGGTGCAGGACTTCCGTGCCGACGAGAGGGCCTTCCAGCTGCTCCAGCAGCTTCGCGGCCGTGCTGGGCGCCGGCAGACCCGCGGCATGATGATGATCCAGACCGAACAGCCCGACCACCCCGTGTTCGCGCGCCTGCTCGACGAAGGGACGGTGGCCGAAAGGCTCATGGAACGCAAGATGTTCGTCTATCCGCCTTATGTCAGGCTGATAACCGTGACGGTGCGGGACAAGTACGAGGGGCGCATGTGGAATGTCGGACGGGACATCGCCGATGCTCTGCGCTCCTGCGGCATCGCGGATTGGGCAGGTCCGGTGATTCCGGCCGTGGACCGCGTCAACAACGAGTATCTCAGCCAGTTCTGGATCAAGCTGCCGCGCGACAGGAAGCTCGCGACGACCAAGTCGCGGCTCAAGGCCGCCCTCGACGCCATCGAACTCAAATACAAGAACGGGCCGACCATCGTTGCCGACGTCGACCCGTACTAGGCTTTTCCGGCGGGAATGTTACTTCGTGGCTTCCTCGGTAGCGGGAGCAGCCTCGGCAGTCTCCGTGGCGGGAGCCTCTTCCACAGCCTCAGTTGCCTCTTCTGCAACTTCTTCGACCGGATTGTTGAACTTCTCGATCATCTCGGCAACGAGCAGCGGCTTGTTGGTGGTGATGTAGTCCACTCCGAGTTCGAGCATCCTCTGGATGTCCTCTTCCTTGTTGACGGTCCATACGTTGACGACCATGCCAAGGTTGTGGGCCTCTTCCACATATTCGGGATGTTCCGCGAAGAGGGTGTGGATGAAGTCGATGCCGGTGATGCCCATCTCATGGAGCTGGGTGGGGGTGAAGTCGCTTCCGAGATATTCGACGATGTTGTCGGGCATCATCTTGGCGAATTCGGTGCATGCGGTGATGCTGAAGGAGATGAACTCGGTGCGCTCGGCTACGCCGTATTCCTTGAGCATGTCGACGATGAGGGGCAGTGCGCGTGCCTCGTAGAGAGTGTCGCCCTTGCTGCTCTTGAGCTCGAAGATGAGCTTCATGTCAGGATAGTCCTGTGCGGCCTCGAGGTATGACGCGAGGGTGGGGAGGGTCTCGCCGTTTGCAAGGAGGGAGTCCTTGATGACCTCGAAAGGAGTCTCGGCGATCTCGTATCCGTAGAAGGTGTCGTCGTGGTTGACCACGAGCACGTCGTCGCTGGTGAGGCTGACGTCGAATTCGGAGCCGTAGACGCCGATTTCGCCCGCCTTGCGGATCGAAGCGATCGAGTTCTGTGCGGAACCGTCACATTTCCAGTAGCCCCTGTGCGCGATTACCTGTGTGACCTTGTTCTCTTCCTGCTTCTCCTGGCAGGCTGCCGACAGGAGTGCAAGCACTGCGACTGTCATGATGAAAGTGAATTTCTTCATAGTTTTTGAGTTTTGAATTATTATAAATAACTTTGTGCGATTTTTCCTGCGTATTACGCAAATATAGGGAAAAATAATTGATTATCCGCTTTTTATGCAATAAAGTAGCATCGTGCCCCATTTTTCTTGCGGGCGTGCGAACAAGGCAGCCTTGCGGAACTTACACTTGAAGACAAGATATGGCTGAAAAGAAACCACAAATCGAGGATTTGTTGAAGAACAGCGGGCTCAAGGCCACGCCTCAGCGTCTTGCCGTCTATGGAATCATGGGCAGGCTCGGCCACGCCTCCGCGGACATGGTCCGCAAGGAGGCGCTCGCCTCGGGCTACACCTTCACCCTGGCCACCGTCTACAACACCCTCGAGACCCTGGCCGGTGCGGGACTGCTCACAAAGCGCCTGAGCCCCGACAGCAAGATGTTCTTCGACGTCAACACCTACAACCACTGTCATCTCTACGACGTGGAGGAGAGCGAATTCACCGACTACAACGACCAGGAGCTGGTCAAGCTGGTGGAAGGCTACATTGCGTCGCGCAAGCCCCGCAACTTCGAATGGAGCCGCGTGGACATCCAGATAATGGGGCGCAAGAAGCGCAGAAAACAGACAAAGTCAGCATAATGTCATGATACTTCCTCCCAAAGACAATTCTTCATATGCCCTGATCACCGGCGCCACGTCCGGCATGGGGCTCGAATATGCCCGCAAGCTCTGCCGCGCGGGCTACAACCTCATCATAGTGAGCCGCAACGGCCTGAAGACGGATGAGGTGGCCAAGGAGCTGAGGGGCCAGACCTTGACCCCCGACCAGGAGATACTCCCTCTCGGGATCGACCTGTCCGAGTTCGATTCCGCGGAGTCTGTCTTCGAGGCCGTAGGGGCGCGAAGGGTGGACATCCTGATCAACAACGCCGGCGTGCTGATGTACCAGGACCTCACCGAGACTCCCGAGGCGAGGATCACCGCCATCCATGTCCTCCACAACGTGACCCCGGTCAAGCTCTGCCGCCGCTATGGTGCCGAGATGAAGAGCCGCGGGTTCGGCTACATACTCAACATCTCGTCGCTCAGCGCCTGGATGCCTTATCCCGGCATGGCGATGTACGGTGCGACCAAGCGCTTCACCAAGTCCTTCTCCCGCTCGCTGAGGGTGGAGCTCAAGGACAGCGGCGTCTCCGTGACCACCGCCTACTTCGGCGCGGTCTCGACCAACCTCTTCCAGCTCAAGGATTCATACCGCCGCCTGGCCATCCGCCTGCGCATCATGATAACCGCCGAAAAGGCTGCCCGCAAGGCGCTCAATGCCATGTTCCGCCGCCGCGCCAACGTCATGCCGGGCACGGTGAACCATATCGCAAGGCCGATACTGGCCATACTCCCCAATTCATTCCTTCACTTCATCGACGGCAAGCTTGCCGGCATCAAGTTCCAATATGAAGACTGAGACCCGGGAGCGCATCCGCAAATGCGTCAAGGAGACGATTCCCTCCAGCCGCAGCACCTGCATCTGGATCATCAAGATCACCGTGGGGGTCTCCTTCGCGATGATGCTGCTCAAATATTTCGACATCCTGCCATGGATATCCGACTTGGTGAGTCCCGTGTTCAAGTATTTCGGGCTTCCGGGCTCGGCTGCGCTGGCATACGTGTCGGGCTATTTCGTCAACTGCTACACGGCCATAGCCGTTGCCAGCACCCTCAACCTCGGCGTGCGCGAGCTCACGATACTGTGCACGATGCTCCTCTGCTCGCATTCCATGATACTCGAGACGGCGGTGCTGCGCAAGACCGGCGCTTCCGCCGTGAGGATGGTGATCGTGCGCACTTTGTCGGCACTCCTGCTCGGCTGGGTGCTCAACCTGATCCTCCCGCAGATGGGTGAGGCGGCCAACGGCGTGGTGGCGGCCGAGGAGAAGCTCTCTTTCTGGCTGACTCTCTGGCAGTGGTTCCTGGCGACATTGAAGCTCTGCGTGATGATGATCGCAATCATCTTCGCGCTCAACATACTGCAGCGGCTGCTCTCGGAGTTCGGAGTGATGGATGTGATTGCCGGGTTCCTCAAGCCGCTGATGCTCTTCTTCGGCCTTCCCGCCTCTTCGGCCTTCCTCTGGCTTGTGGCGAACATTGTCGGCCTTGCCTATGGCGCGGCCGCGATGCTGGACGAGATAGGGCGCGGACGCCTGTCGAAGCGCGATGTCCTCGCCGTCGACAGCCACATCTGCATTTCGCACAGCAACCTGGAGGACCTCACGCTCTTCTCCGCCCTTGGAGGGGTGTGGTGGATACTTCTGCTTTCCCGATGGGCGATGTCGCTGGTCCTTGTTTGGGAACTTAGGCTTGAATTTGCGATAAAGGACTTTCTTTCAAGAAAAAAGTGTACATTTGCAGGTTGAATTGGAATTCGGTGAATGCTATGGAAGCTGAGAATGTGAAATGCCTGATCATCGGCAGCGGCCCCGCCGGGTACACTGCCGCAATCTATGCATCGCGAGCTGCCCTGCAGCCTGTCGTCTACGAAGGACTTCAGCCTGGCGGACAGTTGACGACTACGACCGAGATCGAGAATTTCCCGGGGTATCCCGAGGGTGTGGACGGCAACCAGATGATGGCCGACCTGCGTGCGCAGGCGGAGCGCCTCGGCGCCGTCGTGCGTCCCGGATTCGCGACTTCCGTCGACTTTTCATCGCGTCCCTTCAAGGTCACCATCGACCAGGAGCATCTCATCTTGGCCCAGACCGTGATCATTGCCACCGGAGCTGTGGCAAAATACCTAGGTCTTCCCTCTGAGACCGCCTTCAGGGGCATGGGCGTTTCCGCTTGCGCCACCTGTGACGGATTCTTCTATCGCGGCAAGGATGTGGCCGTGGTGGGAGGCGGCGACACTGCCTGCGAAGAGGCGACCTACCTCGCTTCGCTCTGCCGCAAGGTCTACATGATAGTCCGCCGCAACGTGCTTCGTGCGTCCGATGCCATGCAGCGCAGGGTGCTCTCGACTCCGAACATCGAGATTCTCTGGGAGTGCAACACCAGCGAGGTGCTCGGCGACGCCTCGGGCGTCACCGGCGTCCGCCTGATTCACAAGGGCGGCGAAATCATCGAGAAGCAGATAGACGGCTTCTTCCTCGCGATAGGCCATCATCCAAACTCCGACATCTTCAAGGAGTGGATCGAGACCGATGCCGAGGGCTACATCATCACCGATGGCAAGTCCACCAGGACGAACGTTCCCGGTGTCTTTGCCGCCGGCGACGTCCAGGACCCGACTTACCGCCAGGCGGTCAACGCTGCGGCGAGCGGATGCCGTGCGGCTCTGGATGCCGAGAAATTTTTAGTGGAATGCGCAGCAAATGGCTCGCAATTTGCCTAGGGGGCTGACATCAACAAAAGAACTTACGATGCGATTCAGAACTGTTATTTTGATTTTAATTGCCATAGCGGCATTTTCCTCCTGCAAGTCCCAGTATGAGCTCCTGCTTGAGAGCAATGACGTGGATACCAAATACCAGGGAGCCTTCAAGTATTTCGAGGCAAAGAAATACGCAAAGGCGGCGGAGCTGTTCGAGTCCCTCTCCCTTGCCACGCGCGGCACGGCGCAGGATGACACCGTCCAGTTCTACTGGGCACTGAGCAACTACCGCTACGGTGACTACATAACTGCAGAGAGCAACTTCGACCAGTTCATCCAGACCTTCCCGATCAGCCCGTTCAACGAGCAGGCCAAGTTCTACAGGATCGACTGCCTCTATCGCGGCACCTACCGCTACGAACTGGACCAGAAGCCGACCTACAAGGCCCTCGGAGCCATCGCGGAATTCATCATCGAGAATCCGACCTCGCCATATGTCGAGCGCTGCGAGGAGATGAAGGACGAACTGAACGACCGCCTCGAGCTGAAGGCATACAAGTCCGCGCATCTCTATTACCACATGGAGGACTATCTGGCAGCACACTATGCGCTCAAGAACGTGTTGAAGGAAAATGCCGAAAACCGCTACAGGGAGGAGATACTCTACTACACCGCCATGTCGGCCTACAAATATGCGGACATGAGCGTTGAATCAAAGCAGAAGGAGCGCTTCATGACCTTCGTCGACGATTACTACAACATGATCAGCGAATATCCGGAGACCAAGTACCGCAAGGAACTGGACAACCTCTATGGCAAAGCCCAGAAGTACCTCAAGAAGATCGGCGCCTCTACTGCGCAGGAAGCGGTCGAGAACACGGAAAAAGAAAAATAATACAGTAATATATCTATGGACAACAACAAACAGCAGGTGGTAAACAACACCATCACAAGGGAACTCAGGGACTTCGCGGCCCCTACTGGCAACATCTATGAAACTGTAATGATCATAGCAAAGAGGTCCAACCAGATTGCGGCGGACCTCAAGCAGGAGCTCAGCCACAAGCTCGAGGAGTTCTCCAACACAGCTGACACTCTCGAGGAGACTTTCGAGAACCACGAGCAGATCGAGATCTCGCGTCACTACGAGAAGCTGCCCAAGCCGACCCTTACCGCAACCAAGGAGTTTGAGGAGGGCAAGATCCACTACAGGATAGCTGACTAGGAAAACAGACAACTCCGATGCTCAGGAGACTCTCCATAGCAAACTATGCACTGATAGATTCTCTGGACATATCGTTCCCGGGGAATCTCGTCATAATAACTGGAGAAACAGGTGCCGGCAAATCCATTTTGCTTGGCGCCTTGTCGCTTCTTCTGGGCTCAAAGGCCGACGTGTCGCATCTTGGCGACAAGGGCCGCAACTGCGTCGTCGAAGGGGAATTCGTGACGGAAGAGGGCAATGAGACCATTCTCCGCCGTGTCATCTCCCCTCAGGGACGCTCCCGTTCGTTCGTGGACGACGAGCCCGTGACCCTCGACGAGTTGCGCAGGATAGCCTCGTCGCTTGTGGACATCCACTCGCAGAACCAGCAGCTGCTGCTTGCCGACAGCCGTTTCCAACGTTCGGTTCTCGACCTGTTCGCCGGCATCGCGGACCAGGTCGAATCCTTCTCCGCTTCATATGACGCCCTGCAGGAGTGCAAGGCCAGGATGGCCGAACTCGACCGTCGCATCGCGGAAAATGCCCGCAACCGGGACTACGTCGCCTTCCAGCTTCAGCAGCTGGAGGCCGCCCGACTTGTGGACGGCGAGCTGGAGTCGCTCGAGGCAGAGCAGAAGCAGCTTGCCCACAGCGAGCAGATCCGCGAGGACCTGATGCACGTCACGTCCATCTTCGAAGGCGGTGAACAGGGGGCGCTCTCGCGCCAGCTGAAGGACATCGCTTCCACCCTCGGCCGCAACGCGGCGTTCATTCCGGAGCTCGAGTCCCTTTCGGCCCGCGTGTCGGAAGTCCGCATCGAGCTGAAGGACATCGAAGATGAAGTGTCAAGCCGCAGCGCAATGACCGTCACCTCGCCGCAGAGGCTCGAGGAGGTCGAGGGCAGGCTTGCACTGATATATGAGTTGATGCGGAAATATTCCGTCCAGGACGTCGCCGAACTCATCGCGGTCCGCGACGGCTTTGCCGCGGAACTCTCCGTCGGGGATTCCCTGCAGGAGAGCCGCGACGCGCTTGCCGCCCGCAGCGCCGAGCTGCGTGCCGACTGCGAGAGTAAGGCCGCCGTCATCAGCGAGGCCCGCGCCTCGGCTGCGCCATCGCTCTCGGAACGGATACAGCAGTCGGTTCGTTCGCTCGAGATGCCGCTCGCACGCTTCGAGGTGTCCGTCCTGCCGCGCGGCGAATGGAACCGCGAAGGCGGTGACGACATTTCCTTCCGCTTCTCGGCCAACGGCTCGCAGGACCTTCTCGAGATAGGGCGCTGCGCATCCGGAGGCGAGATGTCCCGCGTCATGCTTTGCCTGAAGGACCTCATCTCGCGCTACCGCGAGATGCCTACGATGATCTTCGACGAGATCGACACCGGTGTCTCTGGCAGCATAGCGCACAAGATGGGGCAGATGATCGTCTCCCTCGCCTCGCGCATGCAGGTCTTCGCCATCACGCATCTCCCGCAGGTGGCGAGCCGCGGAAACGCCCATTTCCTGGTGCAGAAGCTTCCTGACGCCGAGGGTCGCCCGCACACTGGCATATGCCGCATCGAGGGGGAGGAACGCGTCCGCGAGATAGCGCGCATGCTCAGCGGCTCGACGCTCACGCCTGAGGCGCTCTCCAATGCAAGGGTGCTGTTGAATGAAAAATGAACAACTAACATTATAAACCAATGAGATTAATTATCGAAGAATCGTACGGCAAGATGTCCCAGTGGGCAGCAGCCTACATCGCCAAACGCATCAATGAGTTCAAACCGACGGCGGAACGCCCGTTCGTCCTTGGCCTGGCAACAGGTTCGACCCCGATCGGAACATACAAGGAGCTCATCCACCTCAACCAGATCGGCAAGGTGTCGTTTGCAAACGTCGTCACTTTCAACATGGACGAATATGTGGGCATTCCGGAAGACCATCCCGAGAGCTACCACACCTTCATGTGGACCAACTTCTTCTCGCATGTCGACATCAGGAAGGAGAATGTGAACATCCTCAACGGCAATGCCGAGGACCTCAACGAGGAGTGCGAGGCTTATGAGCGCAAGATCGCTTCATACGGCGGCATCAACCTCTTCCTCGGCGGCATCGGTCCCGACGGACACATCGCATTCAACGAGCCGGGCTCCTCACTGAGCTCGCGTACCAGGGTCAAGACCCTCACGACCGACACGATCATCGCCAACTCCCGCTTCTTCGACCACGATATCAACAAGGTCCCGAAGACGGCCCTCACCGTCGGCGTGGCCACCGTCCTCGACTCGGAGGAGGTGCTGATCCTTGCAAACGGCCACAACAAGGCTCGCGCGCTCCATCATGCAGTCGAAGGTTCCATCAACCACATGTGGACCATCTCCGCGCTCCAGACCCACCGCAAGGGCATCATCGTCTGCGACGACGCCGCAACCGTGGAGCTCAAGGTCGGAACCGTCAACTACTTCAAGGACATCGAGAAGAACAACCTCAACCACGAGAACCTCATCTAGCGTTCCCACGGACATGTGCAAAAGAACAGGGTGACCGAAAGGCCACCCTGTTCTTCTTTTTTGCGGTCGTCCGCCGCCTATCTTACGGTGAACGTGTAGTCCTCGCCGAGGGAGACGTCGCGCGTGCGTATGTTGCGGTAGCCGCTCTCGTCGTCGATCTTCTGGAACTTGATGTTGCTCTGGAGAAGGTTCATCTCCATGTTCTCGACATGTCCGAAGAAGTCGCCTCCTGACTTGAGGAACGCCGTCGCGAAGAATATGAAGGTGTCATATCCGTGGAAGGCATACGGGGTGGGCTCAGCCTTGTAGAGGGCCCTGTATGCGAGAACGAAGTTCCTGGTGTTGCTGTCCTTGTAGTTGACGAAGTACGGGGCCGAGAAGTGGAGGTTCAGCTCGTAGAGGGACGGGGAGTCGATCGCCTCGAAGTTCCTGATCTTGTTGCTCGAGTAGATCGTGACGGGGATGTCGCTGTGGCGGAGGAGCGCAAGGTTGCGGACCACGTCTGAAGCGAAGGCCTCCTGCTCGGAAGCGACGATCACCTTGTGGTTGACGCTCTTGCTCAGGGCACGCCTCAGCGAGTCGGTGATGATTCGTCCGCGTACGATGTTGTAGCTGATCTTGCGGTATTCCGTTCCGTTCTCGTCAAGCGCCTTGATGATGTTGTCCACATATTCCTTCTCCGCCTTGACGGGGGAGGAGTTGTAGATGAGCGTCACGCGTTCGCCCTTGGACGGGATGACCTGCTTCGCGAAGTTGTGGAACTGGAGGTCCTGCGATGCGGGCATCTGGAAGAAGCAAGGGTTTCCGATGGCCAGCGAGTCGGCCTTGAAGTCCATGGGGGAGACGAATGGAATCTCGTTCTCCTTGCAGTATTCCGCATAGGCGGGAATGCTCCTGGCTTCCACCGGACCGATCACGATGTCGCAGCCCGAGAGCGTCGAGCTCTGGGAAAGGCTCGCCGCAGTGGTCTTGACGTCATAGTCGATGACCTTCAGCGTTATGCTCATGCCCTTCTCCTTCATCTGCTCGATGCCCATCAGCGCTCCGCTGTAGAAGTCGAGGTAGTTGGTCGAAGGCTTCGAGCTCTGGGACTGGAACGGGAGCACGAGCGCGATGACGAGCGGGTCTGACGCGGTGTAGGTGCGGTGCTTGAAGAACCTGCGGTTGACGGTGGGGTCGGTCGGGGTCTCGTCGGTGTCCGCAACGTTCGCGTCGGCATCGTCGGCGTCCTTCACGGTGTCGTCCGTGTCGGCGTCACCAGCATCGGCCTTGCCGGTGTCGGTCTTCACCGTCGCGTCGCCGGAGCCCTTGTTGCCGGCGGTCGGGATGAGGATGACCGTGCCCGGCTTGGGGAAGAGGTCGGGAAGACTGTTGACGCGGATGATCTCGTCCTGGGAGACGTCATACTTGTTCGCGATGATCAGCACGTTCTCGTACCATTTCACCCTGTGGCGGATGTACTTGCCGTCATTTGAGGAAGTGCTTCCGTCCGACGTGCCTCCGTCACCGGAAGCAATCTGCGCGGCTGCTGCGGCCTCCACGTTGGAGCTGGCCACTGGGATGAAGATCAAGGAGTTGGCCTTGAGTCCGTCCTTGAGGTCGGGATTCGCCTTGAGAAGGTCCTTCTCGGTGGTGCCGTATGCCTTGCAGATCGAGTAGACGGTCTGCTTCTCGAGCACCTTGTGCACATAGTACACCGAACCCTTGATGTTGACCTTCTCCTGGGAGACTTCGACCTTCGGGGCCACATACTCCTGAGCGCCCGCACTGAAAGTGCAGACGCCCAGAGCGAGCAGCAGTATGGTTAATGCCTTTTTCAATTAGTTAGTCTTCTTCAACTGCCTTCGTCGAAGGAGTGTTGCGGGTCTTTACGTATTCTGCGTTGAGGCCGTCAACGATTTCCTGGGTGATGTCGAGAGCCCTGTCGCCGGTGATTACCACGTTGGTAGCTTCGCTGGTAGTGATGATTGCGGCATACTGGTGAATCTCATTGTAAGCCTCGAGATAGGTCTTGATGGCGTCCATGATGCGGTTGTTGAGGACGTACTCCTCTTCCGCGAGTTCCTGCTGCTTCTGGTTTGCGAGGTTCTGCAGGTCGACCTGGCGCTGCTGGAGCGAGTTCTGCTGCTGCTCTGCTGCCGAACGGGTGAGGAGACCCTTCTGATACTGGTTCTCGAATGCCTTGACGTCGCTTTCGAACTTGCGGCTCTTCTTGTTGAGGTCGTTCTGGACATTCTGTGCCTTTGCCTCGAATTCGGAACGGAGATCGCTGTACATGTCGTACTGCATGATCAGGGTGTCGATGCGGAGGTATACGATGTCGCCGGCAACTGCCGTGGAGGTTTCACCGTTTTCGATTGCGGGAGCTTTCTTGGTCTTGCCAGTGAAGCTCCATACCAGGGCGAAGGCAGCGATGAGGAAAGCTGCAATGCTGAGAATGAGGGATGCTTTTTTCATAAATTCTATCTATAATTTGTTTTGTTTCGAATTGTGTACGAAAGTACAAAGATAGTTAAAAATTGTTCAACTCCTTTAAATATGACTGAATAGTTTGCTCAAGTCCCATATATAGAGCGTCGCAGATGAGCGCATGGCCGATCGATACCTCGAGCAGGCCGGGGATCGTGTCGGCGAAGTAACGCAGGTTGTCGAGGTTCAGGTCGTGGCCCGCATTGATGCCAAGACGGCATCGCACGGCCTCTTCCGCCGCCTTGAAATAGGGCTCGACGGCCTCTTCGCGGTTCTTGTGGTAATCTCGCGCATAGGCTTCCGTATAGAGTTCGATGCGGTTGCATCCGGTCTCGGCGGCATACTGTATCATCTCGACCACCGGGTCCACGAAGATGGATGTGCGGATGCCCTCCTCGTTGAAGGTCCGGCATATCTTCTTCAGATGGTCGAGGTTCCGCTTCGTGTCCCATCCCGCATTGGAGGTCAGGGCGTCGGTCGCGTCCGGCACGAGCGTGACCTGGGCGGGGTGAACTGCCAGCACGAGGTCGATGAACGATTCTATCGGGTTGCCTTCTATGTTGAATTCGGTGGTAAGCACCGGCTTGAGCGACGTGACGTCGCCGTAGCGGATATGACGTCCGTCCGGACGGGGATGGACGGTGATGCCCTGCGCTCCGAAGTGCTCGCAGTCGATGGCTGCCTTGATCACGTCGGGCATGTTGCCTCCCCGCGCATTCCTCAGGGTGGCAATTTTGTTTATGTTAACACTTAATTTTGTCATATCTTGCAAAATTAAATAATTTTGTATGATTATCCGCTTTTTTGATGAAAAGCGGCATTGTGGTCCGACCGCCCCGAAAGGAGTGGAAGACCTGTACCTACAAGGACGGCAAATACTTATGAAGATTGCACTTTTTGGAAGAAGCACGGGTGCCAGGACGGTTGCCGGCGTGTGCAGCCTTGAGGCATGCCTCAGCAAGCGCGGCGTGGACACCGTCTTCCTGAGCGGCGGGGAGGCGCGTTGGAGCGACCTTCCGGACGATACCGACATGCTGCTCTCGCTTGGCGGCGACGGCACCTATCTCGACTCGGTCGCTCTCGTGCGCGGCCGCGACATCCCCGTGGCCGGCATCAACTTCGGCCGTCTCGGCTTCCTGACGACCGTTCAGGCCTCGGAGGACGGATTCCCGTGGGTCGACGACCTGCTGGCAGGAAACTATACCGTCGAGGAGCGCGACCTGCTCCGCGTGCGTCCGGAAGAAGGCGCGTTCGACTCCCAGTTCCATCCTTTCGCGGCAAATGAGATCTCCATACAGAGGCAGGGCACGTGCATGCTCTCGATAGACGTGCTCATCGACGGCCGCCCGCTCCCGACCTATTGGGCTGACGGCATAGTGGTGGCGACGCCCACCGGCAGTACGGCCTACAGCCTCAGCGTCGGCGGCCCTGTCGTGCTGCCTTCGTCGAAGGTGCTGATCCTGGCCCCGGTTGCCCCGCACAACCTCAATGTCAGGCCTCTGGTGGTCCCGATCACCTCGGTCATCAGCCTCTCGTTCCGTTCGCGGGAAGAAAAGGCCGTGCTTACGGTGGACAACCGCTCGACCGTCATCGAAAGCGGAGCAAGGTTCGTCATCTCGAAGGGGGAATATGGCTTCCGTCACGTTTCCCTCTCTGACGACAATTTCATCAACGCCCTCAGGACCAAGCTCCTTTGGGGAGAGGACAAGAGAAATGCAGACAATGGAAGAGAGAAATGACAATGTCGCCGTCCCCCGCCATGTGACGATCATCATGGACGGCAACGGCCGATGGGCGAAGAGCAGGGGGGAGGAGCGCATCCGCGGCCATTACGAAGGTGCGGAGAGCGTGCGCGCCTGCTGCGAATTCGCGGTTGAGAAGGGCATACGCTACCTGAGCGTGTTCGCCTTCTCGGAGGAGAACTGGAACCGTCCGGAGGAGGAGGTCCTCGGCTTGATGAAGCTCATGCTCAAGTGCGTGATCGAAGAGCGTGCGACCTTCCTGCGCAACGGCGTGAGGTTCCGCGTGATAGGCGACCGCTCGAGGCTCGGTGCAGAGCTTGCGGAAAGCATCGCGGCGGTCGAGCGCGAGACGCTCTCGTGCGCCCGCACGGACCTGATCCTGCTGCTGAGTTACAGCGGCAAGTGGGACATCCTCCAGGCTGCCGACCGCTGCCGCGAGGAGGCTCTCGAGGCGGTCCGCCGCGGCGTCGAGGTTCCTGCCATGACGCAGTCATACTTCGAGTCCCACCTGGCCACCGCCGGCATCCCCGACCCGGACCTGATGATACGCACCAGCGGCGAGCAGCGCATCAGCAACTACATGCTCTGGCAGTGCGCATACACTGAGTTTTACTTTACCGACGTGCTTTGGCCTGATTTTCGTAAAGAGCAATTCGCCGCTGCACTGGATGCCTACGCGTCCAGGGAGAGGCGTTTTGGCAAAATTAAGTAGGTATTAAAAAAATAAAGATTAACTTTGCAGTCTTTATACGTCGATAGTCTGATGAAATATCTGAAATGCATCTCATTGCTGCTTCTGCTCCTGGTCCCGTCCGTAGTCCGGGCGCAGGATGTTCCCGAAAAGCAGTCCATAGAGATTGACTACAACAACCCCAAGACATACATAGTCGGTGGAATCAATGTCACCGGCACCAAATACCTCAACACCGACCAGCTCCGTTCGGTCCTCGGCATCAACGAAGGTGACGAGCTGACCGTCCCTGGCGACCTGCTGTCGTCGGCCATCAAGCGCCTCTGGCTCCAGGGCGCGGTCTCGCAGGTGGGATTCTACATCGATTCGCTTAGCGCCGGCCGTGACACGGCATTCTTCCGCCTCGACCTCGTGGAGCGTCCCCGAGTCATCGAATGGAAATACAAGGGCGTAAAGAACGGCGAGCGCGACGACCTCAAGGAGAAGCTCAACCTCCGCCGCGGAGGCCAGCTCTCCGAATATGTCAAGGCATCTTCGATCAACGTCATCGAGAAGTATTACAAGGAGAAGGGCTTCCTCAACGTCAAGGTCGACGTGCTCCAGGAGCAGGACTCCATCATCAAGAACGCGACGAAGGTGACTTTCGACGTCACCAAGGGCCAGAAGGTCAAGATCCGCGAGATCAGCTACGAGGGCAACGACGAACTGCGCAAGTTCAAGCTCGACAAGTCGATGAAGAAGACGAAGGATGCGAAGTGGTACAACTTCTTCTCCTCCAAGAAGTTCAACGGCGACGAGTATGAGAACGACAAGAAGTCGCTCATCGACGCATTCAACGAGGCTGGCTACCGCGACGCGAAGATTCTCAAGGATTCGATATACTATTTCGAGGACGGCAAGATGGGCATCCACTTCGTCATCGACAAGGGCCGCAAATACTACTTCAGGGACATAACCTGGACCGGCAACTCCGAGTTCACCGAGGAGGCCCTGAACGAGATCCTCAAGATCAAGAAGGGAGACGTCTATGATGTCATCACCATGGAGAAACGCCTCTTCGGCGGCGGCAAGGAGAACGAATATGCGGTCTCGAAGCTCTATCGCGACAATGGATTCCTCTTCTTCAACGTCGTGCCCGTCGAGCTCAACATCGACGGCGACTCCGTCGACGTCGAGATGCGCATGGTCGAGGGCAAGCCGGCCACCTTCAACAACATCATCATCAACGGAAACTCCGTGACGAACGAGAAGGTCGTGCGCCGCGCCGTCTTCACCAGGCCGGGCTATCTCTTCCGCCAGACCGACTTCGAGCGCTCCATCAGGGAAATCGCCTCGATGGGCCATTTCGACGCAGAGGTCGCCGCCGACCCGAACAAGGGATACAACCTCATCCCGAACCCGATGAACAACACGGTCGACATCGCATACAACGTGGAGGAGAAGGCCAACAGCCAGCTCGAACTCTCCGGCGGCTGGGGCAACAACATGTTCGTCGGCACGCTCGGCGTCAGCTTCAACAACTTCTCGGCATCCAAGATGTTCACCAAGGGCGCATGGCGTCCGGTCCCCCTTGGCGACGCACAGCAGCTCTCCATCCGCTTCCAGACCAACGGAACCTACTACACCGCGTTCACGGCAAGTTTCGTCGAGCCGTGGCTCACCGGCAAGAAGCCGACGTCGCTCAACATCTCGGCATACTACACCAGGCAGACCAACTCGTATACTTCATATTACTACCAATATCTCAACGACGACCAGTACATGGAGATCTACGGAGCGGCGGCGGGCCTCGGCACGCGCCTCAAATGGCCTGACAACTACTTCGTGCTCTACAACCAGCTGAGCTGGCAGTCGTACAAGCTTCAGGACTGGAGCTACTACTTCATCTACGACACCGGCCTCTCGCACAACATCAACTGGACGACGACGCTGAGCCGCAACTCCACCGACCAGTCGATCTACCCGCGCAGCGGCGTCGACCTCTCGTTCTCCGTGTCACTCACCCCGCCGTGGTCCATGATGCGCAAGGACTGGAGGAACGTCGACTGGAACGCGATGACCGTGCAGGACCACTACAAGTGGATCGAGTACAACAAGTGGACCTTCAAGGGTTCCATCTTCACCAAGCTCATCGGCGACCTCGTCCTCATGACCAGGGCACAGTTCGGATACCTTGGATACTACAACAAGGCCTGGGGCTACTCGCCGTTCGAGGGCTTCATCGTCGGCGGCGACGGAATGTCCGGCTACAACACCTACGGCAGCGAGGTCATCGGCCTCCGCGGTTACGAGAACTATTCGCTCACTCCATACATCAACGGCGCATATGCCGGCAATGTCTACGACAAGTTCACGGTCGAGCTCCGCTACCCGATCATCATGCAGCCAAGCTCGACGATCTACGGACTGGTCTTCCTCGAAGGCGGCAACAGCTGGTCCGACATCCGCAACTTCAACCCGTTCCAGATCAAGCGAAGCGCGGGCGCGGGACTTCGAGTCCTCCTTCCCGTGGTCGGAATGCTCGGCATAGACTGGGGCTACGGCTTCGACGCCGACGCAGGTTCGGACAAGAGCCAGTTCCACTTCCTCATCGGACAGCAGTTCTAAATTTGGCATCATTTTGGCTTAGACATCACCAACCAACAAAACCCGAGTATCATGAGAAAATTTGTCCTGGCTTTAGCCGCTCTTCTTGTCGGAATGACTTCCGCAAGCGCACAGAAGATTGGTTTCATCAATACCGAGCAGATTCTGGGAGAAATCCTCGAATACCAGCAGGCACAGAACTACCTCAACAAACTCTCCGACAAGTACCGGGCATCCATCGAATCGGAGGTTGCTGAAATCGACAAGCTTTATCAGACCTACCAGTCGCAGAAAGCTTCGTTGACCGCATCCCAGCGCTCTGTAAAGGAGCAGGAGATCATCTCCAGGGAACAGCAGGTCAAGGAGAAGCAGAAACTCTACTTCGGCGAGAACGGAGTGATGGCAAAGAGGAGCGAGGAACTTCTCTCACCCATCCAGTCGATTGTCAACGACGCCATCACCACGGTGGCGGAAACAGGTGGCTACGACATGATCGTCGACCTCGCGGCGGCGGTGGGCGTGGTCTACAAGAAACCGGACCTCGACCTTACGCAGCGGATCATCAACCTGCTCGCGGACATGAGGACCGCCGACAACTAGAAGAAAGATAAAACAACCATATTCCAACAACAGCTATGAAAAAGATCGCTTTAATGATTCTCCTCATTGCAGGTCTCGGATTCGCGGCAAACGCACAGGACCTGAAATTTGGACACATCAACACCAACGAACTCGTATCCCTGATGTCCGAGATGGACTCCGCAAGGGTCAAGCTCCAGGCTTACCAGACTGACCTTGAAGAGACGATGCAGGGAATGGAAGACGAGTACAACAACAAGTACACCGACTACCAGAGAAAGCAGGCAACCTGGACTCCGGCAGTGAGGGAGTCCAAGGAAAAGGATATCCAGGACCTCGTCCAGCGCATCCAGCAGTTCCAGCAGACCGCACAGCAGGAGATGCAGCAGATGCAGCAGGTGCTCATGCAGCCCGTGGTCCAGAAGGCTCAGGAGGCAATCAACAAGGTTGCCAAGGAGAAGGGCCTCTCATATGTCTTCGACACTTCGTCGGGCTCGATCATCTACATGTCCGACACCACCCTCGACCTTCTGCCCCTCGCAAAGAAGGAGCTCGGCATCCCCGCAGAGAAGGTTGCTCCGACCCAGCTTCCCGCACCTGGCGCAAATTAATCCGAACGATATCATAAGACGATGACGGCGGCCGTCCCCTCACGGGGCGGCCGCTTTTTCTTGCATGGAAAACGAGTTGTGAAAATAATAGTTGCAATAAGTTTCTTTTATCAAAAAATAAAGGTTACCTTTGTATAATATTTAAACCGATAGTAGACAATCAATCAATATTCTAACCAATATTCATTCTATGCAACACAAAGTTATTGACACTCAGGATGTCGTGATCAGGTTCTGTGGCGACTCCGGAGACGGCATGCAGCTGACGGGCACACTGTTCGCAGATGCTTCCGCCCTCTACGGAAACGAGATCTCCACCTTCCCCGACTATCCTGCAGAAATCCGTGCACCTCACGGCACAGTATCCGGCGTTTCAGGTTTCCAGGTCCATATCGGAAGCGTTGAAGTGAACACCCCGGGTGACTTCTGTGATGTGCTGGTCGCAATGAATCCGGCTGCTCTGAGAGCGAACGCCAAATGGGCGAAGCCGACTGCAACGGTAATCCTCGATGTTGACTCCTTCGACGAGGCAAACATCAAGAGGGCTGGCTACAGCACTCTCGACCCTATTTCGGAACTCAAGATAGAGGACCGCAACATCATCTGTTCACCTATCACCACTCTCACCAAGGAGAGCCTCAAGGACAGCGGCCTCGATCTGAAGGCAATCGTCCGTTGCAAGAATATGTTCACCCTGGGCATGTGCTTCTTCATGTTCAACCGCCCTCTCGAATACACCAATTCCTACCTCGAGAAGAAGTTCAAGAAGAAACCTCAGATGATCGACGTCAACAAGAAGGTCCTCTTCGACGGCTACAACTACGCAAGCAACATCCAGGCTATCGCAAACACCTATACCATCGCACCCGCGAAGCAGGAGAAGGGCGTATACCGCAACATCAGCGGCAACCAGGCAACTGCATGGGGCCTTATCGCAGCTTCGGAGAAGAGCGGTCTTCCCCTCTTCTGCGGTTCATACCCCATCACCCCTGCAACGGCCATCCTCGAGGAACTTGCAATCCACAAGAACCTCGGCGTGAAGACTCTCCAGGCAGAGGACGAGATCGCCGGCATCTGCACCGCAATCGGAGCAGCATACGCAGGCAACATGGCAGTGACCACCACTTCCGGTCCTGGCCTCTCGCTCAAGTCCGAGGCAATGGGTCTCGCGATGATCGCCGAGCTTCCGCTTGTCATCATCGACGTCCAGCGCAGCGGCCCGTCGACCGGCATCCCTACCAAGACCGAGCAGACCGACCTCGCACAGGCTCTCTACGGCCGCAACGGCGAATGCCCCATACCGGTCGTCGCAGCCCACTCTCCGAGCCACTGCTTCGATGCAGCCTTCAACGCAGCCAAGATCGCACTGGAGCACATGACTCCTTGCATCCTGCTCACCGAAGGTTTCCTCGGCAACGGTTCCGAGCCTTGGAAGATTCCTGCAATGAAGGACTATCCCCAGATCAAGGCTCCCGTCATCGACTCATGCGAAGGCGCTTTCCAGCCCTACAAGAGAAATCCCGAAACCATGGCACGCTACTGGGCATGGCCCGGCAAGGCTGGTCTCGAGCACCGCGTAGGCGGCCTTGAGAAGAACACCCAGGGCGTCATCTCATCCGATCCCGAGAACCACGCGAAGATGGTCGCAGAGCGCGCAGAGAAGGTTGCACGCATCGCGAACTACATTCCCGACGTGGAGGTCATCGGCGACAAGGACGCAGATGTCCTGCTCGTCGGTTGGGGCGGCACATTCGGCCATCTCTACTCCGCACTCCACACGATCCAGGACGAAGGCCACAAGATCGCTCTCGCACACTTCGACTTCATCAACCCTCTGCCGAAGAACACGGCCGACGTTTTCTCGAAGTACGGCAAGATTCTCGTATGCGAGCTCAACAGCGGACAGTTCGTCGACTACCTCAGGGCAAAGCTCCCGCAGTTCAAGTATGAGCAGTTCAACAAGGTCCAGGGCCAGCCTTTCATCGTGAAGGAGATCGTGGACGCAGTAAACGCTATCATCTAATCAAAGGAGGACACAATTATGGCATATACAGCACAAGATTTCAAGAGTAATCAGGAAGTCAGATGGTGCCCGGGTTGCGGTGACCATGCAGTTCTGGCAGCTATCCAGAGAGCACTTCCGGAGGTATGCGAAGCACTGGGCTACGGCAAGGAACGCATCATGTTCGTTTCCGGCATCGGCTGCTCGTCACGTCTTCCTTACTATATGAACACGTTCGGATTCCACAGCATCCACGGACGCGCTACGCCGATCTCCACCGGCATCAAGGTGGCGAACCCCAACATCAGCGTATGGCAGGCATGCGGTGACGGCGATGCACTCGCAATCGGCGGCAACCACTTCATCCACGCCATCCGCCGCAACATCGACATCAACATCATCCTGTTCAACAACCAGATCTACGGTCTGACCAAGGGACAGTATTCACCGACCTCCAAGCTCGGACAGATCACCAAGACCTCTCCCTACGGCACGGTCGAGAATCCGTTCACTCCCGGCTCCCTCGTCCTCGGTGCGCGCGGCACTTTCTTCGCACGCAGCCTCGACAGCGAGATGAAGCTCAACCAGGAGATCTTCGTGGCCGCTGCAAAGCATGACGGATGCTCGGTTTGCGAGATGCTCACCAACTGCGTCATCTTCAACGACGGCGCGCACATGACCATCGCTGACCGCGAGGTCCGTGCAGACCGCACCATCACCCTGCGTCACGGCCAGCCGATGGTATTCGGCAAGGACAACGACAAGGGCCTCATCCTCGAGAACGGCAAGCTCAAGGTCGTCAAGATCGGTGAGGACGGCATCACCCTCGACAAGATTCTCGTCCATGACGCGAAGGCAGAGGACACCGCCATCCAGAACCAGCTCATCAACATGAAGTATCCTGACTTCCCGGTTGCACTCGGCGTAATCCGCGATGTCAACGAACCTACATACGACGACCGCGTGCGCGACCAGCTCGCAGAGGTTAAGGAGAAGATCTCCAACATCACCTGCATGGACGACCTGCTCCACAGCGGCGCAACATGGACTGTCGAATAACAGATTCACATTTTTTCACACACATAAACCAACAACTCTAATTTTAAAATCAAATCATGAAAGTAGCTGAAATAATGGCTAACCTCGAGGCTAAGCACCCAGGTGAAAGCGAATACCTGCAGGCTGTCCGCGAAGTCCTCGATTCAATCGAAGAGGTTTACAACCAGCACCCGGAATTTGAAAAAGCAAAGATCGTCGAACGTATGGTCGAACCTGACCGTATCTTCACCTTCCGTGTAACGTGGGTGAACGACAAGGGCGAAGTTTGCACCAACCTCGGTTACCGTGTCCAGTTCAACAGCGCAATCGGTCCCTACAAGGGCGGTCTCCGTTTCCACAAGGCTGTTACTCCTTCAATGCTCAAGTTCCTCGGCTTCGAGCAGACATTCAAGAATGCTCTCACCACTCTCCCCATGGGCGGTGGCAAGGGCGGCTCAGATTTCGACCCGGTAGGAAAGTCCAACGACGAAATCATGCGTTTCTGCCAGGCATTCATGCTCGAACTCTGGCGCTGCATCGGTCCTGACCAGGACATCCCTGCAGGTGACGTAGGCGTAGGCGGCCGTGAGATCGGTTTCCTCAACGGAATGTACCAGAAGCTCGCTCGTCAGTATCACACCGGCGTTCTTACCGGCAAGGGTATGACTTGGGGTGGTTCAATCCTCCGTCCTGAAGCTACCGGCTTCGGTGCTCTCTACTTCACTCAGCACGTCCTCGAGACTGCAGGCAAGAACATCGTAGGCAAGACCGTCGCTGTCTCCGGCTTCGGCAACGTTGCTTGGGGTGCCTGCACAAAGGCTACCGAACTCGGTGCAAAGGTCGTCGCAATCTCCGGTCCGGACGGTGTCTGCGAGATTCCTGACGGTATCACCAAGGACATGATCGACTATATGCTCGAGATGCGCGCATCCAACCGCAACAAGGTTCAGGATATGGCTGACAAGTTCCCGGGAGCTGCAAAGTTCACCGCTGGCAAGAAGGCTTGGAGCGTGAAGTGCGACATCGCTCTTCCTGCAGCATTCCAGAACGAGCTTTCAGAAGCTGACGCAAGGGAACTCGTTGCAAACGGCACTTGGTGCTGCTGCGAGATCTCCAACATGGGCTGCCAGGCTGAAGCCATCCACTACTTCCAGTCTGTACCTGGCTTCCTCTTCGCTCCTGGCAAGGCAGTCAACGCAGGTGGCGTAGCTACTTCAGGTCTCGAAATGACCCAGAACGCTGAGCACATCAGCTGGGATGCAAAAGAGGTTGACGAGCGTCTCCACTCCATCATGCGTTCCATCCACGAGCAGTGCGTCAAGTTCGGAACTCAGCCGGACGGCAAGATCGACTATGTGAAGGGCGCAAACATCGCCGGCTTCATGAAGGTCGCTACCGCAATGCTTGAGCAGGGTCTTGTGTAATCAGACCTCCTTTCAACTGAAAGAGGCGGCCGCGGCCGCCTCTTTTTTTTTGTTATGAAAATAATCCGAAACAATCGGTTTGCTTCCGTTTTTGAATGAGGATGATTCTTGCGTCGAAAACCGCTTCGTGAAATGGCCGTTTTTGTCACAAAAACATACATTTGACTCATCGGTAAGTTGGCGTTAATATTTTGTAATTTGGATTATTAGTATTATATTTGCATTTAATCCAAAAATATACGCCTTGTGATATGCTTTGGATGATGATGGTTTTTGAACTATACAATAGTACCATTATAATTTATTAACCAACCAAAAAATCAACTTATGAAAAGAATCAGACTCATTGTAACGTCTCTTCTTCTCGTTGTTTCTGCTACGGCTTTCGCTCAGAACATACAGGTGAAGGGTGTCGTTACTGATGCTGGTACCGGTGAAGCAATCCCCTTCGCTTCAATTCAGCTCAAGGGCACAATGACCGGTACTGCTTCTGATGCCGACGGTAACTATGCAATTACCGTTCCATCAAACGGCGTTCTCATCGTTTCTTCCATCGGTTATGTAAACCAGGAAGTAGCGGTTGAAGGAAAGGCACTCCACAACGTAATGCTTGCTCCTGATCATGAGACTCTCGCCGAGACAATCGTTGTCGCGTTCGGTACCACCACGAAGGAAGCCTTCACGGGTTCCGCTTCCGTGATGAAATCCGAAGACCTCCAGAAGCGCATGACCTCCAACGTGGCAAACGCACTGGTCGGTTCCGTGGCAGGTCTCCAGATGCGTGGCGCATCCGGTGCTCCTGGCGCAGGCTCAGGTTCGATGAACATCCGTGGTATCGCTTCCATGTATGCTGATACCGATCCTCTGATCATCGTCGACGGCGCTCCTTATTCCGCAAGCCTCTCCAACATCCCTCAGAGCGATATCGAGTCCATCTCGGTCCTCAAGGATGCAGCATCCGCAGCTCTTTACGGTGCCCGCGGTGCAGCCGGTGTCATCATCATCACCACCAAGAAGAGCCGCTCCGGCGACGCAGTCATCAACTTCGATGCAAAGGTCGGTGTCAACACCCGCTCAATGCAGGACTATGAGACCATCACCGATCCGGGCGAGTACTACGAAGCTTACTACGCACAGCTCTACAACCAGTACTATTATGGTTACGGTTACGGTGCAGAGACCGCAAACGCACAGGCAAACAAGCGTATGATCAGCGACCTCGGCTATCAGGTCTACACTGTTCCTTCAGGACAGCAGATCATCGGCCTCGACGGCAAGCTCAACCCGAACGCTACTCTCGGCTACGGCATGAAGTACGGCGACGAGACCTACTGGTTAATGCCTGACAACTGGAAGGAGATGGCATACAAGAGCGCCATCCGCCAGGAATACAGCTTGAGCGTAAACGGTGGCAACCAGAAGGCTTCAGTCTTCGCAAGCATGAACTACCTCAACGAGGACGGTATCATCGAATACTCGGGCTACAATCGTCTGACTGCCCGCCTGAAGGCTGACTACCAGGCAAAGAAGTGGCTCAAGATCGGCGGCAACGTCGCTTTCGTCCACTCCAACACCACGGCCAACCCTAACATGGACACCTCCCTCGGTTCGACCAACCTGATGTACTACACCACTCGGATTGCTCCTATCTACCCTGCATACGTACGCGTCCTCGATGCTTCCGGCAACCCGGTCATCCGCACCGACGCCAACGGCAACGAGCAGTATGACTACGGTGTAGCAGGTGCCGACTACCCTGTCAACCGTGCATTCCTCCAGACCGGTAACCCTCTCGGTTCAAACCGCTTCAACAAGGTTTACCAGGGTGGCAACCAGATGAACGGTACTTTCAATGCCGACATCGACATCTGCCGCTTCCTCAAGGCAAACGTCACATCGACCGTTACCTGGGGCCAGACCAACTACTCATCCTATGACAACGCCCTCTACGGACCTAAGGTTTCCGTCAACGGTGAACTTGCAAAGTATGAGTCAACTGGCTTCCGTACCAACAACGTCCAGACCCTCACTTACTACGATTCATTCGGAGACCACAATGTCAACGTGATGGTCGGTCACGAGTACTACAAGACCACCTCACGCTACCTCGAGGCTGACTCACGCGGTATCTTCTCTCCTGAAATCCAGGAAATCAGTGCTTCCGCAAACAAGTACGACTCTGCAGGTTACAGCTCGGCTTACAATGTCGAGGGTTACTTCGCAAGCGCTCAGTACAACTTCGCAAACAAATACTACGCTTCCGCTTCCTTCCGTCGTGATGCATCCTCTCGTTTCGCAAAGGATCACCGCTGGGGTAACTTCTGGTCTGCCGGTCTTGCTTGGATCGTCAGCAAGGAGAACTTCATGGCAAGCGCTTCCTGGGTAGACCTCCTCAAGATCAAGGCTTCCGTAGGTCAGCAGGGTAACGACGGCATCGGTGGTTGGAAATATGTCGACCTCTATTCACTCAGCACTTCCAGCACATATCAGATGTCCCCTGCATTCGCGCAGCTCGGTAATCCTGACATCACCTGGGAGACTACCACCAACATCAACCTCGGTGCAGAGTTCAGCCTCTTCGGCGGCAGACTCAACGGTAGCATCGACGGATATGACAAGATCGCACAGGACCAGCTCTTCTGGCTCTCACTTCCTGAGCACGCCGGTGTCCGCGGTTACTACGGCAACATGGGTGACATCCGCAACCTCGGTGTCGAAGTCGTGTTGAACGGCTCTATCATCCGCACCAAGCTGGTCGACTGGTCTGTCAACCTCAACATGTCGCACAACAGCACCAAGATCCTCAACCTTCCTGACGCCAAGCTCGTGGATCCTGAAAACGGTGTGAAGGGCTTCACCGAAAGCTCACAGTGGTTCGAAATCGGCGGTCCTCTCTACAATGCGTTCCGCGCTTGCTACGCAGGTGTCAACGAAGATGGTGAGGCTCTCTACTATGTCGACAGCGCCCTCAATGGAAAGACTGACCGTCCGGGTACCAACAAGGACCAGACTACCACAGTCTTCAACAACGCTTCCAAGTACGCTCTCGGCACCATGCTTCCGAAACTCTTCGGCGGCTTCGGCACGACTCTGACAGTAGGCGGTTTCGACCTCTCTCTCACCTTCGACTACCAGATCGGCGGTATGGTATACGATACCCGTTATGCTGGTTTCATGGCTCCTTGCGCTGACTCGGGCAATGCAGGTTCTACCTTCCACAAGGATTGGATAAGGTCCTGGTCTCCCAACAACGCATCTTCAACCATTCCTCGCTGGCAGTATGGCGACAGCTACACGGCTTCCGCTTCAGACCGCTGGCTCACCGATGCAAGCTACCTCAACTTCCAGTCGTTTGCAGTAGGTTACACTCTTCCCAAGATCATCCCTGGCGTTTCCAAGCTGCGCATCTATGCTGCAGGTGAAAACCTCTGGTTCTGGTCAGCACGCAAGGGTCTTGACCCTCGCTACTCATATTCCGGCAACACTACCGTAGCAGTTTACTCTCCGGTACGCACGATTTCCGGTGGTGTCCAGATTACATTCTAATTTGAAAGGAGATTCAACAATGAAAAATATCACCAAGATTTTTGTTGCTGTACTCAGCGTAGCTGTTCTTGCTTCAAGTTGCATCCAGGAGATCGACCCGAGCACCAGCACAGTAACCATCGGCCAGGCGTCAAACGCTCCTGGTTCCTATGACAATTTCGTTTCTGCAATCACCAGCTCAATGACTGGTCAGTTCACCTACAACGGAAACTCGAGCACCACTCCTTGGGATTTCGGCTATCCTTCATTCTTCCTCCAGAGGGACGTGATGGGACAGGACATGGTTTGTGAGACTTCAGGTTCCGAATGGTACGGCAGCTGGTACGGCTGCTCGGTCGCACTCGGCCCCCAGTATGCTGTCTGCCAGGTTCCTTGGACCTACTACTACAAGTGGATCAAGAACTGCAACAACGTCATCGGCTTCTACAACGCAGCTCCGGCTCCCGAGAAGGAAGCAGGTCTGGGTATCGCTTACGCTATGCGCGCCATGTTCTACATGGATATCGCACGCATGTATTGCGGTTCAACCTACGGCAAGGACAAGAGCGCTGAGACCGTTCCCCTCATCACCGAGGAAACCCCGATCAGTGAACTCACCAACAACCCTCGCGCTACCAACGAGGTCATGTGGGCTCAGATCATCTCTGACCTCAACAAGGCTGAAGACCTCCTCAAGGACTACAAGCGCCCGGACAAGCTCACTCCCGACGTATCCGTCGTATACGGCCTCAAGGCTCGTGCTTATCTGACCATGGAAGACTGGGCAAATGCTGAGGCTTATGCAAAGAAGGCTCAGGCCGGCTACACCATGATGACCGCAGAGCAGTACACCGACCAGAAGACCGGCTTCAACACTCCCAACGCTGCTTGGATGTTCGCTCTCCAGTACAAGGCTGACGACCCCAACATCAAGCTCAACGATGCTGACTCATGCTGGGGCTCCCAGATGATCATCGAGGTTTCAGAGTCTGGTTGCGGTTACTCATCCAACTATGTAGGCCCCAAGCGTATCGACAAGCACCTCTTCGAGACCATTCCTGATACCGACTTCCGCAAGATGTGCTGGATCGACTTCGCAATCGACGATATGAGCGACGCTGATGCAATGGTTGCTCTCGCAGCTTACTCTGATTCACCGGAAGGACTTGCCAACACCGGTTGGACTGTCTCCGGTTCTGGTACCGTAGGCGGCATGCCTGTCAAGTTCCGTCCGAACGGCGGCGAGCACAAGGACCAGATTCTTGCCTTCACGGTCGCTGTTCCTCTGATGCGCGTCGAGGAAATGTACCTCATCGAGGCAGAGGCTGCCGGCATGCAGAACGAGGCCAAGGGCAAGCAGCTTCTCGAAGCTTTTGCAAAGACTCGTGACTCCAAGTACGAATACGGCACACATACTGACTTCTACTACAACAACAGCACTTCACTCTTCCAGAACGAATGCTGGTGGCAGCGTCGCGTAGAGCTTTGGGGTGAAGGTTTCGCAACATTCGACATCAAGCGTCTCCAGAAGGGTGTCATCCGCAGCTACAAGGATACCAACCACCCTGAGAGCTACCGTTGGAACTCATCTTCAGTTCCTGATTGGATGACTCTCTGCTTTGTCCAGACCGAGACCAACTACAACAAGGCCTGCACTCCCAACCCTACTCCTGTCAAGCCTTCGGCTGACTCCGACGAGTATGTATTCTAACATTCAAAAAGCAGTAAAATGAAAAATACATTATATTCACTTATCGTTGTTCTTGCCGGCTTCATGCTGATGACCTCCTGCGAAAAGGAAGTTGGATCTCTCCCCGGCAATGATACGGATCCTTTTGTGGCGATGACACTTTCAAGTGCGTCGCTTCCCAACGACCCGGACTGCGACGTAGTCGTCAGGCTTGCTGCAAACAGCGCTGCTACCGATGTCTACTATTTCGCAGAGACCGAAGCACAGAAGAACTCACGCAATCTCGCTGAGGATGCTTATGCAGATTACGTAGTCCAGAACGGAAAGAAGGCCACTCTCACCAAGAGCGAATATGACGGTGCAAACATCGCAGACCTCGTCATCAAGAGCCTCTACAAGAAGAACATCGTTTCTGCAGTCGCAGTTGCCGGTGACAAGAAGTACATCGTGAGCAAGGATTTCACCGGTATCCAGTGGAATACCCTCTCTACGGGTACCTACAAGTTCGCAAAGGCAGCCATCGCAAATGCAGTGGGCTCAGCGACCGTCACCACGTCTCTCCAGCAGAGCGCAGAGGATGAAACCCAGTTCAGGTTCAAGGATGTATATGGCGTAGGCCACAACCTCAATTTCTTCGTCCTTCCTGACTACACTGCAACCGACAGCTACGGCACCTATACCTACGCCCGTATCGCAGCTCAGGCTACCGGCCTGTCCTACGGCTCATACGGCGCAGTCAGCGTGCGTGACATTGGTTACTGGCAGGGCGACGACAGTTACATCACCGACAGCGGTTTTGAAGGATGCTACTATTCCAAGAACCTTGTCATCCTTTATGCTCAGTACTATGTATCTGCCGGCAGCCTTGGCTACGGCTACGAGTACTATCAGGCCAACTAACATCGTTGGTTTGCTCAAAAAGGACCGGCTTCCGAAAGGAAGCCGGTTTTTTTGTTAACTTTGTGTCATGATCGGAGTCTATGATTCGGGTGTCGGTGGCCTCTCGGTGTGGAAGGAGCTTGTCTCCCTAATGCCGGGTGAGAGTTTCGTCTATTTCTCGGACGGGGCAAACTGCCCCTATGGACCGAAGGATCCTTCCTTCGTCGTGGAGAGGGCTTGCAGGATATCACAATGGCTCATTGACCGTGGCTGCGAGCTTGTCACCGTGGCTTGCAACACCGCCACCGCCGCGGCAATCACGTCATTGCGCTCTTCATTCGACATCCCGTTCATCGGCATGGAGCCGGCGATAAAGCCCGCTGCGCTCCTTTCGAAGAGCGGCGTGGTAGGCGTGCTTGCCACTGCAGGCACCTTCAAGGGGCGCCTCTATCTTGATACGCTGGCAAGATTCGCGGGCGATGTCAAGGTCATCGAGAGAGTGGGGAGCGGCCTGGTAGAGCTGGTGGAGAGGGGAGAGCTGGACAGCCCCGCAGCCGAGGCTCTCGTACGCAGCTACGTCGAGCCGATGGTGGAGCAGGGAGCCGACCATATCGTGCTGGGCTGCACGCACTATCCTTTCCTGGCGCCACTCATCGAGCGCATTGCCGACGGTCGCGCCACGGTCGTCAATCCCGCTCCTGCGGTGGCTCGGCAGGCTCAGAGGGTGCTCGAGACGCTGCGCCCCGTAAATACAGGCATCGGTGAAACCCGTTTCTTCTCGACAGGCTCCACCGATGTGATGCAATTGCTTGTGGGCACGATATGCCCCTATTTCACCCCGGATTACTTCTCCGGTTCGCTCAATATCTGATCGGTATCCTTGTACCAGTCCTTGTACATCATGTACTGCTTGGCGTTGTGTCCGGCGAGCGCGGTCACTTCGTCCGATCCTTCCTTGACCATCTTTGCGGGAATGCCCGCGTAGATGCCCTGTTCGAGCACCGAGCGCGCAAGCACGACGGCCCCCGCGGCAATGACCGTTCCGGGCGCTATTTCGGCGTTGTCGAGCAAAACCGAACCCATCCCTATGAGTGATCCTTTGCCCACTCTGGCGCCATGTATGACGGCATTGTGGCCGACTGAGACGTCGTCGTCAAGTACCGTTATGGATTTCTGGTATGTGGTATGGATCGTTGCGTTGTCCTGGACGTTTACGCGGTTGCGGATGATGATCTTGTTCACGTCGCCGCGGAGCACGACGCCGTACCAGATGCTGCAGTCGTCACCGATCTCCACGTCACCGATGATGGCGGCGTTTTCCGCTATGAAGCAGTTCTTGCCAATTTTCGGCATTATGCCGTTGAGTTCTCTTATTATTGCCATGTTGGTATCAAAAGAAAAGGATGGCGGGTGCCATCCTTTTCAATTATTGGTTACTCTGATCAGTTTCTCTTGAGTTTGCTTGCGATCATCTTCTGGTAGTCGTCCAGTGAAGCGACGATCAGCTTGTCGAACTCTCTCTGGCCGGTGCCGGCAGGGATGAGGTGACCGCAGATGACGTTCTCCTTCAGACCTTCCAGGGTGTCGGTCTTGCCGCGGATTGCAGCTTCGCTCAGGACCTTGGTGGTCTCCTGGAATGATGCCGCCGACATGAAGCTGTTGGTCTTCAATGCTGCGCGGGTGATGCCCTGGAGCACCTGGTTGGATGTTGCGGGAACGGCGTCGCGTGCCTCGACCGTGCGGAGATCCTGACGCTTGAGCATCGAGTTCTCGTCGCGCAGACGGCGGACGGTGACGATCTGGCCTGCATGGAGTTCCTTCGAGTCGCCTGCGTCAAGAATGAACTTCTTGTCGTAGATATCGTCGTTCTCCTCCATGAATTCCCACTTGTCGACGAGCTGTTCGGGGAGGAAGCGGGTGTCGCCCGGATCGACGATCTCGACCTTGCGCATCATCTGTCTGACGATGATCTCGAAGTGCTTGTCGTTGATCTTCACGCCCTGCATGCGGTAGACTGCCTGAATCTCGTTGACGATGTATTCCTGAACCTTGACGGGACCGAGGATGTTGAGGATGTCGGTAGGGGAGATGGCTCCATCGGAGAGCGGCATGCCTGCGCGGACGTAGTCGTTCTCCTGAACGAGGATCTGCTTGGATGTCGGTACCAGATAGTGCTTGTCCTCACCGTTCTTGGGACGGATGATGATCTCCTGGTTGCCTCGACGGGTCTTGCCCATGATGACGTCACCGTTGATCTCGGAGAGGATTGCGGTGTTGGAAGGATTGCGGGCCTCGAAGAGCTCCGTGACGCGCGGCAGACCGCCGGTGATATCGCCCGACTTGCCGATTGCGCGAGGAATCTTGAGGATGATGTCGCCGGTCTTGACTTCCTGACCGTTCTCGACCATGATATGTGCGCCTACAGGGAGGTTGTAGTGCTTGAGCTCCGTTCCGTTCTCGTCGACGATGCGGATCATTGGAACGATGCTCTTCTTGTTCTCGATGATGACCTTCTCGCTGTGGATCGAGAATTCATCGGCTGCTTCCTCTTTGTAGGTAACCTTCTCGATGAGGTCGTTGTACTGGACCTTACCGGCGATTTCAGTGATGGTCAGTGCGTTGTAAGCATCCCATGTACAGATTCTGTCACCCTTGACAACAGTTGCGCCGTTGCCGATGAAGAGTTCTGCGCCGTAAGGGATGTTGTACTGGCCGAGGGTGATCTCGGTGGTAGGGTGGATGATCTTCATCTCCGTACCGCGGCTGATGACGATGGTGTGTTCGCCGTTGTCGTCGACCTTGGTGATGGTGTTGAGATCTTCATATTCGAGGCGGCCTTCGTACTTGGAGACAATCTCACTCTCGGAGACTGCGCTCGATGCGGTACCACCGACGTGGAATGTACGGAGGGTAAGCTGTGTACCAGGCTCGCCGATGGACTGTGCCGCGATGACGCCGACCACTTCGCCCTTCTCGACCATCCTGCTGGTGGCGAGGTTGCGACCGTAGCATTTCGCGCAGACGCCCTTCTTTGATTCGCAAGTGAGGACGGAACGGATCTCGACCTGCTCGATGGGGAGCTTCTCGATGAGGTCCGCGATGTCTTCGGTGATCATTTCGCCGGCCTCGATGATGAGTTCGCCGGTGAGAGGGTTGTAGATGTTGTGGACTGATGTACGGCCCAGGATCCTCTCGCCGAGTGATTCCACGATCTCGTCCTTGTCCTTGATTGCCGTAGCGACAAGTCCGCGGAGCGTGCCGCAGTCTTCCTCGTTGATGATCACGTCATGGGAAACGTCGACAAGACGGCGGGTCAGGTAACCTGCGTCAGCAGTCTTGAGGGCGGTATCTGCAAGACCCTTGCGGGCACCGTGGGTGGAGATGAAGTACTCGAGGACGCTCAGACCTTCCTTGAAGTTTGCGAGAATAGGGTTCTCGATGATCTCGGCGCCGGTTGAACCGGACTTCTGGGGCTTTGCCATAAGGCCTCGCATACCGCAGAGCTGACGAATCTGCTCCTTTGATCCACGGGCTCCCGAGTCAAGCATCATGTATACAGGGTTGAATCCCTGGTTGTCGTTCCTGATCTGTTCCTCGACGATCTTCGTAAGGTTGTTGTTCGTCTTGGTCCAGACGTCGATGATCTGGTTGTAGCGCTCGTTGTTGGTGATGAGACCCATGTCGAAGCTGCCCTGGATGTTGGCGACTTCGTTGTAGCCTGCCTCGACCAGTTCGCTCTTCTCTGCAGGGACGATGACGTCGCCCAGGTTGAAGGAGAGGCCGCCCTTGAATGCCATCTTGTAACCGAGGTTCTTGATGTCGTCCAGGAACTGTGACGTCCTTGCAACGCCGGTGGACTTGAGAACCACGCCGATGATGTCGCGGAGGTTCTTCTTCTTGAGGAGGGTGTTGATGTAAGGCACCTCGTCAGGCACGACCTCGTTGAAGAGGATGCGGCCGGGAGTGGTGTCCACAAGGTGGTAGCCCTTGGAGAGGTCCATCTTGTCTATCGGGAGACGTACCTTGACCTTTGCCTGGAGTGAGGCTCTGCCCTGGTTGTTGGCGATGATTGCCTCTTCGGGTCCGTAGAAGACGAGGCCTTCGCCCTTGACGCCCGTACGTTCCTTGGTGATGTAGTACAGACCGAGGACCATGTCCTGTGAAGGGACGGTGATAGGCGCACCGTTGGCAGGGTTGAGGATGTTGTGCGAACCGAGCATGAGCAGCTGAGCCTCGAGGACTGCAGCATTGCCGAGCGGCAAGTGGACTGCCATCTGGTCACCGTCGAAGTCGGCGTTGAATGCCGTACATGCGAGCGGGTGGAGCTGGATTGCCTTGCCTTCGATCATCCTCGGCTGGAATGCCTGGATACCGAGTCGGTGGAGGGTAGGAGCACGGTTGAGAAGCACCGGATGGCCCTTCATGACGTTCTCGAGGATGTCCCAGATGACCGGATCCTTGCGGTCCACGATCTTCTTGGCGCTCTTGACCGTCTTGACGATGCCGCGCTCGATGAGCTTGCGGATGATGAACGGCTTGTAGAGTTCGGCTGCCATGTATTTGGGAAGACCGCACTCGTGCATCTTCAGTTCAGGACCTACGACGATGACGGAACGTGCCGAGTAGTCGACGCGCTTTCCGAGGAGGTTCTGACGGAAACGTCCCTGCTTGCCCTTGAGGTTGTCGGAGAGGGACTTGAGCGTACGGTTGGACTCGGTCTTGACCGCGTTCGACTTGCGTGAGTTGTCGAACAGCGAGTCGACTGCTTCCTGGAGCATGCGCTTCTCGTTGCGGAGGATGACTTCCGGAGCCTTGATCTCGATGAGCCTCTTGAGTCGGTTGTTGCGGATGATGACGCGGCGATAGAGGTCGTTGACGTCCGAGGTCGCGAAACGTCCGCCGTCCAGTGGAACGAGAGGACGGAGATCCGGCGGGATGACGGGGATAACCTTCATGATCATCCATTCCGGACGGTTGATATCCTTTGATTCGCGGAACGACTCGATGACGCTCAGGCGCTTGAGTGCTTCCGCCTTTCTCTGCTGTGAAGTCTCCTTCTCGCTCTTGATGCGGAGGTCGTATGAGAGTGCGTCAAGGTCGATGTCCTTGAGCAGGTCATAGATGACCTCTGCGCCCATTCCTGCAACGAACTTGTTGGGGTCGTCGTTCTCGAGCATCTGGTTTTCCTTCGGAAGGCTCTCGAGCACTGCAAGGTACTCGTCTTCCGAGAGGAGGTCGAGCTTCTTGATGCCCTGGTCGGCAGCTGCACCGGGATTGGTGACAAGATACTTCTCGTAGTAGATTACAGCCTCGAGCTTCTTCGAAGGAATGCCGAGCAGGTAACCGATCTTGTTCGGGGTGGAGCGGAAATACCAGATGTGTGCTACAGGGACCGTAAGGGTGATGTGGCCCATGCGCTCACGACGGACTTTCTTCTCGGTGACCTCGACGCCGCAGCGGTCGCAGATGATTCCGCGGTAGCGGATTCTCTTGTACTTGCCGCAGTGGCACTCGTAGTCCTTCGAAGGTCCGAAGATCCTTTCGCAGAACAGACCGTCGCGCTCCGGCTTGTAGGTGCGGTAGTTGACGGTCTCAGGCTTGAGAACCTCTCCGGAAGAGCGTTCAAGAATCTCCTCAGGCGATGCCAGTCCGATTGATATCTGGTTGAAGTTTGTCTTAACCTTTATCTCTTTAGTGAAAGACATTGTATGTTTGGTTTAATTTGTCGAACAATCAGTGAATTAATCGAGTTTGATGCTCAAGCCGAGACCGCGGAGTTCGTGCAGCAGCACGTTCAGTGATTCCGGAATGCCAGGGGTCGGCATGGGGTCGCCCTTGACGATGGCCTCGTAAGCGCGTGAACGTCCCGTGACGTCGTCCGACTTGATTGTCAGGATTTCCTGCAGGATGTTGGATGCTCCGAATGCCTCGAGAGCCCAGACCTCCATCTCTCCGAATCGCTGGCCACCGAACTGTGCTTTACCTCCAAGAGGCTGCTGGGTGATCAGAGAGTAAGGACCGATGGAACGTGCGTGCATCTTGTCGTCGACCATGTGGCCGAGCTTGATCATGTAGATGACGCCGACGGTTGCCGGCTGGTCGAATAATTCGCCTGTACCGCCATCGCGGAGGAATGTTCTGCCGTAGCGAGGGAGACCTGCCTTGTCGGTGTATGCGCAGATGTCCTCGAGGCTTGCACCGTCGAAGATAGGTGTGCTGAACTTCAGGCCGAGTTCCTTGCCTGCCCATCCGAGGACAGTCTCGTAGATCTGGCCGAGGTTCATTCGAGAAGGCACGCCCAGAGGGTTGAGCACGATGTCGACAGGGGTACCGTCCTCGAGGAACGGCATATCCTCGTCGCGGACCACCTTGGCGACAATACCCTTGTTGCCGTGGCGACCAGCCATCTTGTCACCGACCCTGATCTTGCGCTTCTTTGCCACATAGACCTTCGCGAGCTGCATGATGCCGGACGGGAGTTCGTCACCGATCGTGAGGTTGTAGTTTGCGCGCTTGTATTCGGCGTCGTATTCCTTGTATGCGATGATGTAATTGTTGATGAGTTTCTTGACGAGTTCGTTGGTCTTCTTGTCAGAAGTCCACTTCACGGCGTTGATGTTGTTGTAGTCGATCGACTCGAGAACCTCGCGGGTGAAGAGGTCTCCCTTCGGGAGGATCTCGGTGCCGTAGAGGTCGCTGATGCCGACGCTCTTCTTTCCTTCCACCAGGACGCAGATCTTGTCGATGAAGATGGCCCTGAGGTCTGCAGCCTTCTTGTCGAACACTGCCTTTGCCTCCTCGAGTCTCTCCTTCGCGAGCTGCTTGCCCCTGCGGGAGTTGTCCTTGGTGACGCGCGAGTAGAGCTTCTTGTCGATGATGACACCTGAAAGTGAAGGCGATGCCTTGAGGGAAGCGTCCTTGACGTCGCCTGCCTTGTCGCCGAAGATTGCCCTGAGGAGCTTCTCTTCAGGTGAAGGGTCGCTTTCGCCCTTAGGGGTGATCTTGCCGATGAGGATGTCGCCCGGTTCGACGCTTGCGCCGATGCGGATGATACCGTTGTCGTCGAGGTCCTTGGTTGCGTCTTCGCTGACGTTGGGGATGTCGGAGGTGAGTTCCTCCATGCCGCGCTTGGTGTCGCGGACTTCCATGATGTATTCGTCAACGTGGATGGACGTGAAGATGTCTTCGCGGATGATGCGCTCAGAAAGGACGATTGCATCCTCGAAGTTGTAACCCTTCCAAGGCATGAAGGCAACCTTGAGGTTGCGGCCGAGGGCAAGTTCTCCGTTCTGCGTCGCATAGCCCTCGGTGAGGATCTGGCCGGCGACGACCTTGTCGCCCTTGCGGACGATAGGGGTCAGGTGGATGGAAGTGCTCTGGTTGGTCTTCCTGTACTGGGGAAGCTGGTATACGGTGATGTCGGGAGTGAAGCTGACGAACTTTTCGTTCTCCGAGCGTTCATATCTGATGTGGATCTCGCGTGCGTCGACGAATACGACCTCGCCCTTGCCTTCAGCGGCAATCTGGGTCCTTGAGTCGCGTGCGACGGGGCCTTCGAGTCCGGTTCCGACGATAGGTGCCTCAGGCTTGATGATAGGAACGGCCTGGCGCATCATGTTCGATCCCATGAGGGCACGGTTTGCGTCGTCGTGCTCGAGGAACGGGATGAGGGATGCCGCGATGGATGCGATCTGGTTCGGAGCGACGTCCATGAGGTGGACGTCATCCTTCGTCAGGACCGGGAAGTCGGCCTCGAGACGGCACTTGATGCGCTCGTCGAGGATTTCGCCGTCATCTGCAAGCCTTACGTTTGCCTGTGCAACGACCTTGTTCTCTTCCTCTTCTGCGCTGAGGTAGACGACTCCTTCGTTGCTGAGGTCGACCTTGCCGTTGTTCACCTTGCGGTACGGAGTCTCGATGAATCCCAGGTCGTTGATCTTTGCGTAGACGCAGAGGGATGAGATCAGACCGATGTTCGGGCCTTCAGGAGTCTCGATAGGGCAGAGGCGGCCGTAGTGGGTATAGTGTACGTCTCGGACTTCGAAGCCTGCGCGGTCGCGCGACAGACCGCCGGGACCCAGAGCGGAGAGACGACGCTTGTGGGTCATCTCTGCCAGAGGGTTGGTCTGGTCCATGAACTGCGAGAGCTGGCTCGTTGCGAAGAACGAGTTGATCACGCTCGACAATGTCTTTGCGTTGATGAGTTCGGTAGGGGTGAAGACCTCGTTGTCGCGGACGTTCATCCTTTCGCGGATCGTGCGTGCCATGCGGGCGAGACCCACGCTGAACTGGTTTGCGAGCTGTTCGCCGACGGTGCGGATGCGGCGGTTGCTCAGGTGGTCGATATCGTCCACGGTTGCCTTGGAGTTGCTCAGCTGGATGAGATACTTGATGATCTCGATGATGTCTTCCTTGGTGAGCACCCTGACTTCCTGAGGAGTGGAGAGATTGAGCTTGCGGTTGAGGCGGTAGCGTCCGACCTCGCCCAGGTCATATCTCTTGTCGGAGAAGAAGAGCTTCTCGATGACGTCGCGAGCGGTGGCCTCATCTGGCGGTTCGGAATTGCGGAGCTGCCTGTAGGTGTAGAAAATAGCCTCTTTCTCCGAGTTTGTCTGGTCTTTCTGGAGGGTGTTGTAGATGATTGCGTACTCGAAGTTGGCGTTGTTCTCCTTGTTGTCGTCATCCGCCTTGTGGAAGAGGATGGTCTCGACGCCGGAATCGATGATGTCGTCGATCATTGACTCCTCGAGTATGGTTTCACGGTCCACGATGACCCTGTTTCGTTCGATGTAGACGACTTCTCCCGTGTCCTCATCAACGAAATCTTCATTCCAGGTCTTGAGAACCCTCACTGCGAGAGTGCGTCCCACGCACTTCTCGAGGTTCTCCCTGGTAACCTTGACCTCGTCGGCAAGTCCGAAGATGTCAAGGATGTCCTTGTCGCTTTCAAATCCGATGGCGCGCAGGAGCGTGGTCACCGGTAACTTCTTCTTGCGGTCGATGTATGCGTACATCACGTTGTTGATGTCCGTCGCAAACTCGATCCATGATCCCTTGAACGGGATGATTCGGGCAGAGTAGAGTTTTGTGCCGTTTGCGTGAAGGCTCTGACCGAAAAATACACCTGGAGAACGGTGCAACTGCGAAACAACGATACGTTCACTTCCGTTGATGACGAATGTGCCACGAGGAGTCATGTACGGAATGTTGCCAAGATAGACGTCCTGGATCGAAGTATCGAAATCTTCGTGTTCAGGGTCTGTGCAGTAGAGCTTCAACTTTGCCTTGAGGGGCACGTTGTAGGTCAGACCGCGTTCGAGACACTCGTCGATCGTGTAGCGGGGGGGATCGATGAAGTAGTCTATGAATTCGAGAACGAAGTTGTTTCGAGTATCTGTGATTGGAAATACCTCCTGGAAAACGTTGTAGAGTCCCTCGTCCTTGCGGTTCTCGGCAGTCGTGTCGATCTGGAAGAAATCCTTGAACGACTTGAGCTGGACTTCGAGAAAATCGGGATAGTCGAGCAGCGTCTTGGAGGTAGCGAACGAAATTCGCTGATTATTAGGTTTTTGCGGCATTGTTTTGGGGTTGGTTGAAAAAAAACTGAAATAAACGACAAAAAGGTTTAGAGCCTAAAAAGGCTCTAAACCCAACTTTTCAGATCCCTTTTGCGGGAGGACAAGCTGGTTTATTTGATTTCAACTTCTCCGCCTGCTTCTTCGAGGGCTGCCTTTACCTGTTCAGCTTCTGCCTTTGATACCTTCTCCTTGATCTTTGCCTCAGGTGCCTTGTCTACGAGTTCCTTAGCTTCCTTGAGTCCGAGTCCGGTGAGTTCCTTGACTGCCTTGACCATCTGGAGTTTAGCCTGACCTGCTGAGATGAGGACTACGTCGAATTCTGTCTGTTCTGCCTCAGCTGCGGGGCCTGCTTCCTGAGCTGCCACTACTACTGCTGCTGCTGCTGGTTCGATGCCGTATTCTTCTTTGAGAATCTGAGCAAGTTCCTGGACGTCTTTCACGGTAAGATTAACCAATTCTTCCGCAAGAGCTTTGATGTCTGCCATAATTGTATTTTGTTTATTTGATTTTTGTTTTGATTAACTAAGAGTTGATTGGTGGTCTTATTCAGCCTGAGCAGTCTCTGCTTCAGGATCTTTCTTGGCCTCCTGCAGAGCAGAGATGACTCTTCTGATAGGAGACTGGAGCAGACCGATGATGTCACCGATGAGTTCTTCGCGTGACTTGATGTTAACAAGCGTGTTAAGCTTGTCTGCACCTACGTATGCGCATTCCTGGATGTATGCGCTCTTGAGTGCGGGCTTGCCCATCTTTGCGCCCAGCTCCTTGATGATGGTAGCGGGGGCGTTCGGAACGGTTGTGAACATGATCGCGGTGGAACCCTCGAGTGTAGGGTATAAAGCCTTGACCTCTTCGTTACCTGACTGTTCAAGAACCTTGTGGAGAAGGGTGTTCTTCACAACGACGAGGCGGACATTCTTGTCGAAGCAAGCACGGCGGAGAGCCTGTGTGTTTTCTGCGTTCAGGCCGGCGATGTCGGCGAGGTAGAAATTGGGGGTCTCTGCGATCTGTGCTGCGATGCTTTCAATAATTTTCGCTTTTTCTTCTTTTCTCATGACTTGATTATTTATTCTGCAGCACTGAAGGATTTGCTATCGATACATATGCCCGGGCTCATGGTAGCAGCCATATAGATGCTCTTTACGTATGTACCTTTGAGCGCCTGCGGTTTGAGTTTCAGGATTGTGTTGAGCAACTCAACAGCGTTCTCTGCGATCTGCTGCGGGGTGAATGACACCTTGCCGATTGCAGCGTGAACGATACCTTGTTTGTCAACCTTAAAGTCAATCTTACCGGCCTTTACTTCCTTGACCGCCTTGCCGATTTCCATTGTGACGGTACCGGTCTTGGGGTTAGGCATAAGGCCTCGAGGACCGAGGATACGGCCGATGGGGCCGATCTTTGCCATGACAGAAGGTGTACAGACGATGACGTCTACATCAGTCCAACCACCTTTGATCTTTTCGATGTAATCGTCAAGACCAACGTAGTCGGCACCAGCTTCCTTCGCTTCATTCTCCTTGTCAGGAGTACAGAGTGCGAGCACGCGGGTAACCTTGCCTGTACCGTGGGGAAGAGTCACGACGCCACGAACCATCTGGTTCGCCTTGCGAGGGTCTACGCCGAGGCGTACAGAAAGTTCAACGGAAGCATCGAACTTCGCATAGGAAACTTCTTTCACCAATGCGGAGGCCTCAGTCAACTTGTACTGCTTGCTGGAATCCACCTTGGCAGCAGCTGCTTTCTGATTCTTTGTCAACTTACTCATTTTAGCGTGTGATTTTATTGTACATCGGCAGGAAATTCTCCTTCTACGCTGACACCCATGCTGCGTGCAGTACCAGCAACCATCTTCATGGCTGATTTCTCAGTGAAAGCATTGAGGTCCGGCATCTTTTCCTTTGCGATCTCGCGCACCTGGTTCCAGGTGATGGCGGCGACCTTCTTTCTGTTAGGTTCAGCAGAAGCGCTCTGGATCTTGGCAGCTTCCTTGATGAGGACTGCCATGGGCGGCTGCTTTACGATGAAAGTAAAGGACTTGTCGCTGTAAACGGTAATTACCACCGGTAATACCTTGCCGGCTCTGTCTTGTGTGCGGGCATTGAACTGCTTGCAGAAATCCATGATGTTGACACCCTTTGAACCGAGTGCCGGTCCTACTGGAGGTGATGGATTGGCGGCGCCGCCTTTTATCTGAAGCTTGATAAACCCGGCAATTTCTTTAGCCATAATGTAAAATGATTAATTATTCTTTTGTTACTTGAGCAAAATTCAACTCGAGAAGAGTCTTGCGGCCGAAAATCTTGACCATTACCTTGAGTTTTCTCTTGTCGTCGAGGATCTCCTCCACAACACCGTCGAAACCGTTGAAAGGACCATCGATGATCTTCACGGCTTCGCCGACGACGAACGGAGTCACGGTCTCCTCCTCCTGGTCCGCAAGTTCGTCAACACGACCCATGATCCTGTTGATTTCAGACTCGCGAATAGGTACGGGAGTTTTCTCCTTGCCTTCGCCGAGGAACCCGGCGACATAGGGGATGTTGCGAATGACGTGCTGCAGTTCGCCCGACATCTTGGCCTCGATAAGCAGATAGCCAGGATAAAAAATGCGCTCGGCGCTGACGCGCTTGCCATTCTTTATCTGGTAATATTTCTCTGTAGGGATGAGGACCTGGAAAAGCTGGTTGCCGAGATTTGAAGCCTCGATTTCCTTTTCGATATACTCCTTGGCTTTCTTTTCCTTACCGCCGGCTGTGCGGACTACATACCACTTCTTCTCGCTTTTCTCGACTTCGTTAGCCATGGCTGAGCGATATTAGAGTTGGTAGATACCTGTCATGATGGTTCTGATCACAAAGTCGATCAGCCATATGACGACTGCAAGAATCAAGGTCACGACCATCACGAGGATAGCCGAGCTGGTCAGCTTTTCCCAAGTTGGCCAGGTAACCTTTGTGGTCAGCTCTTTGTAAGACTCTTTTACGTAAGTTCCGATTTTGCTCATTGTTATTTATTTGCTGGCAGCTGCAGTTGGAAGCTTTTGCCTCTGCCGGTTAATAACGTTACCGGTGCGTAACCACCGGTAATTTGCAGGGGAAGCAGGATTCGAACCCACATCGACGGTTTTGGAGACCGCTGAACTACCCTTGTTCTATTCCCCTAATTAAGGTCGGACCCTTTCGAATCCGACCTTGCTTATCTTGTAGATATTCGTGTCTGAATACTAGAGATCGATCTTGGTAACCTGACCGGAACCAACGGTACGACCACCTTCGCGGATAGCGAAACGGAGACCTTCGTTCAGTGCGACAGGGTAGATGAGGTCGACCTTGATGGCGACGTTGTCACCAGGCATGACCATCTCAACGCCTTCCGGAAGAGTGATCTCACCGGTGATGTCGAGGGTACGGATGAAGAACTGAGGACGATAGTGGTTCTTGAAAGGAGTGTGACGACCACCCTCATCTTTCTTCAGGACATAGATGGCTGCCTCGAATTCCTTGTGAGGAGTGATGGTGTTCGGGTGAGCGATGACCTGACCGCGCTTTACTTCCTTCTTGTCGACACCACGGAGGAGGAGACCTACGTTGTCACCTGCTTCGCCCTGGTCGAGGAGCTTGCGGAACATTTCGACGCCGGTAACGACTGACTTGCGAGGCTCTTCACCGAGACCGATGATCTGAACTTCGTCGCCAACCTTTACGATACCAGTCTCGATACGGCCGGTAGCAACGGTACCACGACCGGTGATGGAGAAGATGTCCTCGATAGGCATGAGGAAAGGCTTCTCATTGTCACGCTTCGGCAGAGGAATGTACTCGTCAACTGCGTTCATGAGTTCCATGACAACTTCTGACCAGTGAGGATCGCCGTTGAGTGCACCAAGAGCTGAACCACGGATGACAGGAGCGTTGTCACCGTCGAATTCGTAGAAGCTGAGGAGTTCGCGAACTTCCATTTCGACGAGGTCGATCATTTCAGGGTCGTCAACGATATCAACCTTGTTGAGGAAAACGACGATACGGGGAACGTTGACCTGACGTGCGAGAAGGATGTGCTCGCGAGTCTGAGGCATAGGACCGTCGGTTGCAGCGACAACGAGGATTGCACCGTCCATCTGAGCAGCACCAGTAACCATGTTCTTGACATAGTCAGCGTGGCCCGGGCAGTCTACGTGAGCGTAGTGGCGGGTTGCGGTCTGATACTCGACGTGTGCGGTGTTGATGGTGATACCACGTTCCTTCTCTTCAGGAGCGTTGTCGATCTGGTCGAATGACTTGATCTCAGAAAGTCCCTGCTCTGCGAGAACTTTGGTGATAGCAGCAGTCAAAGTGGTTTTACCGTGGTCAACGTGACCGATGGTACCGATGTTTACATGCGGTTTGTCTCTCTTAAAGGTTTCTTTTGCCATAGTTTTTTCTATTTTAATGAGTTTTTGGAGCCGGTGGTGAGAATTGAACTCACGACCTCATCCTTACCAAGGATGCGCTCTACCCCTGAGCTACGCCGGCGAAGATTTGAGCGGAAGACGAGGTTCGAACCCGCGACCCTCAGCTTGGAAGGCTGATGCTCTACCAACTGAGCTACTTCCGCTGACAAAAAAAAAGTGGGGAGAGCAAGATTCGAACTTACGAAGGCGTACGCCAGCAGATTTACAGTCTGCCCCAGTTGGCCACTTTGGTATCTCCCCAAATTTAACAAAATTTCAATCGAGCCGATGGAGGGAGTCGAACCCACGACCTGCTGATTACAAATCAGCTGCTCTGACCAACTGAGCTACGTCGGCGTTTCCGTTTTGGGACTGCAAATATAGATGATTTATCTTAAACGCCAAAACAATTTTCAAAAAATTTTATTTTTCGCTCAAAATTGTTTTTCGCACCGCAGATTCAATCTGTCTGCATATGTCCCGAGTCGCGTAGCCGCAGTCGGAATAAAGTTCTTCGGGCGTTCCCTGGCCGATGAAGCGGTCTGGAATTCCCATCGCGCTCACGTGCACCTGCAGCCCACGCGAAGCCACGAACTCGGACACTGCCCCGAAGAGTCCTCCCTTGACGGCCCCGTCCTCCAGCGTGATGATCTCCCTGCATTTCGAGCATGCATCCTCGAGCGCCGATTCGTCGATCGGCTTTAGGAACCTCATGTCATAGTGGAGCACCTCGATGCCGGCCTCCTCGGCCATCTTGACGGCCCTTTCCGCCTTGTTGCCTATTGCACCTATACTTAATATTGCTACTTCCGTCCCCTCGTGCAGCTTGTGGGCCTTGCCCGGCTCGATCATGCAGAAGGGCTCGTCTTTCCATTTCGTGCCGTTGCCGCATCCGCGCGGATAACGGATGATCACCGGGCCGTAGGAGGGCTGCGTCGCTGAGTAGAGCATGTTGCGCAGCTCCGCTTCGTCCAGCGGCGCGGCGAGCGTGAGGTTCGGTATGGGCCTGAAGGCCGCCATGTCGAACGCGCCGTGGTGAGTCGCGCCGTCTTCGCCCACGATGCCGCCGCGGTCGAGGCAGATGATCACCTTGAGGTTCTGCAGCGCGATGTCGTGGATGATGTTGTCATATGCCCTTTGCGAGAAGGAGGAGTATATGTTGCAGACGGGAAGCATTCCGCCTGCCGCAAGTCCTGCCGAGAATGTCGCGGCGTGCCCTTCTGCTATGCCGACGTCGAAGACCCGCTCCGGCATCTCCCGCATCATTATGTCCATGCTGCAGCCGGTTGCCATCGCCGGGGTTATGCCCACGATGCGGCTGTCCTGGCGCGCAAGCTCGAGCAGCGTCCGTCCGAACACCTCCTGGTATTTGGATGCAGCGGGCCTGCTGCCGGTGCGCTGTCCGGTCTTGAGGTCGAACGTGCCGGGCGCGTGCCATACCGTCTGGTTGTCCTCTGCCGGCTTGTATCCCTTTCCCTTGGTGGTTATCACGTGCAGCAGCTTCGGGCCGCCGATGCCGCGCAGGCGCGAGAGGGTCTCGACCATTTGGTCGATGTCGTTTCCGTCTATCGGGCCGAAATACCTGAATCCAAGCGCCTCGAAGAGGTTGAACGTCTCGTTGCCACGGACAATTCCGTGCTTGGCGTGGTGCACCATCTTCTGGATGCGGTCCCTGAACTTGCGCCCGTCGAGATAGTCCCAGACGCTGTCCTTGAACTTGTTGTACTTTTCGCTGGTGGTCACCTTGAGCAGATAGTCATGAAGGGCGCCGTGGTCCTTGTCGATGGAGATCTGGTTGTCGTTGAGGATGACCAGCAGGTCAGTCTTGAGGCTGCCCGCGTTGTTGAGCCCCTCGAATGCGAGTCCGCCCGTCATCGCGCCGTCGCCGATGACCGCGACGATGTGCTCGTCGAGGCCCTGCATCTGCGCGCTGACGGCCATGCCGAGGGCTGCCGATATGGATGTGGAGGAGTGGCCCGTGCCGAATGCGTCATAGGGGCTCTCGCTGCGTTTCGGGAAGCCGCTTATGCCGTCGTGCCTGCGGTTGCTGCGGAAGGCTTCGCGCCGTCCTGTGAGTATCTTGTGAGCGTATGCCTGATGTCCGACGTCCCAGATCACCTTGTCGGCGGGGGTGTCGAACACCTTGTGTATGGCCACGGCAATCTCCACCGCGCCGAGGCTGGCCCCGATGTGACCGGGGTTTTCGGAGCAACATTCGATGATGTACTCCCTCAGTTCGGAGCAGAGCTGCCTCAGCTGCCCGCTGTCAAAGTTTCTGATCTGCGACGGATCGTCGATATGGTCGAGAAGCTCCAATGCCTATTCCCTGGTGATGGTGTTTTCGCGGTCCGGACCGAGCGAGATGATGCGGACGGGGACTCCGGTCTCCTGCTCGATGAACTTGACGTACATCATGAATTCGTAAGGAAGGTCCTCTTCGCGCCTTACGCCCGTCAGGTCGCGCTTCCATCCCTTGAACTCCTTGTAGACCGGGGTTATCTCGGCATAGGTGTCGTAGGGGACGCGGTCTGTCTCGACTCCGTCCACGATGTAGCCGGTGGCCACCTTTACGGTGTCGAAGGTGTCGAGCACGTCGGCCTTCATCATTATCAGTTCGTCGACTCCGCTGATCATGATCGCATACTTGAGCGCCACGAGGTCGAGCCAGCCGGTGCGGCGGGGACGTCCGGTGGTGGCTCCGAACTCGAATCCCTTCTGGCGGAGGAGTTCACCGGTCTCGTCGAAGAGCTCCGTGGGGAACGGGCCGCTGCCGACGCGCGTGCAGTATGCCTTGAATACGCCGTATACCTTGCCGATGTTGGCCGGTGCGATGCCCAGTCCGATGCAGGCTCCGGCGCAGGCGGTGGAGGATGATGTCACGAAGGGATATGAGCCGAAGTCGACGTCGAGCATAGAGCCCTGGGCGCCTTCGGCGAGTGCCTTGTGGGTTGACACGAGGCGGTTCATCTCATATTCGCCGTCAATCAGTTCGAAGCCCTTGAGATATTCGATCGCCTCGAGCCATTCCTTCTCGCCCGCCTGGGGGTCATATTCGAAATCGAACTGCTTGAGGTATGAGATGTGTTTCTGCTTGAGAGCGTTGAATCTGTCAATGAAGTCATCTGCGATGCAGTCTCCTACGCGGAGTCCGACGCGGCCGGTCTTGTCGGTGTAGGTCGGGCCGATGCCCTTGAGGGTGGAACCGATCTTCGACTTGCCCTTGGATGCCTCCGATGCTGCGTCGATGATCCTGTGGGTAGGGAGGATGAGGTGCGCCTTCTTGGATATCTTGAGCCTTTCGCGGACGGGGATGCCCAGTTTCTCGATGTCCTCGCATTCCTTGCGGAAGATGGTGGGGTCGAGCACTACGCCGTTACCTATAATATTGATGGTATTCTTTCTGAAAACGCCTGCCGGCACTGAATGAAGTACGAAATTCGTGCTCCCGAAGTGAATGGAGTGGCCCGCGTTCGGACCGCCCTGGAATCTTGCGATGACGGGATAGTTTTCCGCCAGTACGTCAACGATCTTGCCTTTGCCTTCGTCGCCCCATTGGAGGCCTAATACTACATCGAGTTTCATGGTATGTACAATTGAGTTGCTAAGGTACGGCTTATTTTTTACAATGTGAAATTAACCCGTGGAAAAATGTCTCGGGACGCGATGTTGATTTTTCGGTTGATAAAAAGTGGCGGATTGTCCTCTTCGGTACTGTTACTTTGAATATATTTACACTGACAAAAACTATTGACCCGATGACAGAACTACAACTCAAGCAAAATGCCATCTACGATGCCCGTTCCCTCGGCCGTCCAAAGATGTTGCTGCTGGGATTCCAGCACATGTTCGCGATGTTCGGAGCCACGGTCCTCGTACCGGCTCTGACAGGTCTCTCCGTCAGTGCAACCCTGCTTTTCGCAGGTCTGGGCACTCTGATCTTCCATCTGATCACCAAACTCAAGGTACCCGCATTCCTCGGCTCCTCGTTCGCCTTCATAGGCGGATATGCGGCCGTGGTGGCAATAGGTGCCGAGCAGGGGCTTGAAAAGGCCGCTTCTCTCCCTTACGCATGCGTGGGAGTCTTCTTCGCAGGTCTGATGTACTTCATTCTCGCAGCCTGCTTCAAGATCTTCGGCGTGAAGAGGGTGATGCGCTTCTTCCCTCCCGTGGTGACCGGCCCGATCATCATAGCAATCGGTCTGACACTCTCAGGCTCGGCCATCAACAACTGTTCGGCCTCCTGGCTCATCGCACTTCTTGCAGTGGCGATCATCATCGTCTGCAACATCTGGGGCAAGGGCATGATAAAGATCATCCCCGTGCTTCTCGGTGTCATCGGCTCATATCTGATTGCAGCATGCTTCGGCCAGGTCGACTTCTCGAACGTCCGCGCTGCAAGCTGGGTGGGTCTTCCGTTCCAGATGCAGGATACGGCCTTCGCCGTCTTCAACAACCCCAACTGGGGCCTGGTCATCACCGCGATCATCACCATCCTGCCCATCTCGCTGGCGACAATGATCGAGCACATCGGTGACATGTGCGCCATCTCGAGCACGACCGGCATCAACTACCTCGAGGACCCGGGTCTCCATCGCACATTGATGGGCGACGGTCTTGCAACCGCCCTCGCATCCCTCTTCGGCGCTCCGGCCAACACCACCTACGGCGAAAACACCGGCGTGCTCAACCTCACCCGCGTATTCGACCCGCGCGTCATCCGCATCGCGGCAGTCCTCGCGATACTCTTCTCCTTCTCGCCGAAGTTCGCGGCAGTTGTCGCGGCAATGCCTGCGGCGACCATCGGAGGCGTCTCGCTGGTGCTCTACGGTATGATCTCGGCAGTCGGTGTCCGCAACCTCGTCGAGAACAAGGTCGACCTCACATATCCTCGCAACCTCATCATCGCAGCATTGATCCTCGTGCTCGCAATCGGCATCAACTACGGCCCCGGCAGCATCAGCTTCAAGGTCGGCAACGCCAACATCGCCCTTTCAGGCCTTGCCGTGGCAGCGCTCACCGGCATCATCCTGAATGCGATCCTCCCCGGCAAGGACTACCAGTTCGGAGAGAGCAACCGCGGTGACATGTCCGTCAACTTCGGAGGCTCGCACAATGCAACCCTCCGGGAGGCAGCGGAGAAGGAAAAGGAAATGGAAAAGGAATAATCGATATTTGAAATGACGACAGAAGAACTCATCAGCCACATTCGCGTGATTCCGGACTATCCGGTGAAGGGAATCATGTTCCAGGACGTCTCTACGCTGGTGCTCGATGCCGGATGCCTGCGCGAGCTGTCGGACAGGCTTTACGACGAGTACCGCGACAAGGGTGTAACGAAGGTGGTGGGACTCGAGTCCCGCGGCTTCATCCTGGGTGCGGACCTTGCCGTGAGGCTCGGCGCCGGCTTCGTGATGCTCCGCAAGGCAGGCAAGCTTCCGGCAGAGAAGCTTACCGAATCATATGCAAAGGAATACGGCACCGACACCATCGAGATGCACGTCGGCTCCATAACCGAGGATGACGTGGTCGTCATCCACGACGACCTGCTGGCAACCGGCGGCACCATCGCCGCGGCGGCCCGCCTGGTGGACAAGTTCCATCCGGCAAAGGTCTACCTGAGCTTCGTGGTCAACCTCACCGACTGCCCGCGCATAGCGGAGTTCCCTACGGACATGCCGATGAGTTCATTGATGGACATAAAGGAATTCAATCAATAACAACTAAAGTCAAACTATGAAAAAGACACTCTTTTTCGTTGCAGCCGTTGTCGCTGCACTCTTCATCCCTCGCAATTCATCTGCGCAGACCAACCTGCAGGTCTTCTATGACTTCGGAAAGGACCGCAAGATGATCACCACCACACTGGAAGGCTTCCACATGGACAATTGGGGAAACACCTTCTTCTTCATCGACTATGACTACAGGCTCAAGGCAGACCAGGGCTACACGGTGGATTCGCCGAGCAGCACCTACTTCGAGATTGCTCGCTGCCTCAACTTCTGGCAGGACACCAAGATGGGTGCATTCAGCCTCCAGGTCGAGTACAACGGCGGCTTCGGCACTTTCGGAACTCCCACCGCAGGCGGCTTCTACAGCGTCAACCACGCAATGCTGCTCGGTGTCGACTACTTCCTCCACAGCAAGGACTTCAAGAACACCTTGAACCTCAAGGTCCTCTACAAGAAGTTCAAGAACCTCGCTTCCGACCTTCCGATGCAGTTCACCGCAGTATGGGGATGTCAGGACCTCTTCGGCCTCAACGGTCTCCGCTTCTCCGGCTTCGCTGATGTCTGGTGGGAAGGCAGCACTGCAGTGTTCATCTCCGAGCCCCAGCTCTGGTACGGCATCGGCAGCCATTTCAACCTTGGCGGCGAGATCGAGCTCTCCAGCAACTTCGCAGGCCATCAGGGATTCATGTGCAATCCTTGCCTCGGTGTAAAGTGGGTCTTCTAATCTGAAAAAAAGGCAATCACATGGCACAATTCCTTCAGAAAGCATTCGGTTTCGATTCCGAGAAGCATACCGTCCGCACAGAGATCGTGGCCGGCATCACGACCTTCCTCACGATGGCCTATATCCTGGCCGTCAACCCTAACATCTTCAGCGCACTGCCCGGCATGCCTACCGGCTCCGTCTTCACGGCTACCGCACTCGCAGCATTGGTGGCGACGCTGATCATGGCATTCTATGCAAAGAAGCCTTTCGGACTCGCTCCGGGCATGGGCCTCAACGCATTCTTCGTCTACACCGTCTGCCTGACGATGGGCTATCCCTGGCAGTTCGCACTGACCGCAGTGTTCATCGAAGGCATCATCTTCATCATCCTTTCCGCAACCAAGGTCAGGACCTGGATACTTGAGTCCATTCCTCTCAGCCTCAAGAACGCGATCGGCGCCGGCATCGGCCTCTTCATCGCATTCATCGGCTTGCAGAATGCCGGCATCGTCGTCAATTCCGACGCCACGCTGGTCACCATCGGCTCGCTGACCGAGGGCAAGGCTCTCCTTGCAGTCATCGGTCTTGTGATTACCTGTGCACTCGTGATCCTCAATGTCCGCGGCGGCATCCTCATCGGCATCCTCGCAACCACTGTCATCGGTCTCTTCATCAAGGATCCCGAGACTGGCGCTGCAATCACCCAGTACAGCGGCTCGTTCGTGTCCGCTCCGGACAGCGTGGGCCCGATCTTCTGCCAGTTCCAGTGGAGTCAGATATTCTCGCTTGACATGGTGGTCGTAGTCTTCACGTTCCTCTTCATCGACATGTTCGACACCATGGGCACCATCATCGGCGTTTCCCAGAGCGCTGGCTTCGTGGATGAGAAGGGTCGTGTTGACGGCATCAACAAGATGTTTATGGCTGACGCAGTAGGTACCGTCTGCGGCGCTTGCCTCGGAACATCCACCACTACCACCTACGTCGAGAGTTCGGCAGGTGTGGCAGCAGGCGGACGCACGGGTCTTACCGCATTCACCACTGCATGCTGCTTCGCGCTTGCACTGCTCTTCTCCAACCTGTTCCTCGCAATCCCTGGCGCAGCTACCGCTCCCGCACTGGTCGTCGTAGGTATGATGATGATGAAGCCTATCGTCAAGATCGACTGGACCGACTTCACCGAAAGCATCCCTGCATTCCTCACGATCCTCCTCATGCCTTGCGTCTACAGCATCTCCGACGGCATCCTGATCGGATGTATCGCTTATGTCGTCCTCAACGCTGTCACCGGTCATGTGAAGAAGATCACTCCTACGATGTGGGTGCTCGCAGTACTCTTCATACTGAGATACATCTTCATCTAGCGAACAGAATAATGCAACGAAAAAGGAGGCCGGCCCTTGTGGACCGACCTCCTTTCTTTCATGTCCCATGCAGAATGGTTGGGCGACAGCGTAGCAGTCGGTCAGCAGCTTGCCTCTGAGAGGCGTTTCCACCCCCGGAATCGTATAGGGGGAGGGGCCTGACGGCAGCAAGTTATCGCGAAGCGATGACGCAGATGACGTTGGGAGGGGCCGGAGCGAACGAAGAGAGCGGAGTCCTCGAAGAGGCAACTGCTGCCGCAGCGTAGCTGTAAGAAAAAAAGGCCGGCCCTTGTGGACCGACCTCCTTTCTTTATTGATTGTTCAAGTCAGCTTGCGCTTCCCTTGCCTCCGTTTCCCGAGTGGAACAACTTCATCATCTCCTCGAACGAGACCGTGTGCTCGTCCTTCTCCTCGGAACGGACCTCGCCCTGGACGCCGTCCTGCTGATCCTCGTCGGGAGGGCCAAGCATCTCGTCGATCAGGCCGTATGCCTCGCGAAGCAGGTCCTCCGCGTGGGAGATCTGCTCGCGCTCGGTCTTGTCGGCAATCTGGCCGATGAATTCCGGATTGGGGAGGGACTCGTCGATGCGGCCCACGGACTGCTCGATGTCATAGACGCAGTCGCTGATCTTGTAGGCCAGTTCCTTGAGCCCGTTGAGCTGGGTGATGTAGTCCTGAAGCTGCTTTATCTTGCTGGAATGATCCATTGTCGTCATCTAGTTTTGAACAAAGGTATGCTTTTTTTTGATGGCTTGGACAGTTTGACTCTTCTTTTGTCACCACCCCTTCGATGCACCTGAAGCAGAAGGTCCACAATCGGCCACATTTTGTATATTTGCAATATGGAGAAATATCGAATCGATGAAAGAGTCGCCGCCGGCGACGAAGTGATGTGGTTCAATCCCGAATACGGCAGCGCGAAGCGATGCGAAGGCCCCGAAGAGGCCTCCGTCGAGGATGCGGCCTTGAGGCTGAAGCGTTTCGCACCGCTGCTCATGCACTATTTCCCGCAGACGATACCGTCGGGCGGCCTCGTTGAATCCCCGCTCGTTGAGATCAACGCCATGAAGCAGGCCCTGGATTGCGGCATCGAAGGACGCCTGATGCTCAAGATGGACAGCCATCTCCCGATATCCGGTTCGGTCAAGGCGCGCGGAGGCATCTATGAAGTGCTCAAGCACACCGAAGACCTCGCCCTCGAGGCCGGGTTGATCGACGGCCCCGATGACGACATCATGAAACTCTGCACCCCGGAGGCAAGGGAGTTCTTCTCCCGCCACAAGATGCAGGTCGGCTCGACCGGCAACCTGGGGCTGAGCATCGGCATAATGAGCTCTGCCATAGGCTATGAGGCGATAGTGCACATGTCTGCCGACGCGCGGCAGTGGAAGAAGGACCTGCTTCGCAGCAGAGGCGCCAAGGTGGTCGAATACGAGGGCGACTACGGCATTGCCGTGGCGTCCGGACGAAAGCTCTCGGACGCGGACCCGTCAAGCTGCTTCATAGATGACGAGAAATCGATGGACCTCTTCCTCGGCTATGCAGTGGCGGGCTCGCGACTGCGTGACCAGCTTCGTGCGCAGGGCATTGCCGTCGATGCCGAACATCCGCTGCATGTCTACATCCCTTGCGGAGTCGGCGGCGCACCGGGCGGCATCATCCATGGCCTCAAGTTGATATACGGCGACAACGTCCATTGCTTCCTCGTGGAGCCGACACAGGCCCCATGCATGCTCGTCTCGCTCCAGAGCGGCATGGACGGCGCTCCCTCCGTGCAGGAGATCGGCCTGTCGGGCCGTACGGCGGCGGACGGCCTCGCGGTCGGACGGGCGTCGGCCCTCGTGAGCCGCATCATCCGCACCCTCGTCGAAGGAGAGGCGACGGTGGAGGATTCCCGTCTCAATCCATACCTCAGGCTGCTGTACCGGTCCGAAGGGATATTGATCGAACCGAGCGCATGCGCGGCGTTCCACGGAGTGGTGAGCCTTCACGGCAGCGGGAAGGAGATGCCTGCATCAGCCACCCATGTCATATGGGCGACGGGAGGCAGCATGGTGCCGGATGAGGTCTGGAAGGAATACCTCGAAGGTTGAGGCACCTATTCGTCTGTCAGGGGAAAATAATAACGGTTTTCGTGATCCGGCAGCAGCTCGGGATGGTAGATCGAGATCAGGTCCTCGAGAAGCCAGTCCGGATGGAGTGTGATGTCGTCGTAGTAAGTGGTCTCGGCGGTGTTGCAGCCATATGTGCGCTTCTCCTTGAACGCGCGGAAATTGCAGTAGGGGGCATATTCCTCCTCGAGGCCCTTGTAGCTGCCAAGACCCGGCGCGTTGTATTTGTACATCCATATGTCGGCATCGCAGGCTTTGTCATAGACCGTCTCGAACGATAGAGGGATGCTCCTGGTTCCCGTGATGTCGGCAAACACATAGTCTGCACCGGCGTCGCGGTGGACCTGGCCGATGTAGCTTCCCGCGGGCGGTACCGCCCATGAGGAGCCGTATCTGCGCTCCAGCAGCACGGTCGGGCGTTCCGTGGCGTCAGCGGCGAGAGCCTTCAGCTCCATGTAGCGGTCAACTGTGATGTTGAGTATGGAATCCGCCTCGGCCCTCTTGCCGAAGAGAAGTCCGTAGAAGAGGATCCATTCAGTGCGCCCAAGAGGGTGGCTCTCCATATAGTCAGCGGCCTCCACGATGGGAACCATCAGCTTTTCGGCGGCGCCGTAGCTGCTGTTCTCGAAAGGCGAGGCAATTATCACGTCAACGTCAAGGTCGATGATCTTCTCGATGTCCGGGGCGGTCGAAAGTCCGAGGTCGGCGATGCGTCCCTCGTCAATGAGCTTCAATATCCCCGGCGAGGTGATGTATTGCGGTTCGCATACGCCGCAGACCCTCTCTGCCGCACCCAGTTTCTCGGCCATCGCCGCATGCACCGAGGTGTAGACGGCAGCCCTCTCGACAGGCACCCTGACCAGGGTCCCTTCCGGGAGATCGGCCGGCAGCGGCATGTCACGGTCGACAAGGAGATATCTCTGACGCAACCTGAGCGTGTCCCAGGGGTCACGAATCGATACGGCGGTGTATTGGTCGAAATATTCAATGCGCAGGTTGTCTGCGAACCTGACGGTGTCCGCAGCAAAAGAACCTTCCAGCGCGTCGGTGTGCTGACGGCAGGAGGGAAGCAGCGCCGATGCGAGGAGCAGCGAGGTCAGGGTGACAATGATCCTTTTCATTTCCTACCAGAAGAAAACAAAATCAAGAATGACGAGGAATACGGCGCAGACCAGGATCGGGATGAGGTTGCGCTTCACAAGCTCCATCGGCGACACGCCGGAGTATCCGGCTATCGCGACGATGACGGCAGCGATGGGGGAGATGCCCCTGCCCATGCCGGCAAGCAGCTGGATGGGAAGGATCATCGCCACGGTCTGCACGCCGAAGGTCGATGCGACTTCGGGAATCATCGGACCGAACGAGAAGAATGCCGCATTTCCGCTGCCCATCATGATTGCGCAGAAGAAGACTACGGCGCCGAATATGATCGTCACTGCGGCGGCGCCCATTCCGATGGATGAGCAGCCGCTGACGAGCAGGTCAACGAAGTTGAGGCTCATCAGGCCGCTTGCGAAGACCTTGGCCACGACGGTGAGGATGACGACCGAGGTGAACGAGGAGCCCAGTCCGGACCAGAAGCTCTGCATCGCGTCGAAGGCCTTGCGGACGCTGCGGTTGTATACCAGCAGGAACAGTATCGCGAATATTGCGCACGTCATCATGACCATCGAGGTCGAGACCTTGAAGGTCACCAGGCCGACGGAAGGGGAGAAGAGTATCAGCAGCACGAGCGGCAGCACGGGGAAGATGGAGAACCAGAGAGGAACGTCAGGCTTCTCCATCGAGGAGCTCTTCTGGTAGATGTCCTTGCCGGCAGCGGCGTCCTTCTTGTCCCAATAGCGGTTGGAGAAGTAGTAGAGGACCATCAGCAGCGCGACGCAGCAGGCGACGATCGGAACCTGGTACTGGAGGAAGTACTCTATCGGCTCGCCTCCGAACTGCTTTGTGGAGAAATGGGTGTTGGCGCTTCCGGGCCCCATGTCGAATATGATTGTCGCCGCGATGACCGAGAGCGCGGTAGGCTTGCTTGCCCCGATGTTGGTCAGGATGGGGTAGATGGTGCAGACGAGCAGCAGTCCGAGGCCGGATGCCGAAGGAATGCAGAGATAGAGCAGCGTGCCGATGGGAATCACTATGATGGATGCCAGATAGGGATTTGACCTGAAGACCGCGAGCGGCTTGGATGCGATGTAGACCATCGCGTCGGTCGCCTTCATCTTGTTCATTATGGCGACATAGCCGGCGATCGTCATGATCATGAAGCCGAGCGAGATGAACGATCCGTGGAACTCCTCTTCGACGATCTTTATCAGGTCCATGAATTTGGAACCCGTGGGGGCCTTCGGCTCCGGCGTGTAGATGCCGAGGGTGGTGGAGATGGCCAGCATCAGCAGGCCCATTATCAGCAGGACGGTCGGGGCGTTGACCTTCTTGACGATAAGATACGCCGTTACGGCGATGAAAAGAAGACAGAGAATGATTTCTATGGTGACCATGGTCGGTTATTTTGCTGGTTGAGCATGCGGATCCCTGGCAAGGTCCCTCATCCAGGGACCGAACTCCTCGGGAACTCCCGAAACGAATCTGATGCCGGAGGCCTTCGACTTGGGGCCTTCGAACAGGAACTCCACCCTGAACGTGGTGCCTGAGGACATGAACTCGAAGAAGTTGCCGTCCGAGTGACGCAGTTCGAACGTGCGCCCAGGCTTGACCATCGTCAGGAGCAGGCGTCCTTCCCTCTGTCCGATGCGAATCTCTCCGAAAATGTCGTTCTTGATGTAGTTTCCAAGTATGTCCCCGGTCTCGGGAGCATCCGCGGCGGCGGCCGTCCGCACGGCCTCGCGCACGGGATGCGCCTCGTGCCAGGCCTTCAGCGCCTCGGCATTGTAGTCGTAGTCCTCCAGACCGAGGCACAGGTCTATGTAGCGGCGCAGGATCGCAAAACGCGGTTCGGCACCGATCTTCGTGTCGGCGTTGATGGTGACCACGCGGTCGAGCTCCGGGATGAAGGCGCAAAGCGCAATCTGGCCCGTGTTGGTGCCGGTGTGCCAGATGATGTGGCATTTGCGGCTCTGCTCCACGTTCCATCCCTGAGCATAGAGTGTGATGTGGTCAAGGCTCTGCGAGACCACGTTGACTCCGGCATGGAGGATGTCCATCTGTTCCTGCGAGAGAATCCTCCTGCCGTCTGCGGTGACGCCTCCGTTGAGGTGGAACTGCGCCCAGCGCATCATCTCCATCGGCGTGGTGATTATGCCGCCGGCTGCTTCCGACGCTGCAGGCACGCCGGCGCTTATCTCTTCGGGAGTGTGGCGGCGGACAGCCATCCTTCCGTTGTCGTCACGGAAATCGTGCGGCCACGAAGCGGTGCCGTCGGCAAATGCACCGGCATATTCCTCGCCGCGGAACATCGCATGATCCATGCCCAGAGGCTCGTAGATGCGTTCGATGATGTTGTCCTTCCAGCTCTTTCCCGTGACCTTCTCGACGATCAGCGCAGGAATGACGTAGGCGAGGTCGTTGTAGCGGTAGCCGTCGCGGAATTCATAGGCGGGCTTCATGAAGCGCATCACGTGCATCAGGTCCTCCTTGTCGTAGCCGAGCCTTGCGAGCTTGGAACCCGATTCCCTGTCCAGGCCGGAGCGGTGGCAGGTGAAGTCGCGCACGGTGGCGTGTTCGCTCGTCCACTTGTCCGGCATCTCGAAGTCGGGGAGAATGTCGGCGACCTTGTCGTCCCAGCTGATGAGCCCCTCGTCGACAAGCATGGCGACGAGCGTAGCGGTGAAAGATTTGGATACGGACGCCAGCTGGAAGAGGGTGTTCCCGTCGACGGGATGCCTCTCGGATGCCTCTTCGTCCCTCCAACCATGATATCGGCAGTAGAGCATCTCCTCTCCGTCGCCGATGAGGACCGCCATGCCCTGTATGTTCCAGTCCTCACGGACCTGGTCTATGTAGGCGTCCATCTTCTCGAACACTTCATAGTCGGGCACGCGGCGTACGCTGCCGAGGTTGGCGGCGGTCTGGGCGCCAAGCGGGAAGAACGCCAGTATGAGAGCTGTTGCTACGACAAGTCGCTTCATTGATTGAATGTTTCCTTGATGATTCCCATGCCGCTATTCGACATGGAAGTCCCCGTCGGCATCGCGGACGACGTAGTCGCCCTCGTTGACGGAGACATAACCCCTTGACGTGAGCAGGGAGAGCATCGAGAACCCCATGCAGAAATAGGGAGCGAGCAGCTTGCCCTCGCCGCAGAACTTGCTCACCTCTCCGTAGTTGGTCCCCGTGTACTGAATCCTGTCCATCATCTTGCAAAGATACCAAAAAAGGGCCTCATTTCAAAATGAAACCCTTTTGCGTGATGCCGCCATCTTCTCAGATGGATGCCGTCTTCTTTCGCAGCCATTCCGCGACCGGAGCGTCGAGATGCGGGGAGAGCCTTTCGAAGACCTCGGCGTTGTAGCCGTTGAGCCAATCCTTCTCGCGTTCGGTGAGCATCTCCGGCAGGATTGCCGCCGTGTCGATGTGGCAGCAGGTGAGCGTCTCGAACTTGAGCCATTCGCCGAACTCGTCGGCGCCGTCACCGGTGCAGAGCACGACGTTCTCGTGACGGATGCCGTGCATTCCCTCGCGGTAGAGGCCGGGCTCGTTGCTCGTCACCATTCCCGGCAGCATAGCCTGGCTCAGGAAGTTCTGGCGGATGCTCTGCGGCCCCTCGTGGACGCCGAGGAAGAATCCGATGCCGTGGCCGGTGCCGTGGCCGAAGTTGCGGTGCATGCTCCACATCGGCCCGCGCGCCAGGGCGTCGATCTGGCAGCCGGCGGTCCCAAGCGGGAAAACCGCCATGGAAAGGTCTATCATTCCCTTGAGCACCACCGTGTAGTCCTCCTTTTCGAGCTGCGAGCATTCGCCCATCGGCACCGTGCGTGTGATGTCGGTAGTGCCGAAGAGATACTGTCCGCCGGAGTCGGTCAGGTAGAGGCCGTGCGGCTCTATTGCGGCGGAACCCTCCCTGGGCGTGCTGTAGTGCGGCAGCGCGGCGTTGCATCCGTATGCCGATATGTTCTCGAAGCTGTTGCCGCGGTAGCCGGGAATCTCCGCGCGCAGCGAGGTGAGCTTTTCTGAAGCCTCCCATTCGTCGATGCGGCGCCCGGACGCCACTTCGTTTTCCAGCCAGAAGAGGAATTTCTCGACGGCGATGCCGTCAAGGAAGAAAGCCTTGCGGAAGCCTTCGATCTCGACCGGGTTCTTGACGGCCTTGCGCAGCGCTACGGGCGAAGGACGGAACAGGATCGAATTCTCGCCGAGCATCTCCCTTGCCAGACGGCAAATCGTGCTGTTGGCGGTGCCGTTGTCGACGATGAGGCGTCCCTCCACGTTCATGACGCCGGCTCCGATCTCGGAATAGTCGAGGACCTCCACGCCGTGGAGCCTTGGAATCGGTTGTGAGTCATCCTTGCGGACATACCATGAGACCTTCTTGTCGCTCACCAGCAGGTAGGAGATGACATAGGGGTTGTATTCGATGTCCTCCCCGCGGACGTTGAGCATCCATGCGATCTCGTCGAGCGAGCTGAGCAGGATGGCGCTGCAGCCGAGACTCGACGTCACGCCGCGCAGCCAGTCTATCTTCTTGCGTCTCGTCTCGCCGACCGTCTCCTCATCGAGGACAAGGATCGGCTCGTGGGGAACGGCCGGACGGTCCTTCCACAGGTCGTCAAGCATGTCGTTCCAGTCCTGGATGTCGAAGCCCTCGACTCCGTAGCTCGCGCCAAGGGCCTCCTCGAGAGCTGCCACGGAGCTGTCGCTGTGGCAAAGCCCGTCTATGGCAACCGTGACGAAGTCCTTGTTGAAATGGGCTGCGAGCCAATTCGGGATGGTCACCTCGCCCGGGATGCGGGTCTTGTGGAGTTCCACTCCGGTGCCGGCGAGCTGCACACCCGCCTGGATGAAATATCTGGAATCGGTCCAGAGGCCCGCGTGGTCCTGCGTCACCACCACGTCGCCAGCCTCGCCGGTGAATCCGGTGAGCCACTCGACCTGTTTCCAGCGCGGTGCCGGATATTCGCTGCTGTGCGGATCCGTGCCCGTGACGACGACCGCATCCCAGCAGCGTTCCTTCATCAGGCGGCGGAGCTGCCCGATGCGTTCCCTGTAGATGTTCGAGCTATTCATTTTCCCTGAGTTTTCTTGCGATTTCTTCCCTCTCCTTGCAGATGGCCGCCCATGTCGGGGCCTTCTCGAGCATCGAGATGAGTTCCTTGATTGCCTGCGGGATGTCGATGCCCTGCGGACACATCTTCGTGCATGCGCGGCAGGCGATGCAGTTCGTCGGATGCTGGTCGGCAGGCAGCGACTCCATCCTCATGATGGGGGTGAAGCTGGTCTCGACCGCCAGGTCGTTGCGCGCCTGTAGCAGGGTGGGGATGTCCAGCCCCATCGGGCAGCGGTCGCAGCAGTAGCGGCATGCGGTGCAGGGGACGGAGTTCTTGAGCTTCTCCACCGCGGCATACAGCTCAGCGGTGCGTTCCACGGTGAGCGGCTTCGGCTCCTCGAAGATCGCGATGTTCTGCCTCATCTGCTCCGGCGCCGACATTCCGCTGAGGATCATCGTCACGCCGGGGATGTCCATCAGCCAGTTGAAGGCATCCTGCGCGCTGACGGCCTGAAGCAGCTTGCCGCCGCGCAGCGGCTCCATCACCCAGATGGGGATGCCGCGGCTGCGGAGCAGCTCCACCTTCTGCTCGGCCTTCTGGTGGCTCCAGTCCAGGACGTTGAGCTGGATCTGGCAGAATTCCATGTGGCTGCCGTATGGCGAATCGAGGAAGCGCTCGAGCGTCTCGAGCTCACCGTGCGCGGAGAAGCCCAGGTGGCCAATGCGGCCGTTTGCCTTCTGCTCGGTGAAATATTCGAGAATGTGCCACTTCGGGTCCATGTAGACGTCGAAGTCGTTCTCGCAGATGTTGTGCATGAGGTAGAAGTCGAACTTGTCCACCTTGCACTTGCGAAGCTGGTCCTCGAAGATCACCGAAGGCTCGTATGACGAGGCCGTCTGGTGTCCGGGGAACTTGTCGGCAATCATCCATTTCTCACGCGGATGGCGCGAGAGCGCCTCTCCGATGACAATCTCGGACTTGCCGCCGTGGTAGGGGTATGCGGTGTCGAAATAGTTGACGCCGTGTCCGATGGCATAGTCGACCATCTCCTGCACGGCCTCGCGGTCGATCTCCCCGTCCTTCATCGGCAGACGCATCGTGCCGAAACCCAGGCGCGAGAGCTCGAGCTCCTTGAATCGGGTGTATTTCATCTCAGGCTGTCCGCCTCCGCTTATGGAGAGCGAAACATCACTCAAATATAGCAATAATTTGCCAATCCGCAGCGTACAATCGCTGCCTGCAGGCTGTGCGGATTGAAGGATGACGGCACAAGAGCAAATATTTCGTATATTTGTTACTCGTCAACACAAACAACGGACAACCATGAAAAGACTTCTTTCAGCAATGGTCGCAATATGCGCCTTCTTCGCCGTACAGGCACAGCCATCCAAGACCTATGTTACCGTCATCGCCGAGCCGGACCACTCCGACTGGATCTACGACTGCGGCCAGAACGCCACTTTCACCCTGTATGCGATCCGCGACAACGCCATGATGCCGAACACGGAGATAGAATACAGCTACGGTCCCGAGAAACTCGCGCCCGTGGCCACGGGCAAGGTGGTCACCGACGGCAAGGGAGTCGCACGGCTGAAGGTGCCGGGGCGCAAGGAGCCCGGATTCACCACGGTCAACGTCAGCACGACGTTCGACGGGGTGAAGTACACCGGCCGCACCAACATCGGCTATGAGCCCTTCAACATCCAGCCGACGACGACGCTGCCGGATGATTTCGAGAAATTCTGGGAGGAGTCGAAGGCAAAGGCCGCAAAGGTCCCGATGGTCACCCGCATCAGGCGCAGCGAAGAGGAGAGCGACGAGAGGGTGGACGTCTATTATGTCCGCATCCAGTCATATGCCGTCGGCAACTATGTCTACGGAGTCCTGACAGTGCCGAAGACCGAGGGACGCAAGCCCGCCGTGCTGAGGCTTCCCGGCGCCGCCGTGCGCAAGTTCACCGGTCCGAACCCGCTGGCATACGAAGGCTTCGTGGTGCTCGAGATTGGAGTCCACGGCATCCCGGTGGACCAGGATCCTGAAATCTACCGTCAGCTCGAGGTCGGCTCGATGTCGGGATATGTCTCTAAGGGGCTCGAGGACAGGGACAGATACTATTACAAGCGCACCTATCTGGGCTGCGTCCGCGCGATTGACTATCTCTGCAGCCGCGACGACGTCGACTCGTCGCGCATCGCCACATACGGCGGCAGCCAGGGCGGCATGCTCTCAATCGTGACTGCCGCGCTGGACAGCCGCGTGAGCGCGCTGTTCGCCTATTTCCCCGCCTTCTGCGACCTTACGGGATATTACCATGGCCGCTCCGGCGGCTGGCCGCACATGTTCCGCGACAAGAACGAGCCCATGATCGAACAGAAGATCAACACGTCCAGATACTATGACGTGGTCAACTTCGCCCGCTTCCTCAAGGCGCCCGGATTCTATGCCTGGGGATTCAACGACATCACCTGCTGCCCGTCATCGACCTTCTCGGCATACAACGTGATCACGGCGCCGAAGACTCTCCGCACTGCGTGCGACACGGGCCACTGGCTCTATCCGTGGCAGTCGGATCAGGCGCTCAAGTGGCTCAAGCAGCAGTTCTCAATGGAATAGGAGGCCTATTTCGAGGCTTCCTCGACCCTGCGCAGCATCGTGACCATGATCAGCGAGGCGATTGCGCAGAGCGACGCGAGTATGCACCAGTTGACCCAGAGCGGAACCTTTGCCCAGAGGAGCGAAGGGATTGAGCTCAGGTAGTTGCCTATTGCCGACGAGGCGAACCAGAATCCCATCATCAGGCCCTTGTATTTCGGCGGGGCGACCTTCGTCACGAACGAGATTCCCATGGGGGAGAGCAGCAGTTCCGCGAAGGTGAGCACGAGATACGTGGACATCAGGTTTGCGGGCGAGACCAGCGTGTCGGAAACGACGCCGCCGAGTTCCTTCGGCGAGGCAAGTCCCCGCGAGGCGAGCACCATTATCAGATAGCCGAGGGCGGCCACCATCATTCCGAGGGCGATCTTCTTCGGGGCCGATGGCTCCTTGCCGCGTTCCGCGAGCGCGCCGAAGAGGGCGATGGAGACAGGGGTGAGAGCTACGACGAAGAAGGGATTGAACATCTGGAACTCCTGCGGGAGGATGGTGATTACGCTGTCCATGCCCTTGTATATCCAGAGCGTTGCGCCCCAGAGCGCGAGCGTGACCGCGCCGCAGATGACCTTGCCCTTCTTGGTTTCTGACTGGAAGGTGCCGAAGAGCGTGTAGACCGACACCGCCAGCAGGGTGAGGGCCCATATGTTGAATCCGAGCCTCATCCAGCCCGAGACGCTGCTCTGGGTGTAGTCGCGCGCGAAATAGGTGAGCGACGAGCCGCTCTGCTGGAATGCCATCCAGAAGAATATCACCACCGCGAAGACCATGAAGAGGGCGATGATCCTCTCGCGGGTCTGCTTCGGCGTGAGCTCCACTGCGGCTTCGTTGCCGGAAGCGGATGCCTGTCGCGCAGTGACGTCGGCATGCTTGAACCATGGGCGGCATGCCAGGTAGATGATTATCGAGACGATGAGCGAGATGCAGGCCACTCCGAATCCGAGGTTGTATGAGACCGCAAGCTTGTCGAGATATGTGGAGCAGAAGGTCGCGGTGTCCATCGCCGCGCCGCCCGGCATCGACTGCGCGAAGCCGTTGAGCTTGTCGAGGTTCTCCGCTGAGATGATGCCGTCGGAGAACTGGTGCGCCAGCGCCGGTATGTCAGCCTTGTAGACGAAGCCGGAGGCGGCGAGATGGCGGTTGGTGATGGCTGTGGCCGCAGCCGGGGCGAACATCGAGCCGATGTTGATGGCCATGTAGAAGAGGCTGAAGGCCGAGTCGCGCTTGGCCGCGTATTTCGGGTCGTCATAGAGATTGCCCACCATGACCTGCAGGTTGCCCTTGAACAGTCCCGTTCCCAGGGCGATCACCAGCAGGGAGAAGATCATCAGGGCGATTCCGAAGCCGTTGCTCTGCGTCGGTATGGCGAGGCAGAGGTAGCCCAGGAACATTATGCTGATGCCCGTCACGACGCATCTTCCGTATCCGATGCGGTCGGCGAGCCATCCGCCGAGCACCGGCATGAAGTAGACCACCGCAATGAAGATTGCGTAGAACTGGCCGGCGGTAGCCGCCGAGAATCCGAATTTCGCCTGCAGGAAGAGCAGGAATATGGCGATCATCGTGTAGTATCCGAATCTCTCGCCGGTGTTGGCCAGCGCCAGTGCGAACAGGCCCTTTGGTTGTCCCTTGAACATATCGTCTAATTTTGTCTTTTCATGAAATCAGGTCAGAACCTGTATCCGAGCGTCACCGTCCAGTCGCGGGTGGTGTTGCGCGCCCCGTCGCCGCGGGAGAGGTTGAGGAATCCGTCGTCCACCCCGGCCTTGACCATGAAGCGCGAGAACCTGACGCCGGCGTTCGCGGTGACGCCGAAGTTGAACCTGCGGATGTCCATGCCGCTCTTCACGGCATATCCCGCGAAAGCGCCGATCTGGGCGAGGAGCGCCACGCCCGGAAACTCGATCTCGGCGATGGTGGTGACGGGCACCTTGAGCCATGTGGCGCCGGAAGCCGCGCCTGTCTCGGCGAAGGTCGAACGAGCGTCGAAGAACTGGAGCCCGAACGACGCGTACTGCACCGCCTTGTCGTTGGATGCGATCTCCATGTCCTGGAAGATTCCCGCTGTGAATCCGACAGCGGACTTGAAATGAGGTTGTGACCATCCTCCGGCCGTCACGCCTGCCTCGATGCGCGTCTGCGCCATGCATGTCAGGGCCAGAAGGAGGAATGAGAGTATGATAATTGTCCTTTTCATCAAGCTTTGTGGCGCCGCAATCGACAGGAAAACGGCACTGTTCTGCAAACATAAGTTTTTTTTGGCTAACTTTGTAGGTTATGGAGCTGTTTTGGAATTTTTCAGCTTCATTTACCGTCAAAAAAGCTTACTGCAATACTTTTCGAATGAATCTCATACCATTTCTCATCCTTGTGGCGATCGTGGTCTTCACCTGCGTGCTGCTGAACAACTTCTCCAGCAAGGTGGGCATCCCCGTCCTCCTCGCCTTCATCGTCCTCGGCATACTCTTCGGCAACATCGGAGTCAACGCTCCCGAGTTCGACTTTGCCAACGACATATGTACCATGGCCTTGATCTTCATAATGTTCTATGGCGGCTTCGGAACGAGGTGGCGCTCGGCCAAGCCCGTCATCGTCGAGGCGGGACTGCTGGCAAGCCTGGGTGTCATCTTCACGGCGGGGCTCACGGGCCTCTTCGTGCACTTCGTCCTCCGATGGGGCTGGCTCGAGAGCATGCTGATGGGATCGGTCATCAGTTCCACGGATGCAGCATCGGTATTCTCCATACTCCGTTCCCGCAAGCTTGACCTGCGCAACGGCACGGCTCCGCTGCTGGAGGTCGAGAGCGGCTCCAACGACCCGTGCTCCAACATGCTGACGCTGATAATGCTCTCGCTCATGCAGGGCACCTCCTCCGGAGCGGGCAGCATCATCTGGATGATATTCTCACAGATCGTCTTCGGCGCCGGCATGGGCCTGCTCATCGCGCAGGCCGCGGTATTCATGATCCGCCGCATCAACATCACCACCTCGGGCTTCGACTCGATGCTGGTGCTCGCCATAGCCATCTTCGCCTATGCGATTCCTGCCGCGATCGGCGGCAACGGCTACCTCAGCACATACATCGTCGGCATAATACTGGGCAACTACAGGTTCAAGGACAAGCGGCAGCTCGTCAACTTCTTCGACGGCTTCACCGGCCTGATGCAGGTGCTGATCTTCTTCATGCTGGGTCTGCTGGCGCGCCCGTCGATGCTCGCGAAGGTCGTTCTCCCGGCATTCGTCATCTTCCTGGCGATGACCTTCATCCTTCGTCCCGCCGTGGTCTTCTCGATACTCGCGCCTTTCCGCAAATACAGCGCAAGGCAGTGCGGCTTCATCTCGTTCGTGGGACTCCGCGGAGCGTCTTCGATAGTGTTCGCCATCGTGGCGACTGTCGGCACGACAGCGCTCCAGAACGACATCTTCAGCACCGTGTTCTGCATAGTGCTCATGTCGATTGCCTTCCAGGGGTCGCTTATTCCTTTTGCGGCCCACAAGTTCGACATGATCGACAACTACAGCGACGTGATGAAGACGTTCAACGACTGTTCGGACGAGGAGGACATCCAGTTCACCGAGATAACCATCACCGAAGAGAGTCCATGGGCCGAAAAGCTTGTCCGCGACCTCAAACTTCCGAAGGACATGCTCTTCTGCAGCATAATCAACGCGGAGGGCAGGAACCATGTCCCCGACGGCAACACACATATCCATGTCGGTGATCGCATCATATTGTGCAGCAAGACGTTCCGGAGCGACAAGGAGCTTCACCTCGTGGAACATCCGCTCTCGAGGAACAGCAAGTGGGCCGGACATCCGCTCAAGGACTATCCTCGTCCGGCCAACCAGCAGCTCGTGCTCATCCGCCGCGGGGACGAGACTCTCATCCCCAACGGCGATACCGTGCTGGAACATGGCGACATACTTGTAATCAACAAAGGAGAATGACATATGAACGAGCAACTCGACCTGCATGGCCAGTTGATAATGGAGCAGTACGATGCCCTCGCTCCCCGCTACGAAGAGCTGTGCTCGATGGTGACCGACATCGTGAAGGAGACTGTCGCAAGCAACTGCATCTCCGTCAGCGGCATTGAATCACGCGTCAAGACACGCGAAAGCCTCGCGGGCAAGCTCTCGCTGAAAGGCAGCAAATACTCCTCGCTGGAAGAGGTGACCGACATCGTCGGCGTGAGGGTAATCACATACTTCCTTGAAGACGTGGACAAGATATCCGTGCTCATGGAGAAGCTGTTCACCATCGACTGGGACAACTCTGTTGACAAGCGCAAGCTTCTCGACATCGATTCGTTCGGCTACGTGTCGCTCCACTACATCTGCTCGGTGCCGCGCTCGCTCTTCTTCGACGAGCGGCGGCCATATCTGAACGAGATGAAGTTCGAGCTTCAGATGCGCACCTCACTGCAGCACGTTTGGGCCTCGATGAACCACAAGCTCGGCTACAAGTTCGGGCTGGAAGTGCCCTCCGAGCATCGCCGCAGCCTGATCCGCCTCGCCGGGCTGCTGGAACTCGCCGACAACGAATACAGCCGCATCCGCAGCTCCCTCACCGAATACCGCCGCCGCGTGGACAGCCTTGTCAAGGACGGCGACTTCGACGGGGTGGACCTCAACAGGGACACCTTCCTCAACTACCTCGACACCCTTCCGTTCAACGCCCTCAACCGCAAGATAGCAGCGATCAACCAGGCCGAGATACAGCCGGTCAACTCGATGCCTTATCTCGAGCCGCTGCTGATGATGGGATTCAGGACGCTTGGCGACGTGGAGCGCATGAGGAAGGAGGAGTCGGACAGCGCATATCAGCTCGCGCTGTTCCAGATAGGATCGACCGACCTCGACATAATCTCATCCTCCCTGGGACTCCACAACCTCTGCCTGGTGCACATTCTCCATCAGGGCGGGGGAGTGGCCTATATCAAGCGCTTCCTCGACACTCTCGGCGGCTCGTCCGAGTACAACCTCTCCATAGCCGAGCGCATCCATGCCCAGGCAAAGGAGATAAAACTCATTTGAAAAGAGATGGCAAACTCATACATCAATTCCTCACTGCTTGACAAGGCGATAATCTTCGCCACCACGGCGCATTCCGGCACGGAACGTCGGGGAAAGGGATTCCCATACATCATACATCCGCTCGAGGCTGCCGCCATCGTGGCAACCATCTCCAACGACCAGGAACTTCTGGCAGCGGCAGTGCTTCACGACGTGGTGGAGGATACTCCCGTCACGGTAGAGGAGGTCGAGGAACTCTTCGGCCACCGCGTGGCCTCGCTCGTGGCGGTAGAGAGCGACATTGTCGTCGAGGGGAAGGACGAGACCGAATCGTGGCACGAGCGCAAGCAGGCCGCCATGGAGCGTCTCGCCGCGGCCGACATGGACGCCAAGGTCGTGGCCATGGGGGACAAGCTCTCCAACATGAGGGCGATCCATGAGGATTGGCTCAGGATGGGGGACGAGATATGGAACAGGTTCCATGTCAAGGACAAGGCTGCACACGAATGGCATTACCGCGGCCTTGCCGCATCGCTCGCCGACCTTTCCGACACCTCCGCATACAAGGAGTTCGTAGGCCTGATCGACAAGACATTCAAAAACGAATAGAAAATGAACGGCTGGTTACTGCTCGTGCTGCTCGTGGCGGCAATCGCACTGATGATCGTTTCCATATCGCGGTGGAAGGTGCATCCCTTCCTCGCCATCACCGGCGTCTCGCTGCTGCTGGCAATATGCGCCGGCCTGCCTCTCTCCTCCATACCGCAGACGATCGGCAAGGGCTTCTCAAGCATATTCACCAGCATCGGGCTTGTCATCATCTTCGGCACGCTCATCGGCCTCGTGCTCGAGCGGACAGGCGCCGCCGTCAGGCTCGCGGACTCCGTGCTGCGCGTCGTCGGACCGCGTCACCCGCAGCTGGCGCTGATGCTGGTCGGCTGGGTGGTGTCGATCCCCGTCTTCTGCGACAGCGGCTTCGTGATCGTGAACCCGGTGCGCAAGAGCCTTGCGGCGCGCTCCGGCGTCTCGTCGGTCTCGCTGACGCTCGCGCTTGCGGCGGGCCTCTATGCGGCGCATGTCTTCATCCCGCCCACTCCCGGCCCTGTGGCTGCCGCGGGGATGGTCGGACTCGAGGACAACCTGCTGCTTGTCGTCGGCATAGGCGCGGCCATTTCCTTCTTCGCGCTTGTTCCGGCATATTTCTATGCCCGGCACATCGGCAGGAAGGTGCATTCCGCGGAAGAGGCCGCAACGACTTCGGCGGAGGATTCCGATGCCGTGGGCGACCTCTCGAAGCTCCCTTCCACGGCCGCCTCGCTGATGCCGATACTCGTGCCTGTGCTGCTGATGGCCATGGGCTCCATAGCCGCGGTGGTCAACCTGCCGGACGGCATCTCCTCGCTGATGGTCTTCCTCGGCAAGCCGGTGATCGCACTGATCGCGGGCTTCCTCTGCTCGCTGCCCCTGCTCGGAACGACTGGCAAGATGCGCGACCTGTACGACATCACGCAGGACACGCTGCGCACCGCAGGCCCGATCATCTTCATCACGGCGGCCGGAAGCATACTGGGACAGGTGATAGTCGAAGCGGGCTTCGTGCAGTTCATCCAAGGCCAGGCATCGTCGCTCACTGCCGTGGGCGTGCTCTTCCCCTTCGTCATCGCTGCGATACTCAAGTCGGCACAGGGGTCGTCGACCGTGGCCATAACGACCACGGCGGGCATAATGGGACTCTATTCGGATGCAGGGTCGATGATGGCCGCAATGGGCATGACCTCTCCGCTCGCCGCCGCATTGGCGGTCATGGCGATCGGCGCCGGCGCGATGACTGTTTCCCATGCCAACGACAGCTATTTCTGGGTGGTCACCAACTTCGGAGGCATATCGCCGTCGGACGGCTACAGGACGCAGACGGCCATGACCCTGATAATGGGCCTATCATCGATTGCCGCGATCTTCGTCGCGTCAGTTCTTTTTTGCTGATTTGAGCTGGAGTATCACGACTCCGCCGCTTGCCTGATACAGGGCGGCTTCATTGCCCTTCAATACGTACAGATTCTCGATGTCCTTGATCTTCATGCCGTTGACGTAGCTCCAGTCGACCTTGACGCCGTTTGCGTAGAGCTGCACCTCGTCCGGCACTCCGACGCCGCTGCTCAGCGAGCCAGAGCGGGTGGAGTAGAGGATGTTGTTGTTCTTCTGGAAACCGAATGTGCTGGCCAGATAGGAGCGGATGTCCATGTCGTCCATCGACGCCATGTCGCGGCGCGTGCGCACCTGGCTGCGGTTGAAGCTGTTGCAGTATGGCGAGATATCCGATGAGGGATGGAGGATCGCATGGAGCTCCCTCATCTCGATGAAGTGGTTGTAGCCGTACTCGAGCCCTCCGGCATCGACCGGAAGCACGCCGTCGGCCTTTCCGGTGGCAAGCGCGCGGACTGCGGCGACATTGTTGTAGCGGGTGTCGGAATATGCCACGGTGAAGGAGGTGAACCAGTTGTATTCGGGCAGCTTGTCCAGCTCGTACGGATTGCCCATGAGCACCGCGTGCACCCTGCGCCCCTTGTTCCAGGAGGCGATCTTCTCGAATTGCCCGTGGTCGACCTTGGCGAACTTCTGCGCGCCGCCGGAGCGTTGGACGGGCTGGCCGCAGTGGAAGCAGACTATTACCTCCTTGTAGCCCTTGATGAGCTTGCCTACGCTGTCGATGCCCTGGACTCCGCGCTGCGGGTCGATGGTGAACTTGTCATATGTGAAGAACTGCGAGAGTTCCCTGTCGAATGCGGCGCAGTCGTCGGATGACTCGTTGTATGAGACATAGGCGAGGCTCTTCTTGCCGGAACGCTGCTTGACCGGGAGTTTGTCCGAACCGCAGACGACCGTCATCGTCATGTCGGATATCTTCTGAATGAGGCGCTCCGAATCGGGCCTGACAGCCTTCTCTGCAAGTGTGGTGGTGTCGACCATCGGGTCGTAGCCCTTGCCGAGCATGGAGCAGCGCTGCTTGAGGCCGAGCACCCTGCGCACCTTCGTGTCGAGGTCCCTCTCGTCGAGTTCGCCGCTCTCGAAAGCCGCGTCAAGGTTGTCTATCGTCTGCTTCGCGTCGAGAGGCATGAGAAGAATGTCCGCCCCGGCCTTGTATGCAGCTACCGGGGCGTCGCTGTGGTCTCTGGTCAGTCCCTTCATCTCCAGCGCGTCAGTGATGATTATTCCATTGAAGCCCATCTCCTTGCGGAGCAGGTCGGTGATTATGGGGCGGGAAATCGATGCGGGTGTCATTGTGGGGTCGAGCGCGGGCACTGCAAGGTGTCCGACCATCACCATCTCCACGCCGTCGGCGATGAGCTTGCGGAAAGGGTAGAGCTCCGTCTCGTTGAGCCTGCGGCGGTCGAAGTTGAGCACCGGAAGCCCCTTGTGCGAGTCGACGTCGGTGTCGCCGTGCCCCGGAAAATGCTTCGCGGAACCGTAGACGCCGTTGTCCCGCATTCCACGCATCATCGCGCTTCCGAACGAGGCAACCTTCTCGCGGTCCTGTCCGAAGGAGCGCGTGTTGATCACCGGGTTCGCGGGGTTGTTGTTGATGTCCACGACCGGGGCGAAGTCGACGAATATCTTCAGTTCCTTCAATTCCTTGCCTATCGCCGCTCCGACCTCGTAGACCATATCCTTGTCGGAAAGGGCTCCGAGCTGCATTGCCCTCGGGAAGTAGGCATACTCGCTGTAGCGCATCGATGCCCCCCATTCTCCGTCTATGGTCACCAGCATGGGCACCTTTGCAAGCGACTGCATGTGGTTGATGAGTTCAATGTTGTCCTGAAGGCGGTCATCCATGACGATGACCCCGCCGAGTCCCTCCCTGACGAGATTGTCGCAGGCAGCCTTCTCATCCTCGCTTGCCTTGGAATCTATGGCTTGGACAATTATCTGCGCGATCTTCTCGCGCCTGGACATCGAGCGGAGCACCGATTCGACATCCTGTGCCGCAGACGAGACGGCAACGCCGATCATCAGCATGGCGATAAGGTTTCTTTTGTGGTTCATGCTCACAAAGATAGTCATTTGAATTCAAATTCGTCGCATTGCGTGCACAAACAGAAGGGGCCGGCCCATGAGGACCGACCCCTTCCTACCATACACATTATGTCTGTTTGGACTATACTTCTTCGAAGTCGACGTCGGTGACATCCTTGTCGTCACCTGCGCCCTTGCCGCCCTGGGGACCCTGCTGCTGGCCCGGGTTGAAACCTGCGTCCTGAGGACCGCCCTGTGCACCCTGTGCTGCGCGGGCCATGTCTTCGGAAGCGGCATGCCAAGCATTGTTGAGGGCTTCGCTCGCACGGTCGATGTCGGCGATGTTCTGGTTCTTGTGAGCCTCCTTGAGCTGGCTGAGAGCGGACTCGATGGCGCCCTTCTTGTCAGCGGGGATCTTGTCGCCGTAGTCCTTGAGGTTCTTCTCGCTCTGGAAGATCATGGCGTCTGCGCCGTTGATCTTGTCGATGCGTTCCTTCTCTGCCTTGTCGGCAGCCTCGTTCGCCTTTGCCTCGTTGCGCATGCGCTGGATCTCCGCGTCGCTCAGGCCTGAAGATGCCTCGATGCGGATCTTCTGCTGCTTGCCGGTCGCCTTGTCGAGAGCGGACACGTTGAGGATGCCGTTGGCGTCGATGTCGAAGGTGACTTCGATCTGAGGGATGCCGCGCGGTGCGGGGGTGATGCCGTCGAGGTGGAAGTTGCCGATGGTCTTGTTGTCGCGTGCCATCGAACGTTCGCCCTGGAGGACATGGATCTCGACTGACGGCTGGTTGTCGCTTGCGGTCGAGAATATCTGGCTCTTGCGGGTCGGGATGGTGGTGTTCGCGTCGATGAGCTTGGTCATCACGCCGCCGAGGGTCTCGATGCCGAGCGAAAGGGGAGTGACGTCGAGCAGGAGGACATCCTTCACGTCGCCTGCGAGGACACCGCCCTGGATGGATGCGCCCACTGCCACGACTTCGTCAGGGTTGACGCCCTTGTTGGGGGTCTTGCCGAAGAACTTCTCGACGATCTGCTGGACTGCGGGGATGCGGGTCGAACCGCCTACGAGCAGGACTTCGTCAATGTCGGAGGTCTGGAGATTTGCGTCCCTGAGGGCCTTGCGGCAAGGTTCGATGGTCGCCTGGATCAGGTCGTCGCAGAGAGCTTCGAACTTTGCGCGGGTGAGGGTCTTGACGAGGTGCTTCGGAACACCGCCAACTGCGGTGATGTAAGGGAGGTTGATCTCGCTCGAAGTCTGGTTGGAGAGCTCGATCTTTGCCTTCTCGGCAGCTTCCTTAAGTCTCTGGAGAGCCATCGGGTCCTTGCGGAGGTCGATGCCGTTCTCGTGCATGAACTCTTCTGCCATCCAGTCGATGATCTTGTGGTCGAAGTCGTCGCCGCCCAGGTGGGTGTCGCCGTTGGTGGACTTCACCTCGAAGACGCCGTCGCCGAGTTCGAGGATGGAGATGTCGAATGTGCCGCCGCCGAGGTCGAAGACAGCCACCTTCATGTCCTTGTTCTGCTTGTCGAGACCGTATGCCAAGGCAGCTGCGGTAGGCTCGTTGATGATGCGCCTGACCTTGAGGCCCGCGATTTCGCCCGCTTCCTTGGTTGCCTGGCGCTGTGAGTCGCTGAAGTATGCGGGAACGGTGATGACAGCCTCGTCAACGGTGGTGCCGAGATAGTCCTCAGCCGTCTTCTTCATCTTCTGGAGCACCATTGCCGAAATCTCCTGAGGGGAGTAGAGGCGTCCGTCGATGTCGATCCTCGGGGTGTTGTTGTCGCCGCGGACAACCTTGTAAGAAACGCGCTCCGATTCCTTCTGGACCCTGTCAAAGGTCTCGCCCATGAATCTCTTGATGGAGAAGATGGTCTTCAGAGGGTTGGTGATTGCCTGGCGCTTTGCGGAGTCGCCGATCTTGCGCTCGCCGTTTTCTGCGAATGCCACCACTGAAGGGGTGGTGCGCTTGCCTTCGCTGTTGATGATGACTGCAGGTTCCTTGCCTTCCATTACAGCTACGCAGCTGTTGGTCGTTCCAAGGTCAATGCCGATGATTTTTCCCATTTTTGTTTTCTCCTATTTTTTATTATTTCTTATTTTTATTTCAATTTTCTCTTTCAAACAAAACAGCCGCCGCCTTTTCCGGCGACGGCTATCATTTTTACCAATCTTGTGCCATGACGTCAAAACTGACACATTGGCAGAATCGGCAGGCTATTCCCAGCTGACCGTGAGGGTGTATGAAATGCCGTTGAGCAGTTCGGTCTGTCCGGTGTACTGGCACAGGCCGTGGTTTCCGACCTCCACCTTCGGTCTGGAGTTGTTGTGCACGCCGATGTACCAGGTGCCCTCCTCGAGGCTGTCGAACGAGAGCTCCTTGCGTCCGGACGCGGAGTCGGCGCGGTATTGCGCAATGCTCTCGAAGGCGAAGGTGCCCTTGTTCATTAGCAGGCAGATGTCATAGTTTCCGGTGTATTCGAGCTTGACCTTGATGTTGCGCGCGTTCTTCGGTATGCCGGCCACGAAGTTGTGCTGCTGCCCGTCGCCGATCTTCGCGTGAAGCGGGTCATTGTCCTCGCTGTCCTTGTTGGCCTTGAATATCTCGCCGTTGCCAAGCGCTTTCTTGACCTTCGCGGTTCCTCGGCCTTCCATCGCATAGTAGAGCATCGCGGCGAAGTAGTCGCGCCGCTCGCCGTCCTCCACCTCCTCCGGGTGCGAGCCGCAGCTGATGACGCGGCCGACGTGGATGTTCTCCTTCCATGCCCATACCGCGCCGTTGAGGTGCATGCCCTTGTCGGACCTGTCATAGCGGGAGAGGATCTCCGTCCCCGGGACGATGTCGAGGCTCGTGACATAGCATCCGCCGTTGTGGCGCACGCTGTCGACATACATGTCGCCTCCGTAGTCGAAATACTTCAGCAGCGGGCTGCCCGGCTCGATGAAGATGCCGGTGCTGGACTTCGTCAGTCCCGAAGGGGTGGCGTTGCCGGGCCAGATGCCGTAGTATTGGGGAATGAAGTCGCCGCTGCGCCTTGCCGCCGCGAGGAATGCGCCGGCGCATGAGCCGAGGTAGCTGCCGCCGGCGGCGTTGAACTTGCGGATTGCGTTGCGTCCGGCTTCGCCCATCGATTCTCCGTGGGTCGAGGAGGATCCGCCGCAGGTGTAGATCATCTTGAAGCGCGGAGCCCCGTCGGGGAAGAGGAGGATGCCGTTGTGGTCGACGCTGCTGCCGACGAAGACCGCCGCCTGCGCGACGGAGTCGGCGGAGATGGTCTCGCCGTTGAATATCTCGAGCGAGATGTCGTATTTTTCGCAGGCGGGGAGTCTCTTCCTCGATGTCAGCGAGATGCCTCCGTCCATGAACACGTCCTTGTAGTATGCCTCCTCCTGAACGTCAGTCAGGATCTCGACCGGGACCGTCTGGCTCCATAGCGCCGCGTCCACCTCGGGCTTGGCCTCGCGGGCCGGTTCCGGAGCGGGTTCGGGCTGGATGTCGGGTCTTTCGCATGCCGCGGCAGCAAATGCCAGGGCAGCCGTCAATATGATTCTTGAAACAGTCTTCATCTTCTCTCCTCCATTAGTTTGCGGACCATTTCACGCTGAGCGTGCTGCCGTTGTCGATGTCAAGGAATGTCACTGAGATGGCCGTCATCCCCTTGTAGCCGCTGTGTATCCAGCGGAGGTTGGTGGTGGCGAGCCAGTTTGCGACGGCTTGCGTGCAGTGGATCGTTATCCCTCCGGCGTAGTTGCCGGTGCGGCTCTCCTGTGCCAGGCCGGAGCCCGTGAAGAAGCTGCTCGGACGCGCGTTGTCGGACGAGATGAACTTCGGTCCCAGTTTCAGCGTGCCGAGGGAGGGGGTGCAGTAGAAGCAGTAGTTGAGGCTGCTCCCGACCACGTTGGAAAGGTCGAAACCGGAGAGGTCCAGGCTCCTGAGCGCGATGCAATGATGGAACGTGTATGTCATCCTCGTGCAGTTGGATGTCCCCAGTCCTCTCAGGTCGAGCTCCGTGAGGCAGTAGCACCTGTTGAAGCAGCTGCGCAGGTCGGTGACCCTGTCGCTGCGGAACTTGGACATGTCCAGGACGCTGAGCTTGTGGCAGTCGCTGAAGGTGTTGTCCATCTTCTCGACCGCCTCGCTCCTGAAATCGGTCAGGTCGATCTCGCACAGGTCGTGGCAGTCGCTGAACATGTAGGAAATGTCGCTGACGCCTTCGCTGTCAAGGCCTGAGAAACTGAAGGACCTGAGTGCTGCAAGCCCTCTGAACATGCTGCCGCAGAACGGGTTGAGCTTGAATTTCGATGCCGTCGTGGATATCGTCATCGTGCCGCTGCCGGCATCGAACGAGGCATGGATCGGAACGACGGACGCTCCGTCGTCGATGCGTGTGCCGGACGACTCCACCTGTCCGGCGAGGAACTTTATCGAGATGATCGTCGAGTCGATTTCATCGGCCATCGTCGCGTCCTGGGTGGTGCCGCTTCCCGAGACCACCTTGAGCATGCGGTTGAAAAGGTCGCCGCGGGGCAGGATCGCGGTCTGTTCGACCTGGTCCCCGTCAAGGGAGCCTATCGTCATCGGGCAGGTGGTGAGCTCGGCGCGGACGACTGCCACGGTCACGCCTGACTTGAGGTTCAGCGTCTTGCTGCGCCCGTCCGTCGTCGTGACGGTCACTCCGATGCCGGTGTAGGCATTTTCGGGCACATTGAAATAGAAGCTCTTCGGCGTCGAGCCGACCTTCATCCCCCCGCAGTACATGGTGATGTTCCCGCCTCCGCCGGAAATGATGGCGGCGCCGCTCGTGGAGATGTTGAACTGTCCGCTCAACGGTTGTGCGGCGTCAAGCGTGAGGCTGCTCACGGCGATTTCGCCCGCGTCGGAGGAGAGCTTGACCTCGAGCACACCGCACAGGGGGCTGAACGCCAGGTTGAAGTCGGAGGAGCGGGCGTACATCGGCGCTTCGGCAGGTCCGTCCTGCTTGTAGGCTTGCGTGGCGGGCAGACGCTTGTTCGCGATTGACTCGGGATAGAATGCGAAATATGGAGGGTTGCCCATGTTCTCGGGAATGGTGAAGTGGCCTTCCTCGGTGCGCGAGGCGTCCGTAATTGTGCATGTGCTGCCTGCCGTGCCTTCGGAGTCCTTGAGCACTATCTTGTCGGACGGGTCCCAGGCGGCCTTGAATTTGATGCCCTGCTGCGTGTACGAAACGCGGGTGAAGGCTTCCGAGAAGGTGGCCACGATCTCTTTCGGGGTCTCGATCTTCTCGCCGCATCCACCTGCCGTCAGGAGCGCCGCGGCCAGGAGAAGCATTGTCAAGTATGGTCTTTTCATCTGTGACTTGAAGTAAGTATTCTACAAAGTTACATTATTATGGTTACTTTTGCATTACAAAAATCTACGAAATGGAATATCGCGAGCTGCCGCAGGAGGAATTTGACGACATCAAGGGTCGCATACTTTACGAGGACAACCATCTTTTGATAATGAACAAGAGGGTGGGAGAGATCGTCCAGGGCGACAAGACCGGGGACGAAGCCCTGAGCGAGACGCTGAAGGCGTTCATCGCCATGAGGGATTCGAAGCCCGGCAAGGTCTTCATGGGCGTGCCCCATCGACTGGACCGCCCCGTGAGCGGCATCGCCCTGTTCGCCAAGACCTCCAAGGCCCTGGAGAGGATGAACGAGGCCTTCCGCGAGGGCACGGTCCACAAGACCTATTGGGCCCTCACCGCAAACCGTCCCGAAAAGGACGAAGACCTGCTCACCCATTACCTGGTGCGCAACGAGAAGCAGAACAAGTCCTACGCATGGACAGACAAGGCCGCAGCCCTCAAGGCGTGCGGCCATGGCGGAATCTCTGAAGGCGCGAAGGAGGCCCGTCTCCGCTATCGCGTCATCCGCGACACCGACAGGTATCATCTCATCGAGGTGGAGCTGCTCACCGGACGCCACCACCAGATCCGCTGCCAGCTTTCGGCCATCGGCTGCCCGATCAAGGGCGACCTCAAGTACGGCGCACCCCGCTCGAACCGCGACGGCGGCATCAACCTCCATGCCCGCACGATCACCTTCATCCATCCGACGCGCAAGGAGGAGATTTCGGTGACGGCGCCCGTGGACTGGAGCCCGATCGTCCGTGAATGAGAAGAGATGAAAAAAAATTTTGGTAGTTTCAACTAAAGTGCTACCTTTGCAATCCAATCCTTACGGCCCTATCGACTAAGGGTTCAGGTCGCAACCCTCTCAAGGTTGAAATACGAGTTCGAATCTCGTTGGGGCTACA
>R27__coassemble_51_pt1 | contig 104867 bp, 75 predicted proteins | sample R27__metabat2_low_PE_022 | metagenome-assembled genome bin R27 | reverse complement strand
ATGTTTAACTTTACATCCGATAGTGCTGTTGCACTGTCAAATTAAATTCGGCAGAAACGACATTCGCATGTAAAAAAAGAAAGAAAGAGCTTAATACATTTAACCAATGTTTTATTAACCTAAAATTTCATTTATGTTCGTTACAAACAAACTACGCCGCTTTACAGTGGCCATGTTAGCGCTGATCCTCACAGCGGGATCACTGCTGGCTCAGAACATTGCCGTCACCGGAAGGGTGGTCGACAAGACCAATGAGCCTATCGTGGGCGCCTATGTTTTGGTAGACGGTACCAAGACTGGCGCTACTACCGACATCAATGGTGCCTACAAGATCAGTGTCCCTGCAAAGGGAGCCCTCGTGTTCTCATGCATGGGCTACAAGGACCAGAAGGTCATTGTCAATGGTCGCAGCGTCATTGACATCATCCTGGACGACGACTCAACGTTGCTTGAAAACGCAGTCGTGGTCGGATACGGCACTCAGCGCAAGGAAAACCTGACAGGTGCCGTCGCAACGGTCGACGTCACGAAGACCCTCGAGTCCAAGTCCGTTTCCAACCTCGGAAGGGCTCTCCAGGGTGCGGTTCCGGGTCTTACCGTTCTCAACAAGAATGGTAGCATCAACGCAGAGCCGACAATCTCCATCCGTGGCACCGGTACTCTCACCACGTCCACCACACCTCCTCTCTACATCGTTGACGGTGTTCCAATCGACAACATCTCCTATCTGAACACCCAGGACATCGACCAGATCTCCGTGCTCAAGGATGCTGCCTCTTCATCCATCTACGGTACCCGCGCTGCATTCGGTGTGATCATGATCACCACCAAGTCTGCACGAACCACCGACAAGGCTGTCGTCAGCTATTCCAACAACTTCGCTTGGAGCCAGCCGACCATTACCCCGAACTACGCAAGCGTTGTCGACCAGATGTATGCTTTCATCGACGTCAACGCCAACATCGGTGCTGATCCAGAGCTCTTCGGCATGTACTTCAACTCTCCCGCCTACATGAACGCCGCCCTCAATTGGCAGGAAAAGCATGGCAAGAAGGCCGGCTACCGCATGATGGTCGAGGGCGACGACTACATCATGCAGTCTGACGGAACGGCTCTCTACGTCGCTGACTGGGATGTCGTAGGCATCATGTTCAACAGGGCCACCCCTTCCCAGAACCACACCCTGTCAGTCCAGGGAACCTCAGGAAAGACCAACTACTACATGTCACTCGGTTATGACAAGGAGCAGGGCATCCTGAACTTCAATCCTGACAAGCTCAACAAGTACACCGCAACGGTCAACGTCAGCTCCCAGATAACGAAGTGGTTGAAGGTTGGTGCTCGCGTCAACTTCATGAACAAGGAATATGACTATCCTTACCTCCGTCAGACCAACTACGTCTACATGTGGAGATGGGGCTCGATGTTCGGTCCTTGGGGCTACTTCGAGGATGGCACCGACGCACGAAACCTCATCGCATACCGCAAGCAGGGTGGCGACTCATATGACAAGACCCGCAACCTCCGTCTCGGCGGCTTCGCGACGATCACTCTCGCAAAGGGCCTCACCATCAACGCCGACTACACTTATCTGTTCAAGAACACCCAATACAAGGGCGTCGGCATCCCTGTGACCGTATACAACACCTGGGGCAACATCACCAACCCTTCAGTACTCAGCACGACTTCATTCGTGGAGACCAGCCGCTCGTTCACCGAAGGCTACTCGACCAACATCTACGGCACATATGAGTTCAAGCTCGGAACCAACCACAACTTCAAGGTAATGGCAGGTTTCAACGCAGACGAGTCCGACTACCAATATCTCTACTATGAGAACCACGACATGCAGGACTACAACATGCCTGAACTCGCACTCACCCCGACATTCTACTCATACTCCCAGTCACACACGCAGACCGGTTCCGCAGGTTTCTTCGGCCGTATCAACTACAACTACGCCGACAAGTACTTCCTCGAACTCAATGGCCGTTATGACGGTTCCTCGAAATTCCCGAAGAACAGCCGCTGGGCATTCTTCCCGTCAGCATCCGCTGGTTGGCGCATTTCCAACGAGCCTTGGTTCGACTCCCTCAGGGGTGTCGTCAGCAACGCCAAGCTCCGCGCTTCCTATGGTGTGATCGGCAACCAGGAAATCGGCTCAGACCGCTTCCTTGAGACCATGTCCAAGTCCTCCAACTCCGTTTCATGGCTCGGCACCGGCACTTCGAAATACAGCTACTTCACGATGCCTTCGCTCGTCTCCTCCGCCCTTACCTGGGAAACCATCAAGACCACGAACATCGGTCTCGACCTCGGATTCCTGAACGGAGAGCTCAACGTCACCGCTGACTTGTTCCAGAGAGACACCAAGGGCATGCTTGCTCCCGGCAAGACATTGCCTCAGGTACTCGGTACTTCCGCAGCTTACGAGAACGCAGGTTCCCTCCGCTCACGCGGCTGGGAAATCACCGTCGACTGGCATCACAGCTTCGGCGACCTGAATGTCTATGCAATCGGCAACGTTTCCGACTACACCACCAAGGTTACCGAATGGGACAACGACGCACCTCTGCTCAACACCAAATATACCGGCAAGGTTGTCGGTGACATCTGGGGCTTCGAGACTGCAGGCTACTTCGCAAATCCTGCCGACGTGGCCAACTCCGCTGACCAGACCGCACTCCAGTCCAGCAAGTTCGTCTACGGCACCGGCGACATCAAGTTCGTCGACCAGGACGGCAACAACAAGATCGACTGGGGCAAGGGTACCGAAGCTGACCATGGCGACCTCATCAAGATCGGCAACGAGACTCCTCGCTACCAGTACTCCCTCAGGCTTGGCGGTGACTGGAAAGGCATCGACCTCGACATCTACCTCCAGGGCGTAGGCAAGAGGGACCTTTGGAACACCTCACAGTTCACTGTTCCTTATTCCCGTGGTGCTGACGCAATCTACGCAGGTGAGATGAACTATATCACCAATGAGGAAATCGCAGCTGCAATTGCAGGTACGGGCACCATCGACCAGAGCAAGGACCAGCCTCGCCTCTACGCGGGCAGCGGTTCGACGGGCAAAGCTTCCAGCAACATCCTCAATACTGGCTGCTACAACTTCTACCCTCAGACCAAGTACTTGCTCAACATGGCTTACCTCCGCATGAAGAACATCACCGTAGGATACACCTTCCCCAAGGTTCTCACCGAAAAGATCAACATCTCGAAGGTCAGGGTCTATGGTTCCATCAACAATGCGTTCGACATCATCAACCATAACAGGCAGTATGGCATCGACCCTGAAATCAATGAAACCATTTCCGGTTCATCATACGACTGGGGCCGCACCGATCCTCTTATGCGTTCTTTCTCTTGTGGTCTTCAGATTACCTTCTAATTTAAAATGATTGCACATATGAAAAAGATTAATATAGTAATTGCTGTGTTGGCTCTTCTTTCTCTTGTGAGCTGTGAACGCGTCTTGAACAAGGAACCTCTTACAAAGTTCACAAACGACAACTACTGGACTAGTGAGACGAACGTCGAGATGTATGCCAACTATTTCTACAACGAATGGGACGGTTACAGTGGATCAACCTTCTATTTCGCCACTCTCAACGACAACCAGGCAAGCAATGGCTTCACGACATGGAAATCCACTTCCGTGGATGCATCCAACGGCACATGGTCTGGCGCATATACTGAAATCCGCCGCGCAAACGTCCTCATCGAGAAAGTGCCCGGCATCGAATCGATGAGCGAAAGCGCCAAGGCAAAGTGGATCGGCATCGGCCGACTCTACAGGGCATGGCAGCACTACAAGCTCGTCCGCTCCTTCGGCGACTGCTACTATGTTGACACCGTACTTGACCCGGGCGTGGACGAAGCTGTCCTCTACGGAGCTCGCCAGGACCGCGACGCAGTCATGGACAAGGTTCTCGAAGACCTCAATTTCGCAGTGGCAAACATTCCTGAAACCTCTGGCCGCGCCGAGTACAACAGGGCAGTTGCCCAGGCAATGAAGTCTGAAATCTGCCTCTATGAAGGTACCTTCTGCAAGTATCGCACTGCTGCCGACAACGGCAAGGCTGCCGACGATGCACGCGCAACCAAGTTCCTCAATGAGTGCAAGACCGCCAGCAAGGCAATCATGGACAACTCGAACTATTCATTGAGCCCCTCCTATGTGGACGTCTACCAGTCACTCGACCTTGGCAGCAGCCCCGCATCGAAGGAAATGATCATGTTCAAGAAGTATGTCTATGGCGTCATGGGACACTCCCTCGTCGACTACTGCTGCTCTTCGACAATGCAGCACGGCATGACCAAGGATGCGTTCGACTCCTACCTCTTCATTGACGGCGAGTGCCTCGCAAACACTTCCAAGGACAAGAACGACAAGGCAACCTTCACTGCATACAAGGACACCGACAACCCGTCGATCACCAACTATGTGGGCGACCTCTCAAGCGTACTTGCAGTTCGTGACCCTCGTCTCGCGAAGTCGATCGACGCATTCCTCCAGTACCAGGGCACCCCTTACATGCGCAAGGGCACCGACGGTCTTGGCATGAACGGCACTTCATCCACCGGCTACGGCGTATCGAAGTTCGACAACCTCACGGTTGAATATGCTCACCGTCCGAACGGCAGCTCGAATGAGACTGACGCCCCGATCTTCTGGCTTGCAAATGTCATCCTCAACTATGCAGAGGCTTGTGTCGAGAGCGGTGACAACGCCAATGCAGTCAGCGCAATCAACATGCTCCGCAAACGCGCAGGCATGCCGAACCTCAGCGCTTCTCCCAAGCACGACCCCGCAAACGACATGGGTGTCAGCGACCTCATCTGGGAAGTTCGCCGCGAACGCCGCTGCGAGCTCATGTACGACAATGACGACCGCTACTGGTGCCTCATCAGATGGCATCAGCTTGACAAGCTCGACACCAAGAAGAATCCTGACATCGTCAGGGGCGCTTGGGTCGGCAGCCATGTCAAGACGGGCGCAGGCGTAACTGCAGCAGAGATTCCGGAACTTGACGGCGAAGGCTACATCAACCGCGACAGCAGGGGTACGCGTACCTATGAGGCAAAGCATTACCTCCGTCCTATCCCGAGCAACCAGATCGACCTCAATCCTCAGATTGGCCAGAACCCTGGTTGGTAACAGACATCTGTCAACACATGACAGAAGGAGCCGCTCGAATGAGCGGCTCCTTTTCTTTTCACCTGCCTTCCAGGAACTCCCCTATCCTGTCCATCCAATTGTAGCTTCCCGTGCCGGGCGACGCCGTATTCTGGAAGCAATGCTTTCGTGTGGCCAGCGTGTGGAGCTCGCTCTGGATGCCCATCGCACGCATCTTCTCCCAGCATTTAACGGAGTTCATGGCCGCCCACGGGTCTGAATCGCCGTGGATGAAGAGCATCGGGGCCGTGTCGAGGTCGAACGAGAACTCGGGTGCAAGGATTGCGGAGTCGTCGTTTCCTCCGGTCGTATTGTACTGGTCAAGGCCGTCCGTCAGGGCATAGGCCGGGTAGATGCCGATTCCCCACTGCACATTGCACGGCAGCTTGTCGACATCGTCCATCGCGCGATATGAGCGGTGGCGCGAGGAGGTGACTCCCATCAGCGTCAGGTGGCCGCCGGCGGAGCTGCCCATGATGCCGATCCTGTCGGGATCGAGGCCAAATGACGCAGCCTGGCTGCGTACCAGGCGTATCGCGCGCTGGAGGTCCTGCCATGCGGTGATGTGCTTCGGCATCCCCTTGGGGCGCGGAGTGCGGTACTTGAGCGTCACTACCGCCATTCCCCTTTCGTTGAGATAACGCCGCAACGGTGCCACTTCGAAGCCGTCGGGAGAATTGCCGGAGTAGGCGCCGCCCGAATAGATGATCTGGATTGCGGTGGTCTTGAGAACGGCGGGAATATGCCATTCGATGTATGGAACGCACTGCGCCGTGTCGGCAAGCGGCATCTTGCCCTCAGGCCATACATCCTGCTTGACATATGTCGCGCGCGCATCGTCTGACGGATAGCGGTCCATCAGCGGCTCTTCGGGTGCCAGAGGCCCCGCGAAGCCCATCTGGCGCATGAATTCCACGGCGCGGTCGAAGCCGAGCGCAGCATGGCCGACGTTCGGGTAGAGATGAAGCTCAGCCGAGACGCCCATCTTGCGCAGCCGCCTGTATGCCAGCGTGGAGCCGTTGGGGCTGTAGGGGTCGAGACCGCCGTGGTGGAACGAGACCGGGCAGGTCTTCTCGTCGAAACGGAAAATGTCGTCCAGCACAACGTCCGGGCCGTATCCCTCCTGCGTTGCCGGTGTGCCGCCCACGGCGTCTGTAGTGAGGTATGCCGGGGCATTGAGAATCGCCCAGTTGATGTGGCAGCCGATGGTGTCCACCGCATCCACGGCCTCATATGCGGCCGTCTGCGAGCTTGTGGCCAGCAGCAGGCCGAGATGCGAGCCAGCGCTCATCGCGATGACGCCGATCTTCTCGGGGTCATATCCTCTCTCGGCAGCCTCCTTCCTCACGAGGCGGACAGCCCTCTGGCCATCCTCCCATGCGCTCTGGTAGTACGGGATTCCAACGGGACGCGGGGTACGGTAGACGAAGTTGACGCACTGGAAGCCGATTTGGGTGAGCTTCTCATTCCACATCGCGATATATTTGTCATCACAGCAGTTCTGGTAAGATCCTCCTGAAATCAGGATCATGCAGCCGCCATTGGGGGTCTGCGGAGCCTGGAACCAGTCAAGATATGCCGTCCTGTGCTTGGCAGGCTTGAATCCGTCGGCACGGACCTCGTAGGTCATGGCGGCCACCTGATGATCCTGCGCATCTGGCATCTTGCCCTTCGGCCATACGGCCTCGCGGCTGACCGCGCCAAGCATTGCCTGTGCGGACAAACTTACGGAGAATAAAACGGCGACAAAGCCGAGAAACATTCTTTTCATGGTCACTTCTATTTGATGTTGTCAATCACTTTCCTATAGTCGGCTATCATGCCTTCGTTGATCTTGCTTCCCATCTTGCGGCGAATCTTCGGATTGTTCATCATCCAACCGACAGGATACATCAGGGCTATGGTCTTGCGGTCTTTCTGCGGGAAGTCATACTGGCCGTGGCTCTTGAAGAACTTGTGGTCGGCACGCATGAGTCCACGCATCTTGTAGATCAGGTCACGGAAAATCTTCATGCCTCCTACGCCGAGGAAGTTCTGCGGCGGAGCGTAGCTCTTGTCAAGCGCCCAGCATATGCGTTCCGCGAGCAGGTCGACCTCGCGGTCGACGTCGGATTCGGTGCAGGCGACGCCCGCGAGATAATTGCCGCCGACCTGCGCGCGTGCCTCGATGACCGTCCGCAGGTTGCCTTCCTGCGACAGGCAACCGTCCACCAGATATCCGAACGGGGTGCCCATCGTGACGGTGCGGTGTCCGTTGCAGAACTGCCGGTCGTCATACATCTTGAACCGCGACCCCATCGAGTGGTCGCGTATGGTGAAGGCATAGATGATCGCGTCATGGCGGTGTATGTTGCCGCGAAGGAAGGAGTCGAAGCCGTCGGCATAGATGCACTTGCCCGTCTTGGCGCAATTGAAGCACGAAAGGCAACCTCCCTTGAAGGGAAATTCCTCGATGTCTACGATGTCACATTCATGGGGGAACACCGCGCAGAAACGGGCGATCATCGAGCGGATGCGCGCCTGCTCCTCCTCCGTCCCGCAAATGTCGGCGACTATCACCGCCTTGCGTCCAGCAAGCTTGCCGGTCGGTTCGGCAGCCGTGGCAGCGGCGAGGCGGCACTCTTTTCCGAATGTTGCCGGACGCTTGAAGTCGCCGCGTCCGATCTTCCAAAGCAGGAGGGTGAACCAGTCCTCCGCCTGCTTGCGCCCCTTCTCGGTGAGGAGGTCGTCCATGTCGGCCGAAAGGCCGTCGATATAGTCGAGGCCGAGGTCCGAGCAGTTCTCCTCGATGAAGGCATGCGCGGTAATGTCATAGAAATGCTTAGAAGTGGAGACCTGGGTCGCCACCTTGCCGGCGAGGTCGATCTGCTGCGCCTTGAGCAGTTCGATGAAGCGGTGCAACTGGCATGGTACGAGGAAGGTATATACCGGATAGCAGAACAGCAGCACGTCCGCCGCCTCGATTGCCTTGCGCGCAGGCGTGAAATCCTTCTCCAAGCCGCGTATGCCCTTGCCTACGTCGAGAATCTTGAACTCCTGTCCCGGAAACTTCTTCTCGAGATAGAGGCAAGTCTGCAGCGTGATCGAATACTGCCCCTTCGGGCTGCCTGAAACAATGAGTATCTCATGTCGTTCTTCCATGGTCAAGCATGTTTAGTATATCGTAATTGATTTGATTCTCGGACGCGCGAAGCTCTCGTCGACGACAACGCGGAACGCTCCGGCGGGAATGTCGTTCTCGAAGCGCAGGATGCGCTTGTGGCCGACAGTGGTGCCCTCGGCAACGGTCTCCCATGCGCCGCCGCGCCTTGCTTCAACTCTAAATGAGCTGATGTTCTGGCCGTGGCGCAGCTCCTCCTGGAGCACGATGCATTTGGCGGGCGCATCTGTCCGGAGCGTCTTGGAAGTCCTTGCGGAGAAGAGCCGAAAGGCCGACCTGCTGCCGTAAGCGGAAGCCAGAGGCTTCGCGAAATATGCTTCCCGCGCCGCCCTGAACTCCATCAAGCGAAGAGAATCCGCCTGCGGTATGCGCCCCGTATGGTCCGGCGCAACATTGAGAAGCAGGTTCGCACCGCGACCGACGGAAGAGAACCATATCGCCATCAGCTGCTCCACGCTCTTCTGCGTGCCTTCGTTTGCGCTGCTGTCGAACCAGCCGTCGCGAAGCGGCACGTCGCACTCGGCGGGCACCCATGCCGTGCCGTCGGGCGAGCCGCAGTTGAGCACCTCGGTCGGAGGCGCACCGGCGCCCGGGGTGAAGCCGTCGACGGTGATGGTGCACCAGTTGGTCTCCCCCGCTCTGCCGGCCTCGTTGCCCACCCAGCGGCAGCCCGGCCCGACGTCGCTGAATATCACGGCGTCAGGATTGTGGCGCAACACGGTGGAATTGAACAGCGGCCAGTCGTAGTCGGGTATCCGCGCACCGCCGTTGGCCCCGTCGAACCATTGCTCGAACAGCGGGCCGTAGAGGCTGTTGACCTCGTCGACTGTGCCGGCAAATATTTCATTGTAGCTCTCGCTGCCGTAGGCCGGATGGTTCCTGTCCCATGGCGAGACATATGCCCCCATCGGGAAGTCATGAGCGTCGCATGCCTCACGCAACTCGAGAAGCACGTCACCCTCTCCGCCACGCCAATTGCTTTGCGCGACGGTATGGGTGCTGTAGGCGCTCGGCCAGAGGCAGAAGCCGTCATGATGCTTTGCAGTGATGATTATCCCCTTCATGCCGGCGGCGATGGCCGTGCGCACCCATTGGTCGCAATCCAGATTCGTGGGGTTGAAGATGTCGGGGTCCTCGTCGCCAAGTCCCCATTCGCGCCCGGTGAAGGTGTTCGGCCCGAAATGGCAGAACATATTATACTCCATCTCCTGCCAGGCCAGCTGAGCCTCGCTCGGGAGCGGACGAAAGTCGCCACCGCTGCACGCCACCGCGCAGGCAGCGTACACCACAAGAGCAGCGATGCGCAACTTCATGAACGAGACAGGTCTGATGACTTCGGTTACTCGTGAACTGGACGGATGCTGTAGCCGATGTAGCGGACTGCTCCGGAACCGGGACGGGCCCTGCTTGAGGTTATGTAGAGGTGGGTGCCGGTATCCTCGTCCTTGATCTCGCTAGACCAGACCCTCACGTCGGAGCCGATGGTGGGCTCGAATGAGGCGAAGCTGCTTCCCACGGCCGGGAAGAATATCCAATTTCCGTTTTCAGCCGTGAACTTGGCGCCGGTCACGCCTTCGACCTCGCACCACTCGAAGGTGCACTTGTCGACGAGTTCCTCGAATTCGGCATTGGTAGGCATGCGCCATCCGTCGCCAAGGCGGACAGTCGCGACGTCGTCACAACTCTCAAGGCGGGTCAGGCCGTCGGCAGCGTTGTATTTGGTGGCAGTGCCGTCTTCTTCCCCAGCGAATTTGTAGTCATCGCGGGAGTAACGTTCCTGAGTTTCCAGACCGCCCCAGGTGATGTACTCACCGGCTTCCTGAGGCAAGGCAGCACCGATGTTGCATTTGGCCCACTTTACGCTGAGGCCGAGATCCACATAGTCCTTTTCCCCGCAGGAGCAGAGAAGCATCATTGCGAGGGCAATTGCAGCGATAATAGTCTTTTTCATGGCTTAAGAGGTTAGTATTGCAAATATACCGAAAAATGTTTGAACTTGAAGAGCAAAACACGGCACATTCACAAGTGGAAACATCCCCTGCATCCAAGGGCGGAAAACAATCGTGCCTTATGCGGAGGCTCCACATAAGGCACTATTGACGATGTCGGAACTTGCCGTTACCTCTTCGGCTTCTTCATGGCAAACACAATGATGTCCGAAAGCAGGAGGACGACAAGACCGGCAAGGCCGGCTGGGCCGCAGAGCAGGTCGTTGTAGCCCGCGAGATAGACAAGCGACACGCCCGCACAGGCATTCATCGTGCCGTGGGCGATCGCAGCGACCACGACGGAGCCTGACTTCTCCCTGAAGCGGATGAGAACCGGCGTCAGCAGCATGCAAAAAAGCACCATCATCCCAACGCCAGCGACGGGATGGTCGGGATAGTTGTGGCCCATCAGGATCAGGGGTGCATGCCATATTCCCCAGATGAATCCGATGATGAGCGATTTCTTGAGCAGGCTGCAATCCGCGAGGCATCCGTGCAGGAATCCGCGCCATGCCACCTCCTCGCCGAAGGCGAAAACGGCGTTGACGGTGGCGCCGGCAACAAGCCCGCTGACCACGGTGATTCCAAGCGCTCCCCAGGGACCGACCGGCATCTTTTCGAGAGACTGCTGCAACAGCTCGCCTTCCGTAGTGAGTTCAACGCCGGGGATGAGCGCCGAGGCGAACATCGCCAGCAGGCAGAACACCGGCATGACAAGCCATGCGACGAACCACCACTTGTCAACCTTGAAGGAGATGCCGCAACCCGAGAACACGCGCTCCTTGCAGATGAGTTGCGTGAGGATCACTGACACCATGGGGACGAGCATGTAGCATGAAGCGAACAGCATGCCCCACGGGCTATCGTAACTGCCGCCGAGGAAGTGGAAAAGTGCCGCCGCCGCGTAGCTGATTCCAAAGCATATCGCCAGGAATGTCCAAATCTTTTTCTTCATGATCATTTGTTCTTGAGTCTGCCGTTCTCACGAAGGGCTTCGTTTATTTATGTTGCTAAATTATTCGTCAATAAATCATCTGAAAATCAAAGTAAACTCGGTGCCGGCGGCATCACTGTGCGTAAGGTCGAGCGTGCCGTTGTGCGCGCGCATGATCTGGCGCGAAAGGCTGAGGCCGATGCCCGAGCCGTCGCTTTTCGTGGTGAAGAACGGGATGAATATCTGCTCCTGAGCATCAAGGCTGATGGGCTCGCCGTCGTTGAAGACCTTGATGAGCGTCTGTTCGCTGACGTCGATGCTTGCCGAGATGCGGATGTGCTTCGCACCCGCCTGCACGGCGTTCTTGATGAGATTGATGAGTATCCGGCTTATCTGCGATTCGTCCGCATATATCAGGAGGTCATCGGATGAGGCGGCATAGGTACAGACCGTGCCGGCGCCGGCGCACTGCTCGCGCGTGAGTTCGATGGCCTTGCACGCAAGCTCATCCACCAGCAGCCCCTTCTTGACCGGCTTCGCGACTCCGGTAAGCTCACGATAGGACTGCACGAACTTTATCAAGTCCTTCGACGAGGAAGATATCGTCGCCAGCCCCGCCTTCAGGTCCTCGTTGCGCGAAGGGGAATCGATGTACTGGGAGAGCGCCTCGCTGAGCGACGCGATCGGGCTGACAGTGTTCATGATCTCGTGCGTGAGCACGCGGATGAGCTTCGTCCAGGACTCCTGCTCGTTCTGCTGGCGGCGACGTTCGACGATCCACTTGATGCGGTTGAGCGTCCTGTTGAACCTGCTATCCTCCGTGAAACGGAAGTTGTACTCGCCATCCTCGAAGGCGTCGAGCATGTATTCGAGTTTCCTGCGGTCCTTTTCGTGGACATAGAAAGCAGTGATGACGGCCGTCATAGAGATGGCAGCCACCACGATTGCTATGATTCCCCAGACTGGCATCAGATGTCGTATTTCTTGAGTTTTGAGTAGAGCGTCGGTCGGCTTATGCCGAGTTCAGCGGCAACTTTCGAGAGATTGCCGCCGCAGCGCGCGAGTGCGTCGCGAATCGTCTTCTCCTCTGCTGACGCAAGCGATTCCGCCTGTCGTGCAGCAGGCGCCGTTGCGCGCTCGATCGTCGGAGGATCGCCGAGGATGACCGACTTCTCTATGCAGTTGCGCAGCTCGCGGATGTTGCCCGGCCAGCCGTGCTCCGGCATCGAGTCGTATCGCGGCGCCTGTCGGTGATATTGAACAGCGAATTCGGCGGCGAAGCGGTTTGCCAGCGGCAAAATGTCCTCACGCCGCTCACGCAGCGAAGGAAGGTGCAGCTGCATCGTGTTTATTCTATAGAAGAGGTCCTCGCGGAAGCGTCCGTCGGCCACCATCTTCTCGAGGTCCATGTTAGTCGCGCAGATCAGCCTTATGTCGACCGGTATCTGCTTCTCGGAGCCCACACGCGTGACGGTGCGGTTCTGCAGCACGCGCAGCAGCTTCGCCTGCAGATGCAGCGGGATGTTGCCTATCTCATCGAGGAAGAGAGTGCCTCCGTCCGCCTGCTCGAACTTGCCGACATGGTCGGCATGCGCGTCAGTGAAGGCGCCCTTCACGTGGCCGAAGAGCTCGCTTTCGAAGAGAGTCTCCGTAATCGCACCGGCGTCCACGCAGACCATCGGTCTGGTCCTGCGACTGCTGCGGGAGTGAATCTCACGCGCAAGCACATCCTTGCCCGTGCCGTTCTCGCCCGTGATCAGAACGGTGGCGTCGGTCGGCGCCATCTTTTCCACAGTCCGTCGTATCCGCATCATCGCGGGAGTCGTGCCCCAGTACATCTCAGTGCCTGATGCCGAGACATCCTTGCCAGCGGAACGCCTTGGGGAGGCGTCAAAGGCAGCCTGCAGCGTAGCGATGAGCTTCTCGTTGTCCCACGGCTTGACGATGAAGTCGAAGGCGCCGCGCTTCATCCCCTCCACCGCAAGCGAGATGTCGGCATATGCGGTGAAGAGCACAATCTGCACTTCCGGATACATCTTCTTGAGTTCTCCAGCCCAAAATAGTCCTTCGTTGCCGGTGTTGATGTCTGTGTAGAAGTTCATGTCCAAAAGCACCACGTCAGGACGGAAGGTCTCCATGGTGGTGACAAGGGTCTTGGGAGATGCGATGATCTCCACCTGCGCGAAGTGTGCAGGCAGAAGGATCTTCAGGGCACTGCGTATGCCCTGGTTGTCATCTACTACTAGTATTCTGCCTTGTTTCATCTTATTCTGACTCCTTTTCGGTGCACCATTCATAAACCGGCTTTATAACCATGTGCACTCCATCCTTGTCAACTTCTTCATAGACGTTATCGGTCAAAAGTAGAAGGTTGTCGCATTTGGTCTGCCTGTGAGCTAACAAAAGACCGTCAATTTCTCTCTTTCGTGTCTTTTCATTAGATATGTCGTATGAAACTTGAATGCACTGCAAGACCTTATTGCCATCGCACACCACAAAATCGCACTCGCCGGAGCGGTCTTTCAGATAATACACATCCCATCCTTCCAGTTTGCATTTTCGCAGCAAGTGGCCGAGAACTATTGTTTCAAGCCTCCAGCCGAGATTATTCCCCACAAAAGCATTCTCTCGCTTGTTCATCAGGGCAACGTCAATGGCATATACCTTTTCCTGAGTCACGCGAACCTTACTCTTTGGGGAGTACTTCTTAACTCCGGCAAGAAGGTACGCCTGCTTCAGATAAGAAACATAGTTGCGGGCTGTATGTGCTGACTTGAAACTGAACTGCTCTGCAAGATCAGGTGCGGATACCACAGCTGGAGAAATATTGAGAAGATGATGAGCCATCTCCTCAAACTGAGCGGGGAAAGATATTTTATATCGCTGCTCAATGTCCCTCTTCAGAATATTATCTACAAGATTGGTAATATATAACCTCTCATTCTTAACCACCATAAGCTCAGGAAAACCGCCAGTCTTCAGGTATTCATCGAAGCAGTTGCGAAGTACCGCTATGCCTTTGGTTGAACGCAAGGAATCGTTTACTCCTTTCATCTTACAATATTCTTTGAAAGAGAATGGGTACAGCTCAATCTCGCTGCTTCGACCGGTAAGATGGGTGGCCAGGTCACTGCTGAGCAGTTTCGCATTGCTACCAGTCATAACAACATGCATCTTGTTTCTGAGCAGTCTGTTCACGAACAAGGGCCAACCTTCAATATTTTGAATCTCATCAAAAAAGATATACTGAAAGGAACCGTAAATCTTATAGAGCACCTCAAGCACATCATTCAGCTGAGCTGTATCCATGCCCTTAAGACGCTCGTCATCAAAATCAGCATAAGCGAATTTCACACCGGCACCAGCCAAAGTTTGCATGCAAAGGGTTGACTTTCCGCATCGACGGACACCTATTATGACCTGAGCCTGTGGACTGCCCAAGTCAACCAAGCTTTCTTCGTTACGGGAACATAGAGACTCTCCTGTCCACTCCTCCATTTCCGTCTTCTGGTCACTCAGTATTACCTCAAGAGTCCTCTTGTCTATTACAACCTGTTTCTTTTGCATATCAGTCAATTATTTAGCTGATACAAATATACCTAATTATTTCGACACAACGCCTTATTTTGCAAAGTTTTCAACACGTGCTTACCTTATTTTACAATTATCAAACCTTATAACTGCCTTATTCCCCAAAGTACTCCTCTTAAAATCACCATTCTTAGAGAAGCACTTCTGCACAAAAACGAGATTTTTCTTCGTCTACTTCCTCACAAACAGATATTTCATTAGAGTTCATTCTTTACATCACTGACAATCATTCCGTCGAACAGGTCTATTGTGCGCTGCGCCATTGCCGCGTCCTTCTGTGAGTGGGTTACCATTACGATGGTGGTGCCTTCGTTGTTGAGTTCCTGGAGGAGTTCCATGACCTCCTTGCCGTTCTTCGAATCAAGGTTGCCGGTAGGCTCGTCGGCGAGAATCAGCTTCGGATTTGCGACGCATGCGCGGGCGATGGCAACACGCTGCTGCTGACCGCCGGAGAGCTGCTGGGGGAAGTGCTTCGCGCGGTGGCTGATGTTCATGCGCTTCATCATCTCGGTCACCTTTGCCTTGCGCTCGGATGCCGGGATGTCGAGATAGCGCAGCGGAAGCTCGATGTTCTCGTATACGCTCAGCTCGTCGATGAGGTTGAAGCTCTGGAAGATGAAGCCGATGTTGCCCTTGCGGAACTTGGTGCGGTCCTTCTCCTTGAGTTTTGCAACTTCGGTATCGCCGAAGAGGTAAGAACCTTCGGTAGGGTTGTCAAGAAGTCCGAGGATATTGAGGAGTGTGGATTTTCCGCATCCTGAAGGGCCCATGATCGCGACGAACTCGCCGTCCTTGATTTCAAATGATACGCCTCCGAGGGCGATGGTCTCAATTTCTTCGGTCCTGAAGACTTTTGTCAGGTTTGATACTTTGATCATTATTTATTGTGCTTGTTGATTATTCTGTCTTGATACTATCTACCGGATTTGAATTTGCTGTCTTATTGACCAATATGTATGTCACGATTGCGACTGTCACCACCACGAAGAGGAAGGAGAGCAGGATTATCCCCCACGGCATTCCCGCCTTCATCGTGAAGTTCTTCTCCCAGTTAAGCGATACCAAGATGCCTGCAATGCACCCTAAGATTGCAGAAGGAATCGCAATGCGCATGGTGTCGCGCAGGAAAAGCGAGCGTATCTGGCATATCTGCGCTCCGCTGATGCGGCGTATCGCAATTTCCTTGGAGCGGCGCTTAATCTCATCGATGGTATAGCCGATGAGGCCCATGATGGCGATGAGCAGGGTGATTATGCTGCCTGCCAATATCGAATTGCGTGTCTGAAGCGTGTCCTGGAAGCCTTGGACAAGTTGTGACCTGAACGGGTTCAAGTATGTATCCTGGTCCGGAATCACCTCGTCCACAATCTGTTTGGTGCGAGCAAGGGCATCCGGGTCAAGTTTGTGATATCTGATTAATTTGTAGGGATAGAAGGTGCGGCCCATGTCCTCGTTCGGATTGCAGAAGAAGATGGCCATCGGGCGGCCAAACAAATAACTTTCCTCGTTGTTGAAACGTCCCTGGCTGATCGGTTCCATGACTCCGACTATGGTGATGTCATCGCCGTGTTCCGTAATGCCCACATGACGTCCGACGACATCTTCCCAGCCAGTCATGGTCTTGATCTTTTCAGCAAAGCGCGTGTCGACGATGACCTCCGAATCACGGCTCAGATCAGGATTGAAGTTCCGCCCTTCCTTCAAATCGATTCCCATGGTATTGAGCCAGTGCTCGTCCGTATAGTAAAAATCCTTGATTCCGAAAAGGCTCTCGTAGTCATCACCGATGGTACCCGGGATGAATACATCGTTGCCATAAATTCCGTTGAAGAAGTTGATGAATGCGAAGCAGGCGTCCTCCACTTCCGGCTGGGCGCGAAGCTCATTCATCAAAGTCATGTGCTGGCTGACCGACGACTCGGGCGAAGCCAGTTCGGCGACATTCTCATAGTCGAAACCAAGGTCAGCGTTTGTCATCTTCCCGTATTGGAGAGAGATTGTCCCGATCAGTACGCAGAGAAACGCGACCATCGTGAATTCAACAATCAGAAGCCACAGTTTCCATTTGCGGCGGTTCTCGCCGTAGCCGCGGAAAGCGGTCGCAACAGGGATGCGGTTGAATACCGCCGTCGGTACAATGCCGTTGAGAATGACTACGATCGCCACTATGGCTATCGCCAGTACGAGCGGCTTTCCAGTGAAAAGTTCTGTCAGCCCCATGCCCAGGAAATTCTCCACGAAGCCTCTTGCGGCCAGTATAAGCGCTGCTGCAAGCAGTACTGCCAGCATTGTATGGACAAGTGATTCTGAAAGCATCATCTTCGCAGTGTCGCCCGCTTCACTGCCGACACACTTCCGAAGTGCCATTTCCCTGCTTCGTGTCACAGTAGTTGATACAACTATCAACAGATAGTTGAGTATGGAAACAAGCAGGAGCGCGAATGCCACGAAGCCCAGGACAAGGATGGTGTTTCGTACATCCTGCGATTCCGTATGCTTTCCCTTGTATGGCTTCACTGAATATGTAAACCAGGCATTCAGCGCCTTGATTTCCTCCACAGGCAGATATTCATAGACAAAGCTCTCCATTTGAGAATTCAGATCGTCTCCGGCAACGCCCTCATTGAGCTTCAAGAAACTGACATATCGGTCATTGCCGTTAAGCTGCCCTGAACCGTCATACATGAAAAGGCCTATGCTCGGCAGTGAGATCAGCACATCAGGACGATAGGTGGAATTGGCCGGGAACTCGTCGAACACGCCTGCAACTGTCAGAATGATATTTTGGTCGCAGCTGCCTATGGTAAACTGGCGGCCTATCATTTCTCCAGCTGCGGTCAGTTTATCTTTGCTTGCAGCCATGGTCATCGCCATCCTCGAAGAAATCACGGCATTCTTGGAAATTCCAAGGGATGAAGTGATGCTGCCAGCAAGACATTGACGGTCCAGGATATTGAAGAAACAGGAGTCTGCCAACCAGACATCGCCGGCAGTGTATCGAGCTTTGGTCTCGACATCCATGAGTGAGGAGTTACTCTCAAAATTGGTAATGCGTGAAGCCTCTTCCACCTGTGGATAGTGCTGCTTCATCGAAGGAGCAACGCCACCGCTGGTCTGTGGATAAATAAGAAGATCTCCGTTATGGGTAATCACTTCTGAAAGATAATAGATTCTGTCAGCATCAGTGTGGAAGTCATCGTAGGTCTGTTCGAAGCAGACTTTTGAAGATAGCACCAGACCGACAGCAAGACCAAGGGCCAAGGTGATTATCTTGAGGCCATTCCTGCGTCTCTTCGCGAAAAGAGTGCGCACTGCCATTGAAAGGTTGGTAAGAAAATTCATGGTTACTGGAGTATCAGCACTTCGTTGTCACCGAAATTGTCATAGCCGGATATGATGACCTTCTCCCCTGCCTCCAGGCCTTCGAGCACCTCGTAGTACTGAGGGTTCTGACGGCCGATGCGTATCTCGCGCCTGACGGCCTTGGTGCCTTCCTTGTTGACCACATATATCCATTTGCCTCCGGTCTTCTGGAAGAATGAGCCGCGAGGGATGAGAGTGGCAGCCTCAGGCGATCCGAGCTGAAGGTTGAGGTAGTAGGTCTGGCCGCTGCGGATGTTGTCGGGCACTTCTCCCTCGAACTTGAAGTCAGCCTTGAACTTGCCGTCGCGCACCTCGGGATAGACCTTGCGGAGCGAAGCGCCGAAGTCTGTCCCCTGCCTTTCGAATGTGGCCTCGAGGCCCGGTGTCACGCGGTCGATATAGTGTTCGTCGATCTGAGCCTCGATCTTGTATGAGCTCATGTCGCTTATCTGGCCGATCTTGGTTCCAGCGCCTATGTTCTCGCCAAGTACTGCGTCGAGAATGCCGAGCTGGCCGTCGATCGGGGCCTTGATCGTGAGATTGTCCTTGCGCTTGCGGATCATCATCATGTTGATTTGCATGTTCTCAAGGCTCTCGCGCATCCTCTCGACCTGAGTCGAGCGGAAGAGGCTGTCCTGGACCTCCTTGTCGAGGATGATCTGGAGTTTTTCCACTGCCAGGTCGTAATCCTCTTTAGCCTTGAGGTATTCCTCCCTGGCTATGAGCTTGTCCTCGTAGAGGGCCTTCTGCTGCTCGTATGTGCGTTCGAGGCGCTTTACGTTCAGTTGATACTCAGCCTTGGACTGCTTGACATTGAGGCGGTCCTGCTCCATCTGTATCTGGGTGTTGCGGAGGATGTTCTCCTTCTCGGCAAGTTCAGCCTCGGAGTTGAGGATCTGGAGGTCGAGGTTGTCGTTGGAGAGGCGTAGTATCACGTCGCCCTTTCTGACCTGCGAACCCTCTTCGATAACGATCTCATCCACGACACCGCCCTCGATCGGGCTGATCTGGATTGTCACAAGTGGCTGGACCGTTCCGCTGAGGCGGATGTAGTCATTGAATTCGCCTGCCTTGACGTCACCTACCGTGATGGTGTCGGCGCTGACGCGAAGGGTGCTGTGGCTCGGCCTGATGATGAGCAGGAGCACAAGTGCGAGGATTGCAGCACCGATCCACCATGGGAGCGCCTTCTTTGTGAATGCGGCTTTCAAGCCTGTCTTCTTTTCAATTATCTTGTCCATTTGACGTATGTTTACTGATTGATGTAAGGTTCTCCGTTATAATAGCGCACCACCGCATCCTTGATGCTGAGAGTGAGCAGCGAGTTCATCCTCTCCGCCATTGCGTTTAGGTAGCTCTGCGATGCAGTCTGGTACTCTATCGCCGAGATCAGGCCGGTCTCATACTGCTTCGCGCTGAGATGCCATGCCTCCTGCTGCACGTCTGCGAGGCGTCCCGCCTGCCTGTAGGCAGCCTCTGCACCGTCGCGGTCGTTCAGCGCCCTGCGCACCTCGTTCTCGATGTCGCGCATCGTCTGGTCGAACCGTGCCTCGGCGCGGGAAAGGTCGTTCTTCTTCCGCTGGATGTCGGTACGACGGCTCAGCTTGTCGAAGATGGGGATGTTCAAGGCAAGCTCGATGTACTCTCCGCCATTGTTCTTGAACTGATTCGAGAATGAAGCCGGCGAGTATCCGGTTCTACCCGGATATGTATAGTAAGTCGTGGACCATCCGCCATAGAGTCCCAGCTTCGGAGAGAAGGTGCCACGCGCGCTCTTGAGGGCGAGCGTCGCATTCTGCAGGTCGAACGACGCAATCTGCGCCGAAGGCAGGAAGGCCTTCGCGCTTCCCTCAAGTTCCGATGCCGCGATGCAGCGGCAGAGCGGGTCGGATATTTCGGTATCGAGCACGAGCTCATCCTCCACCGGCCAGTACATGACATCCTTTAGGGTCATCATGGCATTGCTCTTCTGGTTGGCCGTCGTGACGAGAAGGTATTCCTTCTGCGCAAGCTCAGACTCCATCTGCACTACGTCGGCATGGCTCTTCTGTCCGAGCTCCTCCTGTCGCACCGCGCGGTCGCGGGCGCTCTTCGCTGTCTCGACCTGCTCGGCGACCACCTTTTCCATTTCGGAGTAATAGAGCACGTTCGAATAGGCTTCCATCACCGCAAGGCATATCCTGTCACGTTCCTGCTGCTCCTTGCTGGCGCCCATCTTGGCCGAAGTGGAAGCCATCCTGAGGTTGTTGACAGCCTGGAAACCGTTGAAGAGGGTGATGCCGGCATTCACCTGGTAACCGTTGTAGAAGGTCGTGACGGTATTGTAGGTGTTCGTCTCCGGGTCAAGGTTGCGGCCATACTGGTTATATGCGTAGGTCTGCGCCGAGAGAGTCGGGGTGAATGCCTGCATGATGGCGTGGCGGCGCTGCCACTGCTCGTCATTGCGGTCTGCGGCCTGGATCCTAATCCCGGTGGAGTTGCTGACGGCATATTCCATGCAGTCGTGAAGGGTCATCACCGATGGCTGAAGCTGCTCCTGGGGCTGTGATTCCACCTCAGGAGCAGACTGTGCCTGCGCCCGGGCCCCGAAGCAAAGCAGTGCGCCCGCCAGGAGGACCGTGACAATTGAATCATTGTGATACATGCTCATTGCGTAAAATTGCATCTTGTTGCGCACATTGATATATCATCGCCCGTGCCAAATATTACATATTATTGATTATCAACACATTGGCAATCTGACCGCAGGGCATCACCGTAAAGTATCTTTACACTTGATGTAAAGATACTTTACATCAGGACTTTACAACATCAGTTGAGGGCAAGGGAGTCCACGGTCAAAGGCGTGAAATCCTCGTCGAGACGGACGAAGGAAATAATTATCTCCAGAAGCCGGAAGAGAGCGGAAAAAGGATAAAATTTCGTAAATTCGCAAACATTAATCAGTTAAGACAAATCCCATGAAAAAGCATTTGATCGCAGCCATTTTCATCTGCACGGCACTATCCTGCATGGCACAGGAAAAAGTCAAGCCTGCAATCCCCAGAGACGAAAAAATCGAAGCAAAGATCGAGAAGAGACTCTCGAAGATGACCCTTGAAGACAAGATCGGTCAGATGCTTGAACTGAACTTCGACGTCATGGGCAGGACGGACTACTCGACGGGAGTTTGGACCCTCAATGAAACGATGCTCGACACCATAATATCAAAGTACAAGATCGGCTCCATCCTCAATGCACCCGGCACACGTGCCGCCACCGTTGACCAATGGCAGGAGTGGATACAGTTGATACAGAAGAAGTCGATGAAATACATCGGCATCCCCGACATATACGGACTCGACCAGAACCACGGCGTGACCTACACCCAGGCAGGCACCCTGTTCCCACAGCCGATCAACCTGGGAGCCTCGTTCAACACGGAGCTGGCCCGCGAAATGGCAGAAGTGACGGCCTATGAGAGCCGTGCAGGAAACTGCCCGTGGGTATACAATCCGGTTCTCGACCTTGGCCGCGACCCGAGATGGCCTCGCATCTGGGAGAGCTTCGGCGAAGATGCCATCGTCAATGCGCGCATGGCGGAAGCCGAGGTCAAGGGATATCAGGGCGACGACCCCAACCATCTCGGCAAATACAACGTGGCGACGAGCGTGAAGCACTACATGGCATACGGCGCACCCTTCACCGGCAAGGACCGCACGCCGGCATACCTCTCGCCTGCCATGATCCGCGAGAAATATTTCGAGCCCTTCAAGGCCGCCATCCTTGCGGGAGCGCTTTCCATCATGGTCAACTCCTCCAGCATCAACGGCGTGCCGGTGCACGCAAGCTACGAATACTTGACCAAGTGGCTCAAGGAAGACCTGAACTGGGACGGCATGATCCTCACCGACTGGGCTGACATCAACAACCTCTTCATGCGCGAGCGCGTGGCGAAGGACAAGAAGGACGCAATCAGGATCGCAATCAATGCGGGCATCGACATGTCGATGGACCCCTACAGCGTCGACTTCTGCATCCTGCTGAAGGAGCTCGTGGACGAGGGCAAGGTGTCGATGGACCGCATCGACGACGCAGTGCGCCGCATCCTGCGCCTCAAGTACCGTCTCGGACTGTTTGACAATCCCAACACCGGAGGAAGGGACTATTCCAAGTTCGGCAGCGAGGAGTTTGCGATGAAGGCTCTCCATGCTGCCGAGGAGTCCGAAATCCTGCTGAAGAACGAAGACAACGTGCTGCCGCTCGCAAAGGGCGTGAAGATTCTCCTCACCGGCCCCAATGCCAACCAGATGCGCTGTCTCCACGGAGGCTGGAGCTACACCTGGCAAGGCTCCGGCGCGGAAGACCTGGCCGAGCAGTACAACACCATCTACGAGGCGTTCTGCAACAAGTTCGGCAAGGAGAACGTCATCCTGGAGCAGGGCGTGACCTACAACGAGAAAGGACTCTACTGGCAGGAGAACGAGCCTGAGATCGAAAAGGCGGTCAAGGCGGCCGCAGAAGCCGACGTCATTATCGCCTGCATCGGCGAGAACTCCTACTGCGAGACACCGGGCAACCTCACCGACCTGTGGCTCTCCGAAAACCAGCGCAACCTCGTCAAGGAACTTGCCAAGACCGGCAAGGACATCATATTGGTGCTCAACGAGGGACGTCCCCGACTGGTCACGGACATCGAGCCGCTGGCAAAGGCGATAGTCGACATCCTGCTGCCCGGAAACTACGGCGCCGACGCGCTGGCGAACCTGCTTTCCGGCGAAGTGAACTTCTCGGCGAAGCTCCCCTACACATATCCCCGCGAGATCAACTCGCTTGCAAACTATGACTACAAGGTCAGCGAGGAGGTGTTCACGATGGCGGGAGCATACAACTACGACGCAAAGGTCTCCCTCATGTGGCCATTCGGCCATGGCCTTAGCTACACCACCATCGAATACTGCAACCTTCGCGTGGACAAGGAGGTCTTCGGCGCGGATGACGAGCTGACGGTGAGCATCGACGTCAAGAACGTCGGCAGCAGCGAGGCGAAGGAGGCGGTGCTGCTCTACAGCAGCGACCTGGTAGCGTCAATGGTTCCCGACAACAGGCGCCTGCGCGACTTCCAGAAGACGGAACTTCAGCCCGGCGAGACGAAGACCGTCACGTTCAAGCTGCCGGCAAAGAATCTTGCCTTCGTTGGAGCAGACGGCCATTGGATCCTGGAGGAAGGCGACTTCATCCTGAAAATCGGAATGCAGACCGTAAAGGTCCAGTGCCGAGAAACCAAGAAGTGGGATACGCCCAACATTTAGGGGCAGGCGATTCCGTCGACACGGACCATCACACCTTTCTTCCTGGCGATGATTGCTTCCTGCACTTGATGCAGGAGGCAAGAGACAAGAATCCCGCCAGGAACAGGGCCGTGCCCAGACCCGAATAGAAGAATGCGAAGAATCCGTCCGGGATGGTGCCCAGACCGCGAAGGGTGAATCCTAGGGTCATCATGAAGGCGATGATGAGATAGCCTTTCAAAGTAAGAAATTTATATAGGGGGGCCTTGGGCTCCTCCATTGCGAGGATACGCTTCGTGTTCTTGCCGATGATCCTGTGGAACATCGTGAAGAACGCGGCAAAGACAAGTATGCCCCAAAGCCACACCGCCGTTCCGACGGAGAGGGCGCATTTCACCCCGATGCGTGCGATGTTGAATCCCGCCATCATCCACAGCAGGGCATTCGCCACAATCAACCAGGGTTTCCTTACCATTCGATCCGAGCGTTTTTGTCCAGGCATTTCAACATGCCCGTTCCACAGGACAAATTTAAGCAATTTATCCTACCGACGGACCAGCAATTCCATTCGGCGGCCATTCTCGCAAAACAAGGCCAAACCGGCCTCCGGGGCCGCTTTTGTGAATTGGTTTTTTGTCCTGCGAATCATTTCGCCAATCTTGACGAAATGTACTGAAAATGATTGAGATAAAAGGACAATCAATGATAAAGGACAGTATCTTTCGGTCGCATTTGAGCAATGCGTCGACATATCGCATTGCTGTTGATTGACAAGTCATTCGTTTCACCAATCTTTGGTTGGAGCGTACCAATAGCATATAAGACAATGGACAAAAAAAGCTACTTGACACCCATGATCACCGTGATTCCGCTGGAGCCACAATACGGTGCCCTGCAGGAGCAATCGATCACGGGTTCAGGAGAAGATCCTTTAGATGACTAACAATCATTATTCAATGGTCAAGAAATCTTCCACACTTATCTTCTGCCTTGCCTGCACGATCATGCTGGCATGTGCTTGCGATGATATGGATCCGGGTGACAAGGACTCAGATATGGGAGTCTTCGTCATCTTGCATCATCCACAAGACGAAGATGTGCCGCAGGTCAGGGCGCTGAACACCGATTTCAAGTTCTCCTTTGCCTCATCCGAGCGCATCGACGTATTCGCGGCAACGGCCGGAGAGAAGATGATCTACCGGGGCGTTCCGTATGATGAGAATCCTCAGATGGTGAAGTTCCAGGTCGAGAACTTCCAGCTCAAGGATGCCACCTATTATTCTCTATACCCTTCACAGGGTGAGGAGGACGACCCCTTGGACATTCCCGTCTCATTCTTGGGACAGGAGCAAAGCGCCGACAATGACGCGAGCCATCTCTCAGGCTACGACTTCAACGTGGCAAATGCCACGATATCCAATGGCCGGGGCAATTTCGACTTCACGAGACTGGTCGCCCTGGTCAGGCTGAAACTCAAGTTCCCGCAGGAGTGCAGGGCCACCAGCGTGACGCTCCACTCGGCTGCCGGATTCTACGGCACCGGCAACATCAACGTGGTCAGCGGCACGATGACCCCCGCTGGTCATCAGCAGACCATGACGCTCACGCTTGGCGGCGACGGATTCCCCGTTGAACGGAACGGCACCTTGACCGTGTTCTTCGCGCTTTCTCCAAGGGAAGGTGCAGTCGAGTCGGTAACGGTACGTGCGCTGGACGGCAATGACCAGGTCATCTCGTTCAGCGGCACGATCGACACGAAGGACGACGGCACTCCCGACGCCATAGGCACCCTTGCCGCCGATCACGGCTACAAGCGAACCGTCACCCTGGTTTCCGACGGAAACGTATCCCACAATGCCGATACCGGAAACGGCCTTGGCAACTGGGAACAATGACAATTAACATTGACGAAGTACCTTTTCAAATTCATATATCATGAAAAAAACAAAAAACATTCTGGTAGCATTGGCTGTCGCGATCCTCGCTTCAGCCTGTCAGACAGTAGAACCCATCGTGATTCCCGAAACTGAAAACAAACCTTCGACCGAAACGGAAATGGTCGAAGTAATCCTCACCACCGCTCCTGTCACCAGGACATCCATGGCAGACAACGGCGACATCCTATGGTCCTCGACCGATAGCATAGCGGTTGTGTACAATGGTACAGTCTATCCGTTCGAATTGTTCGACGGTGCCGGCACCACCTCGGCAAAGTTCAAGGGAACCGTACCCGCAAGTGACGTGGCAATGGGCCCCGTGGCGGCCTATTATCCTTATGTGCAAGGTATGACCTTCGCAAACGACCTCTTCTCGGGCTTCAGCATACCTACGAGTCAGGCATACACGGCAGAAAGCTTCGCCACTGACGCTCTCCCGATGTCCGGCGCCATATCCAACGGCATCATCACCTTCACTGCCGTTGCAGCAATAGCCAAGGTGAACGTTACGATGGAGAGCATCGAATGTGCAGAGCTCACACTCGGCAACAACACATACGCCCTCACGTTCGACGGCCTCGATGCCAGCAACGGCGTCAATCTGATCTTCGTGGTCGATCCTGGCGAATACACCTCCGCCAGCATAAAGTTCAGCGACTCATTCTCCGCCGCCCTCACTCCAAAGTCAATTCTCGCAGGCAAGCGCTATGTCCTTGGTGGCGTAGCCCCCGTCGTGCAGGCATGCGGCAAATATTATGCATCACTGGCCGAGGCAATAGCCGCAGTGCCTACCGACGGCACCAAGACTACCGTCACGATGCTTGAGAACGAGACCATCGCTCAGGGATCCAGCCATTATGGAGTTGCGACCCTCTCCGGCCAGAACATAGTTCTCGACCTTGCGGGCAAGACCATTTCCGGCACGGATGCGAAGGGAGGCACATACGAACTCATCTACAATCTTGCCGATCTTGAAATCATGGACAGCGTCGGCGGCGGCAAGATCTCTTATGCATCCACGACTCCAGACGGAAGCTGGGGCTATGGCACCAATACCATTCTCAACTACAAGGGCACTCTCACCCTCACCAGCGGACGCATCGAGAACCTTACCAATGGCGGTGCAAGCTACGCCATTGACAACAGTACCAACCAGTTCGATGCTACGTTCATCATGAACGGCGGTACGGTTGCCTGCCCGAACGGCGACCAGGCCGTACGCCTGTACTGCAACTCCGACACCAGGGTCAACACCGTCACCATCAACGGCGGTGAAATCGAGACCGGTGGCGTATGGCTGCAGATGCCTTCCGGCACTGCCGACAGGATTGGTCACCTCACCATCACAGGCGGCACGATCAACGGCATGCTCGACTTCATGAGCAACGATCCCACCCACGCCTATGCCAACATCACAGGCGGTGTCTTCGACGCCGACAAGTTCCGTATCCGCAACGGAGCATCAAGCACGCCTTTCGTCAACATCAGCGGCGGCTCTTTCAAGACAAATGTACTGGACAACCAGGAAACTGACATCAAGGGCGTAGCCTTGACAGGCGGTCTGTTCAACGACCAGACCTTCGCCGAGACCTTTGCCGCCAATGGCTATGGCGCGGCTCCCAGCGGAAATGCCACATATCCATACATGGTGATCCCTGCAAACCAGGCCGTCACGACATCGCTTGGCGATTGGCTGTAACAATCTGATCGGGCAACATCCCATCAACGAACCTATGACCAAGGAGGCCGACCAAAATGGTCGGCCTCCTTTCTTTTTTCATCGGCTCAGCTTCTACGCTATCTCCAGAAGCCTTGTGAATCCGGTCAAGTCAAACACCTTCCTTATCGGAGGCTGTATGTTGACCACTTCCAGTGAGCCGCCCTTCGAGGCAAGCGTCTTCTTGAGCAGGAGGAGACTCCTCAGCCCCGCCGACGAGATGAATTCGAGTGAGGCAAGGTCGAGTCTCACCTTCTTTCCCGCATCGTCCATCATGGGAAGCACGCGTTCGTTGAACGATGCCACCGTAGTGGAGTTCAGGTCACCCGTCAGGAAAATTGCCGCATCATAGCCGGCCATGTTGTCGAATTTGATTTCAAGCATATGTCAGGATTTTTTGATTGTCAGGATAGTTATGTCATCGCTCTGCTGGGCGCCCTTGGAGAATGACTTGACGGCAGCGAGAAGGTCTTCCCCGCCCTGCATCACATCGACCAGCCGCTCGTCACCGAACAATGTGCCGTCGCTCGAGCATGCCTCCGTCACGCCGTCGGTATAGATCGATATTGTGTCACCGACGCCGAGCGAGACAGTCTGTTCGCAATACTCGAAGCCCTCCATCAGGCCAAGCGGCACGTTCGCCTCCATCTCGACGAGCGAGGCTTTTCCTCCGATGACGACAACGGGACTGTTGTGTCCCGCATTGGAAAAGGCGATGGTGCCCGTCGGGATGTCCATCACGCCGATGAACAGCGTGCAGAACATCAGCTGCTCGTTGCAGCGGCAGAGCACGTCGTTCATGCTCTGCATGATTGCGGAGGGGCTCTCCAGCGACAGGTAGCTGCTGCGGAAGAGGCTCACCGCCTGGCTCATCATAAGCGCGGCCGACATTCCCTTTCCCGAGACGTCGCCGACGCAGAAGAAGAGTTTTCCGTCGCGCACCGCATAGTCGAAGAGGTCGCCGCCGACCTCGCGGGCCGGTATCAGCACCGCATCGAGCGAGAAGCCGTCACCCGACAGGGAGCCCTCCGGCAGCATCTTGCTCTGGGTCTCCGAAGCGAGTCGAAGCTCATTGTCGACGGAAGCCTGCTTCCTTACCATACCGAGCAGGCTGCGATAGATCAGATATGAACAGAGGGCCATCACAAGCAGCGCGCCGAGGCAGATGAGCCAGACAGTGCGGCTTATGCTGCGCACGGAGGCAAAGACGACCTGTGGATCGTCATAGACGGTGATCCGCCACGGAAGGTGCTTCATCTCGGTGACCGTCGCGGTATAGTCTTCCAGGTCGACGCCGTCAGGGCGGGTGGACATCACCAGGCTGCCGTCATCGGTCCGGTTGATGACGAAGAAACTCCCCTCCCACTTCAGCAGGGAGGTCAGGTAGTCCCTGATGTAGGCACACGACATGTCGACGACAAAGGCGCCGTACTGGCTTCCGTCCGACTTCTTGATCGGCACGTAGAAGGCCATGACCCAATCCCCGTCGATCATCGACTCGAGCGGGTGCGTCCAGTATGACGAGTAGGTGCTGTCGGAAAGTGCCTTGTAATGCCGCGACTTGAAGATGTCGTAGTAGTCGAGCAGATCGTAGTGCGTCGTGTCGTTGTTGAGGCGCATCGCCGCCACACCGTCATTCGTTTCTGGCAGGTTGCCCGGCTCCACAATCATCATCGCGCTTCGGAACACGTCCGTCACGTCGATGAAGTCGTCGAGCATCTCATAGATGAACGGTATGCTGTAGTTGTACAGTTCATAGTCGTCGATGGTGAACTGCGACCTGTGCAATGAATTGCCCGTCTCGTTGTCATAGTTCATCACTCCGCACATGAAGGTGTAGACCTCCATCTCGAGACGGGATACGCCGCGGTCAAGCACGCTGGTGAGACGTCCGGCCTCCTTTTTGGCAATCTCCGTGGACTCCTCCCACACGACTCCGTCAAGGTATCTCAGCGTGAAGAAGAACGAGAGCGACACAACTGTCAAAGCAATTATCAAAGTAATGATAGCACGTTTCATAGTCCAATGAATTCCAGTATTTTCGGAACGGTTATCTCAAGCGATTCATTATCCATCATAAGATCGTGTTCATGAGGTGTGTGCACAACCTCGAGCTTGTCGAGGTCGACGAAGCCCTCATATCCGTCCGCGCGGTGAGCTGCGATTGCCGAATAGTATCGCATGCCGGCAGCGGAGAGACCCGCCGGTGCAACCTCCGGCTTGAAGAAGAGCACCCTGCCGTTGTAGTGCGACGGAGTGTATTCCACCACGTCATGCGCGATGTGACGGTAGTTGTCAATCAACGTCTCCAGCATTCCGCGGCTGCGCATCCCCTCGAAGAGGGCGCAATTCTCGAAATAGTCGCGGCCGGTGGAGCGGTGGTTCTCCCGCGCAAGCTCGCGGGAATGGCTGTCGGTCACCACCTGGGAGTCGAACATCACGAGGCTCTCGACCTTTTCGCCTTCAGCCTCGAGCATGCAGGCCATCTCGTATGCGATCATTCCGCCGTAGCACCATCCACCGAGGTTGTATGGTCCCTCCGGCTGATGACGGCGGAGTATCTCGACATATTTGCGCGCTATCGCGGCGATGCCGTAGACAGCCTCTTGGGGATGGTAGATGTTGAACTGCTCGATGACCGAGAACGAGCAGAGCGGTGCGATCCTCTGCGCAAGGCTGTAGTAAGCCTCGCTGCCGGTATTGGCGGTATGGACATATACGACCTTCTTCGCGCCCGGGATGTCGGAGTATACGAACATCTCTTCCGGTATCCCGGACTCCTTGCGCGCGGCGTTCAAATCGATCTCGGGCTCCGCAGGCTCGTCGTCCTGCTGCGGCTGCGAAAGGAAGTATTTCCAGCCGGGAAACTCCTCCGATGCCGGATAGCGCGCCGCCAGCATGCCGAACAGCTCGGCCAGATACCAGCGCAGCCTCGCATGCGAGACCATGAACTTCTGCACGCAGACGACCAGCAGCGCCTCGTCTTCCGACATGTTTATGCAGAGCACGCGCATCATCGGCGCGGTCTCCGGATTCGCCACGAAAGGCCTGTTGGCAAGGTCGAATTCGGCGATCTGCTCCCGCATCGAGGCGGAATCGGATGCATCGACCACCGTGTAGGGAATCCTGCGGTCGGTGATGACTGCCTGGATGACGCTTATGTCGGTATAGACGACAGACGCGCGGAGAAACTCGAACCTATCCGCAAGCGTCTCGAGCGCTTCGCCCAAGGCGACGGACGAGATTGGCGTGTCGACGCTGAAATTGCAGGTATAGTATGACTGCGGGTCGTCGGGATGGAGCAGCTGGCGGAAGAGGAGCTCGTCCTGCTCGTCGGAGAGCGGGATGACTTTCTGGACATGCACGCCCCTTGCGAGGAACTCGTCCCTGACGCGGTCGTATTCCTCCTCGGACCAGAGCATCTCGTACTGGACCTTCGCCGCAGCGGCAATCTCCGCAATGGTCTTTACCCGCAGGATGTCATAGCTGTCCACATCGATGCCATGCTCACGGAGCCTCGCAGAGAGTTTCATTGACATCAGCGAATCTCCGCCAAGCGAGACGAAGCTCTCCTTCATGCTGACGGGGTCCTGCATGCCAAGCACCTCCGCAACAGACTGCGCGATGACTGACTCCACCATGCTGCCTGGACCGACGTATTCGCATAGACGGATCTTCGGGTCAGGCAGGAGCCTTCGCACTATCTTGCCGTTGGCATTGCGCGGAAGAGCGTCGAGGCGAACCCATGCCGTAGGTATCATATAGGGCGCAAGCGTCCTTGAGAGCTGCTCCTTCAGGGATTCGTGGTCGAGTTCCTCATGCGACTCATAGAAGCAGCACAGGTGGTCGCTTCCGCGCACCTTTCGGACAGCGCACGAGACCTCGCGTATGCCCAGCGCGATGATGCGGCTCTCCACCTCGCCCAGCTCGATGCGGAAACCGTGAAGCTTCACCATCCCGTCCATTCGTCCGAGATAGTAGAGCACTCCGGACTCGTCCACGCGCACGCGGTCGCCGGTGTGGAACCAACGCCGTCCATCATCGTCCATCGTCCATTTCTCCGCCGTCTGCTCCGGGAGGTTCAGATAGCAGGAGGCCATGAAGTCGGAGCTGTAGAGAAGTTCTCCGCTCTCCTCGACCTTTGTCGCGACACCGTCGCAGGGGCGTCCGAGGGGAATTTCCTCCAGCTCGGGCTGCACCCAGCTTGCCGCTATGATGACGCCTTCGGTGCTGCCGTAGGCATTTAGGATGCGGCACGGAACCTTCGGCTTGAAAGGCTGCAGCTTCTCGCCCGCGAAAAGCATGGTGGTGCCGCTCATGTCATAGGTCTCGACCATCACGGAGCCGAATGCCGGCGGGAAGAATATGTGGGTTATCCCTTCGCCGGAGATGCAATCATACAGGGACTGCAGGTTGCGGCGGAGTTCATCCTCGATTATGCGGGTGCTGCCGCCGACGGTCAACGGCGTGAAGAGATATATCGACGTCGCGATGAAAGTGAAGCCAGAGAATACGGCTGCGCGGCTGGAGGCATCCATGCCGTTGCCACAGCTCTGGAAAGAGCGCATGACCCCCATCAGCGAGGAATGGGTATGGAGCACGCCCTTCGGGTTGCCGGTGGTTCCCGAGGTGTAGAGTATCATCGCGGGATCGGAAGGCTCGTGAGCGGCCCTTTCGATGGTTGCGGCAGGTATTTCCCCGTCAAGGAAAATGACCGGCCCGGCAAAGCCGTCGGGTTTCCTTTCATTCCAAAGTTCGCTGAAGGTGATCACGGCGGCGCAGTTGCAGTCGGAAAGCATGTAAGATATGCGCTCCGTAGGGTATGCGTCGTCAACCGGCAGGAATGCGCCTCCCGCCTTGAATGCCGCCACGGCGCCGAGCACGATCTCCTTGCAGCGGGGCACGAGCACGGCAACGGCATCTCCCCTGCCCACTCCCTTCGCGGCAAGCAGCGCGGCGAGTGAAGATGAGGCAGCATCAAGCTCCCCGTAGGTCATGCTCCCCTTCGAATCGCTCACCGCGATCCGATCGGGCGTGGCCGCCGCAATGTCGGCAAATATGTCGGGAAAGAGCGTCATGATTCGAAAAGTCCCTGTTCAGCCGCAGCCTTGAGCAGCTTCTGTACATATTCGGGTCCGGTCTGTGGCCAGCTGAAGCCGAGCCTGCCGAGGATCTGGACCGTATAGGAATTGTCATACTGTATGTAGTGCGTCTGCCCTGCGCTGTTTGCATATGCGAAGAGCGGACGGAGCACGTCGGCATTGTCCGGATTCTCCAGTGCGGCGTCGAATGCGGCCTTGAACTCTTCCGGCTCGACGAACTCGACCTCGCGGCCGATGCACCCCATCTCGCGGATCACGTCACCCAGCTTGCCGATGTGGTCGTTGATCGGGATGAAGCAGACGCACTCCTTCGGCGTCGTCGCCAGCAGGAGCAGCGTGCGCGCCACCTTGTTGATCGGCGAGAACTCGGCGCGGCCGGACTCGAGGTTCCAGCCGAACTTGCCGAGCATCCTGAACGCCGCAAGCGATGTCATGAAGTTGTTGCTCTTGTAGTTGACCTGGAAGCGGCCGTCGGTGTCGCGGGCGGCGAGATTGCCCACCCTCATCACCTTTGCGCTGAGACCGCGCTCGACGATCGCCTCGAAGATGAGCCTCTCGGCCATGTATTTCGAGTGCGCGTACTTGTTGTCGAGCATCTGCGAGATGAAGAGGTTGTGTTCGTCGAGCATCGTGTCGTCTGCAGGATTGCGGAGCGACTCTCCGCCCACGCTTGCCGTCGAGACATGCACGAGCCTGGAGTCATGCGTGAGACACCACTCCACAAGGTTGCGCACCGATTCGACGTTCGTCAGCTCTATCTCGTTGCCGCGGGCGAAATGCTTCACGGAAGCCGCGCAGTTGATCACCGTGAGCCCCGTGCGGGTGAAGCCCGAAAGCGCAGCGGGATCGGTTGCGTCGCCCTGCACGATGAAGAGCCGGCTCCCGAAGAGTGCCTCGCAGGAATCTCCGAAATAATACTCGAGGAGGTCCTTCAGACGAGCCTCGCCCCCTTCGTCGCCCTTGCTGCGGACAAAGCAGTTGATGCGGATGTCATAGTTGTCGATGAGGTCCTTCAGCACGTGGACGCCGAGGAAGCCGGTCGCTCCGGCAAGGAGCACCTCGCCGAGTTCCTGACGCTCGCCGCCACGGAACGCCTCGAGCGTATTGCGGGAGAGCATCTCGTGGATTGCCGTGTAGTCGTAGCCGTCGGGACCCACGGTCGGGCCCGCAGAGGCGACTTCAACTTGGGCAGGGGCTTCGGCAGGAGCCGCCTCCCCCGTCGCGTAAGCCGCCAGGGCACGCGGAGTGGTATATTCGAAGACATTGTTGTAGACGATCGAGTAGCCCGCCTTGCCGGCGCCGATGACGACCTTCAGGGCAAGGATGGAACTTCCTCCGATGTCGAAGAAGTCGTCCGTCGCGCCAACCTTCGAGATGTCGAGCACGTTCTGGAATATCTCGCAGAACGTCTTTTCGGCCTCGGTTGCAGGGGCGACATATTCGGCCGCCTTGACCTCAGGCTTCGGGAGCGCCTTCTTGTCGACCTTCTGGTTGACCGTGAGAGGTATCTTCTCTATCTGCATCGTCACGGCCGGCACCATGTAGGGCGGCTTGCGCTCCTTGATGAAGGCGGCAAGGGCATCCGTGTCGATCGGTGAATCGGCCACGACGTATGCCGCTATGAACTTTCCACCGTCGTCATAGTCGAACGCCTGTACCGTGACGTCGCGTATTCCCTCGAATTCGCGGATCACCGCCTCCACCTCCTTGAGCTCGATGCGGAATCCGCGTATCTTGACCTGGCCGTCCTTGCGGCCGACGAACTCGATGTCGCCGTTTGCGCGGTAGCGCACGATGTCGCCCGAGTGGTAGACGCGCCCCTCGCCGAACGGGTTGTCGCTGAATGCCTCGGCGGTCTTCTCCGGACGGTTGAGATAGCCGCGGGCAACCTGCGCGCTGCATATCCACAGCTCGCCGGCGGCTCCGATCGGCAGACGGTGCCCGGACTTGTCGACGACATAGCAGAGCATCGAGTTGATTGGCTTGCCGATGGGGATGTTCGGCTCCCAGTGCCTTATCGGGAAGAGCGAGCAGCCGCATGTGGTCTCGCTCGGACCATAGCCGTTGTAGATGGTGTATGAAAGGTTCTCCGGACTGACCGCCCTCAGCTTCTCTCCGCCCATCGCCATGTGCTTCAGCCCCTTGCAGACAGGATAGTTCTCCAGGAACTGCACGCCGACCTGCGTGGTGAGGAAGATCTGCGTGATGCCGCACTCCTCCATGTAGCCGTGGAGCGACTCGAGGTCCATTCTCATCTCCTCCGGTATCACATATAGCGTCGCACCGTTGAGGAAGCTGCAGTACATGTCCATCATGTTCACGTCGAAGCCGAAGCTCGCGTAGGTGGCGATGTGGCTCTCCGGTCCCTGCTCGAGGCAGATGTGGGTGGCGGCGGCGAACGGCACGAGGTTGCGGTGCTCGATCATGCAGCCCTTCGGCACGCCCGTGGAGCCCGATGTGTAGAGCATCGTGAAGAGGTCGCCCGGCGCCGGTGCGCAAGCTGCGAGCACCGACGTGTCGCAATGTTCGCTGAGCGCCATCATGTCGCGCGTCAGGAGCACCTTGCCCTTGTATTCGCTGATTATGTCGACAAGGTCCTCGTCCGCTATGAGCAGCTTCGCAGAGGCGTCGCCCACCATGAAGTTGAGTCTCTCCTGCGGGTATGACGGGTCGAGCGGCTGATATCCGCAACCCGCCTTGAGCGCAGCAAGCGAGGCGATGAACATGAATTCGTTGCGATGTATGAGTATGGAAACGACGACTTCGCCGCCCGCGGACTTCTCCTCCTTGACCAGGCCGTAGATGTATGCGCCCAGCCGGTCGGTCATCTCGTCGAGCTGCGAATATGTGAATGATTTCTCCTTGAAGACCGCAGCGGTGTGGTCGGGATATCTGGCGACCACCTTCCGGAATGCGGAGACCACCGTATCCGACGGATCGTAGTCGCGGCAGAGCTCGGGGTTGTAGGAGTCGAGCACTTTCCACTGCTCGCTGACGGTGAGGCTGACATCGCCGAGGGTCTCCACCTTGCCGAGGCTTGACACGGTGTTTGCGATGCTGCGGAGCAGCGAGCGCATCATATCTTCAGAGTAGAGGCTCGTGTCATATTCCGCCTTGAGGAAGCACCTTTCCCCGGTGCGTCCCTCCACGGACACCGCCACCGGAATCTTCGCAAGGTCGAGTTCGAGGCTCTCATAGTCGAGAGCGCCGAGCGAAGTCGAGTATTCGCCAGTAACGTCGACCTGATATGCATATGAGATGTTCGGCACGAAGTCGAACCTCGATGCTATGCGAGAGAAGGGATACTGCTCGTTTTCGAGAGTGCGGGTGAACATCTCCGCGGTCTGCTGCACGAATTCGCGCGAAGGCATCTTGCGGTCGATCGTCGTGGTCAGCGGCAGCGTGTTGACGAACATTCCCATCGTCGAACCGGTGCGAAGGTCGCTCCTGCCGTTGGATATGGTGCACATCGAGACGGTGTCCTCATAGAGATATGCCCCCACGGTGTAGAGGCTCGCCGCGAGGCAGAAGGCAGCCGGGGTTACGCCGGCCTCTTTCGCAGCCTTCGAGAGTGCATCCAGGTCGATGTCATGTTCGACTTCCGCCTTTCGCTGCTCCTTCGAGCCTTCGTAGATGTCGGGGATGAGTCTCGACGACTCCTCTATGATGGACATCCGGCTGTCGAAGAAGGCCTCCGATTCGGGATCGATTGCCTGCGAGCGGGCGAAACTGCCGTATGAAAGCTCCTCCGGATGCAGTTCGCGACCGTCCAGCGCATCGCAGAGATCCTTCAGGAAGATGTCAACAGACGCGCCGTCGCATACCAGATGGTGCATGTCCATGAGCAGCATCAGGCGCTGCGGCAACTCGACCGTCTCGAAGCGGAAGAGCGGACCCTTGCCGAGGTCGAAAGGCTGGACGAATGCAGCCTTGTGCCCGGCGAATTCCTCTTCGCTCATCTTGAGCGCAGGGATGTCGAAGGACTGGTCATCCCTCAGACGCTGCACGATGTCACCTCCGGCCGAAGGCACGAAGACGAAGTTCAGAGCCGGATGGAGAGCCACCACCCTATGCAGCGCATCGCCAAGCTTAGCGGCATCCGTTCCGGCAGGCATCGCGACCGAGAAGGGGATGTTGTAGATTACGCTCTCGGGATGGCTGACGCACTCGGTGTAGACTCCCTGCTGCGGGAACGAGAGCGGAGCGCCCTCGTCCGTCTCTGCGGCAGGCTCGTCCTGACGTTCCTGCGGCTGCTCCGCCTCCTTTGGAGAGAGCATCGCCGCGAGTATGTCATTCTCCACGGACTGCAGGGTCGCCGTACGCGAAAGCGTGCGGCTGTCCGTCTGCACGCCGAAGCGCTTGTATATCATCATGGCCAGCTTCAGGCTGCTCAGCGAAGTGAGGCCGAGGCTGCCCAGTGTGTCGGTTATGTCGAAATCGTCGATGCCGACGATCGGGGAAATCATCTCCTTGAGCTCCTGCTCGAGCATGTTGAGCGGTGCGGCGTGGCGTTCAGCGCCCGCTGCGCCCTTCACCTCCGGCTTCGGCAGCGCCTTGCGGTCGACCTTCTGGTTGACGTTGAGCGGAATGCGGTCGATCTGCATGGTCACTGCGGGAACCATGTACGGAGGCTTGCGATCGAGTATGAAGGCATTGAGTGCCTTTATGTCCACAGGCGAAGGCGAAACCACATAGGCGGCGATGAACTTGCCGCCAGCGGGATCGTCGAATGCCTGGACTGTCACCTCGTCTATGCCCTCGAACTCGCGTATCACGGCCTCGACCTCCTTGAGCTCGATGCGGAAGCCGCGGATCTTCACCTGGCCGTCCCTGCGGCCGATGAACTCGATGTTGCCGTCCCTGCGGTAGCGCACGATGTCACCTGAGCGGTAAGCACGTTCGCCGTCGAGCATGAAGAAAGCCTCGGCGGTCTTGTCGGGAAGGTTGAGATATCCCCTGCCCACCTGGCGGCCGCAGATGATCAGCTCGCCGGCCGCGCCGATCGGCAGACGGTGTCCGAAACGGTCGCAGACGCGGCAGTGCAGCGCGTCCGTGGGGCGTCCGATGGGGATGTTGCCCTCCTTGCGCAGAACCTGCATCGTCGTGGAGAAAATCGTACATTCGGTCGGTCCGTAGCCGTTGTGGAAGGCATATCCCGCCGGAGGGTCGACGCTGACGAGCTTCTCTCCTCCTACGCTGAGGTGCTTGAGGGTCGGCACGGTGTCAACGTTCTGCATGAACTGAACGCCAACCTGCGTTGTCATGAAACTGTGGGTGACACCTTTGTCCGCCATGTAGCCTCCAAGCGAGACAAGGTCGAGACGCAGCTCCTCCGGTACTATGACGACCGACGCGCCGCAGGTCAGCGCCGGATAGAGGTCCATCATGCAGGCATCGAATCCGAACGATGCATATGCAGCGACACGATGCTCCGGACGAAGGTCGTAATAGCGGTGGTACCAGTTGCAGAAGGCGACGAGGTTGCGGTGCTCGAGCATCACACCCTTCGGCACTCCCGTCGAGCCGGAAGTATAGAGCAATATGAAAAGTGATGACGGATTCAGGCCGTCCGGTCCCGGCGCGGCGGCAGGCAGCGACGCGATCTGATCGGTGAGCAGCACCTCGCCGTCATATCCGTCCACCAGTTCGCGCAGGTTGCCGTCGGCTATCAGCAGGCTCGATGCCGCATCCTTGACCATGAAGTTGAGCCTATCCTTCGGATAGCTCGGGTCGAGCGGCTGATATGCGCAACCAGCCTTCATCGCGGCCAGAGGCAGCACTGCCATCATCTCGCTGCGCGAGACGATTATGCTGACCACAGGCTCGCCATCGCGCTTCACCTTCGAGGAGATGTGCGCTGCGATGCGGTCCGTAAGTTCGTCAAGCTCGCCGTAAGTGAGGCTCTTCTCCTTGAAGACGACCGCCACGTTGTCGCGGAAATCGGCTGCAGCCTTGCGGAAGAGGCTGATGACCGTCTGGTCGGAATCCTCAGGAAGTGCACCGCCCTCGAAGGAATCGAGCAATGCGACGCTTTTTTCGGGACATATTTCAAGCTCGCCGACCTTCTCGCATGTGAGCATGCCGGCGAGGATCTTGTCGAAACATTCCGCCATCTCCTCCATCATCTCATGGCTGTATCGGCCGGAAGGATATTCGACCACCATCGAGTAGCCGCCGGCGTCGCTGCAGAGCTGGAAGCAGAGGCCCATTCCCGGCTCGTGCAGGCGCAGGTCCTCCTTGCGCTGCGAGCGGCCGCAAAGCACCAGCTCGACATCGGAGGCATTGCCCTGGTAGACGAACGTGGTACCCATCCTGATGCCGCAGCTCTCGCACACCTCTGCGAAGCTGAAGCAGGTATGGGAGCGGACGGCGCGAGTCTGGATTTCCTGCAGCTCGAGCATCTCGGCAATGGAGTCGCGCGCGGCGACGTGCACGGGAAGCGTCTGCACGGCCATGGTGCATGTCCTTGCGGAGAGGCTGTCGCGGCCGTTGAACACCGTCGTGAAAAGCGCTTCCTGCTCAGCCGTATAGGCCATCATCTGCAGGCCGAAGGCGGTGTTGAAGAATGCCGTGCGGCTCACGCCGTGACGTGTGCAGGCAGCCTTGACATCGGCGTCGCGGGCAGTGAGCGGAATGCGGATCTTCACGAAGGCGCCGTCATCGGAGCCGTCGATGTCGGGCAGCGGGGCCTCGGCGGCCTCGATGCCGCCGAATTCGCTTTCATAGAAGGCCCTTGCCTCGCCGAAGGCATCGCCCTTTCGGGCTTCAATCTCACGGAGTGCGACATCGGCGTTGGTGAAGCTCTCTTCGGCAACGTCATTGCCGTCATAGGTCGCCGAGAGCTCCTCCATGAAGACGTTGTATGAGGTGCCATCCATAACCAGATGGCTGAAATTGACATGGAACCAATTGCCCTCCTTCGTGCGGAAGATGTCCATCGCACAAAGCGGGTCGATGTCAAGGTCCGCCGGCTTGCAGATCGATTTGCGGACGGGATCGATGGAATCCACATCCGACACTCCCACTTCGAACGGAGCGGGAAGCTGCTCGAGGCAAGGAGTGCCGGCCTCGTCCTTCACCACGCGGGAGTTGAGGACAGGCCTTGCGGCAACGAGTTTCTCCGCAGCATCCTTGAGACGCATGGCATCGATGTCATCGTCAAGATGATACATTACCCGGATGGAGTAGTCCTCTCCCTCCTTTCTTGCGGCAGAAGCGAAATAGATGCCCAGTTGTGTACGCGACAGCGGGGTCTTGGCACTGGCTGAATCATTCTTTTTCATGAGAAAATGCAATAGTTGGATTAACTTACGAAGATAATCATTCTTTTCCACTTATTTCAACGTTTCAGGGCATATATTCAATGACCGGGGACAAAAAAAGGCCGACCGCAAAGGTCGACCTCTTTCATCTCACGAGCTCCGGCTCTACGATGCTATTGCGCAAGGATTGCGGAAGCCTCCGGGGTGAGGAATTCCTTTACCTTGTCGTAAGGCACGGTGAAGGATGGCATGCCGAGCGCATAGGGAGCGATCTCATACTGCTGGTATGTGAAGACGAGGCCCTCCTTTGTCGGATAGGGAGCCTGGCTCGGCAGAGGGATGATGTCGCCGTCCAGGAAGAGATAGTTGTTGAGCATCGCGTCGCTGACGGTCTGGCCATCGTTGCTCAGATAAGCGCAGAGACCTTCGCGGATGACCGGCTGCAGAGCCTCGGCGCAAGAATCGTCAACGAACTTCTCGACGAGCGAACCGTCCTTCTTGTTGAAGGTGAGGAAACCGACACCGCTCACGCCACCGTGCGCGCCACCCAGGTAGAGGTAGTTGGTCGAGTCGAATACCCAGTATGCGGGAGTCGAAGCGACTCTCTTGAGCGAGAATGCGCACTCCCATTTCGGAACGAAGCCGTCATCGGTGAACTGGAGCCTGTCAGTCGCATCGGTCTGGATCATCGGGACGAGTTTCTCCTTGAGGGACTCGCCATAATAGTCCACTACCGTGGCGAGCTTGGAAGCATCACCGTCAAAGCGCTTGAGCAGCTGTTCCTCACCGAAATTGTCGATCACGTCGATCTGACGATAGAGGACATCGAGGAGCTGTTCGCGCACTGATGCGGTGACATCGTCGGAAGCGGTCGGAAGCTGAGCCTCAATCTGGAGAGTGAGGAAGTTGGTGGTGTCGATATAATTTGCTGTTTCAAGGGCATCTGAAGCGCCATTCGCGCATGAAGCAAGGCATGCGACGACAGTAAGGAGAACAAGTATTCTTTTCATGATGATGGTATTGTTTATAGCACAAATATAGCAATTATTGGAATAATGAAGAATTATCAGTAACTTTATGGAATATAGCAACCATCCCATGAAAATCAGAATTCCCATCGCGGCGGCAGTCGCCGCCATCGTGCTCGCATCGTGCGCGGCACAAGGCACGGCATCCGAAGACGGAGCAAAGTTGGTCAAAGGCACGTTGGCAGTGCCATTTTTCGAGGACAAGCCGCAGGCCACCCTCACGGCCTGGGATTTCCTTGACACTCTTCCCGGACACGACAGATGGGAAATCGACGAAATGGTGATATCGGCAGTCTGCGATGGACAGGTGCCCGATGAGCTGAGAAGTTTCCGCAGGATATCCTACGTGCGCGACGGTCACGTGGTGGAGCTATGGGTGCTTCCCGACTATGTTTCCGTCGGAACCTCCGAAGACTACTGCAGGATGCCCATGGGCCCCATCGGCGCACAGCGCATAGCCGATTCGCTCAACTGCTGCCTGCCGACGGCATTCCTCGTGGACAGGATCAACGACGTCGCCGAGGGACATCTTGACATCTTCCCCTTCCGCCCATATCAGAGCCGAAATGAGTTCCCCTACATCTTCGCCGACAGCAACAACGCCATCAAGGCACTCTACAAGGCATACGGCTACAAGTTCGGGCAGTTCATCTCAGGCCTGAAGAAGGACATCGTCTACACTGTCGAGATCGAGGACAACCCGAAGTATGCGCGCAACGTGGCAATCTACGGCTGGCATCATCCCGACGGCCATCCGCAGCAGCCTCTCTTCGTGCGCCACGGCAACTTCTACGCCGACTACAGCCATGGCGCAAGGATGATCTACCGCGCCATGACGATCGATGGCGAGGAACACGACCTGAAGGAAGTGATGTGCGATCCGGAGCTGTTCAGGCTCGTCAGTGACGAGGAGCATGCCCTGAAGCATGCTTCCTACAGTTGGCAGGAGCGCTGGTAGATTCGCTGCCGCCCGGAGTGATGGTGTATTTGTCGCCGGCGATGAGCAGGCGCACGTTCATCACGGGAATGCCGTAGTTGCCGGCGGCATCGGTCTTCACGAGAGCCGGGTCAGGCTCGACCACAAGCACATTGCTCAATCCGAGCACCTCGATGTCACGTCCTCCGGTCACCAGGAGAGCCGTCGACTCGTCGATGCCGATGGTCACGGATTGAGGATGGTCGAGAGCGGCGGAGAGCATCCTGTTCTCGCGTGCTCTCTTGAAGAAATGCTGGTCGAGGAGCACACCTGGCAGGAAGCCCATGCCGGGAACCACCTCCACATTGCCCTTTGCAACCTCGTTGAAGCCGGCATCCGAACCGTCGTTCCTGCGTCCCGACATCATCGGGTCGCTCATCATCGCGGCGCCGGCGCTGGTGCCGCCGATCACTCCTCCCTCACGATAGACCTTCCACAGGGCGTCATGAAACTTGGTGGAGCGGATGGTATCGGCAATCTTTCTCTGCGAGCCGCCCGTGAAGAAGACGCCGGTCACGCCGTCAAGAACCTTCGCCACGAAAGCGGGATCCTCGCACTCCTCGCGTGTCGGGTCGATCCACTGGGCGCGCTTCACGCCAAGCTCGGCAAGTTCATCCACCAGACCCTGTCCGCGCTCTTCCGGCAGGCCGGCAGTAGAAATGACCAGGAAACCGGCATCCTTGCCGCCTGCAAGCTCCACGAAGCGTTCCATCATGGCCTGCGGGCGCGGGCCGCCGCCGATTATCAGAAGGGAGCCCTTGGGGGTGTCAGCCTGCGCCTGCTGCGCGACGGCGGGAATGGAAGTGCACAGGAGAGCCAGTGCAGCGAAAACAATGACCATACGTTTCATATCGACATTACATTTTTAGAACTTTCTTGTATTCGGATTCGAAATTGGGCGTGAAGACACCCTTGCCGAGATTGGCGGCAATCTCCTCGCGCGACCAGAAGCGGCCGTCGTCCACCTCGTCGCTTGGATTGACGGGACCGTCATATACGGTCCTGTAGACATTGACCAGCTCCTTCTCGCGCGGCGATTCGAAGACGTAGCGCTTCACGAAGAGAGGCTCGAAATCCTCAAGGCCCAACTCCTCCTTCACCTCGCGACGCAGCGCGCTCTCGACCGGCTCGCCGAATGCCACATGGCCGCCTACGGCGGTATCCCAGCGGCCAGGCTGGATGTCCTTCCACTCGGGGCGCTTCTGCAGGTAGAGCTCGCCGCTGCTGTTGAACAGGTGGAGGTGCACCACCGGATGCAGCAGCTTGCTGCCGTCGTGGCACTTCCAGCGCGGTGCGTGCCCCATGGTGATGCCGCGCTCGTTCACGACAGGAAGCATCTCATGGATGTCATCGCCCTTTTTCTCGACCTTTTCGACTTGCGCCTCAGCCTCTTCCTCAGGCTGCGCGGCGACAGCGACCTTGACCGCCTTGCGGCGGGGCGAGGCAGGTTTCGGAGATTGAGCCTTCGGTGCAGGAGCGGGTGCGGACGGCGATGCGGTGCAGGTGAGCGGCACGGCGTCATACGAAACGGACACCACCTCTATCTCGCGGATTTCACCGGGAAGGTTGTCGCGCACGAAATCGCCTGCGCAATGGCCGTAGATGGCCTTCGCCACAGGCGAGAAATAGGAAACCAGCCCGCGCGAGGCATCAGCCTCGTCGGCGCCGACAATGCGGAAAGTCTTGTTCTTCTGTCCGTTGATGCGCAACGTAACATAGGCGCCAAAGCCGATGACATGCTTTTCCGAGCCGATGTCCGAAGGGATGACGGCCGTGGAGATGCGCTCCTCCAGCTGCTGCAGGCGGCATCCGAGCACCATGCGCTCCACCCTGCGGTCGCTCTCGTTTCCGCCGGCGGCGTCACGCTGCCTGACCAGAGCCTCCCGCTCGGCGCGAAGCAGCTCAAGCCCCTCCGCCGTCACATAGTTCACATATCCTTCGGGAAGAAAAGCCCTCGGCGTTACAACGGGAACATCCTCCTGGTCACCGTCCTTTACAAAACCACGACTCATATCTATCAGTTGAATATATTGCAAATTTAACCAAAAAAAACGACAGCATGAACCGTTCGTGGACGCAAAACAAAATCCCGACACCGGACGGCGCCCTCCAGCGCAAGACAGGAAACTGCCGGACACTCCATTCATGTTTGAAAAGTTGTGGATAACTATTGACTGGCATCAGACCGTCCCGTTCCATTAATTCATAATTTTGTATCGTCATTGGTTTTCCTCATGGGTTGGCCCCATCAGGAATCAATTGGGAATCCGGTGAGAATCCGGAGCAGTTCCTGCTGCTGTAATTCCCCTATGCCCGATGCATTCTTTGGCCACTGGACAGCTGTCCGGGAAGGCGCATCAGGGTGGGATAAGTCAGAAGACCAGCCGGTGACAACTGTGAATATTGCACCTGCAGGTGACGGGTCTGATTCAATCTACATGTAAATGGAAACATATATAGTAAAACGTGACGGCAAACATGAGGTGTTTGCCATAGAGAAGATAAAGGCGGCGATTGCCAAGTCTTTCCTTGCATCCGGAGCATTCGCGACCGACGAGATCATGACAGGCGTGCTGAGCCATCTCTGCATCCACAACGGCCTCAGCGTCGAGGAAATCCAGAACCAGGTCGAGGTCGCGCTCATGGCCGAGGGATATTACCAGGTGGCCAAGACCTACATGCTCTACAGGAACCGTCATGCCGAAGACCGCGAGACGAAGTCCAAGCTGGAGTTCCTCATGGGCTATTGCCAGGCATCAAACGCGGCAGAGGGCAGCAAGTTCGACTCGAACGCGAACGTGGAGAACAAGAACATAGCCACGCTCATCGGCGAACTGCCCAAGGGAAGCTTCATTCGCCTGAACCGCCGCATGCTCTGCGACCGCATCAAGAGCATGTACGGAAAGGAACTGGCCGACAAGTACATGAACCTGTTGAACCAGCATTTCATATACAAGAACGACGAAACCAGCTTGGCCAACTACTGCGCAAGCATAACCATGTACCCATGGCTCATCGGCGGCACGAAGTCAATCGGGGGCAACTCCACCCGGCCGACCAACCTCAAGTCATTCTGCGGCGGGTTCATCAACATGGTCTTCATAGTGTCGTCCATGCTGTCCGGAGCATGTGCCACCCCGGAGTTCCTCATGTACATGAACTATTTCCTGGAGAAGGAATACGGGGAAGACTACTGGCAGAGGGCGGATGAGGTGGTCGACCTGAGCATCAGGAAACGCACGATCGACAAGGTGATCACCGATTGCTTCCAGCAGGTCGTCTACAGCATCAACCAGCCTACCGGAGCAAGGAACTTCCAGTCGGTCTTCTGGAACATCAGCTATTATGACCGCTACTATTTCGAGTCGCTGTTCGGGAACTTCCTGTTTCCTGACGGGGAGAAGCCGCATTGGGAGTCGCTCAGCTGGCTTCAGAAACGTTTCATGAAATGGTTCAACGCCGAGCGCACCCGCTGCGTGCTTACCTTCCCCGTGGAGACCATGGCCCTGCTTTCGGAAGACGGCGACGTAAAGGACAAGGAATATGGAGACTTCACGGCAGAGATGTATGCTGAAGGTCATTCGTTCTTCACATACATCAGCGACAATGCCGACTCGCTTTCAAGCTGCTGCCGCCTGAGGAACCAGATCACCGACAACGGCTTCTCCTACACCCTTGGAGCAGGAGGCGTCAGCACCGGCTCGAAGAGCGTTCTGACGATCAACCTCAACAGGTGCGTCCAGCATGCCACGATAACGGGGGTCCCGTACCTTTCGTACATAGAAGAGGTCGTTGAACTCATGCACAAGGTCCAGCTGGCATACAATGAGAACCTCAAGGAACTGCAGTCGAAAGGCATGCTGCCACTGTTCGATGCCGGTTACGTGAACATCGGACGCCAATATCTCACCATCGGCGTGAACGGGTTGGTAGAATCGGCAGAGTTCCTGGGAATTGAGATTTCCGACAATCCAAGATACGCGGAGTACGTGCAGTCCGTCCTCGGCCTCATCGAGAGGCTCAACCATAAGTACCGCACCGGCGGCGTCATGTTCAACTGTGAGATGATTCCGGCCGAGAACGTCGGAGTCAAGCATGCCAAATGGGACAAGGAAGACGGATATGTCGTTCCCCGCGACTGCTACAACAGCTATTTCTACAAGGTCGAGGACAGCAATCTCAATGTCATCGACCGCTTCCGCCTCCACGGGGCGAAGTACATCGAGCACCTGACCGGAGGATCGGCACTTCACTGCAATCTTGAGGAGCACCTCTCCAAAACGCAGTATCGCCACCTGCTCAAGGTGGCAGCGCAGGAAGGCTGCAACTATTTCACCTTCAACATACCGAACACCATCTGCAACGACTGCGGCACCATCGACAAGCGATATTTGAAGGAATGTCCACACTGCCACTCGACCAACGTCGACTACCTGACAAGGATAATCGGCTACATGAAACGAGTGAGCAACTTCTCCGAGGCGAGACAAGCGGAGGCCGGCAGGCGTTTCTACGCGAAAATGTGACACCGATGAAGGTGGCGTCGTATGACATAGTATTCCAGGAGGTTCCGGATCAGGTAACGCTTGCCCTCAACATCTCGCAGTGTCCCAACCGCTGCCCCGGATGCCACAGTCCACATCTGCAGGAAGACATGGGCCAGCCCCTTGACAACGCCCTTCTGGACACGTTGCTGGACAGGTACGGCAAAGACATCACTTGCGTCTGTTTCATGGGCGGCGACCGCGACTCGGGTCAGGTCATGAAGCTGGCAGCCCATGTCCATGAGTCCGGGCTGCTCACGGCATGGTATTCCGGCAGGCAGCAACTGCCCGAGGACTTTTCATCCGAATGTCTGGATTATGTGAAGCTGGGACCATATGTGGAGAGCAAGGGCCCCCTATCAAATCCGACGACCAACCAACGCATGTACAAGGTAGGAGCCGACGGCTTGACCGACATAACGAACGTTTTCCAAAAACGGTCTATCTGATATACTCCGAATAAGCGCGCGGACCCCAGAACCGGTAGCCGCGGCCCTCCTTGCGGGTTCCGGTGAGGACCGAATCGATGAAGCCGTTCTTCTCGACAAGCACCATGTGCCAGATGCGGCCCTCGGGATTCCTGAGCCGCTTCAGGGAAATCCTGCCGCCGAGGCCGCGCCAGACTTCCATGTATGCATTCGTGCTCACATTGGTCTCGTCATTGAATATCCTTTCATCGGCGCGGATCGAGGGATCGCTGTCTCCGCCGTCCTTCACATACTTCACCTTCTCCCTGATCCTGAAGTTCTGGCCGAGATCCTCGATCATCTGGCTGCTCCTGCCCCAGCATCCACCCGTCTTGGTGACCAGGGGCTTCCCGCGGAAGATGACGTTGGAGTCCTCATAGGTGATCACGGTAAGCTTGTGGCCCGGGTCCTTGAGCCACTCGGTGAACTTGACCAGATGGTCTTCCGTGGTGTATCCATAGACGCTGTCAAGGAAGATGATGTGACCAATCGCCGGATTGACCTGGTCGGCAACGCGGAAGTAGTTGAAGATAAGATATCCTCCGCCGGAATGGCTGCCTATGGTCAAGGTGGGGTTGTATTCCCCATACAGCGAGACGACGTCGGCGAAGAGCTTGTCATAAGTATCCTTGGCAATGTCAACATGCTGCTTGTGCCAGTTGTTCCACGCTTTCTGGCGCGTCTTCAGATAAATCGTGACATAGTTGCACTTCTTGTCCCGGGCACGCAGGAACTGCGTCTGAGCCGCTATGTGCTGCTCGTCAAAACGGAAATCCCCGCCCGGCTCCACCTTCGCGCCGGCAGTCCACTCGATCAGGGTGCCGTTGGGCAGAGCATACAGGATCACTTCCGTCCTTGCCCCGGGAATCATGTTCACGGGTTCATCGATCAATATCTCCACGTCAGGATAAGAAAGGCCCTTCTCCGCACCGTCGAACGTCACGGAATTCTGCGCTGAAGCGAGAAGCGGCATCAGCAGGGCGACCAAAACTGTCAAAAAATGTTTCATGTTGACAAGGTACGCACTTTTGGCACAAAAAGCAAATCAAGGGAAGCAAACAATGAGCCCCGGGCAACTGTCCCGCAGCATGTCATAAAGCAAACTGCCCGCCCGAAAAGCATTCGGACGGGCAGCGCGGCACCGTGGCTTGCACGCAAGCCGTCGTCATTCATCAGCTGCCATCGTGATATGGATGGTCTGTGAAGTGCCGACGACCTGGCCATGCGAATCCAAAATCTCGCCGAAGAGAGACCACACCTCGCCGGCATAGGCATCGGTCCAGAGAAGTTCGCACTCACCGTCTTCCCAGGTAAGGGAGTGAGTCACGACACCGTCGAGTCTCCCCTGCCCGGTGATGCGGACGGTGAAACGCTCATTGCCGTACTCCGGAAGCATGATTGCGTCGAGGTGCTCGCCGCCCTGGGTGGCGTAGCCGAAGAACTTGATGGTCGTGTAGATCTTTGCCATCTCATTTCTTCCCCTGGAAAGTTGCAGGTGGTTTGCGGAGATCGTGAAGAGTTCCACTCCCGGTCCGACATTTATCTCGAACGATGCCGTCAGGCCGCCGAAGGAGCAACTGCCCACATATGGCGAAGGCATGTATCCGAGGCCGCAGCATGAGTAGTTGCCGGCAGAGCCCGAGAGATATCTCGAGTAGACACCGTCAAGCTGCAGGTCAGGCCATGCGAACGACTGGGCGTCAAGGGGATTGTCGGAGCGGATGACGCTGCCGTCAGACATTGTCACCGTTGCGACGAAACTCTGATCCTGGCCGTATGCGAGCATCGCGGACGACGGCGATACGCTGATGGAGACAGGCTGTACGCGCACCTCCAGTAGAGCCCGCCCGGACACGGGGGAAGTCACATATGGCGAATTCCATGACGCCACCACGTTGCACTCGCCGCCGGAGAGACCCTGTGCGACATTGCCGTAGTCACCGGCAAGCGACGCCACCGCCGCGTCAGTCACGCTCCAGGTGAGCCCATAGGTTGAAGTGATGTCAAATTGCGAAAGGCCGCTCGTGAAATCGGCAGTCGCCGTCGCCGAAGTATTCTCTCCGATGCCGATGACCGACTGTGCGAGAGAAACCTGTATGGACTCGACACGGTTGTGCTGCTGATATACATCGACCGACGACACGGCGCTTGCAACGCCATTGGAGATGACCCTGACGAAGAGCGTACCGATCTGCTGGCGCGGGCGCTCCTCGCTGCCGAGATACTGTCCCGTCACGCCGGTGTGCAGAGTCGACCATGAAATGCCGTCGAGGCTGTACTCGACCTCATATTCATCAACATCACGGGAGACGCCGTCAATCACCTGGCGTACGCCGTGCACGACAGGGGCCGAAGAGACGCCGCCGCTTGCAGGCACGTCCGGCACGTTGTCGACGGTGAAGCTGACGGCACCATGACGCTCCTTCTTCTGCACCAGCTCAATTGTCGCGGTCTTCGTCGCATCGCTGACACAACGGATGACCACAGTTCCGACACGGTCTGCCGCAAGGCTCTCGTTCGCCTCCACGGGCGCTACGACGAGAATGTCTCCGACGGTCTGGACGCTCCAAGCCGAGTTGTCATATGAAGAGTTCGGGACATCGATGCACCATGCGACATCATTGGTCGCAATCTCGACGTTCCTTGCCGCAGAGATGCCATACTCCCTGCTCTCCCACTCCATGCGCAGGCTTTCCTCACCATCTGCATATATCCAGTAGACTATCGGGTCGAGCGTCTGCTCGAGCGTAACGTCAGAGAGGGACTGCCCGTAGGCGTCGACAAGGCTGCATGTCACGGTAACGTGGCGCTGCACGGTAGAGCGGTTTTCATTCGTAAGCGTGTTGCCCGAAAGGGAGGCGTATTGCGTGTCACCGCCTACTGACCAGCTGCAGAGATGCGTGACATCGACATTGGTTTCTCCAGGAATTGGATCCCAGGTTGCGCCGTCATGGGAGATGCTTCGCGTGTAATATGCAGAGAACTGCTTTGACGCGCCATAGGCGAGTGTCGCTGCGGCGCGCGGCGAGATCGTCACCTCGCCCCTGTATTGCGCAGTCGCCGACTGCAGCGTCACGGCCAAGGCGCCGGTGACATCCTGCCATTGCGCCGAAACCGCAACCTCGGCATCGCTGCCGCTGACATTGCAGTTGGTCACGCTGTTTGCATCGGTCGTACAGCACGAAACGGCACCGCTCCAGCTCCACGAGCAGGCTGATGTCACATCCTCGCTGCCGATCACGGTGAAATCAGTTCCTCCGGCAAGGTCGCGCAGAGTCTTCAGCGTCGCAGTGTAGGCAGCCGTCCGGCCGGGCTCGAGAATCTGCGGCCCGACGATCTCCAGCAGATGGCTGTAGCTCGGTTCGGCGCAGAGAAGTTCCATGTCGGCCGCCGCAGGCTCAACTGCCGCATCAAGCGAGTATCTCGCAGTGACGGTGCAGTTCACCGCAGCACCCGTCACGTTGGCATTGACGAAGACGCCCGGAGAATCCGGATTGACGGTTACGGTACCTGCAGGAGCATCAGTCGACCAGGTGCAGGAGCCTGTCACATCCTCGCTCGAGACGAAGGTCGTGTAGTCGGTGCCTCCGTTGTCGTCACGGCAGGTCTCGAGAGTCGCCGTGAACTCGGCCTGCGAGCCATATGCCACCGCACGGGAAGCAGGCGAAACCACCAGTCGGCTGTGGAAGGTTGGATATATTCCAGTGCCGTTCTGGACGATCGTCTGAGTCGCGGGGTTGATGCGCGAGATCAGGCCGTATCCGCTCCACGAGGGCGACACGTCGAAACCAAGGGTGATCTCGCGGCTGTCGGGCATCGTGTTGACCGACGTAGGATGGATGAAGGCATAGGACTGGTTCGCCCCGATGTTCTCCGTGACCGCGAATCCCTCGTCACCGGAACGGGAAATGCTGCCTACCGGCGCCCTCATGCAGTCATACTGCCATATGTCGGCAGCGACCGTGCGACTGCGGTTCTCGATCGTCGAGCCCGTCATCATCGAACTTCCCGAGGTGTAGTCATTGTATGAGACAAGACGGCGACTGCTTCTCTCATTCACCGATGCATAGTGTGCGTCGCAGCTGTTGATGAATTCAAGGGCAAGCGAGACTCCGCTCCCCGATTCCGTCGCCTCGAAGAGACAGCTCTGATGGCGCGTCACGTACTGCATTATCTCGAAGGACTGGTTGACGACATACTCGTCGGCATCACCATACGAGACCACCTCCCATTCACTCCAGTCGTCCGCCTGCGTACGGACGGTGCAGACATTCGCCTCCTGCATGATGTCCACCTCGCCAGTGCCCTCTACGCCGTCAATGGATGCCGTGAAAACCACATGGTAGACCTCCTGCGCCTCGGTTTCGTCCATGTCCAGGTTCCTGCCCGAGACGGAGCCGTCATACGAATGAAGCACTGCGCCGGAGTTGTTAAGTTCATGTCCGCTGAAGGAGACCGAGGTCAGACCATCAAGGGAAACCTCAATCACTCCGCTGCTGCGCGTCGTCTGCGTACCGTCCGGGTTGAAGGTGGTAATGCTTCGCACATATGAAAGCGAAAGAAGTTCGACCGCATCGCCGTTCGCAGGAATCACGGGATATGAGAGGATGAACTCCGGCTCACCCTCGACCGTATCCCCGATCGTGCCGTGCGACTCTGCCGAAAGGCCCGCATAGCTTGCGCGGACCAAGACGTCGTCCGAGCGCAGGAGCGCGGTGAAGAGGCTGCCGCCGCGAGACATCTTGTTGCCGTAGGAAGAATCGTCCCAGAGAACCCTGGACGTGACCACGGAATCGGCGCCGCTCAGATAATGCGCCCTAACGGTGAACCCCAGCATCTGGCCTACCATCATGTTGAAGTTCTGCGGTTCGACCTCAAGCTCGGTCACCACGTCGTTCACGAAGAAACGGAGCTCGTCGGAGCAGTTGCCGTAGGATGCCTCAAGACATGCCTCACCCGGCTGGACACCCAGCACGAGGGAGCCATTCCGTTCAAGATTGGACGAGACCTCGTCGAACGAGCAGAGGTCGGTCACGTCCCTGCTTGAGCCGTCGCTGTAGAAGGCAGTGACCTCAAGCTGCTTGTTCTCCCCCACGTCGATGTCACCTTCCGGGGCGAGAGTTATGTATTCGAGCCTCGGCGGAAGGAGGCTGATGCTGCATTGCGCGCTCAGCCTGCCGTCATGCGTGGTTGCCACAAGCAGGCCATTCACGGTCGAGGAGACAACCTGCGAAGAGTGCAGCTCCACCTGGCCGTCCGCCCCTTCGGCGAAAGTCACGCCGGCGTCGAGGAGGTCGTCGGAAAGTGCCAGGTCATATCCGAATGGAGCGGAAGTGACCACGGTCGTGGCCCCCTCCGTCAGGCAGAGCAGGTCAAGGCAATCGGGGACAAAGGACATTGTCCTGTTGTCCGTCGTCTCGCCCGGGGTTATCTTCCAGCAATCCATCATCGTCCCTGCCGGCGTGAGTCGGACCAAGACCGTGTACACGCTGTTTCGCACGATGTCGAAGGAGCTCAGTTCATCCTCTCCGAGGTAGAAACGGTAGGTCATCTCCTTCACCAGTCCGTTGTCCGAGTAGAGTCCCTCGATCTCGATGTAGGTGCACCTGGAGGCGAACTCCTCGGGCAGGTTCTCCGCGCTCTTTCGGCTGCAGTCGGTATTGTATCGCAAGGCTTCGGGAACGCCCTGCATGTTCTCGAACATGTAGAATGACGCCGGTGCCGAATTGTTGAGGCATGACGCGACGTCATAAGGCGATGCCTGGTCCCCGGAAGTCACATCCGCGGCGGACTGGACGGCATTTGACTCTACAAATGGAGATACGCCGTCCGCCGAATTCACGATGCGCGCCGAGGTGACCACGAAATCACCATCCAGCGCATCGCAGTCCAAGGTCACGTCATAGCGAGCCACCAGCCTCTCAAGCTCTATTGTCAGGCCGTCGCGGGCAAGGTCACGCGACATGATTATCGGGCTGCTTCCGGACATGGGAAAGCCCTGCAGCGACATCTCCTCCACCCCCATCCATTGCAGCCTGATGTCGCCGAGGGCCGATTCACTATCCGGAGGCCATATCTCTCCGGCATTTGCAAGCGCATATATATTGTATGCAGCGCCCATCCTCAGTCCGGCGAGAGTGGCGGAAACCTCCTCCTCCAGGTAAACTTGGTCGATCAGAAGCCCGTCTTCATAGACCAATATGTTGACATTGTTGATCATGTCTTCTCCGGCGGTAATCGAACTCCTGGTGAACATCTTCTGTTCGAGCATCTCCAGAGTGAGTTCCAGCGTGCCGTCCGCCGTCTTGCCGTCGACTCCCGCCTGGCGGCACGAAACTGCCGCGGCCGCGAAAAGCAGCGGCAGCAGCACCATGAATATTCCCTTCTTCATATTCTTTGATCAGGTAATTGATATGTGGACACGGTCACCAGATGACCGCGATTGTTTCCTCTTCCCAATCCGCGACTTTCACCAATGCCACCATACGGTCGAAATCGAAAGTCACGGTAATGTCTTCGAGGTCAGTCGCCCCGAAGTCGTATCCAGCCTCGAGGAGCGCTTCGCCAAGTTCAAGCCTGTGGTGAAGAGAACCTCCGGTCTTCGTAAGGAGTTCTATTGCCGCACCTGTGTCTGCCTGGCGCGGCATCCTGAAGACGTATGTCCCGCCGCTTTGCTGCGGCCTGCAGAAAAAATCTCCCTTCGTCGGAGAAAGCGTCGTCAGGTCGATGCCGTCCGAATTGCCCCGTGCGACGACCTGATAAGGCGCCAGAGCCCTGCCGTCATGAGTGTCGGTCACGCTGACGGTCGCGAACTGCTTGTGCACTTCGACCATTAGGCGAGCCGTCTCGCCCGTGGCATCGACAGTGGTGCGATAGCCATATATGGAGTCGCACTGGCTTCCTGCGGACACCTTGACGGAAAGGCCGTCTCCGACAGGTTCGCCGCCGCACATGAGCATGCAGAAGAGATATGTTCCCCTGCCGGTTCGCACCTCCTCGACCTGTGGACAGAATTCCGCGCGGTGGAGCAGTTGCAGGCCTCCGTCGCCTCTGCTGACGGCAATCGCGCCGGCTCCGCTGCCGAACGGATTGTCGGCGAGGACGCGGGAATAGTCGACGTCGAGGAAGCATGGACACGCCGATCGGTCCTCCAGCACGGTGCAGGAAAGGGCGAGTGCAGCGGCGAGAATTGAAGATATGATGTTGCGTCCTTTCATTGTTTGTCTTTCAAAGTGTTTCTACATAGTTGCCACCCGCGTCCCACGGTATGGCTGTCACATCCACGACAAGGTTTCCCTTTTCTATGACACCGTTCGGGTCGTCGGTGCCGGGGCCGTTCACGGTCAGCGATATCCTGCAGTCGCAGTTTGCCTCCAGTCCCCGGTCGAGCACCACGGGATAATATGTATAGCGTATGTCACCGTCCGCGAGATAGAGAGCGCGAAGCACCAGGCGGGTATGCTGGCTGCGGAACGGGGAGTTGAAGCCGTCCACCCTTGCTCCTACGTATGGATTGGGATATGAATAGAGATGGATCGGCTCTGTCGACGAACATTCGTTCGGTATGGTCACCGACAATCTCCGATATGTCAGGTCCGGCAAGGAGACGTTGGAACCATATTCATCTATCATGAGATCCTGCCGGCGGGGAATGGCATCGGAGCGCCCCTCCTTGTTGATCCACACACCCTCAGACATGTTCTGCGGCAGCGTGCCGAACAATGATACGGTCGACGGAACATTTGACAGGAAGGCGCATACCAGGGTCATTGCGCTGATTGACAACGGAAGATTGTTGGTAACCGAGACGAGCGTGACGCGGCTCACATATCTTGAGACTGGAATGTTGCCAAGCGAGGTGACGTCGCCTGCCGAGACCTCGATTCCGTCCCGCTTCCCGCCCATGAGGAAATCTTCCGAGGTGCCGTTGAAGTCGCCGAGGGTTGCGGTCACCGCCTCAAGTTGCGAAAGGGTCGGGACACCCGAAAGGTCGGGGCCGTTGACTACCGCACGCAGGGAGTAACCCTCTTCCGACGGCAGGTCGCGGCTCGTCCAGCGTTGGATGGCAGAGGATCCGTCGAGACGGGAATAGTCTGCAATCCTGCCGTCGGGGCCGAACACCAGATACTGCACGTCGCTTACGGTCGCCTCCCTGCCGACAGATTGCGGCGTCGCACGGCTCGGAAGGTCATCCACCGAAACCTGAGCCGACATCGCTCCAACCGATGGGATTTCATCAATGACCGATGACCTGCAGCCCGCAAGGCAGGCTGCAGATGCACAGGTCATGATCATTGTGACGATTCTCTTCATCATCAATAGTTTACGTTGTAGTCACCACCGTCCTGCCATTCAGTGACGGAGATGCTGGCACTGAAGCCGCCATTGGTGGGATCCACCTGGGGATCATTGGAACCCTTGCCGGAAATCGTGAGGGTCACGTCATATGCCTTGTTGCGTTCGAGCCCCTTGTCAAGACGGACGGAATACCAATACTGCACGCCGTTGACTGTAGCCGACACGGCGAGACGCGTATCGTTCGGAGCGAAGGTCGTAGAGAATGGCTGGTCGTGTGAGGCGCTGTTGCTGAAGGCATAGAACCTGTAGCCACAGTTCTGCGTCGCACCGGCAGCGATCGAGAGCGGTGTCGAAGGTTTGAACCAGGTGAGTGAAGGCACCTGCGCGACATAGGTCACGCCGTCGATGACATGCTCCGAGACGAGGGGATTCTCCTCTGCCCTGCCGTAACGGTTGACATAGTTGCCCGCTGCATGGGTTGCATCGCCTGCGACGTTCTGGTTGGAGGTGACATTGATGATCATAGCCGAATTGACCGTGATGGACCCGATTGCCGCAGCGCATCCGTTCGTCACGCTGACAAGGCGCACTCTCGAGACATAGCGGCTCACATGGATCGTGCAGGATGACGAGGTGCCTTCCGTCACGGAGCAATTGTCGCTGCCGCCCATCACGAAGCCGGTGCCGCCGTCCGTTGAATTGTCCGCAAGCGCGAGAGCCTTCGCCTTGAGGACGTTTACGGTCGTGACTCCGGTCAGGTCGGGTCCGTTGACCACTGCCCACACGGTCTTCGTGCCTGTCGACACATTTTCGATCGTTCCGCTCGAGGTGGTCATGACGATGTTCTTCTCGATGTTTCCAGCGTCGTCGAAGACGAAGACCTGGACCTTGTTGACCGCATTTTCACAGGATGCCAACACCTGGGTGTCTGCCCTTGTCGAGCTGCCGGAGGGCGCCACGACGTTGAAGAGGATCGAGCCCGACGCGGTTCCCGTCTCAAGGTTCTTTTCGGTGCATGATGCCGCTGCGAGCATCAGGAACAATGCAACTGCTGCTTGGATTGTCTTTTTCATTTCTGCTTGTGTTTTGATTGGTTTGTAGTTATTGTTTGGTTCAGTATTTTGCCGATATGGTTCCGCCTTCGTCCCAGGGAGCGACCTTTATCGCCACTTCGACGTAGCCTTCCTCGGTCGGGATGTCTTCGGGATCCTTGACTCCAGGCTTGGTGACCGTAAGGTCTATCCAGTAGCGCTTGTTGCTTTCGACGGTCGGCAAGGTGACGGGATAGTAGCATGTCTTGTCGCCGAGTTGCGTCTCGACGACCCACCTGGTGCATCTGGCGCTCCAATTCGAGCGGTCCGAGGGATCCGCATGACGATTCGGGTATGGATAGAGCGAAAGGTCGGTCACGAGGCTGTCGCTGTCGCCAAGAAGGCGTTCCATCGGTCCCGAGTCAAGCAGGCTGTCAACGGGCGAAGAAGCGAGGTTCCGCTTGTTGTACCAAAGTCCGTCGTCACCCTGCCAGCCGGTGCGAGCATAGTTGTTCTCACCCTGGACATTGGTGAGGAAAATCCTCGTGACCTTGAAGGGAAGAGCCGCCAAGGCGGGAGACTGCCATTTCGTGCGGACGATTCCCTGCACCTTGGCAACCAGTCGGCGCACTTCGACCGTGACGTTCAGGTCACTGTCGACCTTGAGGTTTTCGGTACAGCCATACATCTGGAACGAACCGGGACTGTTGTCCGCAAGTGCCGAGACGGTGCTCAGCAGAGAGGAACGGTCAGTAGGCTGCACGATCCTTCCCCGAGCATTGCAGATTGCATCGAGGGAATATGTTCCCTTTTCCAGATAGAATTCAAACGATCCCGAGGCGTTGTCAAGAGACGTGACAAGGCTTCCCCTCGAATCGAACACATAGAGCCTGCAGTCCACTACGGCCGCATCCTCCTCTGGTGAGACATTGTGCGCGCGAGTGGCCGGGGAGCCCCCCAGGTCGACCTTTACGCTGTACGCACCGCATTTCTCACATTCACTTTTCTCCACGCACCCGGCAAGGAGCACCGCCGCCAGGGCGACGGACAGAGTAACTGATCTTTTCATTTGCATTTATTTTGGTTTGTTGATGAGTTGGAAGATTTCCGGATCGAGATTGCCTCGGTGAACGAGACGGGGATTCTGCCTGCAGGCTTCCATGTAGTGGAAAAGAGCCTCGCTTTCGTTGCCGAGGCGCGCATTTACGATTGCAAGCAGATAATTGACCTCCGAGCCTTGCTCGAGATGCCGCAGCACATCGAGCGCCGACTCGTTGCGGTCGGCGGCCACAAGGGCGAGCGCCGCGTTGAAGTCGCGGTAGCTGCCAAGCAGGGTGGCGGCCCGCTTGTAGTCGTGCTCCCGCAGAGCCATGACTCCGCTGCGATAGATGGTGTCGGGCACTGTGGTATGGATGGTGTCGCGCACCATTCCCTTGCGATGCATGCTGAAGGTGAAATGGGTGCGGCGAAGAAGAGGATATATGTCGTCGCGGAGGTGCGGGAACCAGCCTTTGCCGCGCAATGCCGCCTCGTCCGCATCAGCGCTCGAATGGCCGAGCGAAGAACGGTATTCCTGCTTTTGGACATCGGTGAGAAGCGAGTCGTTTTCCACAAGCCTCCCCAAGGTCTCCCAGTCTTCCGGCAATGTGTGCGCGACGAAAGGGATGCCGTCACCTCGGAGCATCGACGACACGCTGGCAGAGCGGGATTTCGAAAGCCGGCGGTTGAGTTCATACGAGCCGTCCGGGGAACATGTGGACTGTACGACCACGCTGTCGAGAACATACTCATCCTCTTCCATGAGCTTCGACACCATGTCCCGGATGCGGTCCATCTCGCCAAGGTTTCCGCCCAGCGAGATGTCGATGTCGCTGCGGCCGAGGGCGAAGACGAGTTCAGCGCTGGTCTTCAGGTCGACGCGCCGCTCCACGATGCGCGTCAGGAAGCGTTCCGTGCTGTCGGCGAGCGAAGAGAGCGAGGAGATGTAGAACGTGAGCGGCTCGGAGCGCATCATCGAATAGATCCTTTCTCCGGACTCATAGATCTCCCCGCCGAGGGAGATCTCGACCTTTCTCAGGTTTGGTCGCGTAGCGATCGTCTGCACGTAGTTGTATATCCAGTCGCCCGAGGGCGAACGCATGACCGTATCCAGCCTGATGCCCTCGGTGACAAGCGGAGACTTGACGAAGCGCGCGAACATCCTGCCGCTCTTCGCTGCCCGGCGTTCGTTGTACCTCTTCCAAAGCAGATATGTATAGTGTTCGACGGCATCCTTCTCCGTGACGCCGTAGTGGGACATGAACTCCTCGTCAGAGACGAAGGTCGAGTCGTTGCGGAAACGGTAGACCAGCGGCAGGTTGCGCTGCAGGAAGAGTTCCAGGTCGAACATGTCGATGAAGCGCGTGGTGTCCGTCACTATGCTCCTCAGGAATCGCTCATACTGCTGATATCCGCGAAGCTGCGCCTTGCGGTAGTCGGCTCCGGTGACAAGGACGCGGTCAAGGTTCACCGTATCGCCGAGGATGTACATTCCTGGAGCGAAGCGCATCTGCCAGCGGCTGTTGTACATCTCGCGCGGGACTATTATCTGGAACTCCAGGTCAACCCTGCCGTGCCGCTCCGCTACGTTGCGGAACCTCGCGCTTACGTATGCCGCGTCGATGACGTCGCTTGCCACCATGTCGCCGCTCTCGTCCCGCACGGCATTCATGAGGAACATCTGCCGCCCGTCGAAGGAGGCGCCGGGCACCGTGTCGCTCACTATCCTGCGCACGGCGGCAGCATGCGCGGCGGAAGCGTCATCGTCGCTGACCGTCTGCAGCCGCGCCGCGACATTTCTCTCGCCCAAGTCCCGCAGCTGCCGCGAAGAGGCGCACGAATGCGCGACCATAAGCAGCAGGATGAGCATCAGCACATGACGGAGCCTCATCTTGTTCTCCTCCTCTCTTCGCCCGCATCCCTGAGCGGAATCACATGGACCAGCGAGACTGCCACGTTGTATGGAGCAACGAAGAAGCAATGGAAAGGTCCCTCCATCCTGCCGCACGGGACCGACTCCATCGTGCAGAAGCGTCTGCGGCCAGCCCAGAGGCCGGCACTCAGCTCGACGTTCCACCATCTGGCGACCATCTTGGAGTAGCCGACCGACAAGCCTCCGCCATATGCGAGCCCCTCCTCTGCCCTGATGTTGCCGATGCCGCCTTCTGAATATTCCTTTATCTGGAGTCCGGTGCCCAGCCACCATCCGCTCTGCACATACCAGCTCCACCACCGCAGATCGAGAGCGGCAGTGCGCGTGCGGTTGTAGATGACCGATTCCCCTTTCGGGAAGGTCCAGGGGTTCCAGGCCGCCGAGATGCCGGCGCTCAGATGCCTCGACAGCGAAGCCGAGGCGGAAATGTTCATTGTCGCGAAATCGGCCCACCCAAGGATGTCCGTAGAGATGGAGCCGGCCTGGGCGACTGCCTGGGGTGCGGCAAGAAGCAGCGCTGCCACCGTCGCGGCAATCCGCGCAAGGAGTCCGGCGACTGTGCGTCGAGTGTTTTGTCGTAGGGTTTTCATCGAATCTCTCTCGTTGTTCAACCCTGCAAAAATATACGTAAAATCAGCTGAATTTCAACCGTTTGCAAAACGGATTGCAGAAATGCTCCAATAGCGATTTCCCACCCTTTCTCGGTTATTGCCCAATCCGCTGAAGATGAGCCGTCACAACGCAAACTGCCGGACCTTGCGGGCCCGGCAGCTTCGTTCAATGGAGTTCGATGTCAGGATGCGGTCAGTCGTTCCGTTCCATCGACTCCGCATATCCGGAATATTTCTCGATCAGCGTCTCGACATCTCCGAGATGCGGCCATTCCGGCCAGGCGTTCGAACCGCCGGAATAGACGGCGGCGTCCTCGAAGGAGATGCGGGTGCTCCACATGTAGCCGTCGAGCACTTCATGGTCCACATAGGAATCCTCGAACGCGCGGACATTGTCCTCGTCGAGGAGGGCGCGGATGGAGTCGATGACCTCGTCCGCCTCGGAAGCGACAAACTTGCGCTCCCAACATTCGTAGTTGTCAAGCCTCTCCTCCTGGATGCCGCGCGAGTAGCGGACGACGACATCGCCGGCCTCGTCACGACGGATGAACCAGCAGACGACATCGCCATAGGCAGTGCCAGTCACCTTGTATGAGAACTCCTTGAGAGGGAATACGAGATCCGGCTCGAAACCGGAGTACTTGCGGATGAGGCGGTTGATGACGGAAAGCGCATCACCCTCGGGCCAGGCGTTGGAGCCGCCGCTGGAGTAGGTCTCGCCATCGTAGATGATGGTCGAGGACCACTGTACGCCGTCGTGGACCATCACCTCGCTGACGAAGTTGCGGGGCCATTCAAACGCGTCGTCGCGCATCAGAAGATAGGAGATGCGGTTGGCGAGATCCGAAACCTTGTAGGTCTTCGAGGACTTGTGGTGGTTCATCCCCTTCTCTCCGGTCTCGGTTGTGACGCAGATGCTGCCGTCGCGATTCTCGAGCGAGTAGCAGACCTGCGAACCGCGCATCGAGCCGTGCGAGGAGAATGAATAGAGTTCCAGCTTGCTTTCGGGAACGGAAGGAAGCACTTCGGCGCGCTTCTGTGCGCCGCATGAGAACAAGGAGAACAAAGACATTGCAAGAAGGGTGATATTGAGCAAACGCATGGCCGAGTTATTCTATTTCTCCGATTTTCTGCTTGAGAGAGAAGATCTGCTCGATGGCGCCCTCATGGTTCTGCGCCGCAGCCTCGTTGTAGTATACAAGAGCCTTCTCGTAGATGGACTTCTTGAAAGACCCGACCTTCGTCTTGTTCTTCTTGCCGGAGACGCTGAGGACCTCCTCGGCGACATCGCCAAGAGCCTCGAGTTCGCGGCCCGCCTGGAAGAGCATCTCGGTCTGCTTGTCGAGCACCTTCTTGAGCTCGCTCTCCTTGCTTTGGATGGTAGCGGACTGCTCGGTGATGGTGTTGCCCTGCTTGACGATCGTCTCGTCCTTCTGCTGGATGGCAGCATCCTTCTCCTCGATCGCCTTCTTGAGGGAGACGATCTCCTGCTGCTGCGTGTCGACCGTCGAGCGGAGCTCCTTGATGGTGGCGACGGAGATGGCAAGCTGCTTGTCGAGTGAGCGCACCTTCGCGGCCTGAGCCTCGAGGTCGTCGATCCTCTTGCGGAGGTTGTCAAGGCTCTCGTCGATCATCTCGGCCTGCGAGAGAGGCGCGTTGCCGCTCTCGACGTTGAGCTGGAGGGCAGCGGTCTGCTTGGTGAGAGAAGCCAGTTCCTGGAGGATGGCAGTCATCTCGGTGTTCTGCTTGATGTAGTTTTCCTGAGTGGCCTTGAGAGCCTTCTTCGCCTCGTCCCTCTCAGCCGAAACGGCATCGAGCTGGTCGCGGGAGACCACCTTCGACGAGAAATTGCAAGACTGCAGCATCATCGCCGCAGCAAGCGTGAGAGTGATTATTTTGTAAGTACGCATTGCAGTGAGTCGTTGTTGAATGAAATGGTCACATCCTGGTCCGTCTTTCCGACCGTCGCGGTACCCTCCCCGAACTTGTCGCAGGAGACCTTGCCGCCGCCGTCGATCGAGAGGTCGAAAGTCTGCGGAAGGGATTCGCCGTAGATGGTGAGAAGATACTGGTCGGTCTCCGGGTTGTAGGAGATCGAAGCCGTAGAATACTCGGACTGTGAACCGTCCACGAGCTTGAATGTGTAGGTGCCCTCGATCTGGTCACGGTTGAGCAGAGTGAGAGGTTCCTGGGCCTGAGCCTCAGTGGCGTCCTTCTCGATCTGCTTGTTGCCGACGAGCGTGATGACGAGCCATGTGAGGGCCACGGCCGCCAGGGCAACGATCAATATCGCCCCCCAGCTGATTTTGCTTTTTTCCTGATTTTCCATAATCCGCCAAATTGCGTGTAGTAATTGCAAAATTAGTAAAAATTGGTTATATTTGTAAATACTATATACTTGCGCAAGACATATGAAAAGGATTATCATCATTGCCACCTTGCTGCTGACGGCTTCACTTGTGAAAGTCTCGGCGCAGACCGTCTACAGCGTCAACTACAAGAGCGACGCCGACGTGAAGGTCTTCGTGACCACCTACAAGAGCGACGCCGACCTTGTCGTCTACAAGTGCCAATACAAGAGCGACGCAAACGGCAACAACGGACTGTGGCATTTCGTCAACTACAAGAGCGACGCGAAGAAGAAGATCTATTTCGTCAACTACAAGAGCGACGCCGACCTTGTCATCTTTTTCACGGAATACAAGAGCGATGCAGGCTGGCGCAAGAAAGAGAAGCAGCACCTCATGTATTGACATGCTCATCCGCAAGGCTACATGCGGCGATTTGCCGCGAATGATGGAGATTTACCGCCAGTCACAGGCGCGCATGGTCGCCGGCGGCAATCCCAGCCAGTGGCCGGTCGGGCACCCCTCCGAGGAGATGGTCCGCCGCGACATCGAACGTGAAGTCAGCTACGTGGTCGAAGACTCCGGCACAGTGGTCGGAGTCTTTGCATTTGTGCCCGGAGCAGACCCGACATACCGTGTCATCGAGCAGGGCGCCTGGATTGACGACACCCTTCCCTACTGCACGCTGCACCGCATGGGACGCACCGAGGAGGCGCACGGCATCGCCGCGGCATGCTTCGAATGGTGCTCGGAGCGCTGCAGCTCGCTTCGCGCGGACACGCACAGGGACAACCTCACGATGCAGCATTGCCTCGTGAAGGCAGGATTCCGCTACTGCGGCATAATCCACGTGGCCGACGGCACTCCCCGCCTGGCCTATCAGAAGATCTTGTAGTTGAGCCCGATCGAGACGACGTGGTTGTGGCTGCCGAGGAGGATGTCGGAATGGCGGTAGACATTGAGCAGTCCGACGGCATACCTCACGTCGAGGTCCACATTGTAGAGGATGCGGCATGACGCTCCCACGACAAGCGAGAGGTCGAAGACGTTGTCCACCTTGTACCATGACGTGGACTCCTTGTCACCGTTGGGATAGATCCATCTCTCGCGGCCGCCGAGGTTGAAGCCGATCTGCGGTCCGGCCATGGCGGATATGGTCTTGTGGTAGAACTTGGCCTGGGCGAGCAGCGGGATGCTGATGTAGTTGAACTTGACCTTGTATCTGGTATCGTCGAAGTGTCCCTTGTAGCCGATGTGGTTGTAGAGAAGCTCTGCGCGACCGTAGAGCCCGTAGCACAAGTCGGTAAGATCATACTCGCCATATGCGCCCACAACTATTCCGGACTTCGGCGCGAGGCTGTTGGAGCAGGTGTTCCACGACATGTTGTAGCCCAGCTTTGCACCGGCGCTGAGATTGTCGAGCGACTGGGCTCCGCAGACGAACGGGAGCATCAGAAGGAGAATCGGGAGAATGGTCTTTTTCATGGTCTTGTTCACTTTTCAGTCGCAAATATAAGCATTATTTGTGATATCCCCAATGCGCTCAGCTGACACGACCATGCTGTGACAAGATGCCAATTTTTGTTATCTTTGCAAGACACAAAACAAAACAGACAAACATGAAGAGGATAATCATCATCGCAGCCGCCCTCGCGCTGGCTTTCACGTCATCCACGGCGCAGAATCCATTTCTGCAGAAACGCTACGGCACCCCCTACGAGATACCGCCGTTCGAGAAATTCACCATAGACGACTACCGTGAAGGCATGGTCAAGGGCATGGAGCTGGAAGACAAGGAGATCCAGGCCATCATCGACTGCACCGACGAGCCGTCGTTCGACAACGTCATCGTTCCGCTCGACCAGGGAGGACGCGTGCTCTCCAAGACTTCAAGCGTATGGGGCACTCTCAACAGCTCCAACTCCACGCCGGAGCTCCAGGCATTCGCGCGCGAGATGAGCCCGCTCTCATCAGCCCACGGCAACGCCATCAGCATGAACAAGGCGCTCTTCGAGAAGGTGAAATACGTTTATGACCACCAGGAGAAATACAACCTCGACAAGGAGCAGAAGCGAGTGCTCGAGAAGACCTACCGCTCGTTCGTCAACGGCGGCGCGCTGCTCGACGCAGACAAGCAGAAGGAACTCGCCGAGATCAACCTGCAGCTCTCCGCGCTCCAGCTCAAGTTCAAGCAGAACCTGCTCCACGACACAAACAACACCTATGTGACCGTCGACAACGTGAAGGAGCTCGAGGGACTTCCCCAGGCAAACATCGACCGCGCGGCGGCGCTCGCGGAGCAGTTCGGACAGAAGGGCAAGTACAGCTTCAACATGCAGCGCCCCAGCTGCAACCCCGTGCTTCAGTACTGCAAGAACCGCAACCTCCGCAAGAAGGTCTACGAGATGTACAACAACCGCTGCAACCATGGCGACGAATATGACAACAAGGAGATATCGCGCCAGATCATCGCGCTTCGCCTGAAGAGGGCCAAGATGATGGGCTACGAGAACTATGCTGAATCGGCACTCGAGACAAGGATGGCAGAGAACGCGGACAACGTTTATGAACTTCTCGACCAGATATGGACCCCCGCGGTGGCAAAGGCAAACGAGGAGCTTGACGACATCCGCCAGATGATGAAGAAGGACAAGGTCAAGGGACAGCCCGAGGCATGGGACTACATGTACTACCTCGACAAGGCAAAGAGCGCCAAGTTCGACATCGACGAGTCGCTGATCTCCGAATACCTTGAGATAAACAACGTCCAGCAGGGCATCTTCTACGTGGCCAACAAGCTCTACGGCCTCTCGTTCAACGAGCGCACCGAGGACTATCCGCAGTACGAGAAGACGGCGAAGTCCTGGGACGTCATCGACCGCGACGGCAACGTCATCGCGATATTCTACAGCGACTACTTCCCCCGCGACGGCAAGGGAGCCGGCGCATGGTGCGGCGGATTCCGCAGCCAGACCTATGACGGCGCGCAGAGAGTGCAGCCCATCGTGACGAACGTCTGCAACATGACACTCCCGTCCGCCGACAAGCCGGCACTTCAGACGATAGACAACGTCGAGACCATGTTCCACGAATTCGGCCACGCCATCCACTCGTTCTTCCGCAACGTCAAGTACTACACCACGAGCGGCACCGAAAGAGACTTCGTCGAGCTTCCGTCACAGATCAACGAGCACTGGGCATTCGAACCAGAGGTGCTCAAGGTCTATGCGAAGCACTACAAGACCGGCGAGGTGATTCCCCAGGAACTAATCGACAAGATCGTCGCCAGCGGCAAATATGGCCAGGGATTCGCGACTGTCGAGTATCTTGCCGCATCTTATGTCGACATGGACCTCCATGTACTCACCGAGGTGCCCGATGACTTCGACGTGATGGCATTCCAAGGCAAGAAGCTCGGCGAACGCGGCATTCCCCGCCAGATACTTCCGCGCTACAGCGTGACCAACTTCAGCCACTCGATAGGCGGCGGCTACAGCGCCGGCTACTACAGCTACATCTGGGCCGAGGTGCTGGACTGCGACGCATTCCAGGCATTCAAGGAGACAGGCGACATCTTCAACCAGGAGGTGGCCGAAAGCTTCCGCAGGTACATCCTCACCCCGGGCGGCATCAGCAAGGGCTCGGAGATGTACCAGAACTTCCGCGGCCGCCAGCCCAAGGTTGATGGACTGCTTGAGAACAGAGGCCTCAAATAACGGATTGTCAAACCATTGATTTAACCTGAGATGACACGCGAAAAGGAAATATACAAGGTGACATTGGTCGGCGGGGCGGTCAACCTCTTGCTACTTGCATTCAAGTTCGTGGCCGGCATAGTCGGACACAGCGCCGCCATGATAGCCGACGCCGTACACTCCCTTTCGGATTTCGCGACTGACATCATAGTCATAATATTCGTACGCATCAGCGGCAAGCCGAAGGACGAGTCGCACGACTACGGCCACGGAAAGTACGAGACGCTCGCCACGGCGCTGATAGGCCTGGCGCTCGCAGCCGTCGGCGTCGGCATCGGCTGGGGCGGAATCGAGAAGATCATCAGCTGGGCCAAGGGCGAGGAGCTCGCGGCTCCGGGCATGCTTGCCCTCTGGGCGGCGATCGTCTCGATAGTCCTCAAGGAACTGACCTACCGCTACACCATCAGCAAGGGACGCAGCCTCAATTCGACCTCGGTGCAGGCCAACGCATGGCATCACCGCAGCGACGCGCTCTCTTCGGTAGGCACGGCAGTCGGCATCGGCGGCGCCATCGTGCTGGGAAAACGCTGGACGGTGCTCGACCCGATAGCATCAGTCATCGTATCGGTATTCATCGTCCGCGTGGCAGTGATACTCCTCAAGACCGGCGTGGACGAACTGCTCGAACGCTCGCTGCCGGCCGACGTCGAGGATGAGATCCTAACGATCGTCAATTCCTGTCCTGACGTCGTCAAGCCGCACGACCTGCGAACCCGCCGCATCGGCAACCAGTACGCCATCGAGATGCACATCCTGATGAACGGGGACATAACGCTGACCGAGGCCCACGACAGAGCCTCGGTCATCGAGAATTCCCTAAAGGAGAAGTATGGCCCGAACACGCACGTGGCCATACATATGGAACCAGTAGAAGAGGGAGACCATTTCTGATCTCCCTCCTTTTTTCATGGCATCAGTGCTTGAAATGCCTGCGTCCCGTAAAGAGAAGCGGGATGCCCGCCTTCTTTGCGGCCTCCACCGACTGGTCGTCGTGGATGCTTCCGCCGGGCTCGACAATGGCTGCGACGCCATAGCCTGAAGCCAGCTCCACGGTGTCACCGAACGGGAAGAATCCGTCCGATGCGAGGACCAGGCCTTCGGCATGTCCTGCAGCCTTCGCCTGCTCGAGCGCGATGCGCGCCGAGCCCACCCTGTTCATCTGGCCTGCTCCCACGCCTACCGTCTGGCCGTCCTTGACGACGACGATGGCATTGGACTTTACGTGCTTTACGATTGCCCATGCGAACTGCAGGTCCGCCATCTGCGCATCCGTGGGAACATCCTCGGTGACGCACATCGAGCGGTCCACCGTCTCGAGCGCAAGGTCCTGGTTCTGGACAAGCATGCCGCCGTTGACGCTGACATATTGGTTCTGGACCTTAGGCGAGACGCCCATGTCCACCTTCAGCACGCGGAGGTTCTTCTTGGTGCAGAGTATCTCGAGAGCCTCGGGAGCATAGTCGGGAGCCATCACGATTTCGAGGAACACCGGCTTCAGCGCAAGTGCGAGAGCCTCGGTGACCGTGCGGTTGACTGCCACGATGCCGCCGTAGATGCTCACGCTGTCAGCCTCGAAAGCCTTCTTCCATGCCTCTTCGATGGTCGGTGCCACGCCGGCGCCGCTGGGGTTCATATGCTTCAGGCCGACGCAGAAAGGCTCGCTGAACTCGCGGACGATGTTGAGGGCAGCATTGGCGTCCTGGATGTTGTTGTATGAAAGTTCCTTGCCGTTGAGCTGCTCGGCAGTGGCGAGCGAGAAGGGCACCTTCTCGGCCGCGGAGTAGAATTTCGCCTCCTGATGGGGATTCTCGCCATAGCGGAGCGACTGCCTGATGTCGTATTCGAGGAAGAGCTTTTCCGGCAGACCGGCCTGTGCGCGCATGTAGGTGGCGATGCACATGTCATATTCTGCGGTGTGGGTATATGCCTTTGCGGAGAGCTTGAGACGGGTCTCGTCACTTGTGGAACCGTTGGTGCGGATCTCCTCGAGCACCGCGTCATAGTCGTCAGGATTGCAGACGATGGTCACATCCCTCCAGTTCTTTGCCGCGCTGCGCACCATCGAAGGACCTCCGATGTCGATGTTCTCGATGGCATCCTCCATCGTGACGCCCTCCTTTGCGATGGTCTGGCGGAAAGGATAGAGATTGACGCAGACCAGGTCGATCGTCTCTATGCCGTTCTCCTTGAGCGTCTCCATGTGCTCGGGGATGTCGCGGCGCGCGAGAATGCCGCCGTGTACCTTGGGATGAAGTGTCTTGACACGGCCGTCGCAGATTTCCGGAAAACCGGTCACCTCGCTGATGCCGATAGTCTTGACGCCGGAATTGTCCAGAAGTTTTTGAGTGCCACCGGTTGCGATGATATCCCAACCTAGTTCCTGCAGACCCTTTACGAAATCGACGAGTCCACGCTTGTCGCTTACGCTGACCAATGCTCTCTTGTTCATATGTATCTTTTGAGAAGTATGATTCAAAGTCCAAAGATAACCATTTTAGTCAAGAAGCCATTTTGTTTTTATGAACGAAGATATCCACAGGGCGTCAACGCTTCCAAGTTTTTATTTACCTTTGCAGCCTAATATTGTTCCACATGAACCACCGCAAAGGCCTACTTGCCATCAGTCCGCTGATATTCTTCATATTGTTCTATCTCACGTCGGCGCTGATCACAGGCAATTTCTCGAAGATTCCGATTGTCGTAGCATTTCTCTTCGCATCCGTCTATGCGCTCGTCATAACCAGGAAGCTGAAGCTTTCCGAGAAGGTGATGACATATTGCAAGGGTGCCGGAAGCCCGAACGTGCTCTTCATGATCATGATCTTCGTCATGGCCGGCGCATTCGCGCAATGCGCAAGCGACATGGGCTGCATCAGCGAGACGGTCAACATGATCCTCAAGCTTCTTCCGCCCAAGCTTATCTACGCCAGCCTCTTCATCGCGGGCTGCTTCATCTCGATAGCGACAGGCTCGGGAATCGGCTCGATCGTGGCGCTCGGCCCGATCGCGGTGGGCGTCGCGGAGAGTTCTTCCGCCAGCATGCCGCTCATGTGCGCGCTTGTCGTATGCGGCGCAATGTTCGGCGACAACCTCTCCTTCATTTCTGACACGACCATCCTGTCGACGAGCTCGCAGGGCTGCGAGCTGAAGGACAAGTTCCGCACGAACTTCCTGATCGTCCTTCCTCCGGCAATATTGCTGACGCTGCTCTACATCTATCTCGGCGCCGACCTCACGACTACGGTCGAGATCGGTGACGTCCAATACCTCAAGATCCTCCCCTACATCGCGGTCATCACGATGTCGGTCTGCGGCATGAACGTGCTCCTGGTGCTTCTGCTCGGCGTGCTCATCTGCGGAATCATGGGACTTGTCGGAGGCGACTTCGACTTCCTCGGATGGCTCACCGCCATCGAGCAGGGCATCAACGGCATGAGCGCATTCATTATCATCATAGTGCTCGCCGCCGGAATGATCGCAATGATAGAGCACAACGGCGGCATCGCATACATCGTCTCGCTCTGCACGCGGTTCATCCGCGGCCGCAAGAGCGCCGAGGCATGCATCTGCATCCTCACGGCACTCGTCTGCATCTGCACCGCCAACAACACCGTCACCATCATCAGCGTCGGCGACATCGTGCGCGGCATCGCACAGCGCTACGGCGTGGCGCCGCGAAAGGCGGCCAGCCTCATGGACATCAGTTCGTGCGTCCTCCAGGAGCTCACGCCATACAGCACCCACCTGCTGGTGGCCGCCGGCTTCGCGGGCATCACCACGCTGAGCATCATTCCATACGTCTTCTACGCATACCTGCTGGCCATCAGCCTGGTCATCTCCGTCCTGTTCAACATCCCGCGCATCAAGGAGGAGGAAACAAAAACGGCAGGAGATCCGGAGACCGTCCTGCCGTAAAGCACAATTGACACGAGGGTTTATTTGGTACCGAACACCCTGTCGCCTGCGTCGCCCAATCCCGGGACGATATAGGCCTTGTCGTTGAGTTTGTCGTCGACCGAAGCGACGTAGATGTCCACGTCCGGATGGTCGTTCTGGATGACCTTGATTCCGTCGGGCGCAGCCACGAGGCACATCAGGCGGATGTTGTCGCATCCGCGCTCCTTGAGCATCGTGATCGCCTGCGTAGCGCTGCCGCCGGTAGCGAGCATCGGGTCGGTGATGATGACCATGCGATGGCTGATGTCATCCGGAAGCTTGCAGTAGTAGCTCACCGGCTTGTGGGTGTTCTCGTCGCGATACAGACCGATGTGGCCAACCTTTGCGGCAGGCACCAATGTGAGAAGTCCGTCGACGAAACCGAGACCTGCGCGGAGGATCGGAACGATTGCCAACTTCTTGCCCGAGACAATCTGTCCCTTCATCTTGCAGATCGGAGTTTCGATCTCGACCTCTTCGGTCTGAATGTCACGAGTCACTTCGTAACCCATAAGCATTGCGATTTCCTTGAGAAGTTCACGGAAGTCCTTGGACCCCGTGTTCACATCGCGCATTATCGTCAACTTGTGACGGATGAGCGGATGGTCGATTATGTGTAATTGGCTCATTATATATGTTTGTTGACACTGAAATCAGTTTGGGGCGACCTACTCGTAGGTGGGTTCTTCAACGTCCGCCTTCTTGTTCTTGCGATTCTTCCTGGACTTGCTCTTCTTGTCCTTGTTGTCGCTTGCGGGAGCAACCTGCTGCTCCTCGACGGGTGAGGCAACCGTCTCCGGCTCGGCAGCCGGTGCCTGTGCCTCGACGTTCTCGCCGGCAGGCTGTGCGTCATCGACTGCCAAGTCCGTTGCCTGTGGCTCTGCGACCACCTCAGTATCTTCGACGTCTGCAGCCTTCTGCTTCCTTTCACCGAACGGGAAAGTACCGGTCAGGTAGAGGACCAGCAGAGCAACCGCCGCGGCCGCGATGACAGCATACAGCACCTTGCGCCAAGTGGGAACTCCACCCGAATAGGGATCACCGCCGGCAATCTTCGGAAGCTTCGCGGATTCCGTGAGGGTGGCGCCGAAGCGGGTGTTGACGATGGACTGCGCGTTGACGGCCCAACCGTTGGCGTTGAGCACCGGGGCAAGGTTGCGCTTGCGGAGCTTGAGCCATGCCATTATCATCGCAGGGCCCGAGATGAGAAGCAGTATGACGACGATGACGATTATCATCTTCCACCACGAGAGGGCGACGAAGCCCTTGAGCAGAGCGACCACGAAGGTGCAGATGGCGCCCAATGCCAAGCCGATTGCCGCGAAGATTCCGCAGAACTTCGCAATGTCGAACGGCTGCTTCTTCGCAGCGGCGCCTTCCGCCGTGACGGCCTCGGGAGCAGCCTCGATCTTGCCGGTGATGTCCGACGTAACCTTGCTGTCCTTCTCGGATGCGAACTTGTTGATGGTATTCTCGATGAAACGGGCGAACTTGCGATAGGGCGACCAGAACGCCTGACGGATGCTGATCGGGTTCTCTATGACCTTCACGACGGTAGCGTCCCAGATGGCGCCGTCATTGTCATAGAAGAGGGCGTTCTTGCCTTCGCGGAGGTTGTTGACGTCTCCGACGGTCATCGCAGCCACGATGGTCATCTTCTCGCCGCTCACCTTGTGCGTGCAGTCGCAATATACGAGGAACATGCCGCTCAGCGAAGACATGTCGGTGTGCTTCGACATGTCGCTCACCTTGACGCAGAGCTTGCAGCAGCGCTGGTCGATGTAGAGGCGGCCTGCCTGGAAGATTGCCTTCACCGAATCGTCCCTGTCATAGAAGTCGGCGAAGGTGACGAAGTTGCGGAGGAACTTGTAGAAGTCGCGATAGTAGTGGACCAGCTTGTCCACGGACTGGATGGAGCTGTATTCAGACTCGAACTTCTTGTCTTCCGCGATGAGCGCCAGGAGGTCGTCCTTTGCAGTGCCCTCGAGAAGTTCCCTTGCATATTCGGGAGCGACGGATGCGACCTTCTCGCCCTTGCGTGCGGCGAGCCACTCCTTGAACGGAACGAGCTTCGCGAGGATGCCGTTCCACTGCTCCTCGCTGAGGTCGCGGCACATCGGATAGTCGACCTTGATGGCCTTCTTGAATATCTCGTCCATCTGTGCCTGCCAAGCGGGGTTGACGGCATCGAGAGGGAGCGTGTCGACGGCGTCAATGCGTGCAAGCGGATATGCGGCGATGTCCTCGGTGCACTCGACCATGTTCTTCGCGCTGATGGCTGATACGCTGTCGAGCGAAACGTCGAGAGCCTTTGCCGTGTCACCGTTGAACTTTGCGAGACGACAGCGGATGAAATAGTCGGAAACCTTGTCCTTGAGGGCATCGGTGAGTTCGATGAGCCTTTCGGTATCCGCACCATACGGATAGAGGGCAGCGCCCTTCTGCTCCCCGTCCGCCTTCCATGCCGAATAGTCGGCAAGCGCGGTGAAGAACTCCTCGACGCTGTCGGCGTCGATGCCGTCCTCGCCGCTGCGGTCAGCCTTTGCGCCGATCGTCTCGATGCAGGTTGCAATGACCTTGCGCAGGTTCTCGTCATCGGTCGTGTTTGCGGTAATGACGCCGTCGCCGTTGAAGCGGGTCTTGCAGAATATGTCGAGGCTGTTTGCCGTGTCCGCGGTGGAGATGGTGTCCTTGCGGACGCCAAGGTTTGCAAGTATGCGCTTTGCCGAATAATAGAGCACCTGGCCCTTCTCGTTTGCCACGTTGATGGCTCCGAGGGGAACCCCGTCCTTCTGCTCGGTGAGCTTGTCGGGATCCGTCATCACGGAAGTGAGCCACTTTGCAGCCTCGATGACTTCGTCCACATGGATGCGGCCGTCGTTGTCGGAATCGAGCATCGCCAAGGTGGCAGGGTCGAATTCAAGTCCATTGACCGGACAGCTGAGCACCGTCCAGAGTTTGCGGTCAAGCTCGCCAAGATGCGCTATGTCCTGACCGGTAGAGATATTGACGCGGGTGACACCACCTACGGTGCAGTAGCTCCACTTGTATTCCTCATTTTCAAAATCCATTTCCATAGTCTTAGTACAATATTTTGGCTAATTTACACACAAATAGATTAATATCAAAAAAAATCGCAATCAGTACTTGAAGCTGCTGCCTCCGACGAACTCCCTGAGGAGTGAAGTAGGCGGAATCTCCTTGTCCGAAACAGGTGTAAAATAGTGGATGAACTTGAGCAGGCGGTGCGCTTCGGTGTATTCCGGGCAGTTCTTCGGCACGCTTGCCAGAATGGGCTCTGCATGGTTGCGAAGCACCGCGAATTCAATAAGATATGCCGAGTTGAACATCACGTCGGCGTTCTCCTGATAGGGATATATCCACTTCTCCTCCGCCCTGCGCACGCTCGGCCACTGGCTGATGGTCTCCCTCGCCGTGAAGGCGCCCTTGTTGTAGTCGCGGACGATTCGGCGGAGCAGGCGGTTGTCGCTGGTGGGGACCCAGTTGTGGTCATCCAGCGAGATGCTTGTCAGCGTCGAGATGAATATCTTGTATTTCACGCTCTCCTCCACCTGCGGGATGAGCTGCGGATTGAGCGCGTGTATGCCTTCGATGATCAGCACCTTGCCCGGGCCGAGCTGGAGATGCTTGCCGTTGTACTCGCGGCGGCCGGTGACGAAGTTGAACTCCGGCACGTCAACCACCTTGCCCTCGAGAAGCGCGAGCACATCCTTTTCCAGCGCCTTGTGGTCGACGGTCTCGAAGTTGTCGAAATCGTATGTGCCGTCGGGCAGTTTGGGGGTGTCGATGCGGTTGACGAAGTAGTCGTCGGTCGAGAAAGAGACGGGACGCAGTCCGCATGCCTTGAGCTGGACGCTGAGACGCTTCGTGACGGTGGTCTTGCCGCTGCTGCTCGGGCCGGTGATGAGCACCACCCTCACCGGGTTGACGCTGGCGTTGTAGCGACGCTCGATCTCTTCCGCGATCTGGACGATCTTCTTCTCCTGGAGAGCCTCGGAAACCTGGATGAGTTCGCTGGCGCTGCCGTTGAGGCAGGCATGGTTGACGTCGCCGACGTTGTTGAGAGCCATGATGTGGTTCCAGTGCATGTCTTCCGAGAAGACCTCGAACGTCTTGGGCTGGTCGACCAGCGGGCAGAGGACCTCAGGCTTCTCGCGGTCCGGGACACGGAGAAGCATGCCGTCGTGGTAGAGCTCGAGGCCCCACACCTTGAGATATCCTGCCGACGGGAGAAGCCTTCCGTAGTAGTAGTCGACGGTCTCGCCGAGCTTGTAGTAGTCGATGTACGGCTGGCCGATGGTCTCGAGGAGCCTCACCTTGTCTTCATAGCCGTGCTTCTCGAAAATGGATATCGCGTCTTCGGTCGGCACCTCGAAGCGGTGGAACTGAAGGTCGGAGTCGACGATCTCCTGCATCCTCGCGCGGATGACTGCCACGTCCTGGGCGGTCACCGGGGTGCCGTCGCTCTTGTGGAGCTCGCAGAAGTATCCGTTCGAGATCGGGTGTTTCATGTTGATCTTGCAGCCCGGGAAGAGATCCTGGGCAGCCTTGCAGAGCAGGAAGCTCAGCGAGCGGCAGTAGACCCTGCGGCCGCTGCTGTCGCGATAGTCGAGGAACTCGACGGTGCGGTTGTTGAAGACGCGGAACTTAAGGCCCTGTGAAACATTGTTGACCCTTGCCGATACGATCGGATATGGTCTTTCGAACTCGAAATGTGGAAGCATTTCCAACAGCGTCGTTCCCTCCTGGAATTCCAGCTTGACGCCGTTGTTCTTGCAAAGAATTGTTAACATGATGGATGAAGGATGGGTTTTATCTTACAAAAATACCATTTTTTCCTATATTTGCCGAACATTACGGTCATAATATGAAAAAGAAACTGATCTTCGCTTCTGTCGCCCTTCTGCTCGTCACATTGCCGGTATATGCAGTCTTCAACGAGAAGAACCTTGCGCAGACACTTTCCGTTCTCAGATACGAACTCCACCAGGACTACGAGAAGGCCCAGCAGGAAAGGGCCCAGAAATGGCGCGAACGCAGGAAGGAGATGCAGCACGGCACCATGGTCAAGATGATAAAGAAGTGCAACGAGCTCTCCCTCATCCTCTATTCACAGAACCAGGACTACACCTTCGACGTGACCTACGCCCTCAAGGAAGTCACCCAGCAGTACGAGGACTTCAACAGGCAGCGCACTCCGTATGACGACAACGTCAAGGAACTTGACCTCAGGATAGACCAGTACGAGCGTCTGCTCGAGTCATTGCGCAGGCTTCCGCCGGAGATTGCCACCGTCGGGGGCATTCCCGACAGCCTCCGAATGACCGGAATGCCCGGAATGGGCGGCGGCTATCCGCGAATGGCCGGGAGAAGGACTCCCCGCAAGCCGGAAGAGGAGCGCAAAGACGCAGAGGGAAGCGTCAAGGCCGAAGCCGGGAGCGACTCTCTCGCCACGGCCTCGGACTCCCTTCCAAAGACCGGGAACGAGGTGCTTTCAGGCTTTCTTGAAGGCCTTGGCATAGCCGCCAAGGCGAGCGCCGAGGAGGACAGCATCAGCCGCCGTTCGTTCATGCTCGACGAGCAGGGACAGGCAGACCGCGACTCCTGCATCTTCTACGCGGAGGCAATGCTCTCGATGTACCGCACCGAAAGGGAGCGCACGATCATCGACAGCACCCACTACACCGACATGAGCGAGCGCCTCAAGCAGACCTACGACTACGCGAAGAGCCGCTACGAAGACCTCCAGCACAGGATATTCATCGACGGACAGGACAACTACCTCCATGTCCTCGGCAACCTCAAGAGCTACGCCAGCAAGGCATTCTCCGAGGCCCGCAACAAATACGGCGTCGGAGACAACGCCATTGACCGCGCGGGATTGCGCAAGAGCGACTGGCGCGGGCCCGTGGTCGTCGGCTTCATCTTCGTCGTTCTGTTCTACATCGCCCTTGCGACGCTGCTCAGCAACATCGTGATGCGCATCCTCAGGCGAAAGATGGCAAGGCTCAACACCCCCGAATTCATCGAACGCAAGAAGACCGTCGACCTGCTCTGCGGCGTGATCATCTTCGCCCTCACCCTGATGATTGCCTCTTTCTTGGTGAAGCAGAACTTCATCGCCGTGGCGTCAAGGCTGCTTCTCGTCTACGCATGGCTCCTGGCTGCCATCCTGGCATCGCTGCTCATACGTTCCGAATCCGGGCAGGTCAACAACGGCGTAAAGCTGTACATTCCCCTGATGCTCCTCGGACTGATCGTCATATTCTTCCGCATCATCTTCATCCCGAACCGCCTTGTCAACCTGGTGCTTCCTCCGCTGCTTCTCGTTTTCTGCATCTGGCAGGGATCGCTCTGCTTCAAGATGCAGAAGAAAGTTGACCGCCAGGACCTGTTCTACGCATGGACCACGCTGGCGGTGATGGCTGTCACCACAGTCATGGCGTGCCTCGGATATGTGCTGATGAGCATCCAGGTATTCATCTGGTGGCTCTTCCAGGTATCGGCCATCGGCACGATCACCGCACTGAAGGAAGTGCTCAGGATGTATGAGAGCAAGGTCATCGCGCGCCGAAAGATGCAGTACCGCAAGGAACACACCATGGTTTCGGACGCGAAGAAGGGTTCCTTCATAGAGGTCACCTGGCTCTTCGACTTCTTCAAGACCGCGGCCATCCCAATCCTGGCGGTCCTCTCCGTGCCGTTCAGCCTCTGGATGGCATCCGACGTGTTCGACCTCTCCGAGATCTGCAAGACTCTCTTCTACAAGCCTTTCTTCGACCTGCACGACACCTCGGGCAACCAGATACTCTACACGTCGTTCTACAAGATCGTGCTCGTCGCCTCGCTCTACTTCCTCTTCCGCTATGCCTGCTACCTGACAAAGGCATTCTACCGCCGGACGAAACTGGAGCATCTGATGCGTGAGAGCGGACGCGACTACGTCCACTCCAACGAGGTCAACCTCACACTGGCCAACAACGTCATCGCCATCATAATCTGGGGAATCTACATCGCCGCCGCCATCATAATCCTCAAGATTCCGATGGGAGCCCTCTCGATCGTCGCGGCAGGTCTCGCAACCGGTCTCGGTCTCGCGTTGAAGGACGTCCTCAACAACTTCATCTACGGCATCCAGCTGATGTCAGGACGACTGAGGGTCGGCGACTATGTCGAATGCGACGGTGTCCGCGGAAAGGTCACCAGCATCTCGTACCAGAGCACGCAGATCCTGACCATAGACGACGCCGTCATGGCCTTCACCAACACCACCCTCTTCAACAAGAACTTCGTCAACCTCACCAAGAACAGCTTCTACAGGTTCGTCAAGATTCCGATCGGAGTCAACTACGGCGCAGACGTGGACAACATCCGCAAGATCCTCACGGAAGCCTTCCAATCGCTGATAACGAAGGACAAGTATGACCGCTACATAGTCGATCCGGCACGCGGCATATCCGTCGCATTCTCCAACTTCGGCGACAGCAGCATCGAGCTCACCGTGAAACAGTATGTGCTGGTCGAAGAGGAATATGCATATGTCGCAAGGGCGAAAGAACTGATATACAACACCCTGAACGCAAACGGCATCGAAATACCGTTCCCGCAGAGAGACGTGCACATAAGAAATTGACGCCTTAAGCGCAATTTTTTTTGGAAATATCCGGGGATTGTCTACCTTTGCAATCCCAAGTGATGACGATCCTTTAGCTCAGTTGGTTTAGAGCGCTTGCTTGACAGGCAAGAGGTCAGTGGTTCAAATCCACTAAGGGTCACAAAAAGAGAGGTTGACTTTTCGGTCAACCTCTCTTTTCATGTCCATGCTGCCGTGCCCTACTTGGCCCAGTCGTATGAAGTGATCGCTCCGCTGAACTCCTCGAGCATCATCGACTTGATCTTGCAGGTGGTCGCATCGTAGTGCACTATGACGCGGTTGAAGCCCCTGACGGCCTTCTTCTGCGCCTTGAGCGTCACCACATAGTCCTTGGCCTCCTTGGATGCCATGATGATGGCGTTCTGTTCCGCGGCAAGCGTCGGGAGCTGTCCGGTGAAGGAACAGATGAGCACCTGGCTCAGCCCTTTCATCATGAGGTTCTTCGTCAGGTCGAACGTCTGCTTCACTCCGTCGTTGACGATCGTCATCACCTTGCCCTCGATCAGGAACTTGTTGCCGTTGTCATATATCATCTCAAGGTTGTCGGTACCCTTGAACGCGAGCTTTCCCGCAAGGATGACAGGAGCCGCGGCCTTGTCGGCCGACTTGCGCACCTCGGAGAAGCGGCCGGATACGTTGACGCCTTTTCCACAGGCCTTTTCGATGTTTGAGAGGATTGTTTCACCGCTCTGCGCGTTGAGTGAGAAGACGCAGAGAAGAGCGGAAAGAGTCAGAATAATCTTTTTCATTTATCGTTCATTATGAATATGGGAGGTCACAATCAATTTTGATGCCGCAGGAGGCTATTTGCGCGTGGTTTTCCTTTTCTTCTGGACAGGCATGGGCTTGCGCGGGTGCAGCGCCGGATCCTCCCTGAAGATGGTGTTGACCGCTGCCGCGGCATTGAAGTCCAGGTCCTCATATGCGACCATGAAGGCGCCGGCCGAAGCGTTCCACGGCATCAGGCGCAGGGCGTATGGGTTGCCGAACCATACCACGACGGACTTGGAGGGATTGGCCGTGGCCCACTTCCCCAACCTCTCGCAGACATCCTTCGGGACATTGTAGTCTGCCGCAATATCATCCTTGGCATTGTGCAGGCCGACGACCACCCAGTCATATTCGTTGACGACCTTCAGCAGGGAGTCCAACCTGTACAGGGGAATGTCGGGCGCGACGTCGAAGCGGTGGACGGTAGCATAGCGCATCATCTCGGCAAGCATCACGTCGCTGTTGTCGCTCGGGTTGACGGCCATGTATGCCACCTTGGTGCCGAGGACCGACTTGAGCGGAAGCAGCCCCTTCTTCTCGGCGACCACGCTCATCGACTCCTTGGCCACCTGCGAGGCGAACTTGCGTTCGAAGACGAAGTCGAAATCCGAGCGGCCCCTAATGTGGTCAGCTACTGCCGCGGAGTCCTTCATGGGCCTGAAGCCATATTTTTGATCAGTGTCGAACAAGCCGGCGCGAGCCTTGAGCCTCAACACCTTGAGCACCTTCATATCAAGCTCGTCTTCAGACAGCTCGCCGTCATTGAACAGCGACTCGAAGAGGTCCACGGTCGCAAACGGGTCTTCCGGCATGAGCAGCACGTCGACTCCCGCCTGATAGGCGGCGACGGCTATGTCCTTCTGCTCGCGTCCTTCGCTGACGCCCTTCATGCCGAGGGCGTCCGTGATCACGATGCCGTCAAATCCGAGCTTCTCCTTGAGAAGTCCCGTGATGATCGGCTTCGAGATGGATGCCGGGGTGCCGGTCGAATCAAGTGCCGGAACCGAGATATGACCCACCATCACGAACTCCACTCCCGCCTCTATCGCCTTGCGGAAAGGAAAGAGGTTCAGCGTGTCGATGCGCCTGGCGCTCGACGTGTTGACCGGCATCGCCTTGTGGGAGTCGACGTTGTTGTCGCCCGCCCCCGGGAAATGCTTTGCACAGGTGAAGATTCCGTTGACACGCATGCCGTCGATGTATGCCGAGGCATTTGTCGCCACCCTGCGCTTGTCGTCGCCGTAGGAGCGCATCGAACTGACGGGATCGCCCTCCAGGCGGTTGATGTCCACGACCGGCGCGAAGTTGATGTGGATGTTCATGCTGCGGCACTGACGCGCGGTGTGGTAGCCGAGGAACCACATGTTCTGCTCCGAGTTGGATGCGGACATCTGCAGCGCCTTCGGGAAGCGCGGATACTCGGGGTAGCGCATCGAAAGCCCCCACTCCGCATCGGCGGCCACAAGCATCGGCAGCGGGGCAAGCTCCTGCACGCGGCAGATGCCGCCTGCTACGCGCGCCGCATCGTTGCGGAAGACTATTATGCCGCCCACGCCGAGGTCACGCACAAGGGAGTCGAGACGCGAGCCGACCTCGAACAGGCCGGCGGAAGGAGCCTCGACCATCAGCAGCTGGGCAATCTTCTGCCGCAGCGAAAGGGTGTTCAACACGGAATCAGCCAGCGCATTGTGGTAGCCGTCAAGCTGATTCATCTTGTAGAGTTCGCAATCCTTGCTCAGGTATTCGCCGGTGACGATCTCACCGTCCTGAGCCGAAGCGAAGAATGCCGAAAGCGCAAGCATGACGGCACAGAGAGCATATCTTTTGATTTTCATAGTCATGCAAAATATCCGTTGAATAGGCGCCAGAAGAACTGCCAGGTCTTGAAAAGCGGCGCCCAAAGCACTTCAGAAGGGAAACAGCGCAGGAACTTCGCGCGGTGGCGGCTCTTGCGTGCGACGCGATGGAAGAAGCCTTCGCCGGAGGCGACTGGCTGCTGCCCGTCATCCGTACTGACAGCATCGGCCTCGATGGAGCGCATCAGCTCCGCCATGACCACTTCACCGCGACGGCTGTCTGGGGCGCAGAGCATCTCGCCCTCGGGCACCGACAGGGTCTGACCGAGCACATGCATCAGCGCGCCGCAGAAGCGTCCCAAGCCGATGTGGCGCAACTCACCGTATGCCTCCTCCCGCTGGACTGCATCCAGCCGCTGCAGCAGGAAGCGGTAGTCGACAAGCTGCTTGAGGTTCATCCCCTCGTCGAAGAGATGGCGATAGATGTGCACCATCTGGAACACGGCGTTGAACGAATGCGACGGCACGCTGAACCCGAGCTCCGCGATGCGGTTGTCGAACTGCGCCGAGGCATTCCTGCGGAAATAGCGCTGCAGGCGGGCATTGTCAATCGGATTGAACATCCATGTCGGCGTGAAGTGGACCTCGACGCTGGGCGTATCGAAAATATGCGCCTCGCAGTGGTGGTAGACCACATCCCCCACCTTGCACCTGCCGCGGAGAAAACGCAGCGTCGCTCTGCGGCTTCCCTCGACCCAGAGGTCGATGTCGCCGGGCTGACGGCGCAGCATCTCGGGATAGAGGCGGGCGTTGCCCTGACCCTTGAGCACACACGTGCGGATGCCGGCAGCGTCGAAGGAGGCTACAAGCCTGGCCGCCTTGTGAAGCGCATCCTGTCCGTCACGCTCCATGTAGTAGGCTGCCGCCATCAGCTTGTTCTTCGCCTGCGTGCGGTAATAGGTGGTGTTCCTCACCTCGTCGGGCAGCAGTTCGAAAGCTTCGAAAAGGAGCCCCGCCACCCCCTGGTGCTTCGCCACATGGAACCACTCAAGCAGAGTGTCGGGATTCGGCACGGACTCGCAAACGGCCTGCGGATCGATCGCAGTGCGCAGGAAGGAGAGAAAGAGTTGTGGATTGGTCATAGTGGGTAGTTATTCTGTCGTGGGCCGTTCATGGCCGTTCACGGCATCTGCGGCACATTTCCTTGCCATTTCAAGGTTGTCGACCGTCATTCCTGAATAATTGCCGGCAGAAACCGACGTGAAGAAAGTGTTCATCTCCGGTATGGTCGCATAGTTCCAAAGGGTGAGGTCATGATATCCCTCCCTGCGGAGAATGAACTCACATACCGTATAGCTGGCAACATACGAGCCTATGCCGTAATCGAGATGCTGGTCGTCGCTCGCCAGCTGATGCAGTTCAAACGAACCGAATCCGGTAAGAAAAGTATTCCTCGCGTTCTGGATTGAAGAGGCGACGGGGATGTAGTCAATGTTGAACTGGGCCCTCATGCTGTCGGCGCTGGCCAATATGGTTCTTGTATGTTCTTCGGTTTCCTCCCGTTGCTCGGCTACCTGTCTCTTCATGGAAGGGAAAGCGAAACCGGAATTGAAGAGTACCACGTGAGGATACCCGCAAACGGAAGAGATATGCTCAAGAATGACGGAGAAGGACTTCTGCTGCTCTTCGTTCCATGTCTCATCCTCGTGAGCGGCCCTTTGGACAATGATATAATCCCATTTCCTGTATTTCAGGATGTCAGAGATGTTGAAGCCTTCGATGTTGTTCCATTTGCCCTCCTCGAACACCTTGAACCATGCAGCGACAGGTGTCTGGTCGGAAATGTACCCGGCCACCTGGTCAAGTGTCAGGGAACCCTGGTACATGTTTCCGATGACGGGTTCCACAGGTGCATCCCTCAATATCTGGGGCACATGGGCAATCGTGTTCATTCCATGGGAGGAACCGATCAGCAGGATGCTGACCTGCTTCTTCTTCGAATGGCCACGGTCAAGGAAGTCGGTGCAGCCGGACACCAACATCAACGACAGGGCAAGAATCAGCAATCGCATCACCTTCATGACCTACCTGCTTTTACCTTTCTCCTCACGATAGGCGCGAGGAAGCGTCTTGAGGATGAGCCAGCAGCGTCTCAGCTGCTTCCTTGGCTCGCTGAAGATGCGATAGAGGAACTCGAGATGGCACTTTACCATCCACCCGGGCGCCCTCTTCACTCCCACCCCCGAATAGAAGTTGAACACGGCTCCCACGGGAATGACCACGCCGCGTCCAAGCAGCGGGGCAAGGCGGGAGGCGAAGATTTCCTGCTTGGGTGCACCAAGCGCAACCCAGACAACGTCTGGTCCGCAGGCATTGACTTGCGCGGCTATCGCTTCGTAGTCAAAGTCATCGACGCTCCTGAAAGGCAGTTCGACGAACGGCATGTCCGCGATGCGGGGATCGGTCTGCGAGAGTTTCTCACGAAGTCCGCCCAGCACGTCAGGGGAACCGCCCATGAACATCATCCGATATTTCCTCATCCCGATGAGATCCTCGAATATCTGGCTGCCGCAGTACTGCTGCGGACGGAATCCGTACAGGCGGTCGATGTAGACGGGGACCCAGGAGCTGTCGCATATCGAGAACATCGCCCCGTTCACCACCTTGCGGTATTCAAGGTCGTTGTGCACCATCGTAAGGATGTTTCCGTCGGCGACGCAGATGTAGGTTGGAGTACCATCCGCAAGCGCCCGGTCTATTCCACGGTGCACCTCAGGCACCGACAGTTCATAGGTTATGTTGAAGAATGACTGTTTCATCTGATGCTCCTGTCAATTGAAAGACAATCCTTCATCTTGCCGAAATGCTTCCATTTTCGCCTGAGGGTGTTGTATGTGCTCCTGGAGACATGGAGCGTCTTTCCCTCGCTGCGATAGGATGAGACCGTCATGTCATCGGATTGGGACTCAAGGTCGGAACAGACCGAAGAGGGTGCCTTCCCGCCAGTCCCGACAAGGACGAAGTTCATTCCCTTGGTGCATCCGCCCTTGTTCCTGCCCTGAAGCCGGATGGGGTTGTCGATGAGGTTGTCGTGGATGTGGTTGTTGACATTGGACGCCCCAATCTGCTTCTCCACGGAGGACACCCTGCGGGAATCGATCGAATAGCTGTTCCTGATGCCGGTGATCACGTTGCCGTAGATGTCGACGTTCCTTGCTCCGTCATCGCAGAATATCCCGCGGTTGTCCTTCATTCCCCAATAGCCGGAGATCCTGTTGTATCTTATCACGAGCGAATAATTGACGGAATTGACATATATGGCCCCGGAATCCATCAGAAGGCTTTCCGGCGCAAGATAATCATCGCGATAGACCAACACGTTCCCCTCAACGATCCCCGAGGATTTGCATGTGCCGTTGAGAGCATAATGCAACCCTGCCGAGATTGCGCCGTAGCCGTAGTCCGTAAAGTAGTTGCCGGATATCAGGTAGTTCTCCCCGCTGCAACTCACGCAGAAGGAGTTGGCCGGGAACAGGCCCGTATCCTCGAAGACATTGTCGCTCACCACGGTATTGCGGGAGCCGCCATACGAACATATGCACGTCGAGAAGCATTTGGCAAAGGTATTGCCCGCCACCGAGACGTTGTCGCTCCCCTGTATGCCTACTGCACCGCTTGCGATGCCCTTGAACGAACACCCCTTCACCGTCGCCCTTGGGAAGTCCGTTTCGTAGAACTTCACAAGATACTCATTGGTATGGGCGCCGCGATTCCCGATGAAACGGATTCCCTCCATCTTGAACCCGCCAAGCGAGCTGGTTGAAATCTCCATGAAGGAGGTCGCATCGCAGACGTGGCTGACGCCGAGGCCTGCGGTATCGCGAAGCACCCTGAAGCGCGGCATGGAGCGTCCGTATGTATGGTCGCCGTTCACGCTGTAGCGTCCCATGCCGTCACGTGACAGGTCGGTGGCCAGGAAGACGACTGAATCGCCAGAGATCTTCCGGGCCTGATAGATGCCGCTCGTATACCACTGTGTCAACAATATGCACGGGTTGTCCCTGCGGGGGCGCACAGCAGGCAACGAAGAGCAGCGGAGCATGCAAAGCCCGGTCGAGGGGTCGTCGATACGGACCGTCCTGTCGCAAGCGAGCATTTCGCTCCACGGGTCGATGACATCTCCGTCTTTGTCAAGCAGAGCGCAATAGGGACTGTATGCCTTCTTGCCGGAAGCCCCGGCGGCGGCAATAACGCACCCCTCACCTCTTATGGTCAGAGACACATCGGCCCATTTGCGTCCATAGATCACGAAATGCTTCTCATGGAACAGGTAGCTGCCGTCACCCAGTTCAACCGTCACATTGTCCGCGCCGGACGAAACAGCATCGATGACCAGCTGCTGCATGCGGTCGAACTCCTGCTGCGAGTTTATTCTGATCACCGCGCTGCGCGCGTCAATCTTGCCGTTACCGGCAAGAAGCAGCACCACTAATGCGGCAATGTACATTCCATCTTTCCTCAATTGCAGAAGCATTGTTCCTCCCATGCCAGCCTCCTGTTTTCACTTGCTGCTGTAGAGCTTGCGTTTTCTCCTATGGCTCATTCGCATGAAGAGATCGACAAAGTCATCCACAAGTGGAACATCCTTCATGTAATGAAGGAGTGCCTTCAAAAAGTATTTTCTCCTCTCAAGAGGTCCGAAGTCCATCGTGGAAACTCTTTGTCCAAGACAATCATTGAATACGCGGACCAACAATTCCGCATACGGACGAATGAATGATGCCATCACCCGCCTGGTCACATAGAATGAATATCTGACATTCAGTGTTTCGCCGGCCACTTTTGCATTCAGGCCGCTGTAGTGGAAAAAGACCGTATGATGCTTTTCAAAATCATAATCGGACAGGTTCCAGTACGCCACGCCGCACCCCCTGTTCTCGATGTCCACGACATTGCGGAACCTCAAATGGAAACTGTCAAGATATTTCTGGTCGCCGAACCTTCCGTCTTCCAATTTGTTGTAGCACCATTTCAGGCATTCGTCCCGCCACCATCGGAGGGCTTCGCAACCATCGTCATCATGCTTGAAATAAACGAATTGGACGCAATATTTGCCGAATGTTTCGCTCCGCATGAAATGTGGTGCCAAACCAATTGATGCATTCCGCGACTCAAGTTCATCGTACAGGATGCGGGGAGATGAGAAGAACATCAGGTCCGAATCAAGATAGACGATATCTGGCAGACTGTACTTGTGCAGAAAATAATCCGTCACATACGAACCGCACGTCCAACAAAACTCAGCTCTGCTCCTGTTGGATTCCGCATCCCACAGCCTTGAATCATCAATGTCATTGATGCACTCAACCCTTATCTTGTCAAACCCCAGCGATGTCAGCATATCATGGCATTTGCGGTCCATGGCCATGACATACAGCACGAAATCGCTCTCTACCTGCTGCAAGGACATATACATAGCGATGCCCTTGCTGATATAGTTGGAATCGAAAAGTGTACAGAAGTGCATCATTCTACTTGAAGGAATTCAGGACCCTTACAATCTCTTCAGCCTCGCTCCTGCTCACGACTTGATTCATTGGAATGCTCAGTTCCCGGGCATGGATCTTTTCGGTGATTGGATATGCTCTATCATTCCAACTCTTGTAACACTCTTGCTTGTGAGGAGGTATGGGATAATGGATCAACGTCTGGATGCCGTTCTGCCTGAGATATTCCTGAAGTTCGTCGCGTCTCTCGCAGAAAATCGGAAACTGGTGATACACGTTGTTCTCGTCGGGAATGCGGACAGGCAAATCAATCAGAGGATTGTCGATGTGTTCATAGTAGAAGGCGGCCAACTCCTGGCGAGCCTTGTTGTCCTCATCAAGATACTTGAGCTTCACGTCAAGGACCGCTGCATCAATCTCGGACATTCGGCTGTTCATGCCCTCATACTTGAAGACGTATTTCCTTTGGGATCCATAGTTGGCCAATGTGCGAATGACAGATGCCAGTTCGGAGTCACAGGTCGTCACACCTCCGGCATCTCCCAGTGCGCCGAGGTTCTTCCCGGGATAGAAACTATGGGCAGCACAATCGCCGAGCGCACCAGCCTTGACGCCTTTCCACTCGCAGCCATGGCTTTGTGCGCAGTCTTCCATAAGCTTCAGGCCATATTTCGTGCATATTTGACGGAGTTTGTCATTGTATGCCACGCGACCATAGAGGTGTACGATCATCACGCCTCTTGTCCTTGGAGTGATCGCCTCTTCTATCCTGTCGACGTCAATCTCCAGATTCTCCCAGGTAGGTTCCACGAGGACAGGCACGAGATTGTTCTTGGTAATCGAAAGTATGGTCGCTATGTAGGTGTTTGCAGGGACAATAATCTCATCGCCGTCATGCATCACTCCCATCTCCTTGTATGCCTTCATGAGAAGGCAGAGCGCATCGAGTCCATTTGCCACCGCCACGCAGTGGTCGGTCCCGATGTATTTTGCATAGTCAACCTCGAACTGCTTGTTCTCTCCACCCTGGAGGAACCAACCGGAATCAATCACGCGATTGACCGCAGCCTTGATCTGGTCACCGCGCCTGGCCGTGATGGCCTGTAAGTCAAGAAACTTTATCATCTTTCTTCCCTTGCGTAAATCAAATAATCTTCGTACGACCTGATATAGTCCGACTCGTCATAGAGCTCGGATGCAAACACCAGGCAAATTGCGCTGGGTTCAAATTCCAGTTCGCTCGCCCACACCCCGGGCGGCACATACAGACCGTTCAACGGGTCATCCATCAGAATTCGCTTCTTGCGGAATCCATCATCTACTTCAACAATGAAAGAGCCCGTTGGCGCAATAAGGAATTGCTTGCAGCTTCTATGTGCGTGCGCTCCCCTGGACTTCTTGTCGGGGATGTTGAAGGAGTAGAATACCCTTTTTATGTCAAACGGGACCTCTTTGGTGGCCTCCGCTATTACCAAGCCCCCTCGGGAATCGATTTGATTCTGCAGACGTACAATCCTGCAATCGTCAATTGTAGCCATTGTCGACAGTTCTTTTAAGTTGAATTAATACCACGGTGCGAACACCGAATAAATATGGAGCGTGTCACTTGACATACTTTCCATAGTCTTCAATTACCGTACGCGCAATCGTACGATAGCTGATCTTTTCCTTCATGTCGGCGCATGCCTGCATGAGGTCGTCATCCGTCAGGCGCGCCATCAGTTTTCCGATGGCCTGCTCAAGTCCGTGAAGATCCTGGGACGGAATCCATTCCCCGTTGCCGTCGATGAGGTGCGCCACGGTCCCGGTCTTGCGCAGGATGAGCGGGGTGCATACCGACACCGCATCCTCCACAAGCGTCGTATGATGCACCGGCCAGCAGGCGATGTCGGCACATTTGAGCAATTCCAGGGTGCGTTTCCTGTCACACCAGCCATACAGGGTCACGAAATCCGACTCGGCAATCTTCCGTTCAGTGGCAAGGTCCTCGACCTTTCCGAAGAGAAGCAGTTTCACGCGGCTGTCAGTACGCCTCATGTCGCGGACGGCATCGACCAACATGCCTGTCCCCTTGCCTTCTCCCATCTTGCCTCCCGACACGATTACGATGTCTTCCTCGCCGAAGCCGTAGAAAGTTCTCAGAGCCGCCTTCGCATCGATGGTTCCTGCCTTGTCCACGTCAGCGCCAATTGGAAGCAGCTTGATCCTACGTTCATCAATATGGTAGTACTTGCGAAGGAAGTCACAGCGCAACCCCGATACTCCGTAATAGAGGGAAACGGCATCGTCGCACCTGCGGCAGGCATTGCGCACCAATACCTTGTGGCAGAGCCACACCCACAGTCGGTTGCGGCTCATGTTGATCTCGTCGGCATGGTTGTCCACAAAGAGCACGGCTCCGCTCCGGCGGCAAAAACGTGCACAGGCAGGCAATGATGTGAAATCCACGTCGTGGTGGAACACAAGGTCCGGTGAAATCTCCTCAAGCGCCCTTGTCAGCCCCTTGGCCACAACCATGGAAGTGGAAAGCATGACCGTATCGAGACGTACCAGGTGCACTCCCTCGCAATCGTATTTCCTTCCCTTTGATTGAAGTCGCAGGACATCCTCCTTCTTCACATAGGAAGGATAGTGGTCATATGAGGAGATGACATGGTTTTCCACGCCCTCGCGCAGCATGTAGGCAGGCAGGAGGTTCTCCTGATAGCCCCAGCCGTCGATATAGGCTCCCGAAAGACAGATGTGTACTACTCTCATTGCTCAGATTCTGGATTTGATCAGGACCGAAGGATTTCCTCCGACAACGGAATACTCGGGGAAGTCCTTGCAAAGGAGGCATCTCGCAGCTATCACTGTCCCCCGCGCCACGTTCCGGCCCGGAGTCATGAGCACTTCTCGTCCGATCCACACGTCATCGCCGATGACAGTCCTGCGGGGCTCCTGGGAACCCTGCTGACACATCGGAACGTCAACACGGTCAAACCTGTGGTTCAACGCAAGTATGGTGCATTCGGGGCCCATCATCACGTTGGCGCCGATGACGATGTCGTTCGGCACGGAACAATTGATGCCGATTCCAGAGTTGTCACCTATGGAGACTCCGAAACCGCAGCCGAAATTGGCGTTGCGCTCGATGTTCACATTCTTTCCGCAACTTGCGAAGATTCGTCTGCAGAAGTGATACCGGAAAGCCTTGCAGGCAGGCCCGACGAACCTTGCCGTGCTTGCCGGAAGCCATTTCGCAAAAAGTCTGTAGGCCACAAGGGACCATACCTTCAGCAAAGAGACATTATAACCGCTGTAATTCATCGTCCATCAATTATTGACATTAGTAGTTCCGTTTCCTCCCCGACAATCTCATCCAGGGAAAAACCGTCCGGCAGATGTACCGCTCTGGGGTTGAGCAGTCTGCTGACGCAGAGGGAGATGAAATCCTCCTCGAAACTCTCCGAGAACGGGACGGTGTTCTCCTCCCCGACCACATCGGCGATGCCTCCCACCCTGGACCCGACAAAGCTGCAGCCGCAGGCAGTCGCTTCGAGGCATGTCATCGGCAACCCCTCGTTGAGGCTCGGCATCACGACGAGAGACATCTTGTTGTAGATCGCAGGCATGTCCTCCCGATTCATGTTCCCCAGAAAATGGACGTCCAGGCCGCTGTCCTTGAAGAAATCCTCGAACGATCCGTCTCCCACGATGTGGAATCGAGCGTCTTCGCATCTTGACCTTATTCCCTCGAAGAGCACGGGCAGGAAGCCCACATTCTTGACGGGCAAGCAGTTGCCCACGAAGGCCACTTCGTGTCCCCTTCCGTCGAGAGGACTCTCGGAAGTGAAGAATGAAGTGTCGACACCATTATGGGAAACCTTGCCCTCGAATGATTCGGTCATCGTCCTCGCCTTTTCCATGAGGGGCCCGGAGACGAAAAGATTCATGCGGGCGCCCTCAAGAAGACGGCGCGTACACGACATCACAAGGGAATCATTGAAGGGATCGGTATGGATGCTTGAACCGTGCCAAGTGACAATCGCGGGTATGCCGCATGCGGATTGCACGTCGAGAGCGGCCAAGCCGACCTTCAGCGCATGTGCCCAGACGAGGTCGTAACCTCCAAGCATGCGGGCGAAGCGCCTGACTTTTCTTGTTTCGATGCCAAGGGTACGGCCCAGCAGCTTTCGTGCAAGATAGTCAAGGGGTGAACGGCGATACCAAAGGCAGCGGTATCGGACACCCTCGAGATCGAAGTTGTCCGGCCTGTCGGCGTGTCCATATTTGCCGAGCCATGTTGACAATGGGCCGTAGTATTGCCCGACGACAAAGGCATCGACGTCAAGGCTGCCATTCTCCTTCAGGCTTTTCACCCTTGAGTGGACTGCCGTGAACTCACCACGGACGTGGTGGATGTCAGCTTCAAGTATGATGGCCATCTTCATTTCAGTCGAACATTTCGAGATAACGGGACAACATTTGACCGTAGTCATAGCACATGTCATAGCGTCGGCGTGCCGCAGCGGAAATCCTTTCCATCAGTTCGGCATCCGATAGCAGGGAAACGATGAGTCTCCCAAGCTCATCGCTTGAACGCGTGGTGAACATCAAGGCTTCCTTGTCTTCGTCCAACATGTCGACCACGCCCGGAGCACGCGAGGCAATTATCGGCTTTGAGTTGAACATTGCCTCAAGCAGCGAAATGGAGGTGCCTTCATAATCTGATGCCATGAGATATATGTCGGACATCCTGAAGACCTCGTTCACGCTTTCCCTCGGGACATTCCCAAGGAAGACCACCCGATCTGAAACGCCGAGTTCCTCGGCAAGGTTCCTGACCGACTCCCGCATCTGGCCGTCGCCCGCATAGACGACACACGGATTGTACTTTTCAAGTTCCGCGGGCGACATCGATGCAATCGCCCTTACGACGGTGTCGGTGTTCTTCAGGTCTCTGAATGACCCCACCATGCAGATGACGCTGGAATCGACCGGCACGGAATACTTTGCACGGCAATCCCGGACGCCCATAGGCGAAACGGCGAACGGCACCAGAGGCGGAATGACCTCGCATGAGATGCCGTAGAAAGAATCGTAATTCTTCTTGATGTCCTCTGACACGGCGACGACCTTTGCGCATGACTTGAACAACGCCCCGACCACTTCCCTGCCCGCTTCGGAGGGCGCCTTGCCGAAATGTATCACGACAACGGCCCTGAGCTTGAATCGGCGGATTGCAAATGTGAGCATCCTGCAGGTGGCGGGAGTTTCACTCGAATAGGAAAAGAGCAGGTTCCTGCGCCTTGGATGAAAAAGGAAATAGACAATCAGCTGCAAAGGATAGAATATCTGGCGCGGCCTGAGGCGGAACATGCGATAGAATCGGGAGCCATCGGCCCCCCTTACCGGCTCCGTCGCAAGGCAAGTCAAATCGGCCTTTCCGGCCATCTCGCGGGCCAATGAGCAATTGAATATCTCCATTCCACCCACCTTCGGAGGATATATGCCCTCTTCGAGATAGAAGGAGATCCCGGTCATCTTGTCGTTGCAGTCAGTCCCTTTCATTTGTGTGCTTTGGCATCGAGGCCACAGCATGTGGCAATAGCATAGGATACGAAGACATAATACTGGTCGTACGTCCAGTAGAAGAAGTTGATGATGACGATCATCACCAGCGAAAGCGTCACGAACGACAGGTAGGCCATGTCACTTGAACCCGAATCCCTTGCCGCTTTCCTGCTCCTATGCATATGGACAAAGAGCGAGACGATGAAAGTCATGTAGAGAGTGAAGCCCACAAGGCCGTTCTCGCAATACTGCACAAGGTACTCCGAATGGAACACAAGGCCGGTAATGCCGACGGTGAGCCATTTCCTCAGGCCGATGCCGGTCAGCATGTTGTCCATGAAGTACGACCAGCTCAGATAGTACTGCAAGCCCCTGTCTCCGAAAATGTCCAGTATGGTGCCCGTCTCGGACACCGAGCCCTCGACCTGGGTGGTGGTCGTCATCACCCTCTCTCCCACCATGGAGAACTTTACGGTGACGACAAACAGTGCCGCGGCGGCGATCACGGCAAAGGCATACTTCAGGATTGAGTTGCGTGACTTGCCATGCCTGCGCGACGAAAGGATGAGCAGATAGAACATTGTGACGGCAAAGACAAGGAATGCCGTTCTCGAACCGCTTCTCATGATCATGAACAGAGGAAGAACGACATAGCATGCGAGTCTCGTCGAGGTGATGTGTTTCCGAAGATAGGAGAAGCATGACACGAACACGGAGAAGACGGCGTTCAAGGCAATCGTGTTAGCATTCACCAACGTACCAAACCTATCGCCGCTGAGTCCGTTCGTGAACAGGCACAGAAGGCAGTAGAGCAGGAATGCCAACTGCAGCACATCAAGCGTATTGTTGACATTGCACCTGTAGAGATACATCAACAGCCACATGAAGAGCAGGGAGCCGAAGACTCCGCTTACGACCGCAAACACAGTTCCCCCCATCTCCGCAACGCAACCCTTTGCCATTGCATTGATGAACATATACACGGCAAGAAGGAAATAGACCAAGGAGGGTCCCTTGAAAAACAACCTCCAGCATGAAGGCAGCACAAGGAGGACGCCCATGGTCATCATCAGGAAAGGAATGCGCCCGGCACCGTCGAACGGCAACAGGCCCGCCTGAAGGGGAAGCCAGGTCACGGCCAGTACAACCGCCATGGATACGAAATATCTTGTCAGCTTGATTCTTGCTTTCATCTCTTATACGGTCCACCTGTTTTGGACATATTCCGGATGGGTGTTGGCGGAGATGACCTTCGCAGGAACTCCTGCCACGGTACTTCCCGACGGCACGTCCTTGACGACGACCGCGCCTGCCGCAATCAGTGAATCACTGCCCACTCTCACATCTTCCACAATGCATACGTGAGGTCCGATGTAGACATTGTCCCCTATCACCGCCGGAGTGTTCTTGTTGGTTCCGATGGACAAGAACTGGCTGATGTTGCAGTTGTTGCCGAACACGGTCCCCTCATTGACCACTATCGACACGCAGTGTCCCATGTAGAAGCCGTAGCCGATTTCGGTGAGCGGAGGAATCTGCACGCCGTAGAGAGTCGACAGCCGGTTCAGTCTCATCAAAGCGATGGGATAGAGAATCGACTTGAAATGGCAAAGCCTCAACCAGAACGAGTACCTGAAGCCGTTGTTCTTCGAGAACAATGCCTTGCATACTATTGCCGCAGGGCCGTCAACCCTGCCGTAATGGCGAAAATAGTCGCTTTTGATGTATTGCCAGGCCTTCATGTGATGCTACGGGAACTGAGGTGACGGAATCTTGTCTATGTCGGTCTTGACGACCTTTGCCGGATTGCCGGCCACGACGCAGTTTGCGGGAACGTCCTTTGTCACTACGGAGCATGCTGCCACCACCGAGTTGTCGCCTATGGTGACGCCCTTGCATATCCTGACATCGGAGCCGATCCAGCAGTTCTCCCCTATCTTGATCGGGGCGTTCTCCGAATACTTCCAAAGACGCATCTGGCTGTAATCAGGTGTAAGACGCATCTTGCGCCTGTATTCCGGCGAGACCGGATGGTTGTTGTTGTCACATAGGACCGCGCCGTTCGCGATAGCCGTATAGGCACCGATTTCGATGCTGTTCACGCACTGTATGGTGGTGGTTCCGCCTATCTTCGAATGAGGTCCCATCGTGACCTTGCCCGTACTCTGAACGGCGATTCTCCCCAAAGGCCAGGCACCGTCGCAAATTACTATGTTTTCCTTCGTTGCCCCATCCGTCAGCATGAAATCGGTGCCGAGTCCAATCTCATGGTTGCTGCCGATGAATGTGGCATTGCGATGAGCAAGCATTCTACGCTTCTCAAGTCTCAATCGGTCGATGATTCTCATTTGTTCCGCCTAAAGATTATTGACTTGAACATTGTTTTCTCATTTCTGTCCAAGGCTATGAAATATGATGATGCCGCAACCGTCAAGGCTATCGCGGCACATGAAATCAGGAAAGAAACCAGCGTCGGACGGCAAAGCCTTCCGACGACAAGATATGCTGCAAGAGACAGCAGGGTGACAAGCGCGCAGGGAAGCATGACCGAGCGCATGTAATCGGCGATCCCGTATTCGAAGAGTTCCTTGAGCACTGCCATCGAGGCCGCCTGGTTCACCGCCACGACGGCGATGCCGACCCAATATACGACCTGCGGCTCGCAACCGAGTCGGAGGAAGATATACGAAACCGGTATCACGAGGCATATTATGATGCTTGTCACTATCTGATATTTCCTCATCTTGCCCACGGCATGGATAACCTGCGTGACCGGGGCGTTGAAACTGCTTATCAGCATGGTGACAAGGGAGAGCATCACGAAGATTCGTGTGTATTCGGGGACGATGCCGTCAAGCCATACGTCCAGGATGAGGTCTATCTGTGACATCACCGGGAGCGATACCATCAGGAGGAAAAGGTACGAAACCTTGGAGAGGCTGTACATCAGAGTACGAGTCCTGCCATGGTCCCCCTTGGCATAGGACTGCACCAGCTGCGGCCTGAAGGCGATCACGATGTTGGAGGAGAAGCCGGAGATGGCATTCATCACCTGTGTCGCCACGCCGTTCGCGGCATTGATCAGAGTGCCGAAGAATGAGTTGAGCAGCACGTTGACGCCCTGCCCCTTGAGGGCATAGGCAAATGTTCCGAGCACGTTCCATCCGGAGAAGGAGAGCATGTTCCCGAAGAGAGAGCGGTTCAGGTTGCCGCTCAGTTTCAGAAGGCTGAATCGTCGCTTGCAGTAGATGAAGAAGAGCGCAAAATCCAACAGACTGATCATCGTGTAGAGGGAAGCATAGAGGATCAGCCTGTCAAACGGTGCATACGGGAGATAGAAGAGGATTGCCAGCTTGAGCACCGCGTCGGCCACGCTTATCAGGGCATAGAAGTCCATCTTCTCGTAGGCCATCACGGCGGAGCTGTAGGGAACCTGCAGCAGCACGAACACCAGGGAGAGCACCGAAAGGTGGAAGATGACACGGGCGGCAGGCATCCTCATGACTGGTATCACCATCTTGTGGTTGAGATACCACAAGCCGAAAGTCTCGCACAACAGCACTACGACAACGATCACGGCCAACTGGATCAGAAGGGCAGCAGTGTATACCGACCCCACGTCGGCAGCGCCGTCCTTTCCCGCCTTGCCGAGGCTGTAGTTGTAGAAACGCTGTATGCCGTTCGAAAGGGTCACGTTTATGAAACCGAAGAGGGAGACAAAGCCGCAAACGACATTCTGCACGCCGTAATCTGACGCGCCGAGGACCTTCATGGCCACGCGCGTCGCATACAGCGAGACGAGCAGCACGAAAAGCATGCGCCCGAAGAGAAGAACCGTGTTCCTCACTATGCGCCTGCTCTCCTGCCCGTATGTCGATGTCTCCGTCATTCCGTCAATCAGTGAATATTTCAAGCAAACTCCCTTATCAGGGCGTTGCAATAGTTGTCGGGATTGTTGATGACATTGTCGTCCAGCCTGAAGCTGAGCTTGTGGAAGCAGACCTTTCGGCTGAATGATTGCCAATGGGATTCCTCATACAAGTCGCCCAGATGGCGAAGGAGGGCAAGTGAGGATGAGCTGTTGCCGTAGGGCATCGCGTCACGCAGGTCGGGGAACTCCTCGGCGGCCATCGAGATGAAGAGATGCATCATGTAGTAATCGACCACGCAGTCATATCTGCGCCAGTATTCGAAAAGCATGTCCCTTGTCGCGACGATCACCGGATTGTCGGTGCAGGAAGTGATGAACCAGTTCGAGACTGCAATCGGATGCTGTCCGGGAAGCGAGTAGCGGAAAAGGAACAGGTCTGAATCAAGGTATTCCCTCGGCCAATCGGGACTTGAGCAGAGGACCGTCGAATCGATCCATGTCCCGCCATGCTCCACGACAAGCTCCAACCTTATCAAGTCGCTGAAAAGTGCATGCGGAATGACTCCGGACTTCCATTTTGCGACGATGTCTTCGGGAAGCGCGACATGCTCAGAGAAATTGTCGGCATCGATGACACGAATGTCCCGGTCGGGCATGTACCTGCGCAGCGAGCCAAGGCAAGCCCTCACAATCTGCGGGGCATTGTCGATGCCCTGCATCCAGCAGAACCAGACGATGTTGCTGCGATGCCCAACGGCGTCATTCCCGATGATGCGTTCCTTGGAGGACTTGAGAACCGGTTCGAATTCGGACCTCAGGATGGGTTCAACCTTCGCCGCCAGCGACGGGTAAATGCCCTTCAGCGAACGACCCTTGAAGAGGCACTTGAAGAAGCTTGAGCACAATGTGCCGAGGACGCCCATACGCCCATACGCGCGTATGACCTTCTTGCCGCCGAACTGGCGGTAGCGTCCACAAACCTTCTTGAATTCGAGTCCCATGGAATGATTCCTAACCTTTGTCCACCACCCTCTGCACCTTCTTCCAGAAGCCTTCGCGGCTGACGCTTGTCTTCGGTGCCGAGGCGCGGAGCTTCGGTCCCAGCCCCTTCTCCGCGACAGCCCAATGCTTCATCAGCGCGGAGCCGCCGAAGTCGATCAGCGCGGCGGTGATTATCACCCAGTAGAGCTGCCAGTCGACAGATGCGCCGCAGAGCCATGCGATGATGAACACTGCGATGATGACAAGGTTGAGGAAGAGCTCCGAGAGTGTCGTGAATATGTATGAGCATCCAAGTGCGATGAAGCGGTGATGCAGGTGGGTCTTGTCGGGGGAGAACGGTGAGACGCCGCGGCAGATGCGTTCGGTCATTACGCGCAGCGTGTCGAAGATAGGGATCGCGAGCACCGCGAGGCAGAAGGCGATCAGGCTGAAGTCGAGCGCGCACCAGTCCTGGGTGAAGCCGACGAGGACCACGTGGAACTTGCCGCGCAGCAGCTCGAATACCATCGCGCTGATCATGGTGCCCATCACCATCGTGCCGCCGTCGCCGATGAACATCTTGCTCTCCCATCCGAAGACGTTGTGGATGATGAACGGCACCAGCGCGCCTGCCGAGATGGCTGCGAGCGCGGCGTATGAATAGTCATGCGCAAGGAAGAACAGCACTCCGAAGAATATGCAGGCCATCACGCAGAATCCCGAGCAGAGGCCGTCCACGCCGTCGATCATGTTGATGGCGTTCACCACGCCGACAAAGGTTATGACCGAAAGGAGCACTCCGAGGCCGAACGGAATGGTGTCGATGCCCCAGAGTCCCTGGAAATTGCAGATGTAGAAGCGGTTGCCGTAGACGATCAGCAGCGCGACCATTATCTCGAGCACGAATCTCACCCATGCGCGCGTGCCCATGATGTCGTCAAGCATGCCGATGTAGAGCATGATGACCATGGCGCTGACGATTGGGAAGAGCGACGTGTAGGTGTGCATGGTCTTGAAGAAGCACATTCCGATCATCATGCCGAAGAAGACCGCCGCCCCTCCGAGCACCGGAACCGGCTGCTTCTGCAGCTTGCGGGCGTCGGGGTCATCGGTCAGGTTCTTCTTTTTCGCGAGGTTGAGGATCGGGAAGAAGACGGCCTGGCATGCGATGAGCGAGATGAGCGCCAGGACGATCATCTTGTACTTCGGGGACTGGTTGAAAAAATCGAGAATCTGTTGCATCTGGAATGGTACGGGTGCGCTTCGCGGCGGCCTGTCACAATGCAGGTCGGGGCGGAATTCGGTTATTAACTTGTAAAGTTAATAAAAAATCCCGTCCCGACAAGTTTCCGGACGTCAAAATGGCAAGTCAAGTCCCTGTTGTGCGCCAAAGGGCGCCTCTCCCCTTACCTTTCTGCCCTCATCGGGTTGTTGAGGAAGTCGTCGTATGCGAGCCTGATGCCATCCTCGAGCTCCGTGCGGAAGGTCCAGCCAAGCGCGGTGGCCTTGCTGACATCCAGCAACTTGCGCGGCGTGCCGTTGGGCCTTGTGGGGTCCCAGAGTATCTCGCCCTCGTAGCCTACGACTCGCGCCACCATCTCGGTGAGCTGCTTGATGGTGAGTTCCTTGCCGGTGCCCGCGTTGACCGTCTCGTTGCCGCTGTAGTTGTTCATCAAAAAGACGCAGAGGTTGGCCAGGTCGTCGACGTAGAGGAACTCGCGAAGAGGCGAGCCGTCGCCCCAGCACGTCACCGACGGCAGGCCGGCCACCTTCGCCTCGTGGAAGCGGCGGATGAGCGCCGGCAGCACGTGGCTGTGCTCCGGATGGTAGTTGTCGTTGGGGCCGTAGAGGTTCGTCGGCATCACGCTGATGTAGTCGGTGCCGTACTGGCGGTTGAGGAACTCGCAGTACTTCAGGCCGCTGATCTTTGCAAGCGCATAGGCCTCGTTGGTCTTTTCCAGCTCGCCGGTGAGCAGGCACGACTCCGTCATCGGCTGCGGGGCCATGCGCGGATAGATGCAGCTCGAGCCGAGGAACTCCAGCTTGCGGCAGCCGTTGCGCCACGCGGAGTGGATCACGTTCATCTCGAGGATCATGTTGTCGTACATGAAGTCGGCAAGGGCGTTCTGGTTGGCGACTATGCCGCCTACCTTTGCCGCCGCAAGAAAGACATATTCAGGCTTTTCAGCCTCGAAGAAAGCCTCCACCGCATCCTGGCGGCAGAGATCGAGCTCACTGTGCGTGCGGGTTATGATGTTGTCGTAGCCCTGCCTCCGCAGTTCCCTCACAATCGCGCTGCCCACCATTCCCCGGTGGCCGGCGACGTAAATCCTGCTGTGCTTTTCCATCATATCGAGAGATTGTCTATTTCAGCCTTTACCTTGAGCTTCTTGACGAACTTCATGTCGTGGCGGACCATCAGCCTCACCAGTTCCTCGAAGCTCGTCTTGGATGGGTTCCAACCCAGGAGAGTGCGCGCCTTCGTGGGGTCGCCGAGCAGCTGGTCGACCTCGGTCGGACGGAAATACTTCGGGTCGACCTCGACCAGCACACGTCCCGTGGCGGCGTCGAAACCCTTCTCGGCGACGCCTTCACCCTTCCAGCAGAGCTCTATTCCCACCTCGCGGAAGGCGAGCGTGCAGAACTCCCTTACGGTGTGATACTGGCCGGTTGCAATGACGAAGTCCTCCGGCGTGTCGTGCTGGAGCATCATCCACATGCACTCGACGTAGTCGCGGGCATAGCCCCAGTCGCGAAGCGAATTGAGATTGCCCAGGTAGAGCTTGTCCTGCATTCCCTGCGCGATGCGCGCCGCGGCAATCGTTATCTTGCGGGTGACGAAAGTCTCGCCGCGGCGCTCGCTCTCGTGGTTGAAGAGGATGCCGTTGACGGCGAACATGCCGTACGCCTCGCGATAGTTGCGGACCATCCAGAAGGCATACTGCTTCGCCACGCCGTAGGGACTGCGCGGATAGAACGGGGTGGTCTCCTTCTGCGGGATCTCCTGCACCTTGCCGAAGAGTTCGGAGGTGCTCGCCTGGTAGATGCGCGTCTTCTTCTCCATTCCGAGGATGCGGACGGCCTCCAGCAGGCGCAGCGTGCCGACCGCGTCCGCTTCGGCGGTATATTCGGGGCAGTCGAAGCTGACCTTCACGTGGCTCTGCGCAGCGAGATTGTATATCTCGTCCGGCTGCACCATCTGGATGATGCGGATGAGCGAGCTGCTGTCGGTCATGTCACCGTAGTGCAGGTCGAGCGTACGCCTGCGCTTCATGTCCCTCACCCACTCGTCGAGGTAGAGATGCTCGATTCGGCCGGTGTTGAAGCTGCTCGAGCGGCGCATGATTCCGTGCACCTCGTAGCCTTTGTCGAGCAGGAACTCGGCGAGGAAGCTGCCGTCCTGCCCGGTGATGCCCGTGATCAGGGCGACTTTACGCTTGACAGTCTTGACAGTCGCACCCGAGTCAAACTTGACGTCAAGTACGTTTGACAACAGCTCAAGATTAGCCTTGCTGATGCCCACCTTGCCGGAGAGCCAGCGGCTCACCACAGCCTCGTCCTTGCCAATCATAGCGGCAAGTTCGCGCTGCGATATGCCTTTTTGCGTCAAGGCATCACGCAGAGTATTGATGATTGATTGATTCGCCATAGCTTTGATTTTTATGCAAAGCTACGACATTTTGTCAACTTGACAAATTATTTTTTAACAGAAACTACAATTTTATAGCCGATTGCAGCCACGATGATCGACATCAGCGGCGAAAGGATGTTGAAGATGCAATACGGCAGATAGTCGACGGTCGGGACCTTCAGGACGGTGGACTGCGTCATTCCGCAGGAGTTCCACGGGATGAGCACCGAGGTCACCGTCACGGAGTCCTCGGTCGTTCGGCTGAGAAGGCGGTTCTCATATCCCTTGTCCTGGTAGAGCTTCTTGAAGAGGCTGCTGGTGAGGATGATCGAAAGGAACTGGTCTCCGGTTACCATGTTGGCCATGAGGCCGGTGGCCACCGTAGTGCCCACGAGCGAAGTGCGGCCGGTGATGCGGCGCGTAAGTGCAGAAGTTATGCTCTGTATCATCCCGGTGCCGCGGAGCACGCCACCGAAAGTGGCGGCGCAAAGCACCAGGTAGACGGTGCTGAGCATGCCGTTGATGCCGCGGGTCTGCACAAGCTCGTTGAGCGCCTCGCTGCCGGTGTCCACCGAAGTCGAACCGTAGAAGGTGATCATCAGGCCGCGGAACATCCTTCCGAAGCCATCGGTCGAGGGCGCGTCGGCAGCACCGATCTGCGCCACGATTTCCGGCTGTGCGATGAGCGCCGTCACTCCGGCGAGAAGCGCCGAAAGGAAGAGCGTCTGCAGCGCGGGCATCTTCTTGGCGATCATCACTGCGGTGAGCAGCGGCACTACGAACAGCCACGGCGTGATCCTGAAGGTGCTGGAAATCGCCTGCGAGAACTCTGCCACCTGCACGGCATCGCCCTTCGGATGGAAGATGCTCACGAGGAGAAAGACGATGCAGGCTATGGAGAACGACGGGACCGTCGTAATGAACATGTATCGGATGTGGGTGAAGAGCGGAGTCTCGCACGAGGAGGAAGCCAGCACCGTGGTATCGGAAAGCGGCGAAATCTTGTCACCGAAATAGGCGCCGGAGATGATTGCGCCGGCTGTCCATCCGGGAGAGAAGCCAAGCGCGAGGCCGATGCCCACGAGTGCCACTCCTATGGTGGCGATGGTGGTCCACGAACTGCCGGTCATAACCGACACGAGCGCGCAGATGATGCAGACCGCAAAGAGGAAGATGACCGGAGAGAGCACCTTGAGGCCATAATAGATCAGCATCGGCACGACGCCGCTGACCATCCAGCTGCCGGCTATCGCGCCGATCAGGAGCAGGATTATGATGGCCGAGGCAACGGTGCGGATGTTCTCGACCACGGCCTCCTCGATCTGCTTCCAAGGCACGCGGCACACCGTCATAGCGATGGCCGCAGCCACGCCGGCCGCGATCAGGAGCGCCAGCTGGCTTCCTCCGCCGAGCGCGTCGGCGCCGAAGAAGCGTATTACGCAGACAAGTATTGCGATGAGCACCGCAAATGGAATGATGGAAAGCGCCCAGTGTGGAGTACGTCCCGTTTCGGGAGACTGGTTTGGTTCGTGTTGCATTGCTCTTGGTTCTTCGGGGCGCAAAGTTAGAGAAAATACCTTATTGACCGGCTCCTTTGGATAAAAATGATTAAGTTTGTAGTGAATAACATAGACCCGCCATGAACAGAATCGCAAAAATGCTGGCAGCCACAGCGCTGACAGTCGCGTCGACGCTGATGAGCGTCACGCTCGACGCCCAGGTCAAGGACACAGTCAACCGAGACATTCGAGAATACAACGACGAGATCGGCTACTACCAGATCGCCCACAAGGACCTTGGAGACCCCCGATTCATGTTCTCCGACGAGAACGGCATAATCGACTTCGGAATCGGCGGCACGGTCTCCGTCAGTTCATACATGACCGTCGCCGGAATTGTCAACTATAGCAGCTTCCTGCCCGGCAACATAGAGGTGCCCACAGTCAACGCTCCCGAATATGCCTCCAATCTCTCGGGATCTGAAATACACGCCAAGGCACGCGCAAAATATATGGGCAACAAGCTGATTGCCTACATCAAGCTCGGCACCGGCGCGGCCAACGCGATATATGTCCGCCAGGCCTACATCTCGATCAACGGTCTCTCGTTCGGCCTCATCCCGTCGTTCTTCATGGACCGCGAGGCAGGCGTCATGACCACCAACAACGGCGTGAGCACCAGGGTCGATATGGCGCACATCCTCATGGGATACTCCAGACAGTTCGGCAGCCATTTCAGTGCCGGACTGGCATTCGAGCAGTCGGACCTCGACGCCAGCAACTACAAGAGCTACGCCATCGGCATCGACTATGACAACCAGCCGATGCCGGACATCGCCGCATTCGCCAAGCTGCGCTGGGACAACGGCCACGTCCAGTTGGGCGGCATCTACCGCAACCTCACCTACTGGGCGTTCCACGAGCCCGCACACACGCTGAACGACGGCAAGGACGCCCACACGCCCGGCTGGGGGCTCTCCCTTAGCGGCAACATCAAGCCGACCAGGAAGCTCCTCATCTCGCTGCAGGGTGTCGGAGGATACGGCATCGCGGCATACATGCCCGTCTTCGCCGGCCGCTTCCTCGATGTAGGACTGGTCAACGAGGAACATGGTCCCGACGAATACAACCGCCTCGAGGGCGTGCCCATGATAAGTTCGATGGCCGGAGTCCAGTACAATTGGCTCCACTTCTCGTCGTCCGTGGTGGCCGGCTACGACCACTGCTTCCGGAGCGAAAGGCTTTTCAACTACGACAACTTCAAGTCTTCCGTCACGGTCACTGCCAACACCTTCTGGAACCTTAGCGACTACGCATATGTCGGCATCGAGTATCTCTACGGCCGCAAGATGATATACCCCACCCTCCTCGGAGGCAACGGCGGCCAGCACGGCAACGCACACCGCCTCGTCGGAGTCATCGCATTCCTGTTCTAGCGGGAAAGGCATTGTCGACAAGAAAACGGCCGGGCCCTTTCGGGTCCGGCCGTATCGTTTGCAGATGCCATGTTGGGCTAGTCAGTCGTGAACAGCACCTTGCTTATCTGGACAATGCCGTTCGAAGAGTTGCTGGCACAATCGAAGACAAGCTTGTAGTAGCAGTTGGCAGTAGGAGTCGTCACGGTGAATTTGCGGGTTCCCTCGGCAACGCTGTCGATGGTTATCTCCTGCGCTCCGGTAAAATTGGCAGAGGTGCTCACATAGAGCTTGATGGAATTCACCTTGCTGGCGGTTACCGCATCAATGGTGAGCTTGACCGTCTTGATCGCCTCGGCAATCGGGGAAACAGTGGTGATCTGTGCGACGGATGCAGTGTTCTTTCGACCGCACTTGACGAAGTTCCAACTGTTGTTATTGTTGTTGAAATTGATCACCTCGCAGGCGAAGCCGTTGTACGTGACAACCATCGTGTCCGTGTAGGAACTGATTTTCTTGCTGTTGTATGCACTGCCGAACTGAATCTCATATTCGGTAGCGGGATCGGCGTCAGGATTTGCGGACTGAGTCCAATTGAACGTCTTTGTGATGTCGCTCTTGCCCTCCTTGCTGAGGGTCACCTTGATCCAACCGTCACGGCTTGAGCCGGGATTCCGGGATATCGTATAGTACATGGTATCGTCGGTCGTGGAGTAGTATGCATCGGTGAAGACTACTCCGTCGCAAGTGGTTGTGACAGTCCAGGTGCCCAGATTCTCGATCGTGAGGGTCTTGTTGTGAGCGTTATTGGTTCCGGACCAGTCATTTACACTGTTTGCGACGACAAGCGTTCCGATGACGGGAGTGACTTCCGAATATGTGCAGTTAGTAGACGACACGGCGCTGTTGTTGTGTCCGTCCTTGGCAGCAATTGCCTTGACGGTGACGCTCTCGGTCAGCGTGAAGGGAGCGTTGTAGAGGGTGGAGCTTGTCGAAGGCTCGGTGCCGTCAATGGTGTAGTATATCGAAGCGCCGGCAGTCGGGGTCGTGATCGTAACGACATTGGATTTACAGGAAATGGTCGGCGACAGGCAGGTGGGCTGAGGAGGGTTCTCGGCATTGATCTGGATGCGCTTGACATAGATTGCCTTTGACGAGGTCTGTGCCCAGGATATCACCACTTCGCCCGACTGGGGTGCGCCAGGTGCCGAGAAAGTGAAGTTGATCTTGTTGACTTCAATGGGGGTTTCAGTGGCGCCGTCATATGTGTACGATACGCCTCCGACTGAAACTGAGACCGTTGCTTGGATACTCGAAGCTCCGGCCGTGGTCACCACGACGTTGCTTACGGGATTGCCGAATCCGGTGGTAGTGAGTGACGCGGAGGAAACGGACTGGGAAGCCTTACCTATCTGCAGGCCCTTTTCATAGGTGCCCTTGTCAAATCCGAGATAGGGATTGGCGTCGTCTGTATCAAGAGTCCAGTCAAGCGTACCGAGCTTCTTGGAGCCAAGGCCATCGAACATCTTCTCGTTGAAAGTGAAGTCGTATGTGGTCATGTTGTCATCCGTTGTGGAGATCGGATAGGAAGCCACATTGTAGGAGCCTGCCGCGAAGCTGAGGCGGGTCATTGACTTGGTCAGCGTGTAGGTCTTGTTTGCGCTGTCCGTCACGCAGAACTTCACGTCGCCGGTGTAGTTGGTCATCGGAGCCATCATGAAGTAGAGCTTCAAGGTTCCGCCGTTGGCGACGGTTCCGCCGGTGACGTTGAGGTTGACGTAGGGCTTGTTGCTGCTGGACAACGAAAGAGGGAAATCGTCATCGGTGAAGTCAACGTCAAAAATGCCGCTGATCTTTGTAGCCTCGTCGACGTCCATGGAGAATTTGCTCACCGTGATCTCCTTTCCCGTATTGTTCACAACATCGACCTCCATCAGCGCGAAGAGGTGCTTCATGTGGACATTGTACCTGTTGTAGTCAGGATTGGTAGTCACGGTCGCGGAGAACTTGCCGGCAAGCAGGTCGTAGTTCGCGATGTGTGCGAGAGGATCGCTGCAGTCCTGCTCCTGGGTGGAATAAAGCTTGAAGGTGTGGTCACCGGTACGCTGGTAGGACCTGGAGCCGGGCTTGTAGCCCAACCAGAATTCATATGTGCCGGCCGCGATCTCCTTCGTGGTCGTGAAGGATCCGTCGGAGTAGACGAAGTCCGCGATGGAGGTGCCATCCTTGTCTTCCTTGTAGGGCCTGCCCCAAGTGGTGTCCGACGTACATGCGTAGATTACGTCACCCTCGGTCCAGTTGACCTTGAGGGTCTCGATGTTTACCGAAGTCCTCGTGCTGAGGATGTCGGCATTGATGGTCAAGGTTGTCTTCTGCCCGTCGACGGCCATTGCAGGCTCTTCGACCTTCTGGCAGGAAGCGAGAACAATTGCTGCAAATGCCACGCTCAGAATGATGGATGCTCTTTTCATTTCCGTTGTTTTGAAGTGTGACATTCAGTTAAAACCAGTTGTCCGAACCGGGAGTGAAATCATCGGCGGTGATACCATCGCTGCCCTCGAGCAGAGCCTGCTCGATTTCCATGATAACCGATTCGCACGCAGGTGCCATATAGGCAGCCTGTAAGTTCTGTGAGAATTTGATTGACATCTTGTATTGGATAAGAATATTTGTTCGGGTATGTTATGGGTATTT
>R27__coassemble_27_pt1 | contig 132829 bp, 93 predicted proteins | sample R27__metabat2_low_PE_022 | metagenome-assembled genome bin R27 | reverse complement strand
TGATTGACATCTTGTATTGGATAAGAATATTTGTTCGGGTATGTTATGGGTATTTTTCCGGCCGCGAAGATAGACAAAAAAAAGTGGGACTCAAACTGTTGTCCCACTTTTTAATTGACAAATCGGCACTTTTTTCGTGCCGATTTGTTGATAATTTTCCGAATTACTTGAGAGTGCCGTCCTCTGCTGCCTTGATCATGTCCTCATTTGCGGTGATGAAGATCTCGACGCGGCGGTTCTGGAGACGACCGGCTGCGGTGGAGTTGTCAGCGATAGGCATTGAGTATGACATGCCTTCGATGGTCATGCGGTCCTTTGCCATGCCGAGCTTCTGCAGGTAGTTTGCGACTGAAGTTGCGCGGTCGACGGAGAGTTTCTGGTTGTACTCGTCGGAACCGGTGTTGTCAGTGTGGCCATAGAGGGTGATGTCGGTGTCCGGCATGTCCTTCATGTTTGCAGCGAACTTGCTGAGAGCGAGCTTGGAAGCATCGTTGAGCTCGGAGCTGCTGGTCTTGAAGAGAATACCGCTCTCGAGGGTGACCTTGATAGCCTTCAGGTCGTTTGCGTCGGTGATGACCTCTACGTCAGCGTCAGCCATCTGAGCTGCGAGTTCAGCAGCCTTCTTGTCCATCTTCTTGCCGATGAGTGCACCTGCGCCAGCGCCTACTGCAGTACCTACTGCTGCGCCGATTGCTGCGCTCTTGCCGTCCTTGCCGATGATTGCGCCTGCTGCAGCACCTACTGCCGCGCCGCTGCCTGCACCGATGAGGGTACCCTTAGCTGTCTTGTTCATGTTGCCGCATCCTGAAAGAACGATGGATGCGCACAGGAGAATAACTGTCAATTTTTTCATTGTACGTGAAATTATTTGGTGAATAAACGATTTTCGCCTTTTATGGTAAATTGGTTATTTTTGCAAAAATAATATAATTCCAACAAAATCAAAAGAAAAATGAGAGTCGTCATTCAACGCGCAAAAGAGGCGTCGGTCACAATCGACGGGGAGGTACATTCACAAATCGGGCCAGGCTTGATGGTACTCGCCTGCGTAGAGGAGGGCGACACCGTCGGCGAGATGGAGTGGATCGCGGAAAAGCTTGTGAAACTGCGCATTTTCGACGACGAGGACGGCGTCATGAACCGCAGCGTGATGGATGTCGACGGCGACATCCTGATCGTCTCCCAGTTCACGCTGGTGGCTTCCACGCGCAAGGGCAACCGTCCCTCCTACATCCGCGCAGGCAAGGGACCTGATGCCGTAGGACTCTACGAAGCCTTCGTCGCCCGTGTCGGATCGCTTGCCGGAAAAGAGATCCGGACCGGCGTTTTCGGAGCGGACATGAAAGTCTCGCTCGTCAACGACGGTCCGGTCACCATCATTGTCGACTCCAGATTGAAGGAGTAGCGACTATGCCATCTTTTGTTTCTTCCTGATGGCGTGTCTGCGGCGGCGGCGCGCCTTCCTCACCCTCTTGCCGATTTCAAATGCAAGAAGGGCGCAGAACGTCACACCGATGACTATGTAGGTCATCGGCGATGCATTGTCGCCCTTGACGCGCGACCACATCGCTATCAGCTTAGGAGTCTCCTCGCCCCAGTCGTGCATCAACGTGCAGTTCTCGACGGTCGAACGGTCCGGATACTGCACTGCGTTGGTGTGGACCTCGGTAGCCTCGGGACCGAAGAAATACGAGAGGTCGACGGCATCATATTCGTCGTCCTCTATGGCCTCAAGGACCTCCGGAGCGCCGATGGTGCTCACGTATCCTATCTCGTCCATGTTCCTGATGGCATTCTCTGGCATGCAGAGGAAGTTGATGAAATATCTTGCCGCCTTTACGTTCCTGGCGTACTTGGGAATTACCCAACCGTCGAACCAGACGTTGCTTCCCTCGTCGGGCACGGCGAAGCGAAGGTCGACGTCGACCTCGGCCGCCTCCTCTATGGCCCAGACGGCGTCGCCGCTCCAGGTCATGTTGACATAACCCTTCTCCTGGGTCATCTGTTCCTTGCCGAAGTCGGCCTCCCAGCCGGCCACAAGTTCCTTGACCTGCTTCATGTAGTTCTCCACGTCGGCAATGGACTCGTCGGAGGAGTCATACATCAGTTCATCCAGGGTGGTTTCTCCGGACTTGAGCTGCTCCTGGCGCAGGTAGATGAGCACTGGACCGTAGACGTCGCGCGCCGCGTCCTTGACGAATATCTTGTCGCGGTACTTCTCGTTGCGCAGGATGTCCCATGTCGTGGCGTCCTCGTCGTCGACATGGCGCGCGTTGTAGAGGATGCCGGTGGTGCCCCACATGTATCCGACGGTGTAGTCGTTGGCATTCTTGCCGCTGCCGTCGATCTTGTCGAAGAGCCCCTTGATGAAGGGCGAAACGTTGTCGTCGATATAGTTCGGCGTGTCGCCGAAGTCACGGTCGATCGGAATGAGCAGGTCGGCGCGGAGCATTCGCTCGATGATGTAGTCCGACGGGCAGACTATGTCATAGTCCTCGTGGCCCTTCTCGATCTTGGAGAGCATCGTCTCGTTGATGTCGAACGTCTGGTAGACGATGGAGACCTTCTCCCCCGTCTGTTCCTCATACCATTCCTCGAATTCCCCTATAAGGGCCTCGTCGATGTATGAAGACCAGTTGTATATCTTCAGCTGGTTTTCGCGGTTGCCATCCCCGCAGGAGACTGCGGCGAGCACTGCGGCTGCAAGTGCCATGCATGAAAGCAATCTTTTCATATGTCAGCTCCTCTCTGCTTTACGCGCAAGGCGGGCCTTGCGCACGTTGATGATTACAAGAAGGATCAGCACCACGGCGAAGATGATGGTCATCAACGGACGGAGCTCGGGTGTCAGACCGCCCTTTCGCGCATCGGTGTAGATGTAGGTCGAGAGGGTGTCGAGACCGATGGTGCCCCTCGTGAAGAATGTCACGGCAAAGTCGTCGAGCGACATCGTGAAGGCGAGTATCAGGCCCGAGATCATTCCCGGACGAAGCTCGGGTATCATGACCTTGCGAAGCGCCTGCATCGGCGTGGCGCCGAGGTCCAGCGCGGCCTCATAGGTATTGGGGTTCATCTGCATCAGCTTCGGCATCACGCTCAGCACCACGTACGGCGTGCAGAAGGTGATGTGCGCCAGGATGACGGTGACGTAGCCCTGGCTGAAGTGGAGGAAGATGAAGAGCAGGAAGAGCGACACACCGGTGATGACGTCAGGGTTGATCATCGGGATGCTGTTGAGGAACTGCATCGTCTTCTTCTTGCGGCCGCGGAGGTTGAATATGCCGATGGCGGCGATCGTGCCGAGCACCATCGAGACGACCGCGGCAATGACTGCGATGATTATGGTGTTCTCGAAGGCAGCCAGCAGGGTTCCCTCACCGTTGGAGATGCCCGAGGTGAAGAGGGACTTGTAGAGGTTGGTCGAGAATCCGGTCCAGTTTCCGAGCACCTTGGACTCCGTGAAGGAGAAGATGCCGATGAAGATCAGCGGGGCGTACAACAATATGAGCAGCACCCAGATGTAGAGTTGTGCAAAGAACTTCTTCATCATACGAGCCCTCCTTCAGTTTCGGTGTTGTCGCTCGACGAGAAGAGCGTCGTGATGCCGATGATGACGAGCATCACGAGCGAGAGCGCCGCTCCGTAGTTCCACAGCGAGGAGTTGATGTTCTCCTGGATGATGGTACCGAAGAGCTTGATCTTGTTGTTGGTCAGGAATTCGGAGATCGCGAAGGTGCTGACCGTAGGCATGAACACCATGAGTATGCCGCTCTTGATGCCGGGCATCGAAAGCGGAAGCGTTACCTTTGTGAAGACCTGCATCGGGGTGGAGCCGAGGTCCTCCGCCGCTTCGGCGTAGGAATGGTCCATCTTGAGCAGCGTGTTGTAGATCGGGTAGATCATGAACGGCAGGTAGTCGTAGGCGAGACCGAAGAGCAGCGTGCCCTTGCCGAGCTGCATGCCAAGAATGCCGAAGAGCTCCGCCGTAGCCAGTGTCCTGAGCAGCGCGTTGATCCACATCGGGAGGATGAAGAGCACTATCGTCACCGCCGAACGGTTGAGCTTCGCGTTGGAGAGAATCCAAGCTGCCGGATAGCCCAACAGCACGCATATCAGCGTATTCTCTATTGCAATCTCAAGCGAGAGTGCAAATGTGCTCAATGCGTCGCGGTCGGTGAAGAACCGGCCGATGTTGGCAAGCGTGAAGTGACCTTCGGAATCCTGCAGCGCATATACCACGATCAGCAGCAGCGGCAGCACCACGAAGACCAGCATGAATATGAGATATGGAATGCTCCAGCTGCTTCTCTTACTCATCGCGCTTTACAATATGGAGGTCCTGAGGAAGTATCTTGATACCCACTATGTCGCCCTTGTCCCAGATGTCGTTGGTGTCGACATAGATGTTGTGGCCTTCCGGAGTGCGGACGGTCAGATGGTAGTGGTCGCCCTTGTAGAGGATGAACACGACCGAACCCACGGCCTCGCCCTCATCCTTGTCGTCGAGCAGGTCCACCTTGTCGAAATCGACGGTCACGGTGACGGGGGTGTCGGCCTCGAGGCCGGTGTCTCCGCACTCGAATTCCGTGTCGAGGATCTCGACCGTGTCGGAAGCCGTCATCACGCCTTCAAAGGTGTTGCAGACCCTCTCCTTCCTCATGACCTGGATGTCCTGGGGACGGATGATCATGCCGACCGTGCTTCCCACCTCGAAGGCATTGTAGTCCTGGATCATCAGCTCGTTGCCGGTGTCGGAGTCGACGAACATCTCATAGTGCACGCCCTTGAAGATGCATGACTTGACGACGCCCGTGAACTGTGCGCTCTCGAGGTTGTTCATGATGTAGATGTCCTCCGGACGAACGACGACGTCGACCGGGACGTTGCATCCGAAGCCCTCGTCGACGCAGTCGAACTCGTGGCCTATGAATGAGACCTTGCGGTCCTCGACCATCGTCGCGTTCAGGATGTTGCTCTCGCCGATGAAATCGGCCACGAACGAGGTCTGAGGCTCGTTGTATATGTCAGTAGGTGATCCGATCTGGAGGATCTTGCCCTCGTTCATCACCACGATGGTGTCGCTCAACGTAAGAGCCTCCTCCTGGTCGTGGGTGACGTAGATGAAGGTGATGCCCAGTTTCTTGTGCATTTCCTTGAGCTCTATCTGCATGTCCTTGCGCATCTTGAGGTCGAGGGCCGCAAGAGGTTCGTCGAGCAGGAGCACCTTCGGCTGGTTGGCGAGCGCGCGGGCGATTGCGACGCGCTGCTGCTGACCGCCGGAGAGCGAATTGACGTCGCGGTCCTCGTAGTCGGTCATGCTCACCATCTTGAGCACCCTGCGGACGGTCTTGTCGATCTCGGCCTCCGGCACGTTGCGGAGCTTGAGGCCGAATGCGATGTTGTCATAGACATCGAGGTGCGGGAACAGCGCATAGCGCTGGAATACCGTGTTGAGAGGACGGCGATACGGAGGAATCTCGGTGATGTCCTTTCCCTCCATCATCACCACGCCGGAGTCGGGCTTGTTGAAACCGGCGATCATTCGGAGCGTTGTGGTCTTTCCGCATCCGGAAGGACCGAGAAGAGTCACGAACTCTCCACGCTTGATTTCAAGGCTAATGTCATCCAGGACCTTGGTTCCTGAGAATGACTTCGAGACATGATCAAGTCTGATAATGACGTCTTCGTTCATTTCAGTTCAGAAAAGCAGTATGTAAGTTTAAAAATTGAAGTTCAGGTAGTAGACGGCACCTATCGAGAACGACGGGGCGTTTGCATAGTTGTTGGCGGCTGCCACGAAGTGGAGCCTGAGGTCCTCGATCGGGAAATAGTGGAGATAGAGGCCGCCGAAGAAATAGTCCTTCTGCTCGGAGATTCCGCAAGGGACGATGAGGGCAGCGTAGTCGAGTCCTTCGTAGCCGAAGAAGTCGTCCACGACGTTGCGCGTCTGATAGCCGCCCTTCAGGCCGAGCTCGACCTTGTCGCCGAAGTTGTAGCCCGCCGTGAGGTTGGCATAGAAGTCACAGTCGGTCAGCTTGGCGCCATAGGTGTTGAACAGCGAGACGTCCAGCCCCAGCGTGAGGTCACCCAACGAGAGCATGTTGCCGAGGGAAGTGATTGAAAGAGTCTCCCCTTCTCCCATCGGCATCGCCGTGGTGGACCAACGGGATGAATATCCGTCGAATTCGCCCAGCCATGAGAGGGTGTAGCAGAGGAGGGAATTGTTGAACAGCTTCTCGGTGAACGGGGATGTGGCCACCTGAAGCGCGAAGGTGGAAGTCTCCGAAGGGAGCGTGTATGCCACCTTGCCGCCCCATTGGTATACGGGGAGGTCGTGCCACATCGTGGTGCACAGTGCGTAGTGCATGTCCACGTCGTTGCCGTCGAACTCGAAGCCGCCCGTGACGATTGCGTCCTTGCCGAGGGTGAAGCTCCAGCCGTTCACCTCATAGGTGATGTTGGCCCAGTCGACCCATGTGACGTCGTCAGTGCGGAAAGAGTTGGTGTAGAGAGGCTTCGGATCGGTGGAAAGCCAATGGAAACTGGCCGAATAGGAAAAGCCGGTGCCGAATTCGCCGTCGAGAAAGGAATAAAGAGAAGTGTTGCCGAAATCGAGTTTTGTGCCGCTGCCGGTTACGGACGAAGGCACGGTGTTGATTTCGAGGCGCGGTACTATCGAAAAGCATCCGCGAGAGTCATCAGACTCAGCCTGCTGCGAGTATGCAAGGCAGCAGGACAGCATAGCTGCCAGCAAAACTGTTATTCTCTTCATTGACTGTCATAAAAGAAAGATTAGTTGAACAATTGTGTTAATTTGCAGTGCAAATATAAATAAAAAATGAACTTGCAAGCAAAAAATAAACCTGCAAGTTCAAATTGTAAGAATCTTGTATTTTTCCGCGTTGGCGGAGGGGGCTTATCTGCCGGCGAAAGCGTCGATTTCGACCTTTGCGTTCTTCGGAAGAGCGGCCACCTGGTAGCATACGCGAGCCGGCTTGTCTGCAGGGAAGAACTCAGCATATACTTCGTTCATTGCGCCGAAATCAGCGATGTCCGAGAGGAGCACGGTGGTCTTCACCACGTCGTTGAAGGCAAGGCCGGCACCGGCGAGGATCGCACCGATGTTCTTGAGGGACTGACGGGTCTGTTCGGCTATGGTCTCGGGCATCGAGCCGTCTGCGGGGTTGATTGGAAGCTGTCCCGATACGAACACGAGACCGTTGACGTTGACCGCCTGTGAATAAGGGCCGATTGCTGCTGGAGCATCTGCCACTGCGATAATCTTTTTCATGTCTTTATTTGAAGTATTTGTTGATGATCAGAATATGGATTCCTTGGTTTCGGTCGTGAGAAGTTCGAGGGCCTTCATTCCCATCACCGAGTTGGACTTCCCATTCAGTCGCGGGCTCCATACGGCGACGGAATAGCGCAGCGGGAAGATGGCGGCGATGCCCCCTCCCACTCCGCTCTTGCCGGGCAGCCCGACCAGATAGGAGAACTCGCCCGCCTCGTCATAGAAGCCGCAGGTCTGCATCAGCGCGTTCATGCGCTTGACCTGCGAGGAGGTCAGCGCTGTGTCGAGATAAGAGAACTGGCGGCCGTGGTCCGCGAACGGCAGGAACGACTGCGACAGGTCGCGGCAGCTCATCTCCACGGAGCACATCATGAAATAGAAGTCCAGGACGTCGGAGATGTCGTTCTCTATGTTGCCGTAATATTTGAGGAGGTTCACGATCGCCGCGTTGAGATAGGCTGTCGCCTTCTCGCTTCTGGCGACCTTGAAGTTGTAGTCGACCTTGTTGTTGCAGCTCAGCGTGCGGAGCAGCTCGATGTAGTAGCGGTGCGGGTTGTCGAGGCATGAGAGCATGATGTCGGTCATCACCAGCGCTCCCGCGTTGATGAAGGGATTGCGCGGGATGCCGTGCTCGAGCTCGAGCTGGATCATCGAGTTGAACTTTGCCCCGGAAGGCTCCTTGTTGACCCTTTTCCACAGTTCGTCCCCCTTGAGGCTGAGGCATATCGCCAGGGCGAACACCTTCGAGATGCTCTGTATCGAGAAAGGAACCAGCGCGTCGCCGCAGGAGAATTCCTCACCGGAGGTCGTGTGGAGACAGATGCCGAACTGGTCGGGATTGACCCTCGCCAGCTCGGGAATGTAGTCCGCCTGCCTGCCCTCCTTTGCGAAAGGCTGTATCTTCGCGGTTATGTCTTCGAGTATTTTCTGATAATCCATTTCGGAATTGTAGTTACAAATTACAAATATAATCAAAAATCGGCGAATGGGCTATGAACCGACATGCTTTTTTTCTCTTCAAGCATACTTATATTAAAATGGACTTCAGCAAAAAAATGCCTATCTTTGCGGGATTGTAGACATTAGTCCCCAACAAGGAATAAAAACACAAGACATAAGCATGTTTCAGAAAATCATCCGCGGCTGCGTCAAGGTAGTTCAGAGATATCTTCCCGAGCCATTCATCTTCGCCGTCATACTGACGGTACTTGCATTCATCATCGCCATGCCCATCTGCCACCAGACTCCGATCGAGGTGGTCGAACACTGGGGCAACGGCGTCTGGTCACTCCTCTCCTTCGCAATGCAGATGGCATTGGTGCTCGTCTGCGGCTCCACTCTCGCCGCGGCTCCCGTCATCAAGAAGGGCATCAGCGCATTGGCTTCCATTCCGAAGTCACCCGCAGCGGCAATCGCCATCGTCACCGGCGTATCGGCGGTCGCATGCTGGATCAACTGGGGTTTCGGCCTGATCGTCGGCGTCATCTTCGCCAAGGAGATTGCAAAGAAGCTTCGCGGAGTTGACTACAGGCTGCTCATCGCCTCTGCGTACAGCGGCTTCGTGGTATGGCATGCAGGCCTCTCTGGTTCGATTCCCTTGACGATGGCCACTCCCGGCAGCGGACTGAAGGAGATCACCCGCGGCGCGCTTTGCAACCCCGTTCCCATCGGACAGACCATCCTCGACCCCCACAACCTGATAATGGTCGCGCTGGTCATCGCCGCGCTCATCGTCGTCAACTCGCTCATGCATCCGAAGGGCGAGGCAGTCGTCAGCATCAATCCCGAACTTCTCGTAGAAGAGGAGCCCGTCAAGGCGGCAAAGCCCGACACCCCCGCGGAGAAGATGGAAAACAGCCGCGTCTTGAGCTGGATCATAGCCCTTCTCGGCCTCTCCTTCGTAGTCATCAAGCTCGGATTCCGAGGCGGTTCGCTCGACCTGAACACCGTCATCCTGCTCTTCCTCTTCCTGGGAATCATCCTCCACGGCACGCCGCTGGCATATGTCAACGCATTCACCAAGGCGGCAACGGGTGCGGCCGGCATCATGCTCCAGTTCCCCTTCTACGCCGGCATCATGGGCATCATCATGGGAGTCGGAGAATCCGGCATCTGCCTCGGCACCGTGCTGAGCGACGCCTGCATCTCGATCTCGACCCCGACCACATACCCGCTGCTCACCTTCCTGTGCGCCGCAATCCTCAACATGTTCGTCCCTTCGGGCGGCGGCCACTGGGCAATCCAGGCGCCGATCATGTTCTCGGCGGGCGCCGACCTTGGCGTGGACCCGGGCCTCACGGGAATGGCAATCGCATGGGGCGACGCTTGGACGAACCTCATCCAGCCGTTCTGGGCAATCCCCGCCCTGGCAATCGCGAAACTCAACGCAAAGGACATCATGGGATTCTGCCTGATCGACCTCGTGGTCTCGGGCGTCATAATCTGCTGCGGACTCCTGGTCTGGGCATAGGCAACTTAAATCATTCGACATGGCAAACAGAGTAGTTTACAAGGAAATAGAGACCGTAGAGGAGCTCAACAACCGTCTCAAGCACCACAACACCCTGGAGCATTACGCATTCCAGTCCATCAACTTCCACAAGGCCGACGACGGCGCAAGCCTCTGCCGCTTCATCGACTGCCTCTTCATGGGATGCGACATCCCGGAGGAGATGTTCCAGCGCATGGACAGCGAGTGCATAGTCTTCCCGCGCATCAAGATGCCTTTCCGAGTCTTCCCCCACAGGCTCTACGACCGATACAACCTCTATCGCGGCTTTGACCTCGAGGACGAGTCGTCGTTCGAGACCTGCTACGACACGCTGGTCTACCGTCACTACATCGCGACCGGCAAGGAGGCTCCGTGCATCAAGGAGAGCCTCGCCCGCACGCTGCACGACCACTCGATAAGCAACGCGCTCTTCGAGCTGATGGACAACTACCCTGACGACAAGGTCGTCGGCATCATGGGCGGCCACGCGCTGCTCCGCACCGACGAGGGCTACGCCAAGATCGTGGAGATAAGCAAGCGGCTCACCGAGTGCGGCTGCCTGATGCTCAGCGGCGGCGGACCGGGCGCAATGGAGGCCACGCATCTCGGCGCATGGATGGCCGGACGCGACAGCGAGGAGGTACACGATGCGATAGAGATGCTCAAGGTCGCACCCTCGTTCAGCGACAAGGGCTGGCTCTCTTCTGCCATCCGCGTCATCTCGCGCTATCCGCAGACCAAGGGCTTCCGTTCGATCGGCATCCCGACCTGGTTCTACGGCCACGAGCCCGCAACGCCCTTTGCGACCGACATCGCGAAGTATTTCGACAACAGCATACGCGAGGAGAACATCACGGCACTTGCCAAGGGCGGCATCATATACACTCCCGGCAGCGCAGGCACGCTGGAGGAGATATTCAAGGACGCGGCACAGAACCACTACGAGACATGCGACTATCCCAGCCCGATGGTCTTCTTCGGCCATGAATACTATACCAGGGAGTTCCCCGTCTATCCCCTCTTCCAGGACATGCTCAGGCGCGGCAAATACAAGAACCTCCTCCTGTCGATAACCGACGACGTGGACGAGGTCGTCAAGACGATTTTGGAATTCAAGAAGAAGAAATGAACATATTTGAACTTTTCAAAAAGATCAACCCGTTCGTCAAGCCATATCGCTGGCTTGTCGTGGCAACATTGATCATGACCCTCATCGGGTCTCTTGCAGCCCAGGTCAACGCTGTTGTCCTCGACAGGACAGTGGATGCCATCAACGCGCTGCTCGGCACCGACTTCGCATGGAGCAAGGCGGCAAAGATACTCACCGTCATCACCATCGTGCTGCTTGGCAAGGAGGTGCTCTCTGCCCTCATCACGTTCGCACAGCGCTACTACGGCGAGCGGATGCGCATATTCGTCTCCCGCGACATGGCACAGGCTGTCATCGAGAAGATGCTTACCTTCAAGATGGCCTTCTTCTCGGCAAACGACAACGAGCCCGGAAAGCTCCAGACGCGCATCGACCGCGGCGTGAGCAGCCTGTCCAACACGGTGAAGAACTTCTTCATCGACATTCTGCCACTCTTCACCAGCGCAATCCTCGCGCTCGTGCTGATGTTCATGGCGAACGTCTACGTCGGACTCGTGGCGCTCTGCATCGTGCCGATCTATTTCTGGATAACCTACCGCCAGGCGAAGAAGCTCAAGGGTTGGCGGCGCGACATGCGCACCTACTACGAGGCCAAGAGCCACGGCATCATGAACATCATCGAGTCGATCAACGTCATCAAGTCGTTCAACCGCGAGCGCATCGAGGGCGACAAGCAGCTCGACCTGCAGAACAAGCTCACCGACAACCAGATGCAGACCAGACGACTGAGCTACATCTACGACGGCCTGAAGAGTTTCGTCGAGCAGATCGGCACGGTGCTCATCATCATCCTCACGGCATATCTCGTGCTCAGCGGCTATCCGGGAATGACGATCGGAAAGATCATGTACCATGTGATGCTCTTCAGCAACGTCTCGGCCCCCATCCGCCAGCTTCACCGCATCTATGACGACATGAACGACGCGCTCATCTACGCCGAGGGCTTCTTCGACATCCTCGACGCCGACGACCAGACTGAGCAGACCGGCAGCTACATTCCCGAGAAGATCGAGGGCAACTTCGAGATCAAGGACGTCGACTTCACCTATCCCAACGGCAACAAGGCTCTCCACAAGATCAACATGAAGATCGAGAGCGGCAAGATCACCGCGCTGGTCGGCCTCTCGGGCGCAGGCAAGAGCACGATCGTCAACCTGCTCGACAAGTTCTATGCTCCCGACACCGGAATGATAACGCTCGACGGCGTGAACCTCCAGGACTACGACACGAAGTTCCTGCGCGAACACATCGGACTGGTGCTCCAGAAGAACCACATCTTCGACGGCTCCATCGAGGAGAACATCCGCTACGGCAAGCCCGACGCGACGAGAGAAGAGGTCGAGGATGCTGCGCGCAAGGCATATCTCTATGATCAGGTGATGGCACTTCCGAACAAGTTCCAGTCAAAGGCCCTCCTCCTCTCCGGCGGACAGCAGCAGCGCATCGCAATCGCGCGAATGTTCCTCAAGAACCCGTCGATCATCTTCCTCGACGAGCCTACCGCAAGCCTCGACGCAATCGCGACGGAGCAGATCAAGAACAGCATCGACGCAATAAAGAAGAACCGCACCGTCATCATCATTTCGCACAGCATCGCCCAGATCATCGACAGCGAGATGATCTACGCCCTCAGGGAGGGACATGTCGAGGAATCGGGCGATCCCGACACCATCTACCATCAGGGCGGCATCTACAAGGACATCTTCGACGCATCGGCACGAAGCCTCAACATCGAGAAGATCGCCCGCACGATCGACGACGGCGACGGCGACAAGCCCGCCGAAGCGAAGGCATGACGACTTTGGAACGTTCTTTGATTGATGCTGAACCCGTTGACAAAAGACCCATATAGCAATAATAGACAAATGAAGAAATCCTACATCATCCTCGCGCTGGCGGCACTTGCTTCCGTCTCCTGCGCAAGATACTCAGTCGAACAGCAGATCGAAAAGATATACCAGCATGCGGCGGCGGACACCACGACGCTGATGACGCTCGACAAGATCGAGCGCAACCTTCCCGAGCGCGCATCCGGCACCCAGGACAACTCCGACGCCGCGGACTACCTGGCAATGCTTGCCGACAAGGAGGCGAAGATCTCCAACATCTGGTCACAGAACATCGGCGACGGCACCGACCACAACATCGTGGCCGAACTCAAGAACAAGAAGAGCACCGGCAATGTCATAATCGTCTCCGCGGCAGTCAACAACTGGACGGACACGCTGGGCGTCAACCACGACAATGCTGCTGCCTGCGTTGCGGCGCTCAAGGTGGTCGAGACGCTCAAGTCCCTCGGCCTCAACGGACACAATACCGTGCGCCTGCTCCTCTACCAGGACGGCGAGGGAACCCATGACGGGCTCAGGGAATACGCTTCCATCGCCAAAGAAAAGGATGAGACCACGCTCATGCAGATGGACATCACCTCCGAGAACGACGAGAGCAACATCTTCCACATCGGAGAGAACCCGCGCATCTTCGACGAACTGGTCAAGGTGGTCCCCCCCTACCTCGAGAAGTATGGCCCCTACGAGTTCGTGAACCGCAAGGCCATAACCGCCGAGTGGCCGGTCAAGGCTCCCTGCTACAGCTACAACGTGAACAAGGCGACGTTGGACAAGGACATAGCCGCAATCGCCAGCCTCATCTACCTGCTCAACTAGAGGGAAAATGTGGCGTAAGTTCTGCGGCTTCATGCTGCGCGCTCTCGGATGGACTGCTGTCGATCCCGTCGTCGAAGAGAAGAAGTGCATCATCCTTGGGGCCCCGCACACCTCGATAATGGATTTCGTGGTCTCCTATTTCTACTACGAGTCCATAGGCGGCAACGTCAGGTGCCTCATCAAGAAGGAGTTCTTCTTCCCGCCACTCAGCTGGCTCCTCAAGAGCCTGGGAGGCATACCTGTAGACAGGCAGAACGCCACATCCTTCCTGAGAAGCGTCATCAAGGAAATCGAGAACGCCGAGACGTTCCACCTCGCTCTCTCGCCGGAAGGGACAAGGAAACCGGTCAAGCGCTGGAAGGCGGGATTCCATCTCATAGCCACCAAGGCGAACATCCCGGTCTACCTGGGATATTTCGACTGGGGCACCAAGCGCATCGGCAGAGGAGAGCGCTTCGAACTCTCCGACAATGCCGACGCAGACATGAAGCGCATCCAGGAAATCTATGAAAACATGCACCTTACGGGCAAGCACAAAGAAGGATACATCACACATTAAAAACCAATAGCCATGAAACGCGCAATTCTCACAATCGCGGCACTCGTCTGCGCCATTTCCGCATCAGCGCAGTACAACACGTTCACCCTCGACAACCCGAGCATCTTCAAGCTCATTCAGATAGACCAGGCTCCGGAGTCCACGCTCTTCTTCTTCACCGCAACCGCGACGAAGGAGGACATGGCCTTCAACATCAATGACGACGCCTGCGTGAAGATTCCGGGCGACTATCACCGCTATTCGATCAAGTCGCTCGCAAACCTGACGCTCACCAGCCAGAATTCATCCGTTTGCCTCAGGAATCCGGGAGACCAGGTCAACTTCGTCATCGAAACGGAGCGCATTCCGCTCGAAAAGGAATTCTCCTTCATCGAGAACGACGCCAAGGAGGGCGAACTGATGTTCAACTTCCGCAACATCAAGGTCGACACCACAGTCGAGACCTCGCCGATCAACCCATCTGACTTCATCTCCGCAACGGACTACTGCACCACCGGCAAGTTCTACAAGGACGGCGATGAATACCGCTACTTCTGCATCAACGACGTCATAGTGGCAACCCACATGTCGTGGGAATACCTCGGCCTGACAAAGAGCGGCAAGCTCAGGATGACCGTCAGCAACTTCTCCGGCCACGACATCAGCTTCGGCATCGACAACGTGAAGATCACCGCTAACAAGCGCAAGAACGGCCCGACGGAGGTGGTTCCCATCTGGGATCTCCCCACGTTCGATTCGCATGTGCGCGATGAGCACGGCTACGCTTCCAATGCATACCGCGACAGGGTGAATCCAGCCGCCACCATCATCAAGGACCAGCGCACGTTCCATACCGACCGCAACGACACCGCGACACAGGTAGGCCTCGCACTGCTCGAGACCCTTCTCCGCTCCGGCGACCGCCAGGCCATCGAGGAATACAACAACCAGCTTGAACGCGACCGCCAGATGCTCTGGGACAACTATCTCCAGACCGCGACCGTGGGCGACGGCGAGGAATACGGCGGATTCGTCTCCTTCAAGATGAAGAGCTACGCACACCTCGACGTCGAGATCAACATCAACGGACGCATCTACCGCTTCGGCATCAACAACAAATAGAAGCTGCGGCGCAAGCCGCACCCTTTCAGTCAATTTTTCTGCAATTATTCGAAAAGACTTCGTATCTTTGTAGAATATGGCGGATTATGGACTGAGACATGGGAGTGTGGCATTCTTGCCGGCGGCATTTGCCGCCTGCCTCTGCGTCGTGCTCTCCCTCGCCTCCTCCTGCTCGACCACCAGGGTGCTTGCAGAGGACGAGACGAGGCTGATGGAAAACAAGATAGTGCTCCATCAGCCGAAGGGCTACGACGAGCAGGGCAATCCGCTGCCGGACGTCATCGTCAAGGAATACGAGGGCATCGACGCCTCTTCCCTCGCGGCCTACGCCAAGCAGAGGCCGAACACCTATTTCATCGGCAAGTGGAATCCCTTCATCAGCGTCTACAACTGGTCGGACGACAGCGACAGCGGATGGGACAGGTTCGTGAAGAAGCTCGGCCAGGAGCCGGTCGTCTTTGACCAGAACCTCATCCCGGGCAGCAAGAAGGGCATGCTGAGCCATCTCGAGGAAAAGGGCTTCTATTTCTCGACGATCGACCACGAGGTCGTCAGCAAGAAGCGCAAGTCCACAGTCACCTACAACGTCTATCCCGGCTGCAGGTACACCATCCGCGACATAGACTACCTGATCCCCGACGGCACCATGGAGGAACTTCTCCATTCGGATTCGGCGAACTTCACCATCTTCAGGGGCGACATCCTCTCGCAGGAAGCCCTCGAGAACGAGTCCGACCGCATGGCCCAGTTCTTCCGCAACAACGGCTACTACGGCTTCTCCAAGAACTATTTCTTCTACTACGCTGACACTACGCAGTACAAGGGCGAGGCGCTTCTCTCGGTCAAGATCGAGGACTATACCCGCAACGAGTCGCCTTCATATGCAAAGCCCCACAGGCAATACTATTTCCGCAACGTCTCCATCGTGCCGACAGGTGACCTCAGGTACAATCCGGAGTTCCTCAACAGCCTGAACCTCATCAAGCCAAACACCCTCTACAGCGAGCAGCTCGTCAACACGACATACGACCGCTTCTCCAGCGTGGGACTCTACAGCTCGGTGAACATCTCGCTGCAGGAGGTGGACTCCACCGGCGTCGACTGTCGCATAATGCTCTCCCCGGGCAAGCAGCAGGGGGCGAAGCTCAACCTCGAGAGCTCCGTCAACGCCTCTGGCCTGCTGGGCATAACCCCGTCGATCTCATACTACCACAAGAACCTCTTCCACGGAGGCGAGTACTTCGCCATCGGTCTTCGCGGCAACTTCCAGTTCAAGCCCAAGGATCCGGCGCGTTCGTCCGAATTCGCAGTGACCACCTCGCTCTCCTTCCCGAAGTTCCTCCTGCTTCCGCAGTCGATATTCAAGAGCAACATCCCGCGCACCGAAATCGCGGGCGTCTTCAACCACCAGAGCCGTCCCGAATACAACAGGACCATTCTCTCGGCATCGTACGGCTACAACTGGAGGGCAAGCCGCAAGCTCTTCTTCCAGATGTATCCCCTGCAGTTCAACACCGTCAAGATGAGCCGCGTCGACTCCACCTTCACCGCCAGCATCAGGGACCCCTACCTGAAGAGCGCATACAGGAGCCACTTCGACCTCGGCTCGAGCTTCCTGCTCTACTACACGACCGACCCGTCGACCAACCCGACGACCTCATATTTCTACACCCGTTTCCAGTTCGACATCGCCGGCAACGCGCTCTCGATGCTCAATGACGCGCTCTACAAGGACAACCTCGGCGAGCGTCTCATCTGGGGCGTGCCCTACTCCCAGTTCGTCAGGGGCGAGCTGCAGGCCGTGCGCACCCTGCGCTTCGGCAAGTCCAACAAGATGGCCTTCGCCAGCAGGGCCCTCATCGGCGTAGGCGTAGGATACGGCAACTCCCGCTCGCTTCCGTTCGAGAAGCTCTTCTATGCCGGCGGCGCGAACAGCATGAGAGGCTGGCAGGCGCGTTCCCTCGGTCCTGGCGGTGCACCCCGCGACTCGAGCTTCTCCATCCCCAACCAGACCGGAGACATGCATCTCGAGTTCGACGCCGAGCTGCGCCACCCGCTCTTCTGGAAACTCGACGGTGCAATCTTCGTCGAGGCCGGAAACGTCTGGAACCTCGGCTACGAGGACATCGAAGGGGAACGGCGCGACCCGCTCGGACTCTTCTCCTTCAAGACCATGCTCAACACCTGCGCGCTTGACTGGGGAATCGGCATGAGGCTCGACTTCGGCCTGCTGCTGGTGAGGGTCGACTGGGGCATGAAGATCTACGACCCGCTTGACAGGCGGTGGGTACTTGCGCCTTTCGGCGGCAACAACGAGGGTGCCTACGCTATACATTTCGGCATCGGATATCCATTCTAATCCCCTTTCGCCATGATAAGCAAGAACGAGATGAAGATGGTCAGGTCCTTGGCGCAGAAGAAATTCCGCGACGAGCTCGGCCTCTTTGTCGTAGAGGGCGAAAAGATGGTCGAGGAGGCGCTCCATTCCGACATGGAGGTTGTCAACGTCTGGCGCACGGAAGAGATCGGAGAGGAGGCCATGAGCCGCATCACGATGCTCTCCTCCCCTTCGCCGGCGCTTGCGCTCGTGCGCAAGAGGGATGGCATCGGGGACATCGGGGCGCTTGCCGCCTCACGGCCGCTGATGCTGGCTCTCGACTCGGTGCGCGACCCTGGCAACCTTGGCACCATCATCCGGCTCGCCGACTGGTTCGGCATCGACGCCGTCGCGGCCTCCCACGACACCGTGGACTTCTACAACCCGAAGACCGTGCAGTCCACGATGGGCGCGATCTTCCGCGTCAAGTTCTTCAACTGCGACCTCGACGTCCTGCTCTCCTCCTTCCGCGAACGCGGGATGAACGTCTACGGCACATTCCTCGAGGGCGACGACATCTACGGCGCACCTCTCGACAGTTGCGGCGTGATCGTGATGGGCTCCGAATCGAACGGGATATCCCCCGCCATCGCGCACCACGTCACGCAGAAGCTCTTCATACCGCCATACCCTGCCGACACCAGAGGCAGCGAGTCACTGAACGTGGCCATTGCCACGGCCATAACCTGCTCGGAATTCCGCCGCAGGTGACACATTCGACAACAACAAACAAAACATAGATTGATATGAAAAGAAACTTACTTCTTGCAATCACGATAACGGCAGCCGTCATGTTGTCAGGCTGCTCCGCTTCCCGCCAGACTGCCAGCCAGAGCGGCATCAGGGAAGCCAACGAGTTCGAGAGATTCGACGCGATCCCCGACAGCGAGAAGGTCGGCGACAGCTTCTCAGAGCAGACCAAGAACTCCAGGACAGGCGCAATCGACCGCATCATGCCCAACGACAACGACAAGGTCGCCTTCTCTACGACGGCAGCCTACATCTGCAACAAGGTGACAGGCGTCATGGTCGGCCCTTCCGGCAACCTCATCATCAGGGGCATCGGCTCGATCAACAGTTCCACCGACCCGCTGGTGCTCATTGACGGACAGGAGGCATCCAGCGTGGAGGACATCCGGCCCGTGGAGATCTACTCAGTGGACGTCATCAAGGACGGTTCAGCGGCCATCTACGGCATGCGCGGTGCCAACGGCGTGATAGTCATCACCTCCATCGCGGCAAAGAACGCGAAGGCTGCCGAACAGGCGCAGCGCAAGGCCCAGAGGGAGCAGAAGCGCAACAAGTCCAAAGAGGGAAAGAAATAAGTAGCTGTTCAAAGTGACATCATAATAAACAGTTTGCTATTTTTGCAGCTGAATTAAAAACGACTACAATGAAAGATTCCATCGTAATTCTTGCAGGTGGCGGCCCGGCTCCGGGCATCAACACCGTCATCGGCACAATCACCAAGTCATTCCTTGCCCAGGGTTACCGCGTAATCGGTCTCCACGGCGGTTATTCAGGCCTCTTCTCAGAAGAGCCGAACCATGTCGACCTGAGCTACATCCTTGCGGATTCCATCTTCAACCGCGGCGGTTCATATCTGATGATGAGCCGTTTCAAGCCGACGGACGAGGATTTCGAACGCAGGTTCAACTTGAAATTCTTCCAGGACAACAATATCAAGCTGCTTGTCACCATCGGCGGCGACGACACGGCATCGACTGCCAACCGCATCGCCAAGTTCCTCGAGGCAAAGCAGTACCCCATCAAGAACATCCACGTTCCCAAGACCATCGACAACGACCTTCCCCTGCCCGACAACACCCCGACCTTCGGATTCAACTCCGCGAAGGCTGAGGGCGCCCGCATCGCGACGACCGTCTACGAAGATGCGCGCACTTCCGGCAACTGGTTCATCGTCTGCGCAATGGGCCGCAGCGCGGGACACCTCGCACTGGGCATCGGCGCATCGTGCCACTACCCGATGATCATCATCCCCGAGATGTTCAACAAGACGAAGATCACCCTCGACAAGATCATCCGCCTCTCGGTCTCCGCAATCGTGAAGCGCAAGATCCGCAACATACCCTACGGCGGCATCATGGTCTCCGAAGGCGTATTCCACAGCCTCGACGAGCGCGAGCTCATGACCACGGGAGTACACTTCACCTATGACGAGCACGGCCACCCCGAACTCGGCAAGATCTCGAAGGCCATGCTCTTCAACGACATCCTCGAGATCGAGCTCAAGAAGGTCGGCATGAAGATCAAGACGCGCCCGATCGAGATCGGCTACGACATCCGCTGCCAGGCTCCGATCGCATATGACCTGATGTACTGCTCGCAGCTCGGCTTCGGCGTCTACGAGCTCTTCGCAAAGGGCGAGACCGGCTGCATGGTCTACGTCGACTCCGTAGGCTCCATCAAGCCTCTCTACCTGAAGGACCTCCAGGATCCCGTCACGGGCAAGATCTCCCCTCGCCTCGTCGACATCGAAGGCGACATGGCACAGGGCATCTACACCCACATGCTCAACTACATCACGGAAGAAGACTACGAGGCAGCCAAGAAGTTCATTCCCAATCCGGAATACTTCGACTTCCATAAAATCCTCAACTGGTAGTCTTGGGCTCAAAGGTCATAATCTACCAATTGTTGCTCAGAGCCTTCGGGAACAGACACTGCGTTCCCGGAGGCTCTTGGTCTGAGAACGGCTCGGGGCGTTTCAACGACGTCACGCCCGAGCTGCTCTCCAAGATCAGGCTGCTCTCCGCAAACGCAATATGGTTCACCGGCGTCATCTCGCACGCTACAAGGACCCATTTCCGCAACCTTGCGGACTGCAACCGCTCGATCGTCAAGGGCGAGGCCGGCTCCCCCTACTCGATCAACAACTATTTCGACGTCGACCCCGCGCTTGCCGTCAACATCGACAACAGGATGCAGGAGTTCCAGGCGATGGTCGACCGCACGCACAAGGCGGGCATAAAGGTCATCATCGACTTCGTGCCCAACCACGTGAGCCGCGAATACCACGGCGAATACTTCAACAAGCAGAACTACTACATGCTCAAGGGTGAGCTGCACCTCCCCGCAGAGCTCGGTAGCGACTATGTGGAGAACCCCGCCCGCGCCACGGGCAACGACGTCTTCCACTGCCATCCCGGCATCAACGACTGGTACGACACGGTGAAGCTCAACTACGAGAACCGCGACACGTGGGTCAAGATGCTCGACATCCTGCTCTTCTGGGCTGACAAGGGAGTCGACGGCTTCCGGTGCGACATGGCTGAGATGGTCCCGTCGGCATTCTTCAAGTGGGCCTTCGAGAACGTGCGCGAGAAGCATCCGGACACCATCTTCATCGCAGAGGTCTACGACAAGAACCGCTACAGGGAGTATGCCGAGGCGGGATTCGACCTGCTCTACGACAAGTCCGGGTTCTACGACACCCTCAGGGCGATAGCAACCTCCGGCGCCAGCGCGCGGGAGATCACGCGCCGCTGGCAGGAGCTGGGCGACCTTCAGCCGAGGATGCTCAACTTCCTGGAGAACCACGACGAGCAGCGCGTGGCCTCGGATTTCTTTGCCGGCAACGGGCGCAGGGGCTTCGCGGCTCTCGCCGTCTCGCTGCTCTTCAACACCGCGCCGTTCATGATCTATTTCGGACAGGAATTCGGTGAGCGAGGCATGGAGGCGGAAGGATTCAGCGGCATTGACGGGCGCACCTCGATCTTCGACTATTGCACCGTGCCCTCCGTCAGGAGATGGATCGACAACCGCCTCACGCTCGACGAATCGGTCGTCTACAAGGAATACTGCCGCCTGATGCGCATCGCCGTGGGCGACGCCATCTTCGCCTCCGGAAAGAGCTACGACCTGATGTATGCCAACCCCGATTCGGACGACTTCAACGGTGACAGGCAGTTCGCCTGGATGCGCGGAATCGACGGCACCGCAATGCTCATCGTCGCCAACTTCGACAAGGTCCCCGTGACAGTCCGCGTATGGATTCCAGGGGAGGCCTTCGCCTTCTTCGGAATCGACACCCCTGGACGCTTCGTCACGGTCAAGGTCAACCCTTGCGACTACTGCCGCACCGACGTGTCCAGGTAGCCGCGCGGCGAAGGCATCTCCCCGAACTTGAAATCGGAATGAATTGCGGCATATTCGCATGCCGCAACGGATGACCGTTGCCAATTACCATAAATAATCGTATATTTGTAGTTTAATTACCCATAGAAGGGACTTGAACTGAAAAGAACGATCTCATGGCAAGGATTTCAAGGCAGGAAGCGAAGAAACGCATAGATTTTCTCTCCGGGGAGCTGATGCGCCACAACCGCAACTACTACGTGCTGAACGCACCCGTGATCTCCGACTTCGAGTATGACCTGCTCGTCGAAGAGCTCCGTACGCTCGAAAGGATGTTCCCCGAGTTCGACAGTCCCGACTCCCCCACACACAAGGTGGGCAGCGACCTCGACAACGAGGCGGCAAAGGGTTCGGGCAAGGCTTCCGGCGGCGAATTCGTCCAGGTCGCCCACCGCTACCCGATGCTCTCGATAGGCAACACCTACAACTCCGAAGAGCTCTACGAGTTCGACGAGCGCATCGCCAGGACGGCGGCGCAGCCCTACACCTACTCCTGCGAGCTCAAGTTCGACGGCACGGCCATCTGCCTGACATACATCGACGGCAGGCTCAGCAGCGCCATCACGCGCGGCGACGGCGCGAAGGGCGACGACGTCACGCGCAACGTCGTGAACATACCTTCCATCCCGAAGGTCATCGGCGGCGCTGGGATGCCTCGCGAATTCGAGATACGCGGAGAGATATACATGCCATACGACTCCTTCGAGCGCCTCAACCGCGAGCGCGAGGAGGCCGGTGAGGCTCCGTTCGCAAACCCGCGCAACGCGGCTTCCGGCTCGCTCAAGCTGCAGGATCCGGAAATGATGAAGAACCGCGGGCTCGACTGCGTCCTCTACCACTTCATCTGCGACGACAACCCGTTCGCCACACACATCGAGGCCATAGAGGCCGCTCACCGATGGGGACTTCCCGTCTCGCAGTACAGCCGCAAGGCCTCTTCCATAAAGGAGGCCGTGGAATACATCACCGAATGGGACACCCGCCGCAAGACACTTCCGTTCGCGACGGACGGCATCGTCATCAAGGTCAACGAACTCGACCTCCAGCGCCAGCTGGGCTTCACCGCCAAGTCGCCGCGCTGGGCCACCGCATACAAGTTCAGGCCGGAGCAGGCGCTCACCCCGCTCCTCTCCATAGACTATCAGGTGGGACGCACCGGCGTGGTGACGCCAGTGGCGAACCTCGAGCCGGTACAGCTCTCCGGCACGGTCGTCAAGCGCGCGACGCTCCACAACAAGGACCAGATGGACCTTCTGGACATCCGCATCGGCGACTGGGCATATGTCGAGAAAGGCGGAGAGATCATCCCGAAGATCACGGGCATCGAGATTTCCAAGCGTCCCGAGGAGGCCGCCGTCCCGCAGTTCCCATCCGTCTGCCCCGTCTGCGGCACGCCGCTGGTGAGGGACGAGGAACAGTCCCGCCACTATTGCCCGGCAGGCGATACCTGTCCTGTGCAGATCAAGGGGCGCTTCATCCATTTCGCATCACGCAAGGCCATGGACATCCTGGCCGGCGACGCGACGGTTGACCAGCTCTACGACGCCGGACTGATACGCGAGCTCCCGGACCTCTACCACCTGGAGGCAAGCCAGCTCACGGGCCTCGAGGGATGGCAGCAGAAATCGGCCGACAACTTCCTGCAGAGCATCGACGCCTCGCGCAAGGTGCCTTTCGAGCGCGTGCTCTTCGCCCTCGGAATCCGCCACATCGGCGAGAACACGGCGCGGATGCTTGCGCTGCACTTCGGCAGCCTTGACGCGCTGATGGAGGCATCGCGCGACGACCTTCTCCAGCTTGACGACGTCGGCGAGGCGGTTGCCGACTCGCTGCGCAACTGGTTCGACTCCGCGGACAACCGCCGGATGATAGCCGAGTTCAAGAGCATCGGCCTCAACTTCGAGATCGACCGCGAGGCGCATGCCCAGGTGTCTGACATCCTGCAGGGCAAGACGATCGTCATCACTGGCAACTACTCCATTTCGCGTGAAGCGATGAAGCAGCTCATAGCGTCGCACGGAGGGCGCAACTCCGGCAGCGTGAGCGGCAGCACCACATATCTTCTCGCCGGCGAGAAGCCGGGACCCGAAAAGATGCGCAAGGCCGAAAAGCTTGGCGTCACCGTCATCGGCGAGGAGGAATTCTACAACATCATCGGACAAAAGAACTGACGCATGTCGATAAAGGAGAACATAAGAAGCATCGGAAAGTTCATCAGCCACGACATCTGGAACCTGGACTTCAGCGAACTGGGCAAGGTAAAGCGCCGTTTCGTGAAGTATGCCCAGGCGATGATCCTGACGATGAAGGGCTTCACCCGCGGACGCATCGGCCGCGAGGCGGTCGCCCTGAGCTTCTTCACGACGATGGCCGCGGTGCCCATGCTGGCGCTCGCCCTCTTCATCTCCGGCGGCTTCGGCCTCGACACGATGCTCTCCGACATGCTCTACAACTCCTTCCCGACCAGCACGAAACTCATCGAGGCCATCATGAACTCTGCCCGCAAGATCATCGCCTCCACGGAGAAGGGAGCTTTCGGATGGATAAGCTTCCTGACCTTCGTCTGGTTGATCTTCTGGCTGATGATGAACATCGAGCTGGCCTTCAACCGCATATGGCAGGTCAACCAGAAGCGCAAGCTCTGGAGGCGCACGCTCGTCTACATGACCATCATGCTCCTGAGCCCCTTCGTGATCATCCTCTTCCTCTTCGGATGGGGCTACTACGCAAGGTTCCTCGGAGTGCTCGAAGGCAAGCTCGGCATTTTCAGCTTCCTCACCGGAAACCTCTTCTGGGTGGTGTTCTATGTCCTGGCGGCAATCTGCCTCGCGCTGATGTACAAGCTCATACCGCACGCAAAGGTGCGCTTCTTCTCGGCCGTGAAGGCCGCAATCCTCGCGGGCCTCGCCTTCGTCCTGATACAATATCTCTACATGGGCACGCAGTTGATGGTCACCCGCCTCAGCACCGTGTACGGAGTCTTCGCCTTCGTACCGCTCTTCATGGTGTGGGTCAACCTCTGCTGGCAGGTCATTCTCTTCGGTGCCGAACTCTCGCGCGGCTTCACGATAGTGGACAACTACGAGAGCGCAGACTTCGCCCTGAAGAAGCTCCGCGCGTTCGAGGAGGCCATGCGCCTGGGCCAGGAGGAGGGCGGAGAGCTGAAGGAAACACAACCAATACGGATTTCAAACGCACAATACAATGAACAATAAGGATTTCATCAACGACGAGCTTATCCACTCGCTGCTGGACAATACCCAAGAGGACAGGGCGAAGATAAGGGAGATCTTCGCCAAGAGCAGGAACAAGGTTCCCCTCACGTTGGAGGAGACCGCTCAGCTGATCGCCATCAGCTCCGATGAGATGCTTCAGGAACTGTTCGAAACCGCACGCGAGCTCAAGAGGTCGATCTACGGCAACAGGATCGTCCTCTTCGCTCCCCTCTACATAGGAAACTACTGCATCAACGACTGCCGCTACTGCGGATTCCGCAAGTCGCTCAAGTCCACCGTCCGCAAGACCCTCACCGACGAGGAGCTCGTGACGGAGATAACCAACCTCGAGAACATCGGCCACAAGAGGCTCATCCTCGTCTACGGCGAGAGCCCCCTCTATTCTCCGGAGTTCATCGCTCACACGACCGAGCTCTGCTACAGGACGAAGGTGGGACACGGCGAGATCCGCCGCGTCAACATCAACGCAGCGCCGCTCGACGTCGAGGGCTACCGCACCGTGAAGGCCGCCGGCATCGGCACCTTCCAGGTCTTCCAGGAGACCTACCACAAGCCCACCTATGCGCAGATGCACCCCGCCGACACACGCAAGGGCGACTACATGTGGCGCCTGCTGGCGATGGACCGCGCCTTCGAGGGCGGCATCGACGACATGGGCATCGGCGCGCTGTTCGGACTCTACGACTGGCGCTTCGAGGTCATGGGCCTCGTGTCGCATGCGATCCACCTCAAGGAAACCTTCGGAGTGGGGCCGCACACCATCAGCTTCCCGCGCATCCAGCCCGCCAACGGGCTCGAGCTCGAACTTCCTTGGAGGGTGAGCGACGCCGACTTCAAGAAGCTGGTCGCCATTCTACGCCTGGCCGTCCCCTACACCGGCCTGATAATGACGGCGCGCGAAAGCAGCGAAATCCGCGACGAAGTGATGGAATTCGGCGTGTCGCAGATCGATGCAGGCACCAAACTTGAAATAGGTGGATACCAGAAACACGGCGAAGGACAGGAACTCGACCGCGAGCAGTTCCAGGTCGGCGACACGCGCGACCTCGACGAAGTGGTCCGCTGGCTCCTCTCCCGCGATTTCATACCGAGCTTTTGCACATCCTGCTACCGTCTGGGACGCACAGGAGAGCATTTCATGGAATACGCCATACCGGGCTTCATCGGCGGGTTCTGCACTCCGAACGCAATCCTCACGCTGGCCGAATACCTTGAGGACTACAGTTCGCCACGTACGCGCGAGGTGGGCTACAGGCTCATCGAACGCGAGCTGGCCAAGCTTGCCGACGCCGGGAAGAGGGAAAAGGTTGCCGCAAGGCTCGAAATGATAAAGTCAGGAAAAAGAGACCTGTATTTTTAGCATACGATGTTTACAGAAGAGGACAACAAGCTGATCGAGAAGGCATTTGAAGGGCTGAAGGAAGCGAGCCGCAAACGCTGCGCCAACGAGGAGCAGTTCCAGCTCGTGCTGAAGGCATTCAACTTTGCCAACGAGGCCCACAAGGGCATCAGGAGGCGCTCCGGCGAGCCGTACATCCTGCACCCGATAGCCGTGGCCAACATTGTCGTGCAGGAGATCGGACTTGGATGCAAGTCGATCTGCTCCGCGCTGCTCCACGACGTGGTGGAAGACACCGAATACACGGTGGACGACATCCAACACCTTTTCGGCGACAAGATTGCCTCCATCGTGGACGGACTGACCAAGATCAAGTCGGCTCTCGACAACGATTCGGTCGCCAACCCGACAAGCAGCCTCCAGGCCGAGAATTTCAAGCGCATCCTGCTCACGCTCAACGACGACGTGCGCATTGTCCTCATCAAGCTCGCCGACCGTCTCCACAACATCCGCACGATCCAGTTCATGCCCGAATACAAGCGTGACAAGATCCTGAGCGAGACGATGTACATCTTCATTCCGCTTGCCCACCGACTGGGCCTCTACAGCATCAAGTCCGAGATGGAGAACATCTGGCTCCGCTACCGCGAGCCGGAGGCTTGCCGCGACATCGAATCCCGCCTCGACCTGATGATGAGCGAGCGCGAGGAGTCCATAGACAACTTCATAGAACCGATAAAGGCCGAGCTCGACCGCGCCGGCTTCAAATACACGATACTCAAGAGGCTCAAGTCTCCCTACTCCATCTGGAAGAAGATGACGGCCAAGAACATCCCGTTCGAGCAGATCTATGACCTCTATGCCGTGCGCATAATCTTCGAGCCGAGGACTGATTTCAGCGAGAGGGAGCAGTGCTGGTACATATTCTCGCTCATCACATCGCTCTACCGATACAAGCCGGACCGCACGCGGGACTGGATCCGCGAGCCGAAGTCCAACGGCTACGAGGCGCTTCACCTCACGGCCATGGGCCCCGGAGGAAACTGGATCGAGGTCCAGATACGAAGTGAAAGGATGAACAACATCGCGGAGCGAGGCGTGGCGGCCCATTGGCTCTACAAGAAGGAGGGCAACCCCTACGAGACCGAGAGCGAGATCGACACGTGGCTCAAGCAGGTGCGCGACATCCTGGAGAACCCGGATGCCAACGCGCTGCAGTTCCTCGACGAGTTCCACAGCGAGCTGCTCAAGAAGGACATCTTCGTCTTCACGCCGCAGGGCGAGCAGAAATCGCTCGTGAAGGGAGCAACGGCGCTCGACTTCGCCTACAGCATCCACTCGCAGGTCGGCAACCGCGCGATTGCGGCGAAGGTCAACCAGAAGCTGGTGCCCCTCTCCTACGAGCTTCGCAACGGAGACCAGATTGAGATCATCACCGCAGAGACAAGCAACCCGAAGCGCGAGTGGCTCACCTTCCTCAAGACGAACAGGGCGCGCAATGTCGTCATGGACTCCCTCAAGGCGGATTCGCGCAACAGCATCCGCGAAGGAATGTCGATCCTCGACAGGATGCTCGACGAGCGCAACATCACCGAGCGAAGCCGCGTCATCAAGAAGCTGCTCGACTACTACGGCATCGAGGGCGGCAAGGACGTGCTCTACAACAAGATCGGAGTGGGCATCATCGACCTCTCCGACCTCGACAAGGCGCTCAAGACCAACGCCGAGAAGCGCAACGTGCAGATGTGGGGCGTGAAGCTGCTCAACCCTCTGAAAAACATCGGCAAGATCGACAACAAGGAGGACTACATCCTCCAGGAAGACATTGCCGGCGGCACGATGTCGTTCAAGATAGCCGAATGCTGCTGCCCGATCCCGGGCGACAACGTCATCGGCTTCATCGGCGAGGACAACATCGTGACCATCCACAAGAAGACCTGCGAGACGGCTACCGACCTCGCCTCGAAGCAGGGCAACAGGATAGTCTCCGCCCGTTGGAGCAAGCACTTCATGATGTCCTACCTCACCAGGGTGTCGCTCAACGGCATCGACCGCGTGGGCGTCTTCAACGAGATATCGAGGGTGATCTCGCTCGTGCTCGGCATCAACATGCGAAAGATCGTGCTCGAAGCGCACGACGAGATATTCGAAGGAACCATTGACCTATACGTACACAACACCGAGGACCTCGAGTCGCTCATAAAGTCCCTCTCCAAGATCAGGGGCGTCGAGAGCGTCAAACGTGTTGAAATGAACACCGAAAAATGACAAGGGAAAAATCCATAGCGATAGTGGCGATTGCGACGTTCATTCTTTGCTGCATGCTCTCGCATTCATGCGCCAACACCACAACGCCGCCTTCCGGCGGTCCGAAGGACACCATTCCTCCGGTGCTTCTCAAGGTGACGCCGGACGTCAACACGACCGGCTTTCCGACCATCGGCGGAACGGTGACGCTGCTCTTCAACGAGTATACCGTCGTCAAGAACCAGCAGGACATCTACCTCTCGCCCCCGGTGAAGAAGAAGCCGAAATCCAAGATCAAGGGCAAGAACCTCATCATCATGCTTCAGGACACGCTCCGCGAAGACCAGACCTACACCCTCGACTTCGGCCAGGCATTGGCCGACAACAACGAGGGCAACCTCGCCCCGAGGATGGTCTACACCTTCTCGACCGGCGATGTCATCGACTCGATGTACGTGACCGGAAAGCTCATCGACTGCAAGACCCTGATGCCTGTAGCCTCCGCGCTGGTGGCGCTCTACAGCGACCACTCCGACTCGGCATGCTTCCTCTCCTACCCTGACGCGGCGTCAAAGACCGACGAATGGGGATTCTTCTCCATCCGCAACATCAGGCCGCTGGAATATCGCGTGATCGCATTCACGGACAAGGACGGCGACAGCAAATACAATCCCGACGAGGACAACGTCGCCTTCATGGACTCGGTATTCACTCCGGATGCCGTCGTGAGGGACTCCATCTTCGAACTGGGATTCTTCGACATGAAGGACACGCTCCTCTGCCAGCTGCGCCAGCCGATGATGGAGCTGTCGATGTTCAAGGAACTCCAGACGCGCCAATATCTGCAGAACAGCGGACGTCCTTCCGAGAAGGTCGGCTTCCTGAAGTTCAGCGCCGCGGACGTCCAGATCAACTCGCTCGACTTCATGGGCATAGACAAGGATGACGTCGCGCTGCAGTTCAACCCGACGCACGACAGCCTCACATTCTGGATCACTTCGCGGTACAAGTTGGACGACAGCCTGATGGTCCGCGTCAACTACATGAAGACCGACTCCACGGGAGTGCTTGCACCGTTCGAGGAGAACCTCTCCCTCGCCATCGACAAGCCCGAATCGACCGGCACGGCGGCCACGCCGACGCCGGCCACGGCGAAGCGCACGACCAACGAGCCGCAGCAGCCCGACACCGTGTTCAACCTCAAGGTCAGCGCCACAGGCGACATGGTCGAGCAGAACGGCATCACCCTTGAGACCGAATTCCCCATCGTGGAGATGATGCTCGACTCGATCGCGTTGACCGAAACCAACCCAAAGAACCAGATTTCATCCAAGAAGATCGACTTCAGCCGCGACACAACCGACATACGCAAGTTCATACTGACGCCGGACTGCAAGCTCCTGGTCGGATACACCTACGAAGTCAGCATCCCCCAGGGCACCTTCACCAACATGTACGGGCTGCCCAACAAGGCCGAGAAGGTGAAGTTCGAACTTCCCAACGACGACAACCTCAGCTCCATCAAGCTCATCATGAAGAACGTCGACTCCCGCTACATTATCGAGCTGACGAACGAGAAGGGCGACAAGTGCTACCGGAAATACTTCATCGACAACGACTGCTCCCTCATGTTCCCCTATCTCAAGGGAGGTGACGACGCGCTCTTCTCGATAAGGATCACCCAGGACCGCAACCGCAACGGAATATTCGACACGGGCAACCTGCTTGAACGCCGCCAGCCGGAGAAGGTGCTCAAGTTCGAGTTCTCTCCGGGCGAGTACACCGTCCAACTGCCGGAGAAGGCCGACATAGAACAGGATATCGACATTAAAAAGATGTTCCGATGAAGATGAAGAAGATAAGGATAATGATTCTCGCGGCGCTGATGCTGCTGCCGTCCGTGCGCTCCTTCGCCCAGGACGACCAGTTCATCTTCGACATGCCCGACGATTTCGCGGAGATGGACACCCTGCCGCAGCCGCAGAGGTTCAAGAGCATCCACATGGTCGGCGTGAAATACTCATACGACCTTTGCTACGTCAACTCCAGCCCGAGGGTCGGCCAGTCGTACCTCTACTCGCCGGTCAATCTCGAAATCGCCTACACCTACTACCACGCATTGTGGGACCATCTCTTCAACTTCGGTCTCCAGGTGGGCGTAAAGTACGGCACGAAGGGCTACAAAAGCGAATATGCGGGATATGGGGACGTGAACACCGTCATCGAGTTCCCCCTCATCTCCCAGTTCAAGATAGACGTCTCCCGCTTCAGGATACTTGCCGACATCGGCCCATATTACGGCTACAGGCTCGACACGGCCAAGCCCGAGGGCTGGGACCAGTATGACATACGGCACGACTACGGCTTCATCGGAGGCGTGGGCGTCGCGATGGTCTTCGGACGATTCGACCTGCAGGTCGAGGGCTGCTACCAATATTCCCTCTGCAGCATGTACCACACCAACAAGTTCAGCGACGTCTACTGGTTGTTCACCTGTCCGCGCAACATACTTTTGAGCGCGGGCATATTCTTCCATCTATGGTAGCGGCAAGAAAGATATCATTCGACATAGCGGGACGCCTTCCTCTCGGAGGAGGAGCGCCGATCGTCGTTCAGACGATGTGCAACACGGCCACCCAGGATGTCGAGGCATCGGTCGCGCAGTGCAGGGAGATGTACCGCGCCGGAGCCGACATGATCCGCCTAACGACTCAAGGAATGAAAGAGGTCGAGGCCCTCAAAATCATAAAGGACAGACTTTTGAGCGAAGGTATCAACGTTCCGTTGGTAGCCGACGTGCACTTCAATGCCGACGTTGCGCTGGCAGTTGCCGGCATTGCAGACAAGGTGCGCATCAACCCGGGCAACTTCGCCAGGGAGCATGAAGTTGCCTGCAGCAAGTTCGAGCAGCTGATGGACAAGTGCCGCGAGACCGGCACCGCCATACGCATCGGGCTCAACCACGGCTCGCTCGGCGAGCGCATCACCTCGCTCTACGGCAACACCCCCCTCGCCATGAAGGAGGCCGTCATGGAGTGGCTCAGGATGTGCGTCGGAAAGGGCTTCCTCAATGTCGCCGTATCGCTCAAGGCGAGCAACACCCGCGTGATGGTCGACGCCTACAGGTTGCTTTACAAGGCAATGGAGGAGGAATTCGTCATGGTCTTCCCTCTCCACCTTGGAGTCACGGAAGCGGGCAACGGCGATGAGGGTCGCATCAAGTCAGCCGTCGGAATCGGCACGCTGCTGCGCGAGGGAATCGGCGACACCATAAGGGTATCGCTCACGGAAAACCCGGTGGCCGAGATCGCTGCCGCAAGGGAGATCATCGCCGCAGTTGCGGCTCCGTCCGCTCCCGTCGCCGCAGACGACTGGAACGATTTCATCATCCGCGCCGCCTGCCTGTGGGGGCCGGACCTGCTGGAGTGCCGCACCGACACCATCGACCTGGAGGGTTGCACGATCGCCGGGAAGCCGCTGACCGAGGCGCAGAAAGAAGATTTCACCGACAAGCTGATGCAGGCATGCCGCCGCCGTTTCACCCGTCCGGAATACATCGCCTGTCCGGGTTGCGGCCGCACGCTCTACGACCTCGAGCAGACTTTCAACGAGGTGAAGCGCCGCACACAACACCTGAGCGGGGTACGCATCGCCATAATGGGCTGCATAGTAAACGGTCCGGGCGAAATGGCCGACGCCGACTACGGCTATGTGGGCGAAGGACGCGGCCACGTCACGCTCTATCGCGGCAAGGAGCCGGTGATGCGCTCCGTTCCGCAGGAAGAGGCCATCGACAGGCTTCTTGAACTCATCGAAAGCGACAGAAACAAATAAACAACTCCATAGAAATGACAAAGAAATTCACTCTCATCTGTGCATTGATGGCCCTTGCCTCAGTGACACTCGGCGCCCAGGAAGTCTATGAGCGCTCAGAGATGGACCGCGAAAGCTGCACGTCCATCATGGTTGGAAAGGCCGCCTCGACCGACGGCTCGGTCATGACCTCGCAGACCTGCGACTCCAACTACCGCCAGTGGGTCACCATCGAACCGAGAAAGAAATTCGCCGCAGGCGACACCGAACCCATCTACGTCGGCCTGATGCACACGGAAGAGCCTTGGGACATGCGCAATGTCACCGAGCGCGGACGCATCGTCCCGCCCAAGAGCGAGACATACCGTTTCCTCAACACCTCCTATCCCTGCATGAACGAGAAGCAGCTCGCCATCGGTGAATCCACCTTCGACGGCCGCCGCGAACTCCTCAACACCGAAGGACTGTTCTACATCGAGGAACTCCAGAGAATCGCCCTCGAATATTGCGACAACGCGCGTGACGCCGTCCTTCTCATAGGCAGGATGGCCGAGCAGTACGGATATGCGGACTGGGGCGAGTGCCTCACCATCGCTGACCCCAAGGAGGTATGGCACATGGAGATCCAGGGTTCAGGTCCGGGCAAGCCAAGCTGCATCTGGGCCGCGATGCGCATCCCCGACGACCACGTCGGCGTCTCCGCCAACATCGCACGCATCGGCGAGATCAAGTTCAACGACCCTCAGAACTGCCTCTACAGCTCAGACCTCAAGGAAAGGGCAAAGAAGCTCGGCCTGTGGGACGGCAAGGGCCCGCTCGTGTTCTACAAGGTCGTGAGCAAGGACAAGCCGTTCTCCGTACGCGAGTTCCACATCCTCTCCACCCTCGCTCCTTCGCTCAACCTCTCGATGGACATGGACGAGCTTCCGTTCTCCGTCAAGCCGGAGCAGAAGGTCTCTCCCGAGAAGCTCTTCGAGTTCTTCCGCTGCACATATGAGGGCACCGAGTTCGACATGACGCAGAACCTCGCAATCAACGTTCACCGCCGCATCAAGACCGGCGGCATCTATCCGAACGCCACCTACGACGAATATGACGAGACCGTGCACCCGATCTCCAACTTCATGACGGCGGACGTGCGCCAGATGCTCAACCAGCTCCAGCCGGGCGCAGTCAAGCAGCGCCGCACCATCGCGGTCATCCAGTGCGCTTATTCGCACATCCTCCAGTGCCGCGACTGGCTGCCGGATGAAATCGGCGGCGTGGCATACTTCGCATTCGACAATCCCGCGCAGAGCCCGCGCATTCCGATCTACTGCGGCGCGACCGAGCTGCCCGACAGCTTCAAGATCTGCGCGCAGGCACGCTACCGCCCGGAATCAGCAGCCTGGGCATTCCGCGAGACCAACCGCATCGCCACGATATACTGGGACAAGACACGCAAGATCCTCGAGCCCGAGCAGGCTCAGTTCGAGAAGCAGATGATGGCTGACTGCCGCGCACTCGAAACTGAGGTTGCGCCCCTGCTGGTCACCGGCAAGAAGGCCGAGGCCGAGGCAAGGATCAACCAGTTCACCGACAACTTCGCGACGATGGTGATCAACCGCTGGAAAGAACTCAAGGGACGCGTCCTCGAGATCTTCGTAAGAAGCATGTAGGAAATTATCTCGTCTTCTGTCCGATGAAGAGAACCGCTCCTGACGAGCGTTCACGGATGAGATAGACGAACGGACGGTCGACGATCATTTCGACAATCTGGTCCGGGGCGGCGGAAGTGACTTTCATTCCGATGACGGTCACTGCTGCCGCCTCGGTTCCTTTTGTATTGACGTCGACAAAGGTCTTCTGCTTGACATATGAGATGCACAGCGGCTTCTTGCTCATGAGGGAGAAGTCGGCCGACTGAGTGAAGGCGTCCTTCATTCCCATTGCCTTGAGCGTCTCGCCAAGGTCGGTCGTGCACTCGCTCTTGAAGATCGGAATCCTGAGGAATACGCGCGCCGATGAGAGCGATTCGAGCCTCTCCTTCGAGAGCGCATCGACGGCATCGGAAACGCTCTTTCCCTCGCGCGGGAGGACGATGTCCATCACGAAGCTCCCGTTGCCGTAGGGAATCTCCACGGCCTCGTATGTCATGTTGCTGCAGTAGAGCGTCTTGAAGGTCTTGCGCATCATCTTCGCCTTGACGTCGCCCCCATCGCCGTGGAACGGCATTGTGCCGGACTCGGTGAACTCGTCGCCTTTCCACTTCGCCTTGAAGTAGAGCGCATTGAGGAGAGCCAGGACGGTGTTGCCGTCGATGCAGTCGGAGATCTTGTCGATCTTGCCCTTGGTATTGTAGGAGCACCACTTGTCGATGCGCTTGAGGTCCGACCTGTCATTGAAGTCAACGTTCTCGATCTGGGCTCCATAGCTGCTCTCCACAGTCGTGACGTAGTCTTTCCTGAGCGGAGCCTCCTCGCTGACCCAGATTGAGTTGGCCGAGAGGAAATCAGTGCTTGAGTCGACATTCTTCAGCCCCTTTACAAGCACCGAATAGAATTCGTTGACATCCTGCGTCGAATATCCCTTGAAGCCGAGCACTTCGGTCATCTGCTCCGCAGTCTTTCCCGAGGCACCTGCCGCCGTCATCGCGAGGTCGAGCGAGAGGCTCAGCGGAGAAATGAATACCTGTTCCTTCGGGGATTCCTTTACCAGTCGGCCGAAGACATCATAGGCGAAGCCGTTGATGTCGGCCATCATGTCCTGCTGTGCACGGGTAAGCGCAATGCTTCCCTCAGCAGTTTCACCATTGTCGGGATCGATGCTGTTGCATCCTGCCATGGCCGTCATTGCGGCGAGGGCGATAAGTAGGGATTTCATCGTTTTCATAATGAAGAGTTGACGGTGGTGTTGTACTTCAAATAACGTGCAAACATAATAAAATTATGGGATTCAATGGCGAAAACGGCAGTTGACCATGGAAATCGATGCCGTTGCCCCGTTGATTTCGGTGGAGACCGCAGCGCGCGTGAACTTCGAGTCGCGTATCGTCACGTCATGGACGCAGTCGTGGCCATCGATGCCGGCCGCCCTCACCGCAGTGGCGCAACCACGGCACCTTATCTTCGAGATGGAGATGTCGGAGAACTCCGGCACATATTCTACGCCAGTCGCCGCCCCCACGGTCCTGTAGGTGAAGTCGACATAGTCGCAGCGGAAGAGGACCGCCTCGCGCACGATGCCGCGCATGCGGACATTCTCGATGAAGATATCCTCGCACCATCCTCCGCGGCCGATCATGCTCTTGAAGGTCAAGCCGGTATCGGTGCCGTCGAAGAGGCAGTCGCGAACGACGATCCTGCGCATGCCGCCAGAGAAGTCGCTGCCGATGGCAAATCCGCTGTGGCCGTGGCGCACGGTGTTGCCGCAGATGAGCACGTCCTCGCACGGTCCGCGCTCCTCCCCCGCCTTGCCGCTGCCGCCCTTCATGCAGATGGCGTCGTCTCCGACGTCGAGCGTGCATCCGGTCACGAGCACGACCCTGCTGTTGCCGATGTCGATGCCGTCGCCGTTCTGGGCGTACCATGGGCACTCGACGGTTACGCCGTCGACGATGACATTTGTGCACATCGACGGAGTGAAGTGGAACTTCGGCGAGTTGCGCAGCGTCACCCCGCGGAGCATCACGGCGTTGCAGCGCTTGAATACGACCATGTGGGTGCGCAGGGCGTCCTCCGCCTCCGGGCTGTCGGTGATGTTCTCATGTCCCTTGAGGTTGTATGGGAACCACAGCGCGTCGTTGCCTTCGCCCTTGACCGTGCCCCCCATGGCGAGATAGCGCTCCCAGTCCGCGCCCTTAACCTTGCTGTGCTTCACATAGCGCCACCAATCGCCGTTGCCGTCGATTATGCCGCTGCCGGTTATCGAGATGTTGTCGCACTTCTCCGCGCTGATGCACGGTACGGTCTTGCCCTTCACCAGATAGAGCCGCTTGTCGGTGCTGAACGAGAGCACGGCCCCCTTCTCGAGATGGAGGTCGATGCCGCTGCGCAGCACTATCGGCCCGGTGGTCCATTCGCCCCGCGGCACGATGATGTGACCGCCGCCTTCGGCCGCCAGGGCCTCGACTGCATCCGATATCGCCTCGGTGCAAAGCTCGCCCCGAACTGCCCCGAACTCCGTGATGGCGATGCTGCGCTCGGGTATCACAGGCTCGCTCACCTGTTTCATGGAGACCGGGAGATTGCCGTAGAGAGCGCCGTAGTCGCGGCCCTGAACTGCGGGTGCAATGCCCAGGACCAGAAGTATCATAGCCAAGGTACGTTTCATTTCCTGAATTGTTTCAAATTGTAAATATAACAGTAAATTTCCATTTATTTTATTGGGACAGCCTCAAGTTGTCCACATGGCCGGCAACGGCGTGGCCAGAGTCATGGGAACCTGTCAATCCAAAGGCTTCGACAAAGACGGCGAGACAAAAAATAATACAAAAATGTACGTGGCATCATCGGGAAACGCATTTTTGATTAAATTTGCGAGATTTAAAACTCGTAACGTCCAATGATTGATTCTTCCATCAAAAAAGTCCTCCTGCTCGGTTCCGGCGCATTGAAGATCGGAGAAGCGGGAGAGTTCGACTACTCTGGTTCGCAGGCCCTCAAGGCAATGAAGCAAGAAGGCATAAAGACCGTTCTCATCAACCCGAACATCGCTACGGTTCAGACATCCGAAGGAGTTGCAGACAAGATTTATTTCCTCCCTGTAACCCCTTATTTTGTAGAAAAGGTCATCCAGAAGGAAAAGCCGCAGGGCATCCTGCTCACTTTCGGCGGCCAGACGGCGCTCAACTGCGGCGTCGCCCTCTACAATTCAGGAATCATCGAAAAATATGGACTGAAGGTGCTCGGCACACCGGTCCAGACGATCATCGACACGGAAGACCGTGAACTCTTCGTGGAACGACTCGACGAGATAGACGTCAAGACCATCAAGAGCCACGCGGTAGAGAACATCGACGACGCACGCGCCGCCGCATCCGAACTCGGCTACCCTGTCATCCTCCGCGCCGCATATGCGCTCGGCGGTCTGGGCAGCGGATTCTGCGACAACGAGCAGGAACTCGTCTCCCTTGCGGAGAACTCCTTCTCCTACTCCCCCCAGGTGCTCGTCGAGAAGTCTCTCAAGGGATGGAAGGAGATTGAATTCGAAGTGGTCCGCGATGCTGACGACAAGTGTCTCGTAGTATGCGTGATGGAGAACTTCGATCCTCTGGGCATACATACGGGCGAGAGCATCGTGGTCGCTCCCTGCCAGACCCTCGAACAGTGGGACATCGACTTCATGAGCGAACTCTCGGTCAAGGTCGTCCGCCATCTGGGCATCGTCGGCGAGTGCAACATCCAGTTCGCATACAACTCCGAAACGAAGGACTACAGCGTCATCGAGGTCAACGCGCGTCTCTCCCGCTCTTCCGCACTCGCATCTAAGGCCACCGGCTACCCGCTGGCATTCGTCGCAGCGAAGATCGGCCTGGGCTACACAATGGCCCAGCTCACCGACATCGACGGCGACGGCACATCAGCCGCGGCAGCTCCGGTAGTCGACTACGTGATCTGCAAGATACCACGCTGGGACCTCTCCAAGTTCCACGGCGTCTCCCGCGAGATCGGCAGCAGCATGAAGAGCGTCGGCGAGGTGATGGCAATAGGCAAGAACTTCGAAGAGGCCATGCAGAAGGGCCTCAGGATGATCGGACAGGGCGCCCACGGATTCGTGGCCAACAAGGAGATCGTGGTGCCCGACATCGACAAGGCGCTCCGCGAGCCTACCGACAACCGCATTTTCGTAATCTCCAAGGCATTCCAGAAAGGCTACTCCGTCGACGAGGTCAGCGCCCTGACGAAGATCGACAGGGGATTCCTCGACATGCTCTACAACATCGTCGAGATCGGCCGTGAGATCGAGAAGGCGGACAGCTGCAGCGAGCTGAACCCCGAACTGCTCCGCCGCGCGAAGGAGAACGGCTTCTCCGACTTCCAGATCGGACGACTCGTCTTCAAGGACAAGATCGACTCCGACGACTATGTCGACCGCATCCGCCGCTACCGCAAGAGCCTCGACATCGTGCCTTTCATCAAGCGCATCAAGAAGAATTATCTCTATCTCACATACAACGCAACCGAAAGCGACATCGACTGCGAATACGACCGCCGTTCGATCATAGTCCTCGGTTCCGGAGCATACCGCATCGGCAGCTCGGTCGAATTCGACTGGTGCAGCGTCAACGCTCTCCAGACGATCCGCAGGTCCGGCTGGAGGGGCGTCATGATCAACTACAACCCCGAGACGGTCTCGACCGACTATGACATGTGCGACCGCCTCTACTTCGACGAGCTCACCTTCGAGCGCGTGATGGACATCTACGAGCTCGAGCAGCCGCACGGCATCGTGGTCTCGGTCGGAGGCCAGATTCCGAACAACCTCGCGATGAGGCTCGACAGCCACAGGGTCAACATCCTCGGCACCTCGGCCAAGAGCATCGACCGCGCGGAAGACCGCCACAAGTTCTCATCGATGTGCGACAGCCTCGGCGTGGACCAGCCCCAGTGGAAGGAGCTCACCACTCTTGACGACATCTACCAGTTCGTCGAGACGGTGGGATTCCCCGTCATCGTCCGCCCGTCATATGTCCTTTCCGGCGCCGCGATGAACGTCTGCTCGAACCGCGCGGAGCTCGAGGGATTCCTCAAGCTCGCCGCAAACGTCTCGCAGAAGCACCCGGTCGTCGTGAGCTCATTCATCCAGAACGCGAAGGAGATCGAGTTCGACGCAGTGGCCGACAAGGGAAACATCATCATCTCAGCGATACAGGAACACATCGAATTCGCAGGCGTCCACTCGGGCGACGCGACGATCCAGTTCCCGCCGCAGAAGCTCTATGTCGAGACCGCGCGACGCATCCGCAAGATCGCGAAGCTCATCGCCGCCGCCCTCGAGATCTCAGGTCCGTTCAACATCCAGTTCCTCGCAAAGGACAACTGCATCAAGGTGATCGAATGCAACCTGCGCGCATCGCGCAGCTTCCCGTTCGCGTCGAAGGTTCTCAAGGTAAACCTCATCGAACTTGCCACCAAGATCATGATCGGCGAACGCTACGCCATCCCGGAGAAGAGCGCCTTCGACCTCGAGTATGTGGGAGTCAAGGCTTCGCAGTTCTCGTTCTCCCGTCTCCAGAAGGCGGACCCGGTGCTCGGCGTGGACATGTCGTCCACCGGCGAGGTGGGCTGCATCGGCGACAACACCGACGAGGCCATCCTCAAGGCGATGCTCTCGGTAGGCTACAAGCTGCCCGAGAAGAACATCCTGCTCTCCACCGGTGACGCTCGCCAGAAGGCCGACATGCTCCAGGCATGCACTCTGCTGGCAAGGCACGGCTACAACCTCTTCGCCACCGCCGGAACATACAAATTCTTGGTAGAGAATGACATCCCCGTCACGAAGGTCCTCTGGCCCAACGAGGAGGGCGAAGACCGCAGCGCGCTCGACATGATCCACAACCGCGAGATCGACCTTGTGGTCAACATCCCGAAGAACCTCACCCCGGGCGAGCTCACGAACGGCTACAAGCTCCGCCGCGCGGCAATCGACTTCAACGTCCCCCTGATCACCAACGCCAGACTGGCGACGGCCTTCATCATCTCGTTCTGCAACATGTCGGTCGACGACATCCAGATCAAGTCCTGGGACGAATACAGATAACAATAAAAAAGACATTCCAAATGATATCACCACTTGTTCTTGACATAGTACTGTTCATCGTCGGCGCCGCGCTGGTCGTTCTCGGCGCGGACTGGCTTGTCGACGGGGCATCGGGGATTGCGCGCCGCTTCGGCCTCTCCGAGTTCCTGATCGGCGTGACCATCGTCGGCATCGGCACTTCATTGCCCGAACTCGTGGTGAGCACCATCGGAGCCGTCGAAGGCAATGCCGACATCGCAATCGGCAACGTCACGGGATCGAACATGTTCAACACGCTGCTCATCCTGGGAATCACGGCCCTGCTGATGCCGATACCATACACGCGCAGCAATGTGCGCCGCGACATGCCCCTGTGCGTCGCGGCCTCGCTGCTGCTGCTCATCTTCGTGCTCGACAGGTTCATTTTCCACACGGCGGCAAGCACGATCACCAGATGGGAAGGCATTGTCTTCCTCCTCTGCTTCGTCGCGTTCCTCTGGTACTCCTTCAAGCAGGATTCCGGCTCGCAGGAAGATGAAACCGCCAAGCCGATGAAGCTCTGGAAGGCAGTCGCGCTGGTGCTCCTGGGCATTGGAGGCCTCGTCTACGGCGGTCAGCTCTTCGTCGACCACGCCACTGGCATCGCGCGCCAGATAGGCGTTTCGGACGCCTTCATAGCAATCACCATAATGGCGGGAGGAACCTCGCTGCCGGAGCTTGCCACATGCGTGGTCGCGGCGGCAAAGAAACGCGGTCAGATGGCGCTGGGCAACATCATCGGATCGAACATCTCCAACATCCTGCTCATCCTTGGCGTCTGCGCCACCATCACCCCTCTCCACGTGGTGAGGATCAACCAGTTCTCGATCCTCGCCGTACTCGCGGCCGCAATCATCCTGCTGCTGACTGCGGCGACCTTCAGGAAAAACAAACTCGACAGACCGGAGGGACTGCTGTTCATCGTGCTCTACGCGGCATACATCTACGCGGTCCTTCAGTTGCAATGATATGGAAATAAAGAACATTCCGGTCCTGCTGCTCACCGGTTACCTGGGCAGCGGCAAGACTACTCTTGTCAACAGGATCCTTTCAAACAGGAAGGGAATCAAGTTCGCCGTCATCGTCAACGACCTCGGCGAGGTGAACATCGACGCCGACCTCATCGAGAGGGGCGGCATCGTCGGACAGAAGGACGACAGCCTGGTCGCACTCCAGAACGGATGCATCTGCTGCACGCTCAAGATGGACCTCGTAGGCCAGCTGAGGGACATCGCGAGGATGCACAAGTTCGACTACATTGTCATCGAAGCCAGCGGCATCTGCGAGCCGGAACCGATCGCTCAGACCATATGCTCCATTCCAGCCATGGGCTACGAGTTCGTCAAGGACGGCATCGCGCAGCTTGACTGCATCGTAACCGTCGTGGACGCCCTGCGCCTGCAGAGCGAATTCAGCTGCGGAGACGAACTGATGAAGGACAACATCGGCGAGGAGGACCTTGCGAGCCTGGTCATCCAGCAAATTGAATTCTGCAACATCGTGCTCCTCAACAAGGCATCTGAAGTATCGCCCGAGGAACTCGCACGCATACACAAGATAATCAGAACCTTGCAGCCGGAAGCCGAAATCATTGAATGCGACTACGGCGACGTCGACCTCGACAAGCTTCTCAACACCCGCCGCTTCGATTTCGACACCGTGTCCGGCTCTGCCGCATGGGTGAAGGGAGTCGAGGGCCACATCGACGAGGATGAGGATGACGACGATGACGATGATGACGACCACGAGGAGGGCCACCATCACGAGCATCACCACGAACATCACCACGACCATGACCATCACCACCACGACCACGAGAACGAGGAGGAGGGCGAGGCCGAGGAATATGGCGTCGGAACTTTCGTCTATTACAGGCGCAGGCCCTTCGACCTGAACTGCTTCGACAATTTCGTGGCGAAGAAATGGCCCAAGAACGTCATCCGAGCAAAGGGAATCTGCTATTTCAGCGAGGAATTCGACACCTGCTACCTCTTCGAGCAGGCTGGCAAGCAGTTCACCCTCAAGAATGCGGGCCAGTGGTATGCCACCATGGAACGCGACGAACTGATCGACTTCATGCGCCGCAACCCGTCACTCATCCGCGACTGGGACGACAACTACGGGGACCGCATGCAGAAGATAGTCTTCATAGGCCAGCACCTCGACCGCAAGGCGATCGAGGAAGATCTGGACAAGTGTCTTTTCGAATAAGCGGGACGGAGTCTTACTCCTCTCCCCTGCAGAACGTGCGCAGGACGTTGAATCCTTCGTCAACTATGACGATGTCGGCGTCCTTGCCTGCCGTTATGGAACCCTTGCGGTCATAGATGCCCAGCAGGTGAGCGACCGATGCGCTGGTCATGTAGACCACGTCCTCGACCGGGAGCTTCACGTCGAATATCAGATGGCGTACCATCTTGTCGATTGGCGAGGTCGATGATGCGAACGATGTGCGTGCCTCGTTCATCGCTATGCCGTCCTCGACATAGAAGTTGACGCCCGACGTGCGGACGATGCTGCCGCTCTTCATGCCAGAGCAGAGGCTTGCATCGGATACGACGATCATCTTCTCCCTGCCCTTGCAGCGATATGCTATGCGCACCAGCTCGTTGGGGAGATGGTAGCCGTCGCAGATGGCCTCAGCGTAGAGGTCGTCGAATGTCAGTCCGGCCTCGACCACGCCGCCGATGCGGTACGGACCCTCCTTGTGGGTCTGGCTCTGGGCGTTGTAGAGGTGGGTGACGCTGGTCGCACCTTTGGCGAGAGCCGTCTCCATCTGCTTGATGGTCGCACAGCTGTGGCCTACCGAAACCTGGATGCCGAGCTTCACGAGTCCCGGGAAATATTCGACGTTGTTGCCGTATTCGGGGGCGATGGTAGCCCTGGCGATGGCGTCCCTGTATTTCTCGAAGAGGGTTATGTTCTTGTCGTCAAGAGGAATGATCAGAGTCTCGGACTGGCAGCCCTTGTACATGGGATTGAGGAACGGGCCCTCGATGTGGCAGGGTGCGATCTCAGCCTTGCCCGGACGGTTGTGGCGCATCGCCTCGCGCACGGAGTTGAGGCCCTGCTCGATGATAGGGAGTTCGTTGGTCATGAAGGTGGGATAGATCATCGTCACGCCGTGCTGCTGGTAGTAGTCGCGCATGCCGTAGACGGCCTCAATGGTGCCGTTGCCCACATCGTGGCCGCAGCCGCCGTGCACATGGGGGTCGATGTAGCCGGGGATGGCAATCTTGCCGCCGCCGTCAATGACTTCGTCAGCCTCGGCAGTTTCGCCTGCCGGGAGCACCTTTGCTATCTTTTCGCCATCGATGAGGATGGAACCGCCCTTCACCACGCCATTTTCGGTGTAGATGTCGAGATTCTTGAGGAGTTTCTTCATGGCCTTGAATTCTTGTTGTAAAAAGTAGACCCGCAAAGGTAATAATTTATTAACTTTGTTATTTACGAACTTTGTTCTTTATGAAAGCTCAAACAATCATTACAGCAGCGCTGATCTGCGCGATGGCCGTCGTATGCGGATGCAAGGGCGGCAAGGCCGCGCAGGATGTGGCGCAGGAAGACAAACAGACAAACACAATGAAGAGAATCGAAGTAGCAAAAGTCAGTTTCGACACCGCCATGCCGACCATCGACCAGGTCGAGGAGATGTTCGAACGCGAGAATGTCGAATTCCACGCCATCGACGTGGTGAACTGGGAAGCCTATCCCTACAAACCGGAAGTCAAGTTCAGGATCGTCCATTCCGACGATGAGATCTATCTCCAGTACGTGGTCAAGGAAGACAACCCGAGGGCCATGTTCGACGTCGACGAGGGGTCGCAGCCCTACACCGACTCATGCGTGGAATTTTTCATGATCCCTTCGGACCGTGACACGATATACTACAACCTCGAGATGAACTGCGTCGGCCACGGCACGTTCCACGGCGGTGCAGAGCGCAGGGACCGCACGGTCTTCGGCGACGACGTGCTCTCACAGGTGAGGCGCCGCTCGACACTCGGCGACAAGGCGTTCGGACAGGCCGAAGGACCTCAGGAGTGGACGCTCACGCTCGCAATCCCCAAGTCGATCTACGCCCTCTCCGAGTTCGCACCCTTCGAGGGCCGCACCGTCAAGGCGAATTTCTACAAGTGCGGGGACAAGACTCCCGTCCCGCATTTCCTGAGCTGGAACCCCATTCCCATCGAGAAGCCGAACTTCCACAGGCCCGACCATTTCGGAGAAATACACTTTGCCGAATAGAGCGATGGCTTTCCCGACAGACTACGACTCGATAATCGAGTGGCTCTTCGTGCAGTTCCCATCCTACCAGAAGGTCGGGAAGATCGCATACAAGCTGGGGCTGGAGACGTCGATGGCATTCGACCAGGCCCTCGGCCACCCCTGCGGCAGCTATCCCGCCATCCACGTGGCCGGCACCAACGGCAAGGGATCCGTCTCGCACATGACGGCCGCGGCGCTCGCCTCATGCGGCCTGAAGGTGGGACTCTACACCTCCCCCCACCTTGTCGACTTCCGCGAGAGGATGAAGACGATCACCCGCGACGGATATGAGATGATCAGCCGCGACGAGGTGAAGGAGTTCGTCTGCAGATGGCACGACTGGTTCGACAGCGAACGCCCTTCGTTCTTCGAGATAACCACAGGCATGGCGTTCGACTTCTTCGCGAGAAGGGGCGTCGACATCGCCGTCATCGAGACCGGCCTCGGCGGCAGGCTCGACTCGACGAACATCATCACTCCCGTGCTGAGCGTCATCACCAACATCGGGCTGGAACACTGCGAGCACCTCGGCTACACGCTGGAGGCGATCGCGGGCGAGAAGGCCGGCATCATCAAGCCCGGCGTCCCTTGCGTCATCGGCGAGCATCTTCCCGAGACGCGACCGGTGTTCGAGGCGAAGGCGCGCGAATGCGGCAGCCCCATCGTCCTTGCCTCCGACGAGGAGCCGACGCTCGGCCTCAAGGTGGCGGACCTCGACCTGCCGGGAGACTATCAGCAGCGCAACCTGCGCACGCTGGACGCCGTGCTTCGCAACCTCTCCGGCCGCTTCTACCTGCCCGCCGACCAGATGAAGGAAGGGATCAGGCACGCCGCCGCCCTCACCGGCCTCCACGGGCGCTGGGAGACTCTCCGCAAGGGCGGGGAAAAGGCGCAGATCATATGCGACACCGGCCACAACGCGCACGGATTCCGCTGGGTTCGGGAACAGATTGACCGCATCAGCTGCGACTACGGGCAGGTGTTCTTCATCTTCGGCGTGGTGGCGGACAAGGACCTCGACGCCATCGCCGCCTACCTGCCGCACGACGTAAGCTACATCTTCACAAACGCCGCCTCCAAGCGCGCGCTCCCGTCGGCCGAGCTTGCCTCCAGGCTGCACGACTACGGCATCGGAGGGCGCACCACCTCATCCGTGAGGGAGGCGCTCGAACTGGCGGACAGCCTCGCCGGGGCGAAGGACCTGATCTTCATCGGCGGCAGCAACTTCGTCATAGCAGAAGTGCTCGGTGACCCTGACCTTCTGCAGCGATAGGTTCAGGCCACGGGCCGTCCTTTGCAAAGAATCTTCCGAAATCAAACAAAATCGGGCTAATCTCTTGAGATTTGCCCGATTATTTATATCTTTGTAATTTATATGATATACAAGTGCAGTTGAAACAGCAAATATCTATCAATCAACCATATTTTTTTTAAAAAACATCTATGACTAAAAGAGTTTATCGCTTTGGAGGCAAGAGCGCAGAAGGAAACGGCGCTATGAGAAACCTCCTCGGCGGCAAGGGTGCAAACCTTGCTGAAATGTGTCTGCTCGGAATTCCCGTACCTGCAGGCTTTACCATCACCACTGAATGCTGCACCGAGTACTACGCACTCGGCGGCGGCTACACCGACGAACTCAAGAAGGACGTCGCTGAATCCCTCGCTGCTACTGAAGCCATCATGGGCAAGAAGTTCGGTGACCCCAAGAACCCGCTTCTCGTAAGCTGCCGTTCCGGTGCCCGCAGCTCAATGCCTGGCATGATGGATACCATCCTCAACATCGGTCTCTGCTCTGCCACAATCCCCGGCATGATCGAAAAGACCCAGAACCCCCGTTTCGTCTATGACGCATACCGCCGTCTCATCATGATGTACTCCGACGTCGTCATGGAGAAGGCTGAGGGCATCGAACCCGAAGACGGAAAGGCTATCCGCCAGCAGCTCGACAAGATGATGGAAGACCTCAAGGAAGCCAAGGGCTACAAGTCCGACACCGAGATCACCGCTGAAGAGCTCAAGGATCTTGCAGAACAGTTCAAGGTACGCATCAAGGAAGTCCTCGGCGTTGAATTCCCCGACACTGCTGAAGCTCAGCTTTGGGGTTCGATCGGCGGCGTGTTCAAGAGCTGGAACGGCAAGCGCGCAATCAAGTATCGCCAGATCGAAGGCATTCCTGACGAGTGGGGTACCGCAGTCAACGTCCAGTCGATGGTGTTCGGCAACATGGGCGACACTTCCGCAACGGGCGTGGCATTCAGCCGCAACCCTGCAAACGGTGACAACAAGTTCTACGGCGAATGGCTCATCAACGCACAGGGCGAAGACGTGGTTGCCGGCATCCGCACCCCGAACCCTCTGAACAACGCTACCAAGAGCCCTCAGAACAAGCACCTCACCTCCCTCGAGGACGCAATGCCCGAGGTATACAAGGAACTTGACGACATCCGCCTGCTTCTCGAGAAGCACTTCAACGACATGCAGGACATCGAGTTCACGATCCAGGAAGGCAAGCTCTGGATGCTCCAGTGCCGTATCGGCAAGCGCACCGGCCTCGCAGCCCTCAACATGGCAATGGACATGCTCGAAGAAGGCATGATCGACGAGAAGACCGCTGTCATGCGCGTCGCTCCCGCTCAGCTCGACGAGATCCTCCACCCCATCCTCGACCCCGCTTCCGAGAAGAACGCAAAGGTCATCGCTCACGGTCTGCCCGCATCACCGGGTGGAGCAGTGGGAACCATCGTCTTCACGAACGCTGACGCAGTCGCTGCTGCAGCACAGAAGAAGAACGTCATCCTCGTCCGCGAAGAGACCTCTCCGGAAGATGTCGAAGGCATGCGCGCAGCTGCAGGTATCCTCACCCAGAAGGGCGGCATGACCTCTCACGCAGCTCTCGTGGCTCGCGGCTGGGGCAAGTGCTGCATCGTAGGTTGCGAAGACATGAAGATCAACCTCGAGAAGAAGGAAGTTTCCTTCGTCGGTTCCGACACCGTATGTCACGAAGGCGACGTATTCTCGCTCAACGCAGCAAAGGGCGCAGTCTATGCTACCGCAATCGAGACCATGGACGCTTCCAACAATCCTCGCTTCGTCAAGTTCATGGAAATCGCCGACAAGTTCCGCAAGATGGGTGTCCGCACCAACGCCGACAACCCTGACGACACCAAGCGCGCACTCAGCTTCGGCGCAGAAGGCATCGGCCTCTTCCGCATCGAGCACATGTTCTACGGCAAGAACTCCGAGACCCCTCTGAGCAAGCTCCGCAAGATGATCCTCTCCAAGACCGACGACGAACGCCGCGCAGCTCTCAACGAGCTCGAACCGTACATCAAGGCATCCGTCAAGGGTACGATGAAGGTCATGGACGGCAAGCCCGTCACCTTCCGTCTCCTCGACCCGCCGTTGCATGAGTTCGTTCCCAAGGGACAGGACAAGCGCCACGAACTGGCAGAAGACCTCGGCATAGACGAGAACGAAATCGAGAAGAGAGGCGAAGCACTCCACGAAGTCAACCCTATGATGGGTCACCGCGGAGTCCGTCTGCACGTCAGCTATCCTATGATCGCCGAGACTCAGTACCGCGCAATCTTCACCGCAGCACTCGAGCTCAAGAAGGAAGGCTTCAACCCTCAGCCTGAGATCATGATCCCTGTCACCATCTCCGAGCGTGAGCTCCGTTTCCAGAAGGCCATCTGCGAGAAGATCCGCGCAGAGGTAGAGGCAAAGCTCAACGAGCACATCCAGTACAAGTTCGGTACGATGATCGAGATCCCTCGCGCTGCCCTCACTTCAGACCGCATGGCTCGCACCGCAGAGTTCTTCAGCTACGGTACCAACGACCTTACCCAGATGACTTTCGGCTTCAGCCGCGATGACGTCAGCACCTTCATGGGCGACTACCTGGGCAACAAGATCCTCGACTCCGACCCGTTCAAGACTCTCGATGTCAAGGCAGTCGGCAAGCTCGTCTCCTACTCCGTACGCAAGGGCCGCGAAACCCGCGACAACCTCAAGTGCGGCATCTGCGGCGAGCACGGCGGCGACCCCGCATCCGTGAAGTTCTGCAACTCCATCGGACTGAACTACGTATCCTGCTCACCTTTCCGCGTTCCGATCGCACGCCTCGCTGCTGCTCAGGCTGCCATCGAAGAGGAAATGGGCAAGTAACATCCCCGCGATGAAAAGCTGATATCCATGGTACCTCCCTGCCGAAAAGCCACCCTCGTCAAGCTCTCCGACGCCAAGACCGTAGGCGTGGTTCTGGTCATACAGGACGCCGATTTCGAGCGCAACCTCGAGACGATGGACAGGGAGGCCCGTGAATATGGCTTCAATGTGGAATACCTTCTCGTCAACGCTGTCCGCAAGGCGCAGATTCCTGCGTGGTGCATCAAGGACAACATGACGATCATCACATACAGAGTGGACTATGACCGCAGATGCCGTTTCAGGACCGAGACGGCATCTGCTTTCATTTCCAAGAAGTTCGACCTGCTCATTGCCAATCCGGCAGCAATCAGCAACATCGTCGAAAATGTCGTGATGGCCTCACAGGCATCACTCAAGGTCGGCCGCATCTTCGCCGGCGGAGGCATCTATGACATCGGAGTAAAGACGGAAACCTCTGCGACGGACGCGTCGGCCCAGGAGCAGGCCGACAAGGGTTCGATGCAGGTCCTGCTCGACACCTACAAACTCATCACCGCAAACATTGAGTAATCTCGCAAAACACGCCATCACGGCGGTCAAGGGCTTCTTCATGGGAGCCGCCAACGTGGTGCCGGGAGTCTCCGGCGGCACCATCGCCCTCATCACGGGCATCTATGAAGAGATAATCGAAGCTCTCAACAGCCTCACTAGAAAAGAGACCTGGAGCGCGCTCTTCCATGGACGCTGGAAGGAGTTCTGGAGCTCAATCCACGGCACGTTCCTGCTGAGCCTCGGCATCGGCGTCGTGTTGAGCATCTTTTCGCTCGCAAAGCTGATGGAATACGAGTTGGCCAACAACCCGATCCAGACATGGGCCTTCTTCTTCGGCCTGATCATCGCCTCGGCTTTCATCATGTTCCGCAACATAAAGGGCTGGACCGTCAAGGATGTGCTGTTCGCCATCGCAGGCGCAGTGCTCGGCGTGCTCGTATGCACCCTCACCCCCACCTCCACCCCCGACAGCTGGTGGTTCATCTTCATCTGCGGCGCCATTGCAATCTGCACGATGATCCTGCCCGGCATCTCGGGAAGCTTCATACTTGTCATTTTCAGCAAGTATGACTACATAATGAGCGCCGTGGCAAACCTCGACATCCCGGTGCTCGCCATCTTCGCGCTGGGCTGCATCATCGGCATCCTGGCATTCGCGAAGCTGCTGCACTGGCTGCTTGGCCGCTATGAGAAGCAGACCATGCTGCTCCTGCTCGGCTTCGTGATCGGCTCGCTCGTGAAGGTCTGGCCATGGTCGGACCGCGCCGCCATCGAGGCATCGCAAGGCGTTGCCGCGGGTGCTCCGATAGAGCTCCACGTCACGGCCGCAATCATCTGGTGCCTGATCGGCATCGCTCTGGTCGCGGCAATCGAAATCGCGGGAAAAAAGGCGAAGCCTACAGCGTAAACTGCGCAAGCTCCTCCATCTGGGCGTCAGTCATCCCTTCAGGAACAAATCCCATCGAACGGCCGGCAATATAAATCTGCGCGGCCTTGTTCAATACATCCACCTGGTCGAAAGCTGACATTATGTCGACATCGACGGCGAACACGCCGTGCTTCTCCCACATCACCACATCATGGCCCTCCGCCAGCGAGGCAATCGTGGCGTCGGCAAGCGCGACGCTTCCGGGCGTCATGTACGGCACCATGCCGAGGCCGCGCGGACAGAAGACACGAGTCTCGGGAATCATCGACCACAGCATCCTTGTGGCCGCGTCCTTCCTCATCCATTCGCGGGAATGCGTGAGGGCAACGAGCTCTATCGGGTGGGTATGCAACGACGCACGGCCGGGCAGGTTGTGGGCAAGCACATAGTCGTGCACCGCAAGGTGGCTCGGAAGCTCGGAAGTGGGCATGACCACCTTGTCGGCAATGATCTCGTAATGCTCGCAATCGGGGCAGATGCGGATGATGGCACCGTTGTCCATCGGGTCGCGCGCAAGGTCGCGCATGCGCCTGCCGGTGCCCTTGGCAAAGAAAAGGCAGCCCGCAAGATGCGGCAGCTTCTGCCCCATCGCGTAAGGTCCGCCTATCGCGGGCGCGCCCTTGAGACCGTCGTCGATCTCATCCGTGATGTTCACCGTGATGTTGCCGCCGTTGCGCTCGGCCCAGCCTTTCTGCCAGAGATATCCGGCCACCTCGGCCACCTGTGCTATGCTTTCGATCATATCAATTGAGGTAAGAATGTACTGAAAATCAAGATGACAAGTCCGGCAACAAGCACCACGAGAGCCTTGCGCGGACAACCTTTCCATTCCTTGAGGATGATGCCCCATACATTGCTGAAGGTCACGTTGAGAGCCATCAGTATGCACCAGCTGAAGGTAATGAGGACCGGTGAGCCGGCCAGGAAGCCCTTGCCGAGGCTGAGCCCGAAGAACTGGCTGTACCAGAGCAGGCCTGCCAGGACGCAGAAGCCTATGTTGCGAAGCCAGAGCGAGCCCTTCGAATAGTCCGAGAAGCTCCTGTTGCGGACGTTCTGGAAGATGCAGAAGCAGGCGTTGGTGACAAAGCCGCCGACGGTCACAAGCAGAGTTGCCGGCAGCGTCGCGAAGATAGGCTTGGACGCCTCCCATGTGAGCGGGGCGCCGAAGCTCAGGCCGATGTTGAAGCAGGCGCTCATGAAGCCGGCGAGCAAGGCAACCAGCAGGCCTTTCGCGAAATTGAAGTCCTTGACCGCCTCCTTCTTCTGTTCCTCCGGCAGGGCGGCAGCCTTCATTGCGCCGGCGATGCCGATGATGGCTATGCCAACCAGCATCACCACCACGCCTATTATGACTGAGCTTGTGAGCGTCGAGGCGTTGCCGGTGAAGACCGGGCCGAGTATTGCGCCGAGCGCGCTGCAGGTGCCGAGCGCGATCGACTGGCCGAGCGCGACTCCCAGATAGCGCATCGACAATCCGAAGGTAAGGCCGCCGACTCCCCAAAGCACGCCGAAGAGCATGGTGAGCAGGGACTCGCGCGGATGCGAGGCATAGAGCGCCATCAGGCTCTCGCCGTCGGGCACCGCCAAAAGGGCGCCGAGCAGGGGAAACACCAGCCAGGCGAAGATGCCCTGTACGAGCCAGTAGCTCTCCCAGCTCCAGCTCTTTATCTTGTTGATCGGCACGTAGCTGCTCGACTGGCAGAAGGCGCCGACCGCTATTATCAGAAGTCCGAGGAATATGGCCATGGCGGTTATCGTTTAGATGTCACATTCTTTTCATAATCGGCAATCTCCTTGAGGTATGCCTCTCCCACCGGAACGTCGTTGCGCCGGCAGAACTCGTCATAAACAGCGCCCCAAGGCATCGCCTTGGCCTCCTCGAGGTAGGTCAGGACTTCGCAGGTGCGGCCCTGAAGTTCGAAGCCCCGGATGATTTCGGTAGGCTCGAGCAGCGCGCGGAGCATGCACTTCTGGGCGGCGCGGCTGCCGATGACATATGCACCGGTGCGGTTGATGGCGCCGTCGAAATAGTCGAGGCCGTAGTGGACCCTCTCCATCGCACCCGCACGGACAATCTCCGCGAAGAGCTCGAGCGTGGGGTCGTCCATCAACGTCACGTGGTCGGAGTCCCAGCGCACCGGACGGCTGACATGGAGCATCAGCTCGGGAACGAACTGGAGCAGCGCGCTCACCTTGTCGGCAGGACTCTCGGTCGGATGATAGTGGCCGGTGTCAATGGTCGGAATCTTGCCGTTTGCCGCCGCATATGCGGTATAGAAGTCGTGGCTTCCCACAGTGAAGCTCTCCAGGCCGATGCCGAAGACCTTGCCTTCGATGCAGTCCTTCATGTGTTCCTTTTTCTCGGCGAAGATCTCGTCAAGTGATTCACGGAGCAGTGAGCGATAGATGTAATGATTGACGCTCATGTCCTTGCAGCCGTCGTGCACCCATACGTTCATGATGCAGGGGTCGTTCTGCGCCTTTCCCATGGCGTCGGCGATGTCTCGGCAGCGGCGGGTGTGCTCGATCCAAAACTGACGAATGCCCTTGTCGGGGTTCGAGAGCGACAGGTTTCCCGATTTCGGATGGGAGAAGGAGGTGCTGTTGAAATCCAGCGGCGTGGCATTCTCGCGGGCCCAGTCGATCCAGCCCCGGAAATGCTCGACTCCGACTTCGTCGCGGTCGACCTTGCGGCCGCCGAACTCGCCGTAGATTTCGTGGAGGTTGAGTCGGTGGCTGCCAGGTATCAGGCTTTTTGCCTTGAGTATGTCAGCGCGCAGCTCATCCACGTTGCGGGCCTTGCCCGGATAGTTTCCGGTGGCCTGGATGCCGCCGGTCAAGTCACCTGCGCTTTCGAAGCCGGCGACGTCGTCCGCCTGCCAGCAATGCATGCTGAGATGGAAATCCTGTAGTTGCGCGAGCACCTTTTCAGTGTCGATGCCGAGCGAAGCGTAGCGTTCGCGGGCTATTTCGTATGCTTTCATCGGGGTAGATATGTTTTTGTTTCTATTTTGTCTGCCGTTTCCGCGCGCGTGAGGCCCATCTGTATCATCACGTTGCCGAGTGCCGTCCCTTCCGCGGGACCGGCCACCACCTTCACGCGGCACGCGTCCGCAGTCATCTGGTCGAGCAGCTCGTTCTGCGAGCCGCCGCCGATGATGTGGAGCACATCGAGCTTGCGCCCTGCGATGGCCTCGAGATTGTGGAACACTTCGGCATAGCGTGCCGCAAGCGAATCGTATATCAGCCGCACCAGCTGGGCGTCGCCGAGGCTTTGGCCAAGCTTCGCGCATATCGTGCGCGGCATGTCCTGCGGTGCCGCGAAGTCGGGATCGTCCGGGTTGATGAGCTTCCCGCTCTTCGGGCAGCCGGCCGCCATCTCCTGCAGTTGTGCATAGGAGTAGCTTCGCCCCTCCGCACGCCAGGCGGCAAGGCTCTGCTCGAGCAGCCACATGCCGGTGATGTTCTTCAGCAGGCGGATGTTTCCGCCCGCGCCGCCTTCGTTGGTGTAGTTCATCGCGGCCATCCTCTCGTCAATCACAGGCTCGGGGGTCTCGATGCCCATCAGGCTCCAGGTGCCGCTGGAGAGATATGCGAAATTCGCATCGGTCGCGGGAACCGCCGCAACCGCGCTTGCGGTGTCGTGCCCAGCCACCGAAATCACCGGCACCTTGCCGAGGCCGGTTGCGCGGGCGGCCTCCTCCGTCAAGGTGCCCAGCACAGTGCCGGGCATCACGATCTGCGGGAACTGCTCGCGTCGCAGGCCGCAGAGCGCCAGTATGTCGGAGTCGAATTCACGGCGGCGGGGATTCATCAGCGCACTTGTGCTGAGGATCGTATATTCGCAGGCCTTGTTGCCGGTGAGAAGATATCCCAGCGCATCGGGCACGAAGAGTATGCTCCCGGCAGAAGGCAGGCTTTCGCGCTGCGCGAACATCTGGAACACGCTGTTGAAGTTCATGATCTGTATGCCGGTGCGGCGATAGAGTTCCTCCCGCGGCATCAGTGCGAAGAATTGCTCCGGCATGCCCGACGTGTAGGGGTCGCGATATGCGCGCGGCCTCGCGACCTTTCCCGCGGCGTCGACCGCGCAGAAGTCCACGCCCCAGGTGTCGATGCCGATGGACTGGACTCCCCTGCCGGCAGCCTTTGCCAGACCGGCGATCATCTCTTCATATATAAGGTGTATGTCCCACCAGTATTTTCCATCTTCCTCGACAAGCGGCGTCGGGAAGCGGTGCAAGGTCTCCATGTCGAGCGTCTTGCCGTCATGACGGGCAAGGACCACCCTTCCGCTGGTAGCACCGAGGTCGATTGCAACAACAGTTTTCTCCATATTGCGAAGTTAATAAAAAAGGGTTTAAATTGGTCAAGGATGTTGCTTCCAAAGCAGTGATTCGCAGCCTCCGGCACTCATTTCCTTGCCGGACGGCCAACCGTTTTGAGTTTCAAATTCTTTTTGGTAACTTTACTTGAATTAAGACATGTCAAAACTGTCGACATCCAGGTTATGTATTGCATCCATTGTGGCACCAAACTGCGCGACGGCGCAAAATTCTGTACAGCATGCGGAAAGCCGGTGAAGGCATCCGCTCCGCAAACATCCACCCCTGCCCAACCGGACCCTGCCACGTCAGGGGAAAGGCAGCCCCGGCCGCCGGCGGAATCCGGAAGGAAGGTTGAAAAGGCTATCGACTTTGCCAAGGCGGGCGCGAAGGAGGTCATCGCCGCGCTGAAGGACTCCGACATCAAGGCGTCACCCGCTTCGGGAGAGGTCCGCTGCAAGGCAGATGCCGCGCAAGAAGCATTCATGAGGCTTCTGAGGAAGGGCTTGATATGCATGGCGCTTGTCATTTCGCTCACAAGCGCTTACGCTCAAGACCAAGTGATCAGGAAAACCAAGGGTCCGCAGAAGGTGGAAGAGATCAAGCAGGGCGAGTGGAAGCTGATCAAGACCTCCGACAAGCCCTTCAGCAAAAGTGTCGGCTCAGGCAATTCGTCGTTGGAGGTCAAGGTCTCCGGCGGCACGATAAGCAGGGAACCTTATGACATCTATTCCAGTGGCAAGAGCAGCAGCCGCACTCTCAGGTATGCCGGCACGATAAAGGCCGGAGAGAAGATCGCAGTCAGCGCGGAGCCGCTGGGCACCATAGACCAGAGCGCACCATTGAACTCAATGCTTCTCAGCATAAGCTCGACAAGCATGTTCGCCAAGCGAAAGCTCATAAACATGATTGACCAGACCGAGCAAACCACTGCAAAGCCGAAGGCTCTCAAGGCCGAATACAAGGTGGTGCCCGAAGACAATGTCGTGCTGGTGTCCGCGACCTTTTCCTCTTCGCCCAATTTCTACTACTGCATAGAGATAAACTACAAGCTTGAAGGCACGCTCACGGACGAGGAAATGAATGTCGCCATCGACACTGAAGCCTCCGACAAGGCCGACAAGACATACGACACGGACGGTATCGAGGGCATCGTCGCGATCGACGATGACAGTCATCCCGGCAACTGGAAGATTCCTGCGGCAATAGCCGCTGCAATAGCCGCCATCGCGCTTGCTGCCCGTGCAGCACGCAAGAAGAAGGAGGGCAAGGAAAACGAAAAGGAAGAAGAGGAAGACGAAGAGGAAGATGAGGAGAAGGTGAGCTACGAGATGCGCATCCGCAAGGATTTCGGCGACACGCTGACCATCGGCGCCGCACCGCAGAAAGTATTTGCCAGAATCGTCAGGATTCGTGGGAACGGTTCATCCTCGACGGATTCCACGCTGACCGGCAAGATCGGCATCAGCGGCGACAATTACCTCAAAGTCAGCAATGTGAGACATCAGGGCGAGTACGTCGTGGCAGACGTGGAGGCTCCCGAGACATCATGCCCGCCGGCAGAGGCCGTCGTGACTTTCCGTCTCTCCGGATCCGGTGCGTCATTTGCAAACAGGATGCATTTCAAGATTGCGTCACAGGGCATCCGCTTCGGCCAGGACGACCTCACCCTTCCTTCCGGCTTTGACAAGGTCACCCGGCTGCCTTTCATCGTGGAAGGGCTCGACAATCCGGAGGTGAGCGCAATCGTCACCGACGGCTCGTACGGAGGCGGCGACTGTGGGGCATACAAGGTCGAAATCGAATACGACGACAAGGAGCAGGTCCACTATGCCGTGATCACGGAGAAGCTCAAGAAGATAGAGGGCGAAGCCGGCGACTACGACACATATTTCCTCCAGGTCACTGCGAAACAGGGCGAGACGACGCTCATGGAGCCGCTGCCGATCCATAGATACAACATGGGCTTGCGCCTGACCGTGAACAATATAGGCTGTTACGTCGTTGAAGAGAAGGGCAAGCATGTCCCCGTGGAGACCAAGGCGACACTCTCCCTCTACGACTACGACCTCGAACAGAACAAGCTCCTGATATGGAGCCCGGGCGTACCTGAAGTGGACAAGGGCGGACAGCTGGTCATTCCCGAAGAGGGCGGGCCGGTAATCACCGCATTCAGCGTCGATGCCGTCGAGAAGGAGCGGCAGGAGACCGTCAAGGGGCTGCGCATCTTCCTCGACGTCAAGGCTGCGCTCGAAAGCGGCCGCGCCTGCACTTTCCAGTGCCGTGCCGCCACGCTCAACGCACCGTCCCGCATTCCCGTCAACGTAAATGTCACCGTCCAGGACGGCAAGCGCAGCCATTCGGTGCAGAAGCGTACGCTCCTCACTTCGCAGCCGCAGCGCGAGCTCACGCAGGAGGCGATAAAGGAGGACAAGCGCATTGCCGAAGGCCTTGCGAACATTTCGTCCCAGATATTCACCAACCAGTGGGTGAGCCGCCTCTTCCCTCTTCTCAACCTGATCGAAGCGATGGAGGACGGCTATGACAGCGCTTACGGCTACGATCCCGACCAGGTACAGACCGTCAAGGAGATCTTCGGCGGCTTCATAAACGGCGAGATCGAAGGAGCCAACGGCGACTTCAAGCCGGTAACACTGGCAGACGAGATGAGGATGTTCATGGCTTCGTTCGTCCAGGCCGCGGAGGATGCGCAGAGCACTCTCGGCAGCGGCAAGGCAATCATGGCGCGCATCGCGCTGGGCATTTGCACGGGCGGTGCATCCGAAGTGTTCATTGCTCCGACAATGGCTGGCCTCGACCTTGTCTGCAACGGCGTAGAGATGGGCAAGGGAGTAATCGAGGCCGTTGAGAGCGGCAAGGGCAAAGCCGAGGCCATCTTCACCGTCGGTGCCAAGATCATGGCCCGGGAAGCCATCAGCGACTACGTCGGGAATCAGGTCGGCAAGGGCATCGGCAAGGCGGGCGAAGCGCTCAAGGAAGCCGGATTCACCAAGGCCAACATGAAGAAGGCCGGCAAGGAGATGCTCGAGAACTCGGGCTTCTTCTCGGGCAAGAAGGCAAAGAGCGTCGTTGGAGCGATAGAGACAAGCACGGCGGCCTCACAGAAGGCGAGCGCCACGGGCAAGCGTCTCTTCGACCTGGGCGACACCAGGCTCAGCGGCGACGACATCGAGCTCCAGAAGGCATTCGAGCGCAACCAGGCAATGGCCAAGCAGAACATCGAGGACCTCCAGGCCGCCATCGACCTCTACAAGATGAACCCTACCGCAGCAAACCTCAAGATGCGCAACGCCCTCGTCGTGAAGGTCCAGCAGAGCAAGAGCACAATGTACAAGCTACAGGACTACGACAATGTCTCCCTCGACAAGGTAAGGGCAGATTTCAACGAGGTGATGGGCGGCTTCCACAAGACCGCCGCGGACCGCACGATGGTGGACCTTGCCGCCCGCCACGGCATTCCTCTCAATCAGGTCAAGAAGTTCAAGGCAACCTCCGCAAGCCAGGCGAAGGTCGCCGCAGGCAAGAAGCTTCCGATAGACAGCGACACGACCATATATATCGAGAAGACCGACGGAACCAAGGTCTACTTCGACGAGGAAGAGGTCACGCTTGTCTACAACCGTCACCTCTACAAGGAGACCACGGGATTTGACGCCACAGACACGGCCTTCGAGACGCGCAATGCAAGGAAGCTCGACAGCACCGTCATCGAGGACGTCCTCGGGAACAAGGAGAGCTACGGACGCGACGTCGAGAAGATGACACAGGCATCCAGGCACGCACAGGCGCTCGGAGATGCGGAAAAGGTCGCCGACGCCGTGGAATACAAACAGAAGCACTGGTTCGACCAGGGCGACGACTATGTCGCCAAGGCGAAGGAGACGACCGACGTCGCAGAGAAGGAGAAGTTCTTCGAGCTTGCAGAGGATTGCTATGAGGAAGGCTACCGCCAGGGCACTAAGATCTATGACAACTGCACGAACTCACGCGACTGCATGCGCGCCGGAGTCAACGGCGGCAGCGTGATAGACGACCGCTTCCGCACCGGCATCGAGGCCGCGCGCGCCGCCTCCTCCCCCACGGCGCAGCGGAGCAGCGTGGAGGTCAAGCGCGTGCACGAGCAGCTCGGCTTCTCAAGAGACTCATTCGCCGAAGAAGGCGGCAACATTGTAAGGAAAATAGGTTAAATAAAGATAGTCATGTATTGTCCAAACTGCGGGAATCAACTCCCTGAAGAAGCAAGATACTGCGACAAATGCGGCGCACAGGTGGCAGTCGACGAAGTTCAGTCAAATGAAGCCGCGCCATGTCCGGCAGAGGCGCAAGAGCCCGCCGAGGCACCCGCGCCGAAGGCGTCCAACCCCAGTCCCAACATCACGCTGGGCACCGACGGCAAGTACCATTGGTATTACGAATACAAGCTGATGAAGAACCCGACGGTCCTCAAGGTCCTGATGAAGATCTTCTTCTGGATCGGCTTTGGACTGTGGCTGTTCATCATTGCCATCGGATTCGTGGAAGGAGGCTTCAACATGAAGGACTTCAAGGACGTGTCCAAGGTAGCGCTGCTGATCGTAGTCCTGCTGGAGGCATTGACACTCATCAGCTACCTGATCTACGCCGCACTCCACGGCTTCAGGTACTGCGTGTTGTTCGAGATGGACGACAAGGGTGTCACCCACACCCAGATGCCGCGACAGTTCAGGAAGGCACAGGCCGTTTCCGCAATCGCGGTGCTCGCCGGCATGGCGGCCAATGACCCCGGCGCGGTCGGCCGCGGCATCCTCTCCGGCTCAAAGTCGGCGATGGCTTCCAACTGGAGCGCCGTCAGGAGCATCGAGGTGAAGCGACGCCACGAGGTGATCAAGGTCAACGAGAGGCTCAACAAGAATCAGGTGTACGCACTCAAGGAGGATTTCCCCTTCGTGGAGGAATACATCAAGTCACACGTAACCAAGAAATGCAAAGTATATGAAAGGTAGAAGAATCATTTTTATGGCGGCCGCGCTGCTCCTGTGCGTCAGTTCCTGCCGAGTCTACACCGACACCCCGCCGGAAACGGACGCTCCCGAGCCGGAGCCGCTGAACGGCGTGTTCACCGGCAACTACGGCACGTTGACCTTCAACGGCGACGGCAAGACCGTGGTCGTGCAATTCATCGGCAAGGCGGCAAGGAAATGTCCCGGAGGGAACATGGAATATGCCTTCACGTGGTACTCGCGCGGTCTGATACGATATGACCTGGCAACCAGCCTCACACTCCACGCCGACGGGACAAGCTACCTGTACAACGTGGAGAAGGCCACCCCGGAATTCCTTGAATTTGATTCGATGGAGTTTCGGAAGCAGTGACGGCATGCCCGGGCACAATTTGAGAAGATTTCTTTGTACAAATGCCAAAGATTCTTAAATTTGCAACCTCATTTGAGGGGACGGTTCGGTAGCTCAGTTGGATAGAGCAACAGCCTTCTAAGCTGTGGGTCAAGGGTTCGAATCCCTTCCGAATCACCTTAAGGACAGCCGCTTGGCTGTCTTTTTTTATTTGTGCGAGATCAAGTCCCACCGCAGGCCTGCCATGATGGAGAAGCCGCCCTCGAGCACGCCCGGGGTGTCGTAGCAGAGTGAGCACATCGCAACCACGGGAAGAGTCCCGAGCGGGCAGTCCACGAGGAATGCCGCCGAGAACTGCCGCACGCCGCGGTCGATTTCATTCTTCTTCCACCATTTCCAATCGGTCTCCCAGGTAGATGGCGCGACATAGGGGTTCCTGTATGTGCCGTAGTTGTCAGACAGCGTCATCGTCAGCTTGTATGGCGCCACCTTGAACAGCTTGCCCGAAAGGGCGAAGTTGAAAGCCTTGATGCGGTTGTTGACCACCCTCATGGTCTCTCCGCGGTAGTCTCCCGTGAAGAAGAGGGGGCAGCAGATGGAACGGCCGTAATAGGTCCATCCCGAGAGATACTCCCCGTTGGTGAAATAGCTGTCGCCGCCGCCAATGATTACCCTGCCGTATTGGGGATGGGACGGATCCTGCCGTGCCTTTTCCTCCTCCGTCGCCGGCCGGTCATGCCGTGTGCCCGATTGCCACATGGAATAGAGGTACTCCAAGACGATGTCGCTCACCCACCTGTCCTTGTCGTCATGTCCGAAATGGAGCGTATACAGCCCGTCGGGGAAGTTCTGAGGTCCCATGCCGGAGCCGTCGTTGTATGGCTTCTCCGCCTGGAACATCACCGAACGGCCGCCGTTGCTCCAGCCGATGCGGAAGTGCTCCGCGCCGCCCTGGTCCCCGATGACGTTGATCTGGTCGCTCACCGTGCCGGAAGAGGAGGCGTGGCCGCCCGTCACCACCCTGAAATAGTTTCCGAAAGTGACCGGCATCTTGCCGTAGCGCGGGCTGTCGCCGCCCCAGAGGGCATAATGGTCGAGGCCGATCTGCATATGGAGGCGATCGTTGACCTGATAGCGCACATATGCCTGTGTCCTGTGCACGAGCGTGCCCCGCACATATCGGTCGTCAAGTGTCTTGTAGTCTCCGTAGGAGCCGCTGATGAGCAGATGGTCCTTCGTGCCGGGAACGGCCCACGGCTCGAGTACCAGACGGTAACCCGGCATGGAACGCGTGTTGTTGCTCTCGACGATATGGCCTTCCGACATCGATAGCGAACCGAGATGGGAATCGCGCCCCAGCGCGGCATCGGCGCCCATGAACTCACGGTCACGGTGCTGCATGCCGACATCGAGGCGGAGTACATTCCACCGCGCGTTTACATAGAGTTCGTCGACCATCGGCCTGACGGAAAGCGTGCTTCCCTCCTGCTCCGCAGCGCCCTGCGCATTTGCGGCAAGCGAGACGCCCCACTCCCACTGGAATGTCTTCGAGTCGTCGAAACTCGTGCGGGCAGTCGCCTGCACCATTGCGCCGTCTCTCTCCATCATCAGCGCATTGCGGTTGGACACCGCCCAGAAAGGCAGAGAGGTGCCCGTTCCGAGCGCCCCGAGAAGCATCAGATATGTTACAAGGTCATTCATGATGAAGCGTATGAATTGCAAATATAACGTTTTTTATCGCTAACTTTGCGATTCAACATCGTTCCGACAGATGAATTGTCTCCTGATCTACTACACCGGCACGTTCAATACCCGCCGCGTCACCGCCCTGCTGAAATCCAGATTGGAAGCCGAAGGCTGGAACGTCACCTCATATGAGATAGATCCGCTGAACAACGAGAGGCTCGACCTTTCGGGCTACGACATCATCGGTCTCGGATATCCCATCTACGGATACTGCGCCCCGTGGCCTTTCCTCAAGTTCATACGCCACCAGCGCTTCCCTCGCCGCATCAAGGTCTTCATATACAAGAATTCCGGCGAGACCCAGAAGGCAAACGACGCCTCGTCGAAATACGTCGTCCGCCACCTGAGGCTCTTCAATGCCAAGGTCGACAACGAGTACCACTTCATAATGCCGTACAACATCCATTTCCGCTACGAGGACAAGCTCGTCAAGGAAATGCTCACGATGGACGAGAAACTCATGGACATACTCGTGCACGAGGTGTGCAACGGCATTCCCAACCGCAAGAGGTACGGCCTGTGGCCGAGGATAGTCTCGAGCGTGGTATCGCGGCCGCAGTACATCGCGGGAGACGTCAACTCGTTCCTCTACAAGGTGGACGAGTCGAAGTGCAACGGATGCGACCTGTGCATCAGGCGCTGCCCCACCCACAACATCTACCGCGACGAAGAGGGGCACATCCGCTTCCACCACCACTGCCTGATGTGCATGCGATGCTCATTCTACTGTCCTGCGGACGCCTTCTACATAGGATTCCTGGACCAATGGGGATGGAAGGTCAACGGCGGATACAATTTCGGCAAGATCGAGAAAATCGAGCTTGACAAGCCCGTCATCACCGAGGAAACGACGGGCTTCTTCCACTGCTACATAGCGACATACGCCTACATCAACAGACGGCACGCCGAGATATTCGGCAAATAGGCGGCAGCGCCCAGGCGCGCGTCAGTCGACAAGGTCGATGTAGAGGCGGCCGTCCAGATGGTCGCACTCGTGCTGGAAAATGACCGCCGTGAAGCCGGTCACCACCTCCGTCGTGTCCGCCAATGTCAGCGGCGAAGAATAGGATATCGTGATGTCCCTCGAGCGGAGCACCTCCTCGCGACGGTTCGGGACGCTCAGGCATCCTTCCGGCCCCGCAACGAGTTCCCCGCGTGTTTCGATGATGCGTATGTTTGGATAGACTTCGAAAGGTTCGCCCTCCTTGTCGAAGCGCTGTACTGCGACGACGCGGCGCAATATGCCCACCTGCGGGCCGGCGATGCCGACGCCGTCCTGTTCGGGAGAAGTGACGGTCGCCACCATCCGTGACGCGAGCAGGGCGTATAAAGCATCGGAAAGGTCCGCCGCCGAAAAGTCTGCGCACTCCCGGCGCAGCACCAGTGAATCCTCCGGGTCGGCTATGGTGAGCACGCGCATCACGGGAGAGTCGCCCCCGGCTATGATGCCACGTTCAGATTCGCTCCAACTGCAGATGGGCGCATCCTTGCAGCCGACGAGGAGCAATGCCGCGGCGCACGACGCTACGGCGCCAAAGAAAATACCGCTTTTCATAATGATTCCATGATTGTCCGGGCAAAGGCCCGGTGTGGTTGACAAATTTAGCCAAAAATGCCGGAAGCCTCATCGCGTTTTGAAAAAATAGTGGTAATTTTAGCCATTAATCCAACATTAGCAATAATATTAATACGCGTCTTACGCGCGTGTGACTAATTTTAAGTAGCAAATCATAAAATTCATTTCAAAACAAATCCATAAACCTTTATGAAAATGCGAAAACTTGTTGCACTTTGTGCCATGACGCTTCTTATGACGGTTTCTGCGATGGCCCAGAATGTCACTGGCAACGTGAAGGATGCGGCCACCCGGGAACCTCTCGTAGGTGTCAGCGTCATCGTCAAAGGAACCTCCGTCGGTGTGGACACCGATCTGGACGGTAACTTCAGCATTCCTGCCAAAAGCGGGGATGTGCTCGCTTTCTACTACATGGGTTTCAAGGATGTAGAACTGAAGGTCGACAAGAACTTCAAGATCGAAGTCCTCATGGAACCTGACAACACCTTCCTTGACGAGATCGTCGTCGTGGGTTACGGTACCCAGAAGAAGAGCGACGTCACGGGAAGTGTGGCTTCCCTCGGCAAGGAGGTACTCGAAGAAAGGCCCGTACCAAACCTTGTCTCCGCTCTCCAGGGTTCCGTCCCCGGCCTCAAGATCGAGCTCTACGGCTCCGATGCAGAAGGATCCAACAACTCCACCGTCATCCGAGGCAACAACTCGGTCAACGCGAGCAACAAGCCTCTGATCATCCTTGACGGCGCTCCTTACTACAACTCCTGGTCCGAGATCAACACCGAGGACATCCAGAGCGTGGAGGTTCTCAAGGACGCATCCTCGACGGCAATCTACGGTGCCCGCGGTGCAAACGGCGTCATCATCATCACCACCAAGAAGGGCGGCAGCGACAAGCCGAGAGTCAACTATCACGGCAATGTCACGGCTGCGACTGCCTACTCGATTCCCGACATGATGGACGGCGACACGTTCTATTATTACAAGAACATGTATGTCGGCGACTTCACCGCAACCGAGCGCGAGACCTTCCTCTCCAAGAACTACGTGGACTGGGTGGGCGAAGCCCTCAGGACTGCAATCAGCAACACGCACAGCCTGTCCGTCAGCGGCAAGACCGATGTCAACAACTATTTCGTATCGTTCAACGCAGTCTTCAACGAAGGTATTGCGAAGGGCAACGACTTCGACAAGTACTCCGGCCGCATCAACTTCGAGCAGAAGATCGGCAAATGGTTCACTCTCGGAACCAACACCCAGGTCAACTATGTCGACCGAAGCGGCCTCTACGTCTCCTTCTCCGACGCATACAAGATGAACCCGCTTGCGCAGGCATACAATGCGGACGGTTCGTATCGACTGTCGACATGGGAATCCAGCTCGTCGAACGAAAACCCGCTCGCCATCCTCAATGCCGAGAACAGCGACATCCGCAAGACCATCATGACGACCAACTATCTCATCGTCAAGTTCCCGGTCAAGGGCCTGAGCTACAAGCTCAACACCAACCTCACCTACGATACCCGCCTCGAGCAGACCTACTACGGCAGGGACACCTACACCGGAGCCCGCAACAACGGCAAGATGTCGATTAGCAACTCTTACGCACAGAGATGGCTCATCGAGAACATCGTAAGCTACGAGCGCGAGTTCGGCAAGCACACTATATTCCTCACCGGACTCTATTCCGCCCAGCACGCACAGTCGATCGGCAACAGCATGACCGCCACCGGCTTCGCAAACGACGTGCTCTCCTACTGGGGCCCGAACAAGGCTACCGCACTCACCGGCAGCGCAAGCGAATCCACGCAGAACCACATCTCCCAGATGTTCCGTGCAAACTACAGCTATGCTTCACGCTACCTCTTCACCGGCACCGTCCGTCGTGACGGTTTCTCGGCATTCGGTGCCGACACGAAGTACGGCGTGTTCCCTTCCGTGGCAATCGGCTGGAACATCATGAACGAGGAGTTCTTCAAGAACGGCAAGATCGCCGACGTCATCAACGAGCTCAAGCTCAGGGTATCATGGGGCAAGAACGGCAACGAGGCCATCAGCGCATACGAGACGCTTCCTACCCTCAGCACCCGCAACTACTTCGAGGATGACAAGTCCACCGCATACGGCTACTACGCCAACAAGCTCGAATCTCCGCTCCTCGGCTGGGAAACCACCAAGTCCTGGAACATTGGTCTCGACTACAGCCTTCTCCGCGGCAGGATCAACGGTTCCTTCGACGTATATGACTCACACACCACCGACCTTCTCCTCGAGAAGACCATCCCTTCCATCAACGGTGCCACTTCAATCTGGGAGAACATGGGTGAAACCCACAGCTACGGCCTCGAATTCGGCATCAACTCCGTCAACGTGGACACCAAGGACTTCGTGTGGAGCACGAACTTCAACATCAGCGTAGCCCATACCAAGATCGTTGACCTCGGCCTCTATGACGACGACGGCAATCCGATCGACGACATAGCATCCGGCTACTTCATCGGCTGGCCTACCAACTGCTACTACGACTACACCTTTGACGGCATCTACCAGATAGGCGACGAGATCCCTGCCGGCTGGAGCGCAGGATACGTGAGATACAAGGACCTCAACGGAGACGGCAACATCGACGCCGAAAACGACAAGTCCGTCATCGGCTGCCGCGAGCCGAAGTTCGACGCCTCGATGACCAACACCTTCAAGTACAAGGGTTTCTCTCTCTCATTCTATTTCACCGGACGCTACGGTTCCATCTCGCCGGTCTACCTGCTCCATTCAGTGAACGAGACTTACGTGATGAACATGTACAACCGCCCGATCTGGACCGAGACCAACCAGATCAGCGAATACCCGTCAGGCCTCCGCACCGGTGGCAGCAACCCCATGGGCATGAGATGGTACAGAAGCGCAGACTTCATCAAGCTCAAGGATGTCACCTTCAGCTACAGGTTCCCGAAGCGAATCATCGAAAAGTCCTTCATCAACGGACTCGAACTCTACCTCAATGCCAAGAACGTCTACACCTGGACCAACTGGAAAGGCCTCGATCCTGAATTCGTGGGAACCAACGCCCGCCAGACATCGGTACCTCAGACAAGGCAGCTCACATTCGGAATCAAGCTCAGTCTTTAAAGCATAGGAGGAAATCATCATGAAAAAGATATTTTTGACAGCTCTTTCAATCGCAGCGCTCTGCATCAGCCTGACTTCCTGCCGCGACGAGTTCCTCGTCGAGCATCCTGTCGATGAAATGTATGCGAGCAACCTTCTGGTCAACTACACGGGCTTCTACAGCATGATCTCCGCACAGCGCGGCCTCATGCGCAACGAGCACGCACGCCCCGGTTCTTCCTCGCTCTCCACACAGTCGGCATTCAATGCGGGCTGCGACCTGTATTTCGGCAACCAGAGATCGGAGAACGGCCGCTGGTACAACTGGCCGAACTATCTCAAGATGGACACTGAGGCTTCATTCATCAGAGTGATGTTCAGCGACCTCTATACCATCATCAACTCCAGCAACCTGATCATCAACCGCGCGGAGAACGACGAGAACGTCGACTGGGAAGGCGGCAGCCCCGAGGCTGACCAGGCCCACAAGACCTCCATCATCGCACAGGCGAAATTCTTCAGGGCATGGGCATACAGGCACCTCTCATACGAATGGGGCGACATTCCCCTCAGCCTTGACGAGATCACCGGCTCCAACTACCGCACGGACTGGGACCGCACACCGCTCGAGGAAGTTCGCAAGGCCATCATCGAGGACCTCGAATATTGCGTCGAGCACCTCGACTGGCGTGTCGACAACAACAACACCAAGCCGAACAAGGCCATCAGCGCCACCTATCTCGGCGAGATGTACCTCGCTACCAAGCAGTACAGCAAGGCTGTCGAGATTCTCAAGGAAGTCTGCGAGAATTCTCCCTACCGCCTGATGACCGAGCGCTTCGGCGTCAATGCCGAGAATCCGGGCAACTGCTTCATCGACATGTTCCGCAGCCCTCTCTACAGCGAAGGCAACATGGAGGTCCTCTACTCTTTCCTCAACGGCGAGAGCGACACCTATCCCTATGGTTCAACGGACAACAGCCGCGCAAGGGCAATGTGGAAGAACTACTACTACAACCTCAGCGTGGTACCTTCATCCCTCTGCTCCGGCTTCACGAGCAACTCACAGATATTCTACACCCTCAACGGAGGCTACGGCAACGCCCGCATCATCCCTACCATCGGAGCCTTCATGCTCTATGACTACGACGGTCAGATGGACAAGGACATCCGCTACGACGAATATTCCGTGATGAAGCACATATACTACTATGACAAGGACGGCAAGAAGTACGAGATCCTCAACCAGGACGGCACCCTGCCCATCGCGCTCGTGACCACCACCGCGATGTTCTCCAACTCCGAAGGCACGATCAAGAACTACTTCCTCCCTTCGACGACGAAATATGACTACGTCCACAGCAACGTTGAGAAAGCCGATGCATCCGGTGACTACCAGAACATCGCCTACCTGCGTCTCGCCGACACCTACCTGCTTTATGCGGAAGCTCTCTACCGCACGGGTGACGCAGCCGGTGCCGCTGCCTGGATCAACAAGATCCGCAGCCGCGCGGGCGTCAGCTCCATCAATGCCGGCGACGTCACGCTCGACTTCATCCTCGACGAACGCGCTCGCGAACTTCTCTGCGAAGGTCACCGCCGCCACACGCTCATCCGCTTCAGCCAGCTGAACGACGAGTACAACGGCGACGTCCGCGCACTCGACAACTTCTTCAAGCGCAGAACCCGTGAACTCAACGAGGTTTGCGGCCAGGTCGAAGGCGAGATCAAGATCGCGAACTACTCATCAGGCTCAACCATGAGCAAATCCACCAGGGTCGACAAGCCGATCACTTGCGTCAGCCATGGATTTGACGAGTACGAGACGCCTGTCCTCTTCCCTATTCCAAAGACTTTCATCGACTCCAACACCAAAATCAAAGTCCAGCAGAACCCGGGTTATCCAACTTCTGAATAAACGATGATTGCAGTCGAAACCATACTCTGCATCCTGTTCATCGTCGCGGCGGCGACCATGCTCATCAAGAATGTCAACGCACAAATGGTGCTTCTCGTTCTTGGCATGCTCATGCTCGCCATCTCGGCAATGATCGGAATCACCCCGCTCAACCCCCAGTCACCGACGGGATCGCCATTCTTCGACCTCTTCAAGGTCGTCGAGGAGAAGTTCCTGGTCTCGCTGGCCAAGCTCGGGTTCATGATCATGACCATCGGCGGCTATGTGTCCCTGATGAACAAGATAAAGGCTACCGACGCGATGGTCTACATCGCGACCAAGCCCCTGTCCTTCCTCAAGGGCCATCCCTATCTTGCCTCGGTCATCGTCATCCCGATCGGCATGTTGATCTATCTCACCATTCCTTCCGCCTCCGGACTCGGACTGCTCCTGGTCTCGACGGTCTACCCCATCCTCGTCAACCTCGGCGTCAGCAAGACGACCGCCCTCTCGGCAGTCTCCGCCGCGACGATATTCGACATGGGTCCGGGTTCCGCCAACACCCTGAAGGCAGCCGAAATCTGCGGCATCGACAACGTGGGATACTTCCTCGGCGACCAGCTTCCCCTGGTAATCCCGACGACCGTCGTGGTGATGATCGCCTATTTCTTCAGCAACAGGTACTTCGACAAGAAGGACCTCGCTGCGGGAAAGCAGATATATTCCGAGAAGATGGACAGCGAAAAACCGGACGTTCCGCTCATCTACGCGTTCTTCCCGATTCTTCCGCTGCTTTTCCTCATAATCTTCTCGCCCTATGTCGGCCTGTTCGACACCAACCTGTCGACAGCCCTGGCGATGATCATCTGCACGGTTTTCGTCCTGCTCTGCCTCGTGATCTCAAGGCGGAACATCAAGGAAAGCTTCGCAACGGCAAAAAGTTTCTGGGACGGCATGGGAAACACATTCTCTTCGGTCGTCACGCTCATAGTGACGGCGGAAGTCTTTGCCGCGGGCCTCACGAGCCTCGACTTCATCGACCTTCTGGTCAACGGCACGTCCTCCGTGGGCTTCGGAGCTGCCGCAATAACGGTGCTCATCACCTTCACCGTGTTCCTTTCGGCAACGATGATGGGCAGCGGAAACGCGGCGTTCTTCTCCTTCGGACCGCTTGTGCCCGGCATAGCGGGCAAGATGGGCGTCAGCACGCTTCAGATGCTGCTCCCCATCCAGCTGTGCGCCGGAATGGGCCGCGCCACCTCACCGATCGCTGCGGTCAACGTGGCAATCGCGGGCAGCGTGGGCATTTCGCCGATGCAGGTGGCAAAGAGGAACCTCATTCCCATGTTGGCGGGAGCAATTTTCCTGACTGCATTAAGTTTCATCATCAATTGGTAAATTACATTATTACATATGAAAAAATCATCTATCAAAGCATTAACTCTTTCGCTTCTTGCAGCCACCGCACTGAGCGGCTGTGTCGACGAAAGTTCTCTCTATGAGAAGATCAACCCGGATGCTCTGAGAGTTGCTACGGTCTACCAGGTCAAGCAGGCCGGAGCAAAGACCTGCACCTACAAGGTCAACATCGAAGGTGTGGTCATGAGTGCCGGCGACAATATCGAGAGCGGTTCGTTTGCTTTCCAGGATGGAGAAGAGGCCCAGGACGGCATCATTCTCCGCACTACCGGCAGCTACGCCTTCGGAGAGAAGGTCAGCGTCAACATGGACGGCATGGTCATCACCAACGAGGACGGCATCTTCGTGATGACTGATCCTGACGGGCAGCACGTGACATCCGTTGCAAAGAACTCCGCGCTCAACGCAGTGTCAATCGATCCGGCCAAGCTCGCGACCGGCAACTTCCAGTCAATGTACGTTTCATTGGAAGGCTTCCAGGTCATCGAAGACGACCTGGGCAAGACCTACGGCGAGGGCGTCCTCATCGAATCCCCCACCAAGGACACCTTGTCCCTCAAAGTCCTCTCCAAGGCCTCCTTCGCAGGCAGCAAGGTGGCACAGGGCAGCGGCAAGGTCAGCGGCATCGCAGTCAAGGACAACGGCGTGTGGGTAATCATGCCCCAGACCGCCGATGACGTCGAGTTCACCGACGCAAGGTTCATGGTCGGCGACCCGAACTATGCAGTCCTCGCATGGGCTGAGGGCAACAAGCTCACGGCATTCGTATCCGAGGTCTCAAGCAACCCGATCGACGGCGACGTGACTGCTCTCAGCGGCGCGGCAAACTGCTTCGTGGTAAGCGCAAAGGGCACCTACAAGTTCGCAGCGAAGGCTGCTGACGGCCTCTATCCGGCAGGCATTCCCGACGGCACCGAAATCTACTTCAAGGTGGCAGCTCTCGGCGGCAACACCGTCATTGCCTTCCTCAGTCCCGAAGACGGCACCACCGTGCTCTGGACATGGCACATCTGGGCAAGCGAGAAGTCCATCGAACAGATGAGCGTAACCCGCGACACCAAGGCGTTCGACGACGGCAAGGGCCGCAAGGTCGTCATGCTCGACCGCATGCTCGGCGCGACATCGGCAACTCCCGGCAACGTCGGCGCAAACGGTCTGACATACCAGTGGGGCCGCAAGGATCCTCTCCCGGGTCCTTCAATCCTCGGCGCATGGAGCTCATCGGGCGACAACAACATCCCGAGCGGAAGCGATGACTGGACGGCACCGTCATTCGACGGCACCGCAGCAACCACGGTCAACGCCGACGTCTTCCCTTCATTCAACTTCAAGAACGGTTCGGAACTCAAGGAACTCAGCCAGGGCCACCAGAAAGGCTCCGCCTACGCAACCACCTTCATCGGCAACAGCAGCTCGAGCGACATCTCCGGCTACCCTTCATATGCCGATGCGACATGGGCTGAAGCAGCCGATCCTTGCCCTGCCGGATGGCACGTTCCCAATCCTGACGAGGCAAAGGCAATCCTGGGCGTCACCGAAAGCTTCACCTCCGACGAATACACCTTCAACGGAGACGGCACAACCCCCGGCATGGACATGACCACCAACCTCGGCACCATGCTCAAGGACTGCAGCGTATGGTTCCCGAACAACGGCAACCGCGCACGCAAGAACGCGCGCTACCTCAACCTCGGCAGCCGCCACTATGAATGGATCAACGAGATCAGCTCTGCGAACGGCCGCGTGATGGCAATCCAGAACACCGGCAAGGGCACCACCGTCAACCCTGCAAGCACCTTCAACCGAGGCAACGCTACGGGCGTACGCTGCGTCAAGGACAACTCCTATGAGGAGCAGGGCGTGGTCAAGAAGGACAACCTCGCAGCCATCGTATGGTCTGAGGGCGAAAGCCTGACAGGTTTCGTGGCAGAGGTCTCCACCAACGAGATTTCCGGCGCCAAGGCTCTCTCCGGCAACGGCAACTGCTTCGTCGTCGACGCGCCCGGCGTATACAGCTTCGATGCGAAGAACGCCGCGGGTGCCTATCCCGAAGGCGTCGAGGAAGGGACGAAGATCTATGTCAAGGTTGCGAAGACCGGCGGAAACGCGGTCGTCTGCTGCCTCGACAACCTCAACGACAAGCACATCGTCTGGACATGGCATATCTGGTGCGCAGGCAAGACTGCCGACCAGATGGCCATCACCCGCTCGACGATCCAGGTATTGGACCGCCTTGTAGGTGCAACCAGCACAACCCCCGGCGATCCTGCAGCCTGCGGCCTCTACTTCCAGTGGGGACGCAAGGATGCATTCCCGGGCGCATGCATCAAGGGCGACTATGCTGAGGACAAGGAGGTACAGAGCGAGGACGGCCTCGGCGGTGCCGCAACTGCAAGGACCACCGTCAACACGGAACTTGCCGCAGGATGGAACGTCAACGCTGACGCCACTGCAGCAAGCGCTGCAGCAGGCGCTGCCATCCCTACCACATTCCTTGCGACATCCACCTGGGAGAACACTCCCGGCGGAACCGAAGGCACCTGGCCGCAGGTAGGCGACCCTTGCCCTGCAGGATGGCATGTCCCGTCCGCTGACGAGGCGAAGCTCATCCTCGGAGTCGATGCCGACACCGACTTCACGGGAATGGACATGACCAACCTCGGCTCGTCCGTGGAAGGCCTCGCAATCTGGTTCCCCAACAACGGTGACCGCGCACGCAAGAACGGCCGTCTGCTCAGTCTTGGACGCCGCCACTTCTCGTGGACCAACACCTACAGCGGAAACAGCGGCAACTACATCATGATAAGCAGTTCCAAGCTGAGTCCCGCAGGCGGCGGATTCAACCGTGGCAACGCTACGGGCGTACGTTGCGTCAAATAGCAAATCAAATACGAAGAAGGTATGAAAAAGATATCGTTTATGTTTCTTGTTGCGCTCATGGTCCTCTCCTCATGCGAGAAGGCCGGAGGCATTATTGAAAAGTCTACGGTGACCATCTCCGACAGTGACAACCACCCCGGAAAATGGTCCAACGCCAGCGATGTGGTGGCCGACCTCTATCTGGACGGTTCCCTCGTCAAGGGCAAGACGAAGGCCGTCATGCAGGATGCGAAATCCGGCGTGATGACATTCTCGTTCAACGAGGTCAAAAGCCTCGAGCACAACCTGGTAATATATTCTCCGACAAATCTTTCAGTACCTTCCGGACAGAATTCTTCAACTTCAGAGGTGAGGGCCGCGATGACGGCCTTCACCCCGAAGAAGAAGGATGCATCCCTCTCCGTCAACCTCGCCCCGATAACGGGCAAGCTGACAGTCAACGTGAAATCCGAAAGCACCGAATATCCCGCCTGGAATCTCGAGAACATCAGCATCACGGCAGCCTCCCCCATCTGCGGAACTTTCACATCCAACAGCAAGGGAATTGCCATTTCCGGCGACGAGTCCAACACGGTGCTCTACGAATTCTCCAGCCCTTCAGCCCTGCGCACGAAGGCGCAGAGCGCATCATTCCACATTCGCCCCACGATCTCCTCGGGCAGCAGGATAACCATCGCCTACACGCTCGAGAAGGACGGCAAGCGAGTCGACATCAAGCATAACACCATCTTCTCCGGCAATCTCGCCGCCGGAGGCGAAGCCACCATCGACGAAACGATTCCGGAGACGGTAGGCGGCGACTGGACGGCTGAAGGTTCGGGCGTGAAATACACCAACGTGTTCCCCGGCAAGGCATGGGAGACCACCTCACCGGAGAGCCGCGGCTACAGCAGCGCGAAATTCGAGAACCTGCGCAAGGTCGTCGAAGGAATGAGCACCACCAGCATGATGGTGGCGGTCGGCGGCAAGGTCATCTTCTCCTATGGCGACGTCACCGAGAACGTCAAGATAGCATCATGCCGCAAGAGCCTGCTCTCGACCCTCTACGGCAAATATGTCGAGAACGGGACAATCGACCTCAACAAGACCCTCAAGGAACTGGGCATCGACGAGGCGGCCGACAGCTGGGGCGGCTCCGACGTCAACTGGGACGGCGGCTCGCTCCTGGAAAGCGAGAAGGAAGCGACCATCAAGGACCTTCTCACCGCGCGCTCGGGCATATTCCACAAACCCGCCAACAGCGGCGACGACCACAACTACATGACCGCGGCAGACCGCGGCAAATACAAGCACGGTACATACTACCTCTACAACAACTGGGATTTCAACTGCGCCGGAGGCATCTTCGAGATGCTCACCGGACAGAACATCTACGCGGCATTCAAGTCGGACATAGCCGACCCTTGCCAATGGCAGGACTACGACCTGGCCAAGCAGAAAAAGACGGAAGACTACAAGGGAGCATCCCAGTTCCTTGCATACCACTTCTGGATATCCACCAGGGACATGCTCCGAATGGCCCTCCTGATGCTCAACAAGGGCAACTGGAACGGCACGAGAGTGGTCTCTGAACAATGGGCGAACACCATCACCACGACATATACCAAGCGTGCCGACATGCACCCTTCATACCGCCTCAGCCGCGAATTCGAGTACGGCTACCTCTGGTGGACATTCTGTCCCCAGTACAGCGGCTATGATCCGGCAATATTCGAAGGCGGCTTCACCGCCACCGGCAGCGGCGGACAGTACATGACCGTCCTCCCCGCCCTCAACATGGTCATCGCCCACAAGGACAAGACACAAGCGATGGATAAATCCACATACTATAATCTCATCAAGCAGGTTGCAGCCTGCAAGGAATAGAAATGATTACACTCCTGAAGAACGCGGACATCTACGCTCCGCAGCACATCGGCAAGGCCGACATTCTCCTTGCCGGAGGCAAGATCGAGAAAATTGCCGACAGCATATCCCTTTCGGGCATTGAATACGAAACGGTAGACCTCGCCGGCAGGCGGGTTTCACCGGGATTCATGGACAAGCACGTCCATGTGATTGGCGGCGGAGGCGAATTCGGCTTCGAATCCTATGCCGATGCGCTCCAGGCCGAAGACCTGCTCAAGGTTGGCACGACCACCGTCGTAGGCCTCCTTGGAACCGACGGCGTGTTCAAGGAACTGACCAACCTCTATGCGAAGGTCAAGGCGCTTGACATGAAGATGACGGCATGGATGCTGACGGGCTCCTATGCTTACCCTTCCAAGACACTCACAGGAAGCGTAGACAGGGACATCGCACTCGTCGACAAGGTGATCGGCTGCAAGCTCGCGCTGAGCGACGACCGCGGCTCGTTCCCCGACGACAAGGAACTCCACAGGCTGGTGGCAGACTGCTGGAGGGGCGCAATGACCTGCGGCAAGCCCGGCATGCTCCACATCCACATGGGCGCGCTCGCGACAGGCGTAAGCCAGCTCGAGAAGATCATCTCCGAATCGCCGCGCCTCGCAAGGCACATCTCCATCACCCACTGCGCCCGGACGGAAGAGCTCTTCCGCCAGAGCATCGCATACGCCAAGCACGGCGGCAACATCGACATAACCACTGGCGGCTCGAAGTTCGCTCCCATCCCGAAGGAGGTGGCGCTCGCCATCGAAGCGGGAGTCCCATTCGCAAAGCTGACGCTCTCGAGCGACGGCCGCGGCGGCGTCCGCCACATCGACCCCGTCACCGGCATCGAGACCTACGGCACCGGCCCCGTTGACAGCAACCTGAAGGAATTCAGGAACATAGTGAACGACGGCATACTCAGCTTCGAGGATGCGCTCAAGCTTCTCACCTCCAACGTGGCGGACGAATATTCATTCACGGGCAAGGGACGGATCGAGAAGGGCAAGGATGCGGACATTCTCGTCTGGAACGACGACCTCTCCCTGGCAAAGGTATTCGCCCGTGGCAATCTTTCCATCGACAACGACTAAAAAACACTATACAATGAAGAAACTTATCGCATTGTCAATGCTGGTGCTTTCCGCCATCACGCTGAACGCCCAGAACATCAACCTCAGGGACACACTCGCAACGGTCGACAAATGGTCTGCGGACGCAACCTCCACCCTCTTCGCGCTCAAGGCCGACAACAGTGTGACGGCTGTCGTCCCCGCCACCGTGAAGGATGCCGAGAAAGGCATCTTCAGCGCGAAAGTGGGCAATTCCGCAGTCAAGAAGGCGGAACGGATGATCATCGTATCCCCCGCGCCGGAAAGCAACACCATTGACGACGGAAAGATCAAATACAGGCTCAGCCCCGTCCAGGACGGCGACTGCACGCCGATCCGATTCGGCACCTTCGCCAAGCCCGCGTCCAAGGCCGAAACGGGACTCTGCGACTTCGCTTCAAGGAACGCATGCTTCAGGGTGAAGCTCAGTTCCAAGAGCAAGCTTCTCCAGGGCTGGACGCTCGACAAGATAACGCTCGTCAGCGAGGAGGGAATCATCTCCGGCGACGCGCTTCTCGACGTCAAGAAGGGCAGGCTCACCCCCGACAAGAACGGCCTCAACTGCAACTACGTCAGCTTCGTGCCAGAGAAGGGCATCAAGGTCGGGAGCGAATACACGCTCATCAACCTGCGAGTCATTCCCTGCAACAACCTGCACGGCAAGAAGTTCAGGCTCGACTACACCTTCTCCCGCGACGGCGGGAAGATGGTCATCTGCCATGACGTGGTAGGCATGAACCTCTATGAAAGCTATACCTACACCCTCGAGGAGCGCATTCCCGAGGTCATCGCAGGCCGTTGGCACATGGCTGAATATCCCGGAGAGAACTGGGAGGAAGTGGCTCCGGAGACGATGGGCTACAGCAGCGAGAAGCTCGAGGCTCTCCGCAAGCACATCGAGAAGGACTACACCACCACCAGCATGATGGTCGTCGTCGGCGGAAAGGTCATCTTCTCCATGGGTGACATCGAGGAGCCCGTGCGCATCGCATCCTGCCGCAAGAGCCTCATCTCGATGCTCTACGGCAAATATGTCGAGAACGGCACCGTCAACCTCGAGGCCACACTCGAAGAACTCGGCATCGACGACAAGGGAGGTCTCCTTCCCATCGAGAAGCAGGCAACGGTCCGCAACCTTCTCACGGCACGCTCCGGCGTCTATCACCTGGCGTCAAACGACGGTGACGACACGGAATATGCTCCCGCAAGGGGAAGCGTGCAGCCGGGAACCTACTACCTCTACAACAACTGGGACTTCAACTGCCTCGGCGGCATCTTCGAGAAACTCACGGGCAAGGACATCTATGACGCCTTCATGGAAGACATCGCAATCCCCGTCGGAATGCAGGACTACAAGATCGACAACCAGCACAAGACCGGCATCACCGACCCGACGCTGTCCAACTTCCTCGCATACCACTTCTGGCTCTCAACCCGCGACATGGCCCGCATCGCATACCTGATGCTCCACAACGGTCAATGGAACGGCACCCAGGTCATCAGCGAAGACTGGATCAAGACGACCACCTCGGTGTTCACCCCGCGCGCCGAGATGAACCCGAAAAACCGTCTGAGCAAGGAATTTGACTATGGTTACCTCTGGTGGGTCTTCAGCAAGGAATTCAAGAACTACGATCCCTCGATCTATGGCGGCGGCTATACCGCGACCGGCTCGGGCGGACAGTACATCACCGTCCTCCCCGCCCTCGACATGGTCATCGCCCACAAGGACAAGACCGAGCGCTCCTCAAAGTCGAAATACTACGTTCTGATTTCCGAAGTCGCAGCCTGCAGGCAGTAACAAAAGTTTTTCTTAAATTTGCGGATGCACTGTTTGAAAAGATACCTGATTGCGGCGGTCTTGATCCTGTCAACATCGCTTCAGGCGGGGGCATCGCAGATATCGGTAGACAGATCAGCCGGGAAGATGCGCCTCGCCAGAGGTGCATCCCTGGAGGTCAGTTACCGGCTCGCAGAGGGCATGGCGGACGAGGACTTCGCCATGCCGCTCGTCAATTTCACCACATACGGACACCCGCGGCTCTACATCACGCTCGAGAGAAACGATTCCACCGCCTTCGTGACTCTCCTCAGCCACGATTCATTTGACAGGCAGGGCATTCCTGCCGCCCGGGCAATCGACTCCGGCGCCTTTGTCGCACGCTTCCGCGTCATCTCCGTCGACTCTCTTGAGGTAAGCATCGGAGATGACAGGCTCCTTTTCGGCGATGTTGCAATCGATGCCGACGCTTCGTATGAGGTGCTTCTGCCCTCTTCCGGCGGACCGCTCGAATCAAGCAGCGCAAACATCGGGAACGAAGGCAAGAAGCAGTTGACCAACAAGACAATGGCGTGGATAGTGCTGATCCTGCTGCTCGACGTGCTCATCTTCATCATCCTCACCGTCTCGAAGCGCATCTCGGACGGGAAGGCCGTCAGCGAGGCACAGGAAGAGTCCCAAACGGAAACGGCTCCCGTCCAGAATTCTTCCATCCAGCTTTTCGGAGACCTGAAGATAATCGACCGCAACGGCGAGGACATCTCCAAGAAGATGTCGCCGATGCTGCAGGAACTTTTCCTGATCCTCGTATGCCACTATCCCGAGGGAGGCATCTCCTCCGCCTCGCTCAAGGAGCATCTCTGGTACGACAAGGACAACAACAGCGCCCGCAACAACCGCTCGGTCTACATGGCCAAGCTGAAGAAGATACTGGAGGAGATCGGAGACTGCACGATCGAACGCAACGGAGACTATTGGTCAATCGATCCGGGAAGCGTCTACATCGACTACTGCTGCCTCTTCGACATCATCAATTCAGGCGACCGCAGCCCCGACGGCATTCGCAAGATTGTACAGATACTCTCGTCGGGAAGTTTCCTGTCACATGCCGCGGCCAGCGAATGGAGCGACCGCATCAAGTCCAGGCTTGCCGACTCGGCAGTTTCCTGCCTCGAATCATTCCTCCTCTCCTTCAAGGTCAAGGACGACCCGGGGCTGGTGTCACGTGCCGCCGACGCGCTGTTCAGCCTCGACTCGATAAACGAGACTGCCCTGGCGGCCAAATGCAAGGCGCTGCGCGAGGCCGGCAACCACGCCATGGCCAAGAAACTGTTCACATCCTTCCAGAAAGAATATTCCGAGCTCTACGGCGAGGAATTCGGCAAGAGCTTTTCGGACATCATGATGGAATAGGCCATGCATCTGCTGGGAATCATACTGAGCATAAACATCATTGCGCTGACGGCATTCCTTCTTCTAAGGAAATGCTCCCCCGCCCTGACGCTGCTCACGATGGGACTGCTGATGTTCGCCTGCGCCTTCCTGTTCAACATCAACGGGCATAGGGACGCCTACGATGCCGGCTTCCTCTATTCGATGTTCGACACCGTCTACGGCACCTTCCGCAGCAGGCTTGCCGAAGCGGGGCTGCTGATAATGCTGTTCGGCGGCTACATTGAGTACATGAAGCAGATTCATGCGAGCGACGAGATGATCTACGTCTTCATGCGCCCGCTCTCGATCTGCAAGAAATATCCCTACCTGTCGGGCGCGCTCGTGCTTCCGGTAGGCATCGTGTTCTACATGGCCATCCCGTCGGCGACGGCGATGGGCCTGCTGCTGGTGGCAACCGTGTATCCCGTGCTCCTGGGCCTCGGGTTGGGCAGGAAGACGGCCCTGAGCATCATTTCGGCCTGCACCGCACTGGACCTCGGCCTCGCATCGTTCAACAGCAACATGGCCGCGGAAATGCTCAACATGGACATCATGGACTATTTCGCGCAGCAGCTCGCGATCATACTGCCGATGATTGCCGTGATGATCCTTTCGATATGCATCTTCAACAAGTGGATGGACAGGAAGGAAAGTTCCCAGTCAAGCCAGCTGAAACCCTACTCGATCAGCCTCGAGAAGCTTGAAGGCAACGCACCACTCGTCTACGCGCTCCTTCCGATACTGCCGATCCTCGTGATGTTCCTGCTTCCCAACAGGCAGGACGTCGTGCGCAACGTCTCGATCGCCATACTCATCTCCTTCTTCATCTCAGGCATCATCGACTCGATCGTGAAGAAGTCGGCGATATTGGCGCTCAAGACAATGAACTCCTTCTGGAAGGGAGTCGGACGCATCTGCACCACGGCCGTGGCGCTGATGATCTGCGCGGACATATTCTCTCAGGGACTCGTCCACCTTGGACTTCCGGACTCGCTCGTATCGTTCATCGGCAGCATGCATGCCGGCAAGTTCGTCTCCACGGTCGTACTGAGCTTCTCCACCTTCATCTCCACCCTGATTGTCGGAAGCGGAGTCTCCTTCTACAGCGTCATCATGCCGATGCTGCCCGACATCGCATCCACGATGGACATCTCCCTTACCGGGCTCACGATGCTCATCCAGCTCATCGCAGGCATCGCCCGCACCGCCTCCCCGATTGCCGTGGTCATAATATCAGTATCGGAGATAGCTGGTGTATCTCCGATAGAACTTGCCAAGCGGAACATCGTGCCGATGGCGCTTGTCATGCTGACGCTGATCGTTACTACGCTTATCGTCTATTGAGAGCCGCCCGATGCGGCTCCCCCGCTATTCGATGCCCTTGAAGGCATAGTCCGCATAGCGATAGCCGCGCTCCTCGTAGAGAGGCAGTACGGCCTTCTCCAGACGCTCCACGAAGTTCTCGTAGCTGGTGCGGCCCTCATTGCTCCATGCAACCTCGGCAAGCGCGGCCATGCGCGGGAGCACCATGTGCTGGATGTGGTCGAAAGTGGCGACATATTCAGTCCACATGTTGGCCTGTATGCCCTTGATGTGTGATTTCTCTTCGTCATTGAGCTGGTCGAAGGGCTCGAACGCATAGCATTTGCTCAGCGGCAGCCTGCCGCCGATCGCCATAGGCTCGCCGTTCTCCTCGCGGCCTGCAGTCTGGTAGTAGTCGAGGTAGAAATGGCTGTTGGGAGTCATCACCACGTCATTGCCCATCTTGGCAGCCGCGATGCCGCCCTTTGCGCCGCGCCATGACATGACCGTCGCGCTCTGGCTCACGCCGCCTTCGAGGATCTCGTCCCAGCCGATGATCTTGCGGCCCTTTTCCGCAAGATACTGCTCGACTTCGGTGATCAGGTAGCTCTGGAGCTCAGCCTCGCGGGTGTAGCCCTTCTCAGCCATCAGCGCCTGGCATTTCTCGCATGCCTGCCACTCGCTGCGCGGAGCCTCGTCACCGCCGATGTGTATGTATTCGGACGGGAAGATGTCGCAGATTTCGTCAAGCACCTTCTTGAGGAACTCCAGCGTCTCGGGGTTGCCCGCGCACAGGACCTCGGGGAAGATGCCCCAGGTGGTCTGGACCATGTAGCCTTCGCCGCGGCAGCCCAGATTCGGGTAGCTTGCCAATGCTGCCGACGCGTGACCCGGCATCTCGATCTCGGGAATGACGGTGATGAAGCGCTCAGCCGCATATGCGACCACTTCGCGCATCTGGTCCTGAGTGTAGAATCCGCCGTACGGCGTGCCGTCGTAGGTGTCGGTGCCATAATGGCCTACGAGTGTCTCCGCCCTCTGCGAACCCACCTCGGTAAGTTTGGGATAGCTCTTTATCTCTGCCCTCCAGCCCTGGTCGTCCGTCAGGTGCCAGTGGAACACGTTGACCTTGTGCATGGCGAGCATGTCGATGTACTGCTTGACCTCCTCCACGCTGAAGAAATGGCGGCTGCAGTCGAGATGCATTCCGCGATATGCGAAAGCGGGCTTGTCGCTGATGCGCACGCCGGGAATCGTTCCCTCGCACTGCGCCAGTATCTGGTCGAGCGTCTGACGGCCGTAGAAGACGCCGGCATCGGAGCCGCCGGTGATCACTATCTTGTTCCCGCAGGTCTCGAGGACATATTCCTCGGCATCCAGCTTCGCGCTGATGACGGTCTTCACAATGGGGGCGCCCTCCTCGGGAAGGGCGAAATCGACGGTCTTCGCCTCCATCATTACGGGATTGGGAACAATGGAAAGGGCCACCTGGCCTTCGGTCACGTCTCCGCCGCAATTGCAGCCTGCAACCGTGAGGGCCGCAAGCGCGGCCATGCAGATATTCAGTCTTTTCATGGTGTTGTTTTGTTCAGGAATGTTTCTTTGCGCTAAGTTAGTGAATATATTTAATAATTCCATCATGTCGAAAAAATGACTAAATTGCGGTTTGTATGCGAAAATATGACACCTGCTTCTTCGAGCGCTACGCCCAGATTTCGCTTGAGGCCCTTCTGGGAAGCGAGTTCGCCGGCCTTCTGAACGAGGACCGGCCGGACCTGCAGAGCCCTGACGGACGCACGCTCGGCATCGAGGTGACCCGCGCAATGGAGGAGAGCAAGGAAGCTGCCAACAGCCTGCTCAAGGGCATGGCCGGTATGAAGGCCGCCGGGACTGTCGACGACGACCTCTATCAGATCATTGAGAACGGCTACGGATTCGGACTCGAGGGAGGGCGTTACATCGGCGTCAAGGAGCTTGACTACTGGTCGATGGCACTGCCGCTCAAGAGGATTCTCAAGAGCAAGATAGAAAAGGTCGCCAACGGCTTCTACGGCCACTTCGACAAGATGGGGCTCTACGTCTTCTGCAAGGACCCCCTCTCCGCCGGAGAGATCTACAAGACCTGCCGATACGCGATGGACCTCCAGAAATACAACACGCTCGTCTACGACAGGCTCTACCTCGCCGAGGCAGGTTCGCTCCACGTATGCAACCTCGAATACCGGTTCGACATGTCGAGCCGCATTTCATCCGTCCAGATAAGCCAGCAGCAGCGGCGCGAATTCTACCTGGAGGCGCTGCACCAGCAGCTGGAGACGGATCAACAATCAAAAAAACTTTAATGGAATGACACTCAAGAGAACACTCGCAGCGATATTCACATTCATCCTCGCACTTTCACTCAACTGCGCCGCCCAGACGATACGGTGGAACGCGGAAGTGCGTCCGGTCGAAGGCTCTTCATTCGAACTCGTGCTTACGGGCAACGTGCAGGAGGGCTTCTACACCCACCCGTTGACGGACGAGTACGCGGCCCCCTATTTCACCTTCGAGAAGACCGATGGCGTTGAAGTGGCCGGGGCGCCGACCGAAGAGTACACCCCGAGCGACTACAAGGGCGACGTGGTGGTCGAAGGAACCTATGTCCTGAAGCAGATGCTTTCGGTCGCGGCACGCAGCACATCGGTCAAGGGAATGATAACCTGGCAGTGCTGCACCGGAGACATGTGTTCGGTGCCCGAGGATTGGGAATTCGACATTCCCGTCGGCAACGCCGCGGCACCTGACGAGGCAGCGGCAACCGAGGGAAAGGAGGCCTCCAAGGGACTTCTCGGCCTGATAATCGAAGCGATACTCTGGGGCTTTGCGATGCTTCTCACCCCGTGCGTCTTCCCCATGGTGCCGATGACCGTGTCATACTTCATCAAGGGTTCCGAGAACAAGTCACGCGGACGCTTCCGCGCGCTGATGTACGGCCTCTTCATCGTCCTGCTCTACACGGTTCCGATCTGCATCATCATCGGGCTCACCTGGGTTCTCGGAGGCAACTCAGTGACGGCAGACATCTTCAACTGGCTCTCCACGCACTGGCTGCCCAACATCCTATTCTTCGTCATCTTCATGGTCTTCGCGGCATCGTTCTTCGGTGCGTTCGAGATAACGCTTCCCTCGAAGTGGGTCAACTCCTCTGACCAGAAGTCCGAACGGAAGGGACTCGGAGGAGTCTTCTTCCTCGCGCTGACGCTGGTTCTCGTCTCATTCTCCTGCACAGGACCGATCGTCGGCACGGTGCTCATCAAGAGCACGCAGGGCGAATTCTGGACGCCGATGGTGACAATGCTCGCGTTCAGCGTCGCCTTCGCGCTGCCTTTCGCGCTCCTGGCGCTCTTCCCGTCCATGCTCAAGAACCTGCCGAAGAGCGGAGGCTGGCTCAACTCGGTCAAGGTCGTGCTGGGATTCATCGAGATCGCGCTTGGACTCAAGTTCCTCTCCACCGCCGACCAGACATACCACTGGCATCTTCTCGACCGCGAGGTATACCTTGCAATCTGGATAGTGGTCTTCGCCATGCTGGGATTCTACCTTCTCGGCAAGCTGCGCTTCAAATATGACGACCCGGTGGAGCACATCGGCATCCTGAGGCTGACGCTGGCGATAGCGACCTTCTCGTTCGTGGTCTACATGGTTCCGGGAATGTGGGGCGCGCCGCTCAAGGCCATCTCGGGCTATCTTCCCCCCATCGAGACGCAGGACTTCGTCCTCGGACAATACGGAGGCACGGGCGTGGCGCAGGCGATGGGTCATGACGGGCCGGACGGCCCCACCCTCGACATGCCGCACGGCCTGAAGGGGTACGACAACATCGACGATGCGCTTGAGGAGGCTGCCGCGACCGGCAGGAAGGTCTTCGTGGACATCACAGGCTTCGGATGCGTGAACTGCCGCGAGATGGAGGCACGCGTATGGAGCGACCCCAAGGTGCTTGAGATATTGAAGCGGGATTACGTGATGGTCGCCCTCTACAATGACGACAAGACCAAGCTGCCCGAGGACAAGTGGATCACCACCGACGAAGGAAAGGTGCTCAAGGACGTGGGCAGGGTAAACTCGTGGATAGCACGGGAGAGGTTCGGAGTCAACGCACAGCCGAACTATGCGCTGCTCGACGCATCGGGAAACCTCATCAAGCCGGTGAGGGGCTATGACCTGGACATCGACGGCTTCGTGGAGTTCCTCAGGTAGGAAGCGCCACGCACCGGCCCGGCTACTTCACCCTCAGCTTGCGGCCGACCTTCAGGATCGTCGTTTCCTTTATGTTGTTGAGGCGGCACAGCGCGCGCACCGTCGTATGGTTGCGCGACGCTATCTTCGAGAGGGTGTCACCCGAACGGACTGTATAATAGACGGGCTGCGGCTCTGCCGGCTGCTGCGCGGCAACGCTTTGCGGCGTCTCGGCAGGCTGCGCCGGCACGCTGTCGGATGCTGCCGCGACAAGCGTGTCGGCAGACGATGCGGCGGGAGCGCTCTTGCGAATCGACGGTATCGTATGGCTCGACAAGGTCGCTGCGGTCCAATGGCCGGTGCCGTCAAGGACTATCCTCATGTTGTCCGAAGGCGCAGCGAGATGGCCTTCGTCATCCACATATGACCATGTGCCGTCCTCGAAGAGAACCACCCTGCGGTCCCTTTCGGACAGTGGCAAGGTATCCACGAGGGAAACCACAGTGCTGTCGATCGGAAAGTTGAATTGGGCGACGGTGTCCACCACAGGCACCGAGTAGAAGGTCGGAAGGATGCGTCTGACGCCGAGCAGGCGGTCTGCATAATACTTCTCGTCCGAGCGGTTCACCTGGATGCCGCCATGTACCGCGGCGTGGATGAAGGTAAAGTTTCGCCCGGTTTCGTCCAGTTCGATGAAAATGCCCACGTGGCCTGCCCTTTCGGAGATTCGGCGGCCGCTGAAGATGACGATGTCGCCCTTCTGGAGGTTCGACAGGGAGCCTTCGACGGCAACGCCCTGCTCGCACTGGCCTGATGCGGAGCGGGCCAGGTCATAGCCGAACTTGCCGTAGACGTATCTCGTGAATGCCGAGCAATCGAACGCCTTCGGCCCCGAAGCGCCGTAACGGTACGGAACCCCGAGATGTGTTTTTGCCTCTTCTATTATCCTGTCGGCGAGCTCGGAGGTGCTTACCGACACTGAATCAGTCTGTGCCCATGACCTGGACAGGGGCAGTGTCAAAAGCACCGCCAGAATCAATATCTTTCTTTTCATAAGTGTACTCAATCCTGAAGATGTCCACGGCGTTCCCACCTCCGACGCCCACGCGCCCCTGTGAGGTTGAGATCAGCGTTCTGCCATCCTCCGAAATGTCGAGCCCGACGGGAAACGAATCCGCCGCCACCGAGCCGACCATCGTCATCGTGCGCGTCGAGACCACCGCAATCCGGCTGTCCCTGTTGCACGCCACGAAGATGAATTCCCCATCCGGAGAAGCCACTATCGTGCGCGCTCCCGACAATACCTTGCAACTCTCCCAGCCGCCGGCGACGGCAGTGCTCCTCCCCTCTTCGAGACGGGCTGCAGCCGCATAGATGCTGTCCATCGGCGCACGCTGGACATATCCCCGGTTGTTGACGCTCAGATAGAGGTAGCCACCGCTGCACAATATGTGCCGTACGTTCGGCATCGCCCCCATCACGCGGCCAAGATAGCGAGACTGCTCAAGGTCGATGACGGCGATGCCGCCGCTGCCGCCCATGCAGCCCACCATCAGGTAGCGCCCGTCCGGCGTGAAGAGCGTACCGCGCAGGCAGTAGCCGCTTCCCTCGTCGCGGTTGACCGGGACGCTGCGGCTGAAGTTGAGCCGGAGCTTGTAGTCGACCGTGAAGCAGTCCCAGTAGCGCCACTGCGCCGGGTTGTCGCTCGAGACGTCGATCAGGCCGACGGTGTTGTTGCCCCAGTGCGTCACCGCGACCCACTTCCCGTCATCGGAAGAGGCGACCATCTTCGGCAGCGGGCCCGTCTCGAAAAGGCGGACTATCACATCCGACTGCGTGTCAATGACGGCCACGGCCGACGGGTCCTGCGCGTTCAAGTCGAAACTGCGCCGGTAGTATGGCACCCACAGATAGGCGCCGCCATGCGAAAATGCGCTCTCGACCGGCTTGCCGGTGAAGAAATCGGGATGCTCATAGTCATAGGTGAACGGGAACAGGCCGCTGTCAGGGGCCCAGAGGTCGATGTGGGACGAATCTATCTTGTGGCTGATGACGGAGATCTTCTCCCCCGTCTCGACGTCAAATGAGACGGTGCTGCCGCCCTCCAGGGAATTCACGTAGCAGGTCCTGCCGTCGGGATGGACGCTGACCGACTTCGGGGATGTGATGTCCCTGTCATATGTGAGGGTGTCCCGGGAGTTGTAATGCTGCTTGCGGGAGACGAACGTGACCGTGATGGAATCTGTCACCAGCGCCCCCTCGTTGACCTTCGGATGCCTCACGACGGGACCGTCCTGAGGTGGAGCCGCGAGAAGGAGAGCAGCGATTATGATGCCGGACAAATTCATAACAGATTGCGAATATAGTGATTATTATCCAATTGACAATTTTGGGCCATCCCGGCCGCTTGCAAGGGAACATTTTTTGTAGTATATTTGCGATACTAAAACCTGAAATACTGATGAACCATATACCTTCAGCGCTGGCCGCGCTGGCTCTTCTTTTTTGCACCGCGGCTTCAGCCCAAACCTATAAACCGGCATCACAACGACAGAATCCGCCCGTTCAGGACACGACCGACGCGGAACCCATGGAATACGACTTCTTCGACATGGAGGACGAATCCCCCATCGCCGCGATCGACACCATAGACACAAGAGACAAATACACGAAGATCATACTCTTCGAAGACTATACCTGGTGCTACCTCGACATGGGGCGCCCTGTCATCGACACCGTCGGCATCCACGAGAACTGGGATCCGGAGACCATCCATGCATTCAAGGACATCAAGCTCAGCGAGCTTCCTGACGAGATCGACCTCCTGCTGGCCGACTCCCTCAACAACTGGTGCATTCCCTACAACGGCAAGGTCATCTCAAGCTACAAATACCGCAAGAACCGTCCCCACAGGGGATGTGACATTCCCCTGAGCGTCGGCGACACGATTCGCGCCGCATTCGACGGCGTGGTACGCTACAGCGGCGGCGGAAAGGCCACCGGCGGCTACGGAAGCCTTGTCATCATCCGCCACAACAACGGTCTGGAGACCTACTACGGCCACCTCTCAAAGAGGATCGTCGAGGAAGAGGAGACAGTGAAGGCAGGCGAACCCATCGGCCTTGGCGGCAGCACGGGCCGCAGCACGGGCCCGCACCTCCACATCGAGACCAGATACAAGGGCCAGGCATTCGACCCGGAGCGAATCTTCGATTTCGAAAAGGGCGAGCTCAGGGACTCACTCTTCACCCTGAAGAAGCACTACTTCAACATCAGTTCGCATTACGGCCAGACCGACGCACAGTCAAAGGCTGCCACCACCCGCATCGTCTACAAGGTGAAGAAGGGCGACACTCTCGGCAAGATCGCCAAGAAATACGGCACGACGGTCAACACCATCTGCAAGTTGAACGGCATCAGCGCCAAGAAGCCGATCAGAATAGGCCAGAGCCTTGTAGTAAGGAAATAATCAGTCTTCCTGCTCCTGGTCAATGGCAAGAAAGCGCTCGTCTCCGAAACAGTCGAGCGCTTTTTCCATTACGGAAGCAAGCCGTTCGTCACCGCGCGACGAATAGATGTAGAGCAGGGACTCGAGATAGATGACAATCAGCACTGAGACTTCGCGCAGGCGCACCTGCGTCCAGTCGACCTCGACCCCCTGGCGGGAGACGAACTCCCGCAGCTTGTCCTCCAGGAATATCTCGCCGTTGTGGTAGATGTTGAGATAGAAGAGCACCTTGCCGTTCTCCACATATGCCGGCACGAATCCGCCGGGGAAACAGACTGGACGTATCGGAAGCCCGGCCTCCTGCGCAAATGCGAAATAGAGGAACGCGAGGGCGATGGGGTTGCCCCTGCGGCTGCGAAGAATCTCCGGCAGCAGGGCGTGCCGCTCGTCGCTCACCAGTGTGTCGCACGCATAGAAATGAAGCCTGTGATAGAAGATGTGGCTGAAAATGCGCGCATTCTCGACCGCCGTGCGGTCATCCGATGCCTCCGACATGTATTCTGCCGCACACTGGTAGAACTGCGTCTCATATTCCATGCGGCTGAGCTTCATGTCCAGCATCGAGCATATCAGCCAGCTTCCCTCGAAGAGGGAAAGCTCGCTTTCCCTCCCTTTCCGCGCGAAGGACTCGATGTCATCAAGCTTGAAAAGGGTGTTGTAGTGCCTCATCCTAGCCAGGACCGCAGCCTTCTCCCGTGGTGACGAAAGGCGGCGGCGTACTGCGTCGAGGCCATGGATCACATCGGGGCCCATCGACAGCACGCGCCTGTCCACGCACTCCCTGACCTCCTCATCCTGGTCGTCAAAGAGCGAGACAAGCCACTGCAGTTCCTGGTCGGGGAGCATCTTGCTATAGTGTCATCCTGTCAAGGACAGTCTTGAGCAGTTCCGACATCAGCTTCTTGTAGTCGGGATTGCTCTCCTTGGCATAGCGGTTGGCGATCGCGAGGCAGACGGTGCCCGCCTTGTGGCCGAGAAGAGCCGCAAGTCCGGCGAGAGCCGAGCTTTCCATCTCGATGTTGGTGATGCGCATGCCGTTGTAGCTGAACGACTCGAGATCCTTCGTAAGGTTCGGGAAGAGCGGTTCGAGGGAGACGTAGCGTCCCTGCGGACCATAGAAGCCCGGAGCGGACATCGTGATGCCCTTCACGGCAATTCCGTCGAAGAGCGAGGATATCTCGTTGCTGGCGCGGACGAAATATGGCGTAGGAAGCCTGTCCGGCCAGTCCATGTGTTCCATGAATGCCACCTCGTAGTCGAATTCGGTGATGTCGTTCACGCCGGCATACCAGTTGAGCAGGCCGTCGAAGCCAACCGACATCTCCGAGAAGATGTAGTCGCCGAGATTGAGGTCCTTCTGGATGGCGCCGCATGTGCCCACGCGCAGGATCTTGAGGGACCTGTGCTCCGCCTTGCGGGTGCGGGTCGCGAAATCGATGTTCGCAAGGGCGTCGAGCTCCGTCATCACAATGTCGATGTTGTCGGTTCCGATGCCGGTCGAGAGAAGGGTCACCCTCTTGCCGTGATAGGTTCCGGTCATGGTGTTGAACTCGCGCGAAGACTTGTGGAGTTCTATGGTGTCGAGGTACTGAGAAGCCATTTCGACGCGACCCTGGTCTCCGAAGAGGAAGACCACGTCCGCCAAATCCTCCGGGAGGATGTGCAGGTGGAATATGCTGCCGTCACCGTTGATGATCAGTTCGGATGCCGGGATTATTCTGTTTTCCATGATTTGCCGCTTTTATGTTTAAACCACAAATTTAGCAAAAAAAAGGCTCATCGGCAACAGCCGACGGAAGATTCGCCAAATCCCGCACCGCACGCCATCAACGGTTCAGCCAATGTCCGGACACCATGCATCAGGCGTCCTCGATCACTCCGGTCTCCACATACCACACATGGGCCGAGACATTGCGGAAGCCCAGTCCGCGGTATAGCGCCGCATAGATGCGCACCTTGTCAAGGTAGCCGTCATTGTGTTCACCGAACTTGTAGTCTATTATCTCCACGCCCGAAGGCTTTACGACAACCCTGTCCGGACGGAAGACATTGCCCTTGCTGCTGACGATGTCGCGCTCGTCGAGGGCCTTCACATCGGGGCCGAACCAGCCCCTGCCGCTGACCGAACTGACGGCTGCAGTGAGCATTTCCGTCGTACGTGCGACATCCTCCTCACCGAGCAGGCCATCCATCTTCGCCCTCTGCACCGACGACGGGACGTCCGAAATCTCTCCCACTCTCTCCATTATGCCATGAAGCACGATGCCGCGCATCTTGCGCGATTCGCGGGAAGAGGCTTCACCCTCTTCGGCAAAGAAACCGTCCGCTTCCGAACTGATGCGGAGCCGACCGCGGGCACTGCACTCAATGCCGTCGCAGTTGTAGTCAAGGTGCGCCACCAAAGGCTTCTCCTCGCCCTTCTCGGCCATCTTGTCCGACACCGTGCCGTAGAGGTAGCGCTCGCAACAAGGTACCTTCTCTTCAGCCTCCCCGTCCGCCGCACATTCGGCATCGCCCTCCTCGTCCGCCGCAGTCTCGTCAGCCACGTTCTCGTCAGGCAAGATCAGGTCCTCCTGCACGGTGGTGAACAGGCCGCTGAACTGCACGTAGAGATAGAGGGCAGCGTGGATTGCCGTGAAACCAGGCCATTGCGCATCCACTCCCCCGTCGGGAACCGGGCAATTCAGGATGTCCGCGGCGGGTACCGGCGAAATGACGTGCAGCGCCTCTGACGCCCTCGTGAAGGCGACATACCACGTGTTGATGTCGTCCAGGTAGAGCATCTCCTTCTCACGGCGGAAATTCTCGAGGAAAAGAGTCTTCTTCAAGCCATCCTTGAGTCGAAGGTCATAGAGGGATCGTTCCACGTTCCCGAACTCCGAGTCGGAATCCACATCCAGGGGCTCGAGCGACTTGCTGTCCGGACTTATATATTTCGGCGTCTTTGGGAACGGAACGATGACGAACGGGAAGTCAAGACCCTTTGCCTTGTGGATGGTGATCACAGTCACCGCCTCGCTTCCCTCGGGAGACGAGATGCTCATTGCCACGCCCTTCTCTTTCCAATATGAAAGGAATCCGTGCAGGGAATTGCCGTTCTGTCTCACATAGTCGCGCACCAGGTCCTTGAAGGCAAGAAGATAGGTGGTCTCCCTGCTCACCACGTCGCGGTCCTCGATGCCGGAGGCGAGATGGTCCACCAGTTCCTCAAGCGACCTGTATCCACCCGCCATCGGAGCCTCGAAATCTCCGGCGTAGAAGGTGTTGACCTCATCGTTCGGATCATCCATGACGAACATGCGCGACACTATCGTGCGCACTACGGAAGAAGATGATATCCTCAGGGATTCGTTCGAGACCACGGGTATGCCTTCGGCAATGAGCATCGAGGCAACCGCAACTCCGTCACGGTTGGACCTTACGAGCACGGCGATGTCCTTCCAGCCGAAGTGCCTGTCATCATGGGCCTCGATCACGGATTCGACCGCATGGTCCATGATGGCATTCGAATCGCAGAAGGAAATCTCCACGCTTCCGGGAACCGTCATCTTGCGGCAGTTCTTCTGCTTCACGTCAGCATAGATGTCGGCGAGTCTCTGCGTGCCGGGACTGCCGAACTCGCGCTCCAGGTTGAGGTCCATCTTGCGCGAGAGCACCTCGAAGAACGAGTTGTTGAAGTCGACGATGTTCTTCGCGCTGCGCCAGTTGCCGTCAAGCCGGGTTACCGCGTTGCTTGCAAGCTCCTTCTCGATGCGCGAGCCGAGAATCTTCCATTCCGCGTCGCGCCAGCGGTAGATGCTTTGCTTGACGTCGCCCACGACCAGGTTGTAGTTTCCTTCGGATATGCTGTTGCGTATCAGTGGCAGGAAGTTGTCCCACTGCACGGTGGAAGTGTCCTGGAACTCGTCGAGGAGGAAATGGTTGTACCTTACGCCAGTCTTCTCGTAGATGAACGGCGCATAGGTGTTGTCTATGAGGTCATGAAGGATGGTGTTGGTATCCTCGATGCTGAGGACGTTCTTCTCCTTCAGAAGGTTCTGGAACTCGTTGCCGAGGGACTCCACGACCCTGAAGAGGGGAATCTGGTCCTTGAGAATACGTGCTGTGTTGTAGACCGCCTGTCTCTCTCCGGCAAACGCATCCAGTTCGGCCAACGCCGCCTGCACAGCAAGGGCATCCGCCTGGCCGAGGGCCTTCGAATCCTTCTTGGTGAATGCGAAGAATACGTCGGCAACCGCATTTCGCCAAGTGGGCGTGCTGAGGTCGAGGTCATTGCCAGAAGCAAAAGCCATGCATTTGTCGACCACATTTGATACATGGACCTTCGGCCTGAACGCAAGCCCGTCCAGCACGGCCCTTGCCTTCGTTGCGGCCGTCACGACGCCTTTCTCGTAGTCGCGGCATATCTTGTTGCAGACCTCCTTGAGACGGACCACGTTCTGCTGGCTGAAGGCAGTTTCCGTATCGATGCCGTAGGCCTTCACCTTGGCGGAGAACTCCCCGCTCATGTATCTGGAGGCAAAGTCCTTGAGATTCTTCTCCAGATGGTAGCCCTCGCCGTTCGCCATTATTTCCACCGAATTGTCAGCAAGCCACTTGCGGATGTCATGGTCGTCCTCCGTGATGGAGTCCAGGAACCTGGCCGCCGCCTCGGAGACGAGAGACGCCCTGTCGAGCTCAATCCTGTATTCTCCCATCTGGCCCACCTCCCTCGAGAATGAGCGAAGCGTCTGCTGGAAGAACTTGTCTATCGTGCATACTGCAAACGAGCCGTAGTCGTTGAGTATGTCCGTCATCTTGCACCGCGCGTACTTCATGAGCTCCCCATCCGACTCGAAACCGCATTCGTCCATGATGAAGTCATGATGCGGCGAGGACTTGGGGTCTACCGCGAGGATGTCGAGTTCCTTGACTATCCTGCGCTTCATCTCGTCCGTCGCCTTGTTGGTGAAGGTGACGGCGAGGATGTGCCTGTGGGAATTGCTTTCACGGTCGGCCAGGAGCAGGCGGAGATATTCGCGCGCAAGCGAGAATGTCTTGCCGCTGCCGGCAGACGCCTTCATTATCTCGACGCCGCCGTTGGCGCGTACATTTTCAAGTCCATTGTTCATTTCTTCCATTGTTGTTCCTCCCATCTCTAAGCCTTTCCGCAGAGCGACTTGTAGTCGCAGAATGTGCAGTTCCTTTCGGAATTGCCCGGAGTGCGCTTGAAGCCCACGTCCGGATTCTCCATTTCATCGAAGATTATCCGCAGCTTCTCCAATATTTCACTTTCAAGGTCGGGATTCACCTCATGAGACTCGACCTTGTTGCCGAACATGTCCTTCATCGCATACATTGCGTTGTGGATGATGGGATCTTCCCCCTTCTCGCCGGCAAGGGCGCGGAGTCGCTTGTTCTGACGCACCATCTCGTCATAGATGAAGAACTGCAGCCTGGCCTTGTTCTCGTATGAATGATTCTGGTCGAAGATGTCTTTGGCTTTCCCCGCTTTGAGCGAAAGCACCTTCGGGTCATCGCTGCCGGTCTTGTAGTCCACCACCCTCAGGATGCCCTCCCCGTCCATGTCGTCGAGACGGTCGAGGAAGCCGTAGAACTTGTGGCCGCAGATCGTGGCGCGGCACTCGGTCTCCACACGGGCCTTGAAACTCTTGCGCTTGGTTTCCCGCAGTTTCTCGACATCCCTGCGGATGACCTGCATCACGAAGTTCGTGGCCACGTCCGCCGTGATGAGGTCCACGCCCTTCACCTCGGGGCAGTGGAGCTTGTGGCAGATCAGCGAGCAGACCTTGGCGCGGATCTCCTCCTCGCGGTGGAGCCAATCCTCGAGATATTCGAGCGTCACCTCGTGGATGGTGTCATCATCCTTGCTGCGCTTGTCGAAATCCTTGTCCGAGTGCATCTCCTCCTCGCCGCACACGAGCGCCTCGAGGGTGTCGTGGCAGACGTTTCCCATCAAGCCGGGGTCGAGCGTCTCCTTCACCTCGTCCTTCGGATAGATCTTCTTGACCGTCCTGTAGTAGAAGCTTGCAGGACATGAGATGTATTTTTCCAGCGAGGAGGCGGAATAGGTCGCCGAGCGGATGATGTCGATGTCCTCCTGCGTCTTCGGTATGACGGAATCGTCGAGCGTGTTGCAGACGACGGAGCCCGCCACCGAGAAGTCGATGTTGCACTTGTCGCCGTAGGCATAGTTCAACTGCTTGATGTAGCGGCTCTCCTCCTGGCCGTCAGGTCGCGAAACGCGAGAATCGTATATCATCCACACGTTTTCCGCGCGGGAGATCAGACGGTAGAAATAGTATGCCCAGACGGCGTCCTGCTTCTCGTAGGTCGGAAGGCCGAATGCGGTGCGCAGTTCGGGAGGCACGAATGAAGCGCTGTAGCTGCGCCTCGGGAAGACTCCCTCGTTGGCATTCACTATCACCACGTGCTTGAAGTCGAGCGAACGCGTCTCGAGAGGTCCCATTATCTGCAGGCCTCCCAGCGGCTCGCCCTCGAACGGAACCGACAGGCCGCCGACGAGCCTCATCAGCAGATGGGACCATGTCTGCGGAAGGACCGCGAGTTCGTAGTCGCGCAGGCGGCTGACGCACTTGTAGTATTGCATCGCCATCTCCTTGACGAGCATCGACTCCTCGTCCAGAAGCGGCACCAGCGTAGAGGTGGCCGCCATCAGGTAGTCCGCCATCGCACGGGCGCCGGCGCCGGGCCTCTCCCCTTCCGCATCGGCCAGTGCGACGCCGGCAAAGAGGACGCCGAGCAGCGGCTTGCCCGCAAAATCGGATGCCGGGATATAGTAGCGGGCCTCGCCGAGCACCTTCTCGACGACTGCCTTCTCGTCGTCGTTCATCGCACCCTTGACGATGCCCGACGAGAGTATCTCATATACGTGCTTGTAGTAGAAGAGATGCTCGCCTTCGCGCTCCCTCGCATGTATCTGGAGAGTCATCAGGGCATCCATCAGCGTGGCCCACTCCGAGCCTGCCACCGGGCAGCCCATGGTGACGTTCACATCCTGAACCGAGGAGGGGATGCAGCGCAGCACCTCGCCAAGCATCGACTCGTCCGCAAGAACCACGGCGAAGTCAAGCCCGCGCTCGGAGCTGTCGACCCCTTCGATGATCTGCGGCAGCAGGCGTGCCTGTCCCGACGCCGACGCGACGCTCACCACATGCACGTTCGGCTTCCCGTCGCCGCCTTCCGGCTCGAAGGCATTCGGAAACTCGCGCAAGTTGGCCGACATGAACTTGCCGGCTATGTTTGACGGATCCTTGAGCAGGTCGCCGCTGAAATCCCAGCAGAACTGCGCGATGCCGGCGTCGCGCATGTGGCGCATGACTCGCATCTCACATTCCGTAAGGACGTTCAGCCCGACGAATACGAACATGGACATGTCGGGGAACGCCTCCGCCATCATGTCGGTCACGCTCTCGTCCCGGAGGCGGTCGGCCACCTTGCGGTAGACCATTCCCTCATAGGAGAGGCCCTTCTCACAAAGCGCTTCGCGGAAGGCACCGTAGAGAGGTTTCATTATCTCCCAAAGCATGAGGAAGGTCTTGCGGGCATCCTTGTCGGAAGCCGTCTCGCGGTCCCAGCGGTCGAAGTTCGACACGAGCTTGAGAATCGCCTTGCGCTGCACTTCGGTCGTGTGGCAGTAGTCGTCCGCGAGAGCCTTGAAGTCGGCTATGTTGGTGAAGAGCCTGTCTGCATCGACGCAGTACTTGTCCACGTCGTTGAAGTCGGCCAGCAGGACGTCCCCCCAATAGACGAACTCGTCGAAGCTTTCGGCCTTGGGGTTCAGGCGGCAGTAGCAGTCGTAGAGCTGCGAGAGCAGGGTGATGCGGTCCGCCACGAAGCCCCCGCTCACCTTGGAGTAGAAGTCGCTGACCGTCGTCATCCGCGGCAGCATCGTCGTGCGCGACGATTCGGCCGCCGTGCGGCGCAGATGCTCCTTGAAGAAGACCATCGAGCGCCTGTTGGGAAATATGAACATCGTCTTCGAGAAATCGCAATTCCCGAAGCAATGCAATGTCACCTGTTTCAGAAATGGAGTCATTATCCTTTTGCAATTGGTCCGTATAATATCTTATAAAGATAGTGAAGATTTCTTTCATTTCCATATCAAATTTTTCTATCTTGCGAAGCGAAACACAAACCTGAAAGGAACATGGCATACCAGCAGAAAGAGGGACAGGGAAGTCTCTTCAAGAACGACAAGCAGAATGACCGTCAGCCCGACTTCAAGGGCACGTTGATGATAAAGGGTGTATTGTACGAAGTTGCGGCGTGGAACCGCACTTCACAGAACGGCCGCAGCTACATCAGCCTCCAGGCCGAGGAGAAGAGGACCGACGGCCAGCAGGGCGGCGGCAGGCCGTGGCAGGGCCAGTCGGGACAGTCCTCGTCGGGCAATGCCTCGCATGACAGGCAGCAGGTTCCGCCTCCGGGCATCGGCGACATGCCGGATGACCTCGAAGACCTGCCGTTCTAGCGCGGAGCGCACGCATCGGTGCGCCCTTTCCTAGGAACAGAGATGGTTGATGAAGTTGAAGATGACCAGGATCCTCTTCCGCAGGAGTGGATAGTTGATGATTTCCGGGTCGTCAGTGGGCTTGTACGTGTGCTTGTGGAAGGCTGACGAGAAAACCACGGCCGGGATGCCCGCGTCACGGAAGCTCTTCTGGTCGCTCATCCCGTAGAAGAACTTGGCGAAGTCACGGCTGCCGTAGAATGTCTGGTCAAGGTCCATGCGGTATTGGAACCTTCGGCATAGATAGGATACGTATGACTGGTAGCACTCCGGAAGCGTCTCCTCACCGAGGAAGATCATGTATTCGCCGTTGCGTCCCGGCGGCACCAGGTCGGTGCCGAGCATGTCGATGTTCACGTCGCATATTATGGAGGACTTGGGCACGCTGAGGTGGCTCACGAAATGACGGCTGCCCGCCATGTCGCACTCCTTGCCGTCGAAAGCCACGAAGATGATGTTTCGCGCCGGTCCCTTGCCCTCCTCGCGCATCTTCGAGAACATCTCCGCAATCGAGAGCAGCGCCGCGACGCCGGACGCGTTGTCGTCCGCGCCGTTGTATATCTTGCCGGCTATCTCGCCCAGATGGTCGTAATGGGCCGAGACCACTATGTATTTGTCCGAAGGTCGCGCCGACCGGAGCACCCCGACCACGTTGCGGACAGCAATCGTGTCGCATCTCACGCTCTGCGTATAGTTCCAGTTGTAGGGGGCCAGGCCCAGGCGGCGGAATTCCGAGATGATGTAGCGCTCGGCGCATGTGTTCTCCAGCGTGCCGCTCGCGCGCCCCTTCATGTCATCGTCCGCCAGAAAGCGTACGATCTCCTCGAGACGATCATGGTACACCATTTGCTCATAATCCCGCGTGTTCTGCGAAAGGCAGAACAGAGGAAGTGACAAAAGCACCATGCAGAGCAATGATTTACGCATTTTCCTTTTTTTGAATCCACAAAAGTAGTATTTTTGCGCTGATGTACAAAAAAGCAGTCATAACTGCCCTCCTCGTCCTGATGTGCTCCGTGGGAGCAAAGGCTCAGTACGACCCGTCCCACTTCTTCTATTTCGGGCGGCAGGCCCTCATTGACGGCAAGTACTCACTCGCCATCGAGAACTTCAACATCCTTTCACGCATCGACAGCACCGCCTACGAGGCCTATTTCTTCCGCGGAATAGCGAAATACAACCTCGGGGACTTCGTCGGGGCGCAGAACGACTTCGACAGGACGCTCCACTTCAACCCCATCTACACGCCGGCATACCACTACCGCGCCATCACGCTCAGCCGCGTCGGCAAATATGACGAGGCGCTCAGCGACCTGGCCGAGGCCGTGGACCTCAGGCCGAGCTACACCGGCCTCTATTTCAGCCGCGGCGTGACCTATTTCCTCTCGCAGCAGTTCGACAAGGCCATCCAGGACTTCGACCGCTTCCTGCGCAAGGAGCCTGAGGCATCCGACGCCTACCTCAACAGGGGTGCCTCCTACCTCTTCCTCGGCGACACGCTCAAGGCGCTCAACGACTACAACAAGGCCATCTCAATCGACCATTTCGACCCGGAATGCTACATCCGCCGTTCAAGGGTGTACGCGATGCAGGAGAAGACCGACGATGCCATCGAGGATCTCAACACCGCCATCAGGCTCGATACCACAAACACCTTCGCATACTTCAACCGCGCGATCCTCAAATACGAGAAGAACGACATCAACGGCGCCCTCAATGACCTCAACAGGGTCCTCGTCGATGAGCCCGGAAATGCGCTGACGCTCTACAACAGGGCATTGATACTCACGCAGGTCGGGGACCTCGCCGGGGCTCTCGACGACTACGACCGCGTGCTGAACATCAACACGAGCAACGTCCTGGCCTATTTCAACCGCGCGGCGGTGTTCATGGAGATGGGGCGCTGGAACGACGCGATCGCCGACTACACGAAGGCGATCGAGCTCTATCCCGATTTCGCGAAGGCATACATGAACCGCGCATATGCACGCAACATGCTCGGCCAGATGAAGTCGTCGCGCGAAGACTACAACACCGCGCGCCGCAAGATCGCGGAGTACCGCGCACAGACCTCCGACTCCACCGGCTATGCCGCGTTCGCCGACACCACGCGCAAATACAACAGCCTGCTGGCTCTCGACGCCGACTTCGCGAAGAAGGACTTCGACAACGAGCTGCTGCAGTACAGGGACGTGGACATCAGGCTCAAGCCGATGTTCAAGTTCGTCGCCACCGACCAGGCCGAGACCTTCACCGTGCTCAACAGGAAGTTCGACGACGAGAAGCTCGAACAGTTCATCGCCGCCTCCCCCGTCGCAATCAAGTTCGGATCGGTCAAGGACAATTCGGTAACGGTCATCAACCAGGCGCGCCAGGAGGTGGCGAAGGCCGTCAAGAGCTCGCGCAGCGGTCACAACCTCTTCGCGAAGGCTCTCATAGAGACCGAGGACAGGCAGTTCAACACCGCGATGGTCTGCTATGACGAGGCCATCGGCAAGGAGCCGGGCAACGCCTTCTACTATCTCAACCGCGGCGTCCTCCAAGCCGACATGATCGACTTCATCTCATCGATGGAGAGCAACGTCCAGGTGCTTACGCTCGACAACACGAAGACCACCCGCACTCGCGTGCAGGACCAGGTCAGACACGACTACGACTATACTCCGGCGATAATGGACATCACCAAGGCGATATCCATCGATCCCAAATTCCCATATTCGTACTACAATCTCGGCAACCTCGACTGCCTGTCGAACGACCTTCCCGAAGCAATCTCGCAGTACACCAAGGCGCTGGACATCAACCCCGGCATCGGCGAGGCATACTACAACAGGGGGCTCGTCCTGATCTACCTCAAGGACAAGGAGAAAGGCTGCATGGACCTGAGCAAGGCCGGAGAGCTCGGCATCCACGACGCATACAGCGTCATCAACAAGTACTGCAAAACTGAAGACAACAACTAACATCACACATTAACTCATCATGGCGTGGTTCTGGGCGGCTATATGCTCCGCTTTATTACTCGGACTCTATGACTCTGCAAAAAAGAGAGCCTTGCAGGTCAACGGAGTATTTCAGGTCCTTCTCTCCACAACGGCAATCTGCTCGTTGTTCTTCATGCCCCTCATCCTCTCCTCCCTCTTCGGCTGGGGACTGGGCGACGGCACGATCTTCGAAATGCCGCAAGGCACCGCGGAGCAGCACATCAAACTGATCATCAAGGCGGTCATCGTATCGCTCTCATGGATATTCGGGTTCTACGGACTGAAGCACCTGCCCCTGTCCACCGTGGGAATCATCAAGGCAACCCGTCCGGTATTCGTGCTTCTGGGCTGCATCATCCTCTTCGGCGAGCATCTCAACCTGATGCAGTGGGCCGGCGTCATCATCGCCATGACCGCCCTCTTCCTGCTCGGCCGCTCGTCCAAGAGCGAAGGCATCGACTTCGCCCACAACAAATGGATATTCTGCATGGCGGCATCAGTCCTCTTCGGCGTCATCAGCGCGTTGTATGACAAATACATCATGAAGGAGATGAACGCGATCTTCGTGCAGGGCTGGTGCGACCTCTACATCGCCTTGATCCTTGCCATCATCGTGATTGCGATGAACCACGCATACACCCGCAGCCAGCCTTCGGGCGAGAATGTCACCGATGCTCCACGAAAGTTCAGGTGGGACTGGACCATCCTCGAGATCGCCTTCTTCATCACGATATCCGACTTCCTCTACTTCTATTCGCTCAGCCGTCCCGATTCGCTGCTCGCAGTGGTCTCCATCCTCAGGCGCAGCTCGGTGCTCGTCACGCTTGTCTGCGGCGCGGTGGTCTTCCGTGAGAAGAACATAAGGGCAAAGACTCTCGAAACCATACTCCTGCTTGCCGGCATGATACTGCTCGTGCTCGGCAGCAGATAACAGCGCTACCACAAGATGAAAGGCACGACAGACACAAAGCCGGCAAAAGCCCCGGTGGCAGAATGGAAAAGGATTCAGACGCTGATGATGGGAGCGGCCACGCTCCTGCTCCTCGTCATGCTGGGAAGCGAGATGTGCTATGCGATGGTGCCCTCGGACGGCGGCAGCGACCTTGTGCGCTACCCGATATTGTTCCGTGAAAGGCTCCAGTTCCTGCTCTTCATCCTCATCACTGCCGGCATCGCCCTCGTAGCGACGCTCGGCTTCAGGCTCCGCATGATCCAGATCAGGCTCTGCATCATCGACGCCATCGTCCTGCTTGCATTCCAGGCCTGGATCGTCGTCGAGTTCTTCAAGATGCACGGCACTTTCACCTTCACCGTCTATTCCGTCTTCCCCATCGTCGCGGCGCTTCTCCTGCTGCTCTCGATAAAGTTCACCTGGAAGGACGAGGCACGCGCGATCGTCGACCGCGCCTTTGCCCAGCATGCGGCGAAAAGCCGCGGACAGCAGGACTGAGACGCTCTTTCCGCACCGATTCCGCCACTTTCCGCGACCGTCCGTCGCGCGGTGTTTTGCGATTGATTGGTAACGCTTTTTTTCGTATATTTGTAGTTTGGTAACCGCCGGTCGAAGTACCGGCCGGGGACAACATACTACAATATCAGCGCAACCAAAATCAAAACACAAGACCATGAAGCACTTCCATCTCAAATCATGTCTGCTGTCGGCAATCCTGCTCACCGTTTCCTTCGGCGCGACAGCACAGGTCAACCTCAAAATCGCCCGTGGCGACAAAGACACGGTCTTCAGCAGCAAGCACTACGTAGTTGGCATCACCGACCCCGGCTGCAAGGCAACCGTCAACGGCGAAGAGGTGAAGGTCTATGAAAACACCGGCGCATTCGGAGCCGAGGTCATGCTCAGCGAAGGTGACAATCCCATCAACGTGACCGTAACCAAGGGTGGCAAGAGCGAATCGAAGGATTTCAGCGTATATTACAAGGCCGGACGCCAGCCGAGGCCCGAAAGGCTCATGACCATGGACCAGGCGCGCAGGGAGATCGACCATCAGTCCTTCAAGGAACGCGACTTCTACGGCGAGTCCGTGGGCAACGCATACCTCCAGTGGGGTGACGGTGACGACAGGCTCGGCGGCAGCAAGATCGGATACATCGAAGAGGGCATCGTGATGCACATCGTCGGAGAGAAGGGCGACCTCTACAAGGTCCAGCTCTCCCAGAACCGCTATGCGTTCATCGACCGCGAGAACATCCGTCCCACCGACAAGAAGACCGAGGTCATCAACACCGGCAGCTGGAGCGTGACCAACACCGGCAAGAGGGACCGCGTCTACATCAACCTCGGACGCAAGCTCCCCTATGCCGCATGGACGCAGCTCGACCCCACCACCATCTGCGTGGACATCTACGGCGCGATGAACAACAGCAACTGGATCACCCAGCGCGACGAACTCGGCATCATCGACTATGTGGACTGGCGCCAGGTGGACAGCGACGTCTTCCGCGTCATCATCAAGCTCAAGGAGAAATATTTCTGGGGATTCAGCGTAGGATATGAGAGGAACAACATGGTAATCACCGTCCGTCACCGTCCCGACCAGATGTCCCTCAAGGGAATGAAGATCGGCCTCGATGCAGGACACGGCGGACCCTCGTCGCTGGGCGCCGTGAGCGTCACCGGCATCAACGAGAAGGACGTAAACCTCGACATAGTGTACCACCTCAAGGCGATGCTCGAGGCGAAGGGCGCAACCGTAGTCCTGAGCCGTCCCGACGACCGCGAGGTATCGATGGCCGAACGCCGCAAGTTCTTCAAGGACGAGGACGTCGACCTGATGGTCTCCGTACACAACAACGCCGGCGGCTCGCCGCTCGTCCCGATGGGCACCAGCACCTACTACAAGCACATCGCGAACCGCGACATGGCGAAGTGCGTGTTCAACAGGATGATGGAACTTGGATTCCCCAGCTTCGGGGTCACGGGCAACTTCAACTTCTCGCTCGGCACTCCGACCGACTATCCCAACATCCTTGTCGAAGGCCTCTTCATGAGCAGCCTCGTGGACGAGAACTTCATGGCCACCGACGCCAACAGGAAAGTAATGGCAAACAAGATCCTTCTCGGCATCGAGGACTATCTCAAGATGGTGGACGCCTCGCTTGACAAATCCTCGAGAAAGAAGAAATAGCACATTTGCGGAAGATGAACTTTGAACTTCAGTCGCCATACAAGCCGACCGGGGACCAGCCGCAGGCAATAGACCAGATCTGTGATTCCATCAGGGAGGGCAACCTCTGCACGACCCTGATGGGAGTCACCGGATCGGGCAAGACCTTCACGATGGCAAACGTCATCGAGCGGCTCCAGCGCCCCACCCTCATCCTGAGCCACAACAAGACTCTGGCCGCGCAGCTTTTCGGCGAATTCAAGTCATTCTTCCCCCGCAATGCCGTCGAGTACTTCGTATCGTACTACGACTACTACCAGCCTGAGGCATATCTGCCCGTCACCGACACATACATCGAGAAGGACCTGAGCATCAACGACGAGCTGGAGAAGCTCCGCCTCAGCGCCTCCTCCGCCCTGCTCTCCGGGCGCCGCGACATCATCGTGGTCTCGTCGGTTTCCTGCCTCTACGGCATCGGCAACCCGGACGACTTCCACAGCACGACGGTGCACCTCAAGACTGGACAGCAGATAACCCGGCAGAAGCTCCTATACGACCTTGTCGACGCCCTGTACTCGCGCAACGAGACCGACTTCGGCCGAGGCAACTTCCGCGTCAAGGGCGACTGCGTCGACATCTACCTCGCCTACGGCGACACCGGCTGCCGCGTGGTCTTCTTCGGCGACGAGATCGAGTCCCTGGAGATGATCGACCCGACAAGCGGAGCCACGCTGGAGTTCCTCGAAGAGGTCTCCATCTATCCGGCGAACAACTTCGTCACCAACAAGGAGCGCACCCGCAGCGCCATCAACCAGATACAGGACGACATGATGGAGCGCTGCAGCTACCTTCACGACATCGGCAAGCACCTCGAGGCGAAACGTCTCAAGACGCGCGTCGAATATGACATCGAGATGATAAAGGAGATCGGATACTGCTCCGGCATCGAGAACTACTCGCGCTATTTCGACGGGCGCAAGCCGGGCACCAGGCCGTTCTGCCTCCTCGACTATTTCCCGAAGGATTTCATGCTCTTCATCGACGAGAGCCACGTCACCATCCCGCAGATAAGGGCGATGTACGGTGGCGACCGCTCGCGCAAGGAGACTCTCATAGAATACGGCTTCAGGCTTCCCGCGGCGGCCGACAACCGTCCGCTCAAGTTCGAGGAGTTCGACGCCCTCGTCGGCCAGCGTCTCTTCGTGAGCGCGACTCCCGGCGACTACGAGCTCGAGCAGTGCGGCGGCGCGGTCATCGAGCAGGTGGTGCGACCGACCGGTCTTCTCGACCCGCCGATCGAGGTGAGGCCCATCAAGAACCAGGTGGACGACCTCCTGGAGGAGATCGAGGTCAGGGCCGAGATGGACGAGCGCGTGCTCGTCACCACCCTCACCAAGAGGATGGCCGAGGAACTGGAGCAATACCTCACGCGCATGGGCGTCAGGACACGCTACATCCACTCGGACGTCGACACCCTGGAGCGCGTGGAGATCATCGAGGACTTCAAGGCAGGACGCTTCGACGTGCTTGTCGGAGTAAACCTTCTCCGCGAGGGGCTGGACATCCCGACGGTCTCCCTTGTCGCCATACTCGACGCAGACAAGGAGGGATTCCTGCGCTGCGACAGGTCGCTCACCCAGACGGCCGGACGCGCGGCGCGAAACATCAACGGCAAGGTCATCATGTATGCCGACACCATCACCGATTCGATGAAGCATACCATCGACGAGACTGAGCGCAGGCGCGCGATACAGCAGGCATACAACAAGGAGCACGGGATCACCCCCGCACAGGTGGGCATCTCCGTCCGCAGCACCCTTGCCAGGGAGACCACATACGAGCAGATGACGGAGGACAAGGCACGCATCCTTGCGACCGATCCGGTCATCAGCTCCATGACGCCGAAGCAGCTGCAGAACGCAGTCGACACGGCGCGCAAGCATATGGAAGAAGCCGCAGCGGAACTCGACTTCCTCAGCGCAGCGAAGTTCCGCGACGAGATGAACGCATTGAGAAAACTGTTGGAAACGAGATGATACCCGAAAGACTGCAGAAAATCGTCGCCAATTTCGGCGAAAAGGACCGCGGCATGGTCGTCTCCGCCTACGAGGAGGCGGTGAAGGCGCTCAAGGGAAAGATGCGCAGCAACAACCACCCCTTCATCGAGCATCCTCTCAACACGGCATACATCATCAGCGACGAGCTCGGCCTCGGCGCCGATTCCATCACTGCTCTGCTGCTGCACGAGGCGAACCGATTCAGCGGCAACACCCCGGCGGAAGTCAACTCCGGCGCGCTGCTGGAAAAGTTCCGCGGCATCTATCCGCAGAGCATCATCGGCATAGTCACGAGCCTCAACAACATATCCTTCATCACCCTGCAGCAGACGAACCTCGACGAGGAGCGCTACCGCAAGCTCATCATCTCCTACTCGACCGACCCGCGCGTCGTGCTTATAAAGATCGCGGACCGTCTTGAGATAATGCGCAACCTGAGCATCCTGCCCCCGTCGAAGCGCAAGGCGAAGGTCATGGAGACCATACTCCTCTACATCCCGCTGGCCCACCAGCTCGGCCTGTACCACATCAAGAGCGAACTGGAGGACATCTTCCTCAAGTATTCCGACCCGGAGCAGTACCGCCTCATCAACAACTACCTCAAGGCTACAGAGAAGGACCGCGAGGAGCTTGTGACCAGGTTCATCGGGCCCCTCGAGGAGAAGATGAAGGCGGAAGGCATCGCCTACACCCTCAAGGGACGCACGAAGAGCGCCTATTCGATATGGAAGAAGATGCAGGTCCAGAAGGTGCCGATAGAGAAGGTCTACGACATCTTCGCCATACGCTTCATCCTCGACTGTCCGCCGGAAAGGCAGAAGGAGCACGAACTGTGCTGGAAGGTCTACTCCCTCGTCACAGAGGAGTACACCCCCGACACGAGCCGCCTGAGGGACTGGCTCACAAGGCCCAAGCCAAGCGGATACGAATCCCTGCACACCACTGTCAGCTACCGCGAGGGAACCAACATCGAGGTGCAGATACGCACGGTCAGGATGGACTTCGAGGCGGAACAGGGACAGGCATCGCACTGGGCATACAAGGGCGTCAAGAGCGAGGAGTCGCTCACCAGCTGGCTCAACAGGGTGCGCACGATCATGCAGAGCGGCAGCAGCGAGCGCTACAAGCAGCTCTCCCCCATGGTGCTCAACGAGATCTTCGTCTTCACCCCCACGGGCGACCTGCGCCAGCTCCCGGAAGGAGCCACGGTGCTCGACTTCGCCTTCGACATCCACAGCAACCTCGGCCTCAAGTGCACGGGCGGCCGCATCAACGGCAGAATGGTCCCGATCAAGGAGAAGCTCAAGACCGGCGACGTCGTCGAGATCATCAGCGGCAAGAACCAGAAGCCGACCAGGGACTGGCTCACCTTCGTGGTCACCTCCAAGGCAAGGAGCAAGATCAGGCTCAAGCTAAAGGAGGAGGAGAACAAGAAGGCGACCGCGGGCAAGGAGCTGCTCGACCGCAGGCTGAAGAACTGGAAGCTCGAGCTGAACGACGCCGACCTCCATGCGCTGGTGGTCAAATACCGCTACAAGTCGATCAACGAGTTCTACGCCGCCCTCGGCGACGATGCGCTCGACGTGATGAAGATCAAGGATTACCTCACGGACGAGAGCCGCAACAAGCCCGTTGTCGACAGCACGCCGCACCAGGAGAAGACCCAGTCAAGAAGCCAGGACTCCGACTACCTGGTCATCGACAACAAGCTCAGCAACGTCGACTACAAGATGGCGAAATGCTGCAACCCCATATTCGGCGACGAAGTATTCGGGTTCGTCACCATCAAGGAGGGCATCAAGATACACAGGATATCCTGCCCCAACGCATCGAGGCTGATATCCAACTATCCTTACCGCATTCAAAAGGTGAAGTGGAAGGAAAGCGCCGGCAAGGCTAGCTCGCAGGTCTCGCTCAAGGTCATCGTCGACGACGACATGGCCGCCTCCAACAAGGTCATCTCGACGGTCAACATGTTCAAGACCTCGATACGGTCTTTCAACATAGTCTCGCGACCCAAGGGCGAGCATGAGATCGACATGGTGATCTTCGTGCCGAACAACCTCGAGCTGGACAAGATACTGGCGTCCATCAGGAAGATAAAGGAAGTCAAACAGGTAACAAGGCTATGACGGGTCAGGAATACATACGCATACGCGGAGCGAAGGTCAACAACCTCAAGGATGTCGACCTTGACATCCCTCGCAACAGCCTGGTGGTCATCACGGGCATTTCCGGCTCCGGAAAGTCGTCGCTCGCGTTCGACACCCTGTTCGCCGAAGGACAGAGGCGATTCGCGGAAAGCCTCTCGTCGTTCGCGCGCCAGTTCCTCGGAAGGATGAGCAAGCCCGATGTCAAGTCAATCGACGGCATCCCGCCAGCCATAGCCATAGAACAGAAGGTCAACACCCGCAACCCGCGCTCGACGGTGGCAAGCAGCACTGAGATCTATGACCACCTCAGGCTGCTCTTCGCCAGGATCGGCCACACCTTCTCCCCCGTCACGGGAAGGGAGGTCGTTTGCGACACCGCAAAGGGCGTAGCCGAGTACATCCTCGGCAACGAGGAGGGCGCGAGCGCCCTGCTGCTTGCAGACATCAAGTGGCAGGAAGACGGCAAGGTCGAGAAGCTCCTCTCGCTCAAGGAGGAGGGCTTCACGCGAATGGCCGACACCGAGGGACACATCTACAGGATAGAGGAACTTCTCACCGACATGGAGAGGTTCTCCTCGCCGCGGATGGAGCTCATGCTGCTCGTGGACAGGATGAAGGTCGCACGCGGAGAGGAAGGCATGAGCCGCGCGCTCGACTCCGTGCAGACGGCCTTCAGCAAGGGCGAAGGAAGGATCGCCGTCTGGTGCGACGGCACGCTGCGCAGCTTCTCGAACATCTTCGAGGCCGACGGCATCAGGTTCGAGCAGCCGACCGAATATCTCTTCAGCTACAACAGTCCGATCGGCGCCTGCCCGGATTGCGGCGGCTTCGGACGCATCGTCGGCATCGACGAGGCGCTCGTCATCCCCGACCAGACCCGCAGCGTCTACGAGGAGTGCATCGCATGCTGGAGAGGCGACGTGATGCGTCATTTCTACGACGACCTGGTGATGAACGCATACAAGTTCGACTTCCCGATCCACAGGCCGTACCGCGAACTCACCCATGAGCAGAAGGAGCTGCTCTGGAAGGGAAACGAATATTTCACGGGCATCGAGAGCTTCTTCAAGTGGGTGGAGAGCCAGAGATACAAGATACAATACAAATACATGCTCGCGCGCTACAGCGGAAAGACAGTCTGCCGCGCGTGCGAGGGAAGCCGCCTGCGCAAGGAGGCAATGTATGTCAAGATAGGCGGATGCACGATCCACGAACTGATGACCATGCCGGTAAGCCAGCTTTCCCTCTTCTTCAGCGAGCTGATGCCCGGCAGCGGGTCGCCGAGGGAACTGGGCGCATATGACTATGCGGTGGCAGAGCGCCCGCTGCGCGAGATACGCCAGCGGCTCGACTACATCATGTCGGTAGGACTCGGATACCTCACGCTGGACAGGGCTTCCAACACGCTCAGCGGCGGCGAGAGCCAGCGCATCAACCTGGTCAGCTCCCTGGGCAACAACCTGGTCGGGTCGATGTACATCCTCGACGAGCCGAGCATAGGACTCCATTCGCGCGACACCGAGAGGCTCATCGGCGTGCTCAAGCGGCTGCGCGACCTGGGCAACACCGTCATCGTGGTCGAGCATGACGAGCAGATAATGCGCGCCGCCGACCTCCTGATCGACATCGGACCGGGAGCCGGAAGCGGCGGCGGTGAGATCGTCTTCTCCGGCACAATCGCCGAAGGCATCGAGCGCCGCATGCACGGCGAGGCCCTCCGCTCGCTGACGCTCGACTACCTCACCGGAGAGAAGAGCATTCCCATAAGGACGAGGAAGCGCAGCTGGAAATATGCAGTCGAGGTGCAGGGCGCCACGCAGAACAACCTCAAGGACATCACGGTAAGATTCCCGCTCCGCTGCCTGACCGCGGTCACCGGAGTCAGCGGAAGCGGCAAGTCCTCGCTCGTGGGCGACATCCTCTACCCCGCCCTCTACCGCCACATCAACCAGATGGGCGACAGGCCCGGACAGCACCGCGCCCTTGGGGGGGACATCTCGAAGATAAGTTCCGTCGAGTACATAGACCAGAACCCCATCGGAAAGAGCACGCGTTCCAACCCCGTGACCTACCTCAAGGTCTACGACGACATACGCAAGCTCTTCTCCGAGCAGCCATACGCCAAGATGAACGGCTACGGACACTCCCATTTCTCGTTCAACATCGACGGGGGACGCTGCCCCGAGTGCCTGGGCGAAGGCATCATCAAGATCGAGATGCAGTTCATGGCCGACGTGACGATGGTCTGCGAATCCTGCGGAGGACAGCGCTTCCAAAGCGACATCCTGGAGGTCCGCTATCAGGGCAAGAACATCAACGACGTGCTCAACATGAGCGTCGCCGAGGCGGTGGAATTCTTCGGCAGCCAGAAGGACAACGCGGCCCGGCGCATCGCCGAGAAGCTGCAGCCGTTGATGGACGTGGGCCTCTCATACGTCAGCCTCGGCCAGAGCAGCAGCTCGCTCAGCGGCGGCGAGAGCCAGAGGATCAAGCTGGCGTCGTTCCTCGGCAAGGAGAGCGATTCCACAGGATCGATACTCTTCATCTTCGACGAGCCGACGACCGGCCTCCACTTCTACGACATAGAGAAGCTCCTCAAGGCATTCGACGCGCTTATCGAGCGCGGTCATTCGGTGCTTGTGGTCGAACACAACACCGAGGTGATCCGCGCGGCCGACTGGGTCATCGAACTCGGCCCGGACGCCGGCGACAAGGGCGGCGAGGTCATCTTCGAGGGAACGCCGGAAGATCTGGCAATGAGGAACGACATACCGACCGGCAGGATTCTCGGTCAGAAGGGCTCCCCTGCCGACGACAATGAACATCAACAACAGGAAACGATATGAAAAAAACACTTCTTCTTGCAGCGGCGCTGCTGCTCTGCCTCCCGGCTGCCAAGGCCGACGACGGAATGTGGCTCCCCTGCGACATCGCAAAACGCATCGCCGACATGCAGGCCAAGGGATTCCGCCTGAGCGCGGAAGATGTCTACAGCATCAACCAGGCATCACTCAAGGACGCCGTCGTCCACTTCAACGGAGGTTGCACCGGCGAACTGATCTCTGACGAAGGTCTGCTCATCACCAACTACCACTGCGGCTACAGCCAGATCCAGGCGCACAGCTCCGTTGACCACGACTACCTTCGCGACGGCTTCTGGGCCATGACCATCGACCAGGAACTGCCCAACAACAACCTCTTCGTACGCTTCCTCGTCAGGATGGAGGACGTCAGCGCAAAGGTCCTCGCCGGATACGACGAAGGTATGACCGAAAGCCAGCGAGACTCGCTCGTCAAGGCAAACGGCAAGCCGCTGATCGAGGCGGCAAGGAAGGAGGGCGCCGGCTACAGCGCCAACATCCAGCCGCTCTACTACGGCAACCAGTATTTCATGTGGGTCTACCAGACATTCACCGACGTGAGGCTGGTGGGAGCACCTCCCACCGCCATCGGCAAGTTCGGCGGCGACACCGACAACTGGATGTGGCCGCGCCACACCGGTGACTTCTCGCTCTTCCGCATCTATGCCGACAAGGACAACAATCCCGCGCCATACTCCCCCGACAACGTGCCCTACCGCCCCAGGAAGCACTTCAAGATGTCAGTAAAGGAGCGCAACGAAGGTGACTTCACCTTCGTCTACGGATATCCCGGACGCACGCAGGAATACATCTATTCCGAAGCCGTCCGCTACATCTCCGAGGTATCGGACCCCGAGAAGCATGACCTCCGCTCGCTCCGTCTCGACGTGCAGCACAAATACATGTCACAGGACCAGAAGGTCAGGATCCAGTATTCCGCCAAGAACGCCAGCGTCTCCAACGCATGGAAGAAATGGTTCGGCGAGATGAAGGGCATCCGCAAGATGAAGGCATACGAGAACAAGAAGGAGTTCGAGGCCGCGTTCGACGAGTGGGCAAAGGGAAAGCCCGAGTATGAAGGCCTCATCGCAAAGCTCGACAAGCTATACGCCGAGCTCGAACCCTATGCCTACGCCATGGACTATTACGGCGAGAGCATCCGCGCCAACGAGATAATCGCGTTTGCCGACCAGCTCAAGGGCGAGATGGACAGGGGCGCTTCGACCGAACGCACGAGCGCGATGATCGACGGCTTCTTCAAGAACTACTACCAGCCGATAGACAAGGAGAGCTTCTGCCTGCTCCTCGAACAATATGCACAGAAGGTTCCGGACAGCTTCAAGCCGGCATACTACTTCGAGCAGATGGAGAAATACGGCAGCGTCGAGAACTGGGTGGAGAGCATCTTCCGCGAGTCGGCGCTCACCTCTCCCGAGAAGGCAAAGGCACTGATGTCATCGGCGGCGGCATCGGGAGATGCATGGGAGGTCCTCTCATATGACCCAGCCTTCGCATTCTCAAACGCCTTCAAGAGCCACTACATCACCGAGATCCAGAAGCCATACAACAGCATCAACAGCCAGATAACGCTGCTCTACCGCACCTACATGAGGGGCCAGATGGAGTTCGACACCGAGAGGGACTTCTTCCCCGACGCAAACTCTACGCTTCGAATCGCATACGGCCAAATCGCCGGCTATGCACCTGCCGACGGCATCATCTACACCCCCGTATCGACGCTTGAGGGCGTAATGCAGAAGGACAATCCGGACATCTTCGACTACAACATCCCCCAGGCATTAAGGGACATCCATGCAGCCAAGGACTACGGGAAGTGGGAGTGCAACGGCACTGTTCCGGTCTGCTTCATCGCAAACAACCACACCACCGGCGGCAACTCGGGCAGCCCCGTGATCGATGCCGACGGCAACCTGATCGGAATCAACTTCGACCGCGTCTGGGAAGGCACGATGAGCGACATAGTGTTCGACCCCGAGATCTGCCGCAACATCTCCCTCGACATGCGCTACGTGCTGTTCATCATCGACAAGCTGGCACACGCAGAAAGGATTCTCGACGAGATCGAGGTCGTCAGATAGGCGCCTCCTCCCTCTTCGCACAAAAAAATCAGGGTCACCTTGCGGTGGCCCTGATCTTTTATGCGTTGAAGACAACTGCTACTTGTTGAAGAGGCTGTTGTACTTCTCGTAAGCTGCCTGGTATTCAGGGCTCTTGTCGCGGAAACGGAAGTAGATGTTCTTGAGGTATTCTGCGATTGCCTGCTGGATGTCAGGATCGTTGGTCTTGGTGTATGCAGCCTCGAAAGGTTCGATTGCCTTCTCGAGAGTCTCTTCGAACTGCTTCACGAGAGCCATGTACTTGTTGTCGTCGAACTCTTCTGCAGCTGCGTTCTGGATGTCGACTGCCTTCTCATAGTAGAGGATGCCTACTCCGAGGGTACCGAACACGTAGTTGGGATCGATTTCGGAAGACTTGGTATAGAGCTTTGCAGCGTTCTCGACGTCACCGAGCTTCTTGTAGATGTCACCTTCGACATAGTAGAGGCTGGCGTTGTTGGGCTCGTTCTCCTGTGCCTTGTGGAGAAGGTCGAAGAGCTTCTGGGTGTCTTCGCCGCTCTCACGGTAGAGGTTGATGAGGCCGACGAGGATGCCCTGGCTCTGCGGATATGCAGCGAAGCCCTTTTCGAGGGTAGCCTTGCAGTTGTCCATGTCGCCGTCGGTGCGGTAGATCTCGGCAAGATTCGAGAACACGTTGCCTTCCTGATAGAAGCCCATGTCAGCGCACTTGTTGTAGTATTTCTTTGCCTTTTCCTTGTCGCCGCCGAGTGCAGAGACGAATGCGGTGTAGTAGTGGTTCATCGAGTCGACCTTGCTCATCACGGGGTTGTCATAGCAAGAGAGGCTCTTCTCGAAGAGTGAAGCCGCATCCTTGAAGTTGCCGAGGAGGTACTCTGCAAGAGCTTCGTTGTGGATCTTGTTGTGGATGCTCTCGAGCTTTGCCTTTACATCGTCCACCTTCTTGTATGAAGGCTCGACCTCCATGGCCTTGATCAGAGCGTTCTTCGCCTCGGAAAGCATGTCGCAGTTCTCGATTGCAGGCTTGGTGACCTTCCAGAATTCAAGAACGCCGCCCTCGTTGTAGTAGAGGTTCTTGTCAGAATACTTGTCAACGGTATACTTCGAACCTTCGGAACCGTTGACCTCCTCGCTGCCGAGTACCTGCTGCTCCTTGAGGAAGAGCTTCACCTCCATCTGGGGAGTGCCGGAAAGGAGGTTGCGGGTAGGCTGGTCGTATGCACCTTCGTAAGCGTCGGCAAGTGCAATCCACGTTGCGGCCTTGACTGCCTTCTTTGCGTCCTGGGTGGCAGCGATAGCCTTGTTTACCGCCTTCTGAGCGTCAGCGGCGGTCTTGGGCTGTGCGCCTGCAGCAACTACTGAGAGAGCAAGCGCCATGGTAAGTAAGATCTTTTTCATAGTGTAATAAAAAATTGTTTGTTGATAATTCTAGTTGTTGCCTTCCGCCTGGGGAGCCTCGGTCTCTGCCGCTGCCTCCGCCGGCTGTTCATTTTCTTCCGGTCTGCTAACCGGGCATACGGCAGCGATGCTGTCGCCTTCCCGGATGCTTATCAGTTTCACGCCCTGCGTCGCGCGGCCGGCAATTCGGATGGTGTCTGCCGGAACCCTGATCGCTATGCCGGAGCGGTTGATGATCATCAGGTCGTTTTCGTCGGTGATCGCCTTGATCGCTATCAAAGAACCTGTCTTTTCAGTAATGTTGAGAGTCTTCACGCCCTTGCTTCCGCGGTTGGTCTTTCGGTACTCGTCAATCTTCGAACGCTTGCCGTAGCCGTGCTCGCTTACCACGAGGATGTCCTTGGCCGCGTCACGTTCATTCTCGGGATTTACACAAACCATACCAATCACCTCGTCGTCCTCGTCGAGGCTGATGCCGCGCACGCCGCTGGAGTTCCTTCCGAGGGCGCGGGCGGTGGATTCGTGGAAGCGGCAGCACTTGCCCTTCCGGCCCGCGAGCATGATGTCGCTGTTGCCGTCGGTGAGCGCCACCTCGAGCAGTTCGTCGCCTTCGCGGATGTTGATGGCGATGATGCCGTTTGCGCGAGGACGCGAGTAAGCCTCGACAAGAGTCTTCTTGACCACGCCCTTCTTGGTCACCATTACGATGTACCAGTTGCGCAGGAAATCCTGGTCCGAGAGGTCCCAGACATTGATGTATGCCTTGACCTTGTCGTCGCTTGAGATGCTGATGATGTTCTGGATCGCGCGGCCCTTCGAGGTCTTCGTGCCTTCCGGAATGTCATATACCTTGAGCCAGTAGCACTTGCCGAGCTGCGTGAAGAGCATCAGCGTGCTGTGCATGTTGGCCACGTAGATGTGTTCGATGAAATCCTCCTCGCGCGTGGTGCTGCCCTTCGAGCCGACACCGCCGCGGTTCTGGGTCCTGTATTCGGAGAGCGAGGTGCGCTTGATGTAGCCCATGTGGGAGATGGTGATCACCACGTCCTCGTTCGGATAGAAGTCCTCCGGATTGAAGTCCTCCGCGGAGGCGACGATCTCGGTGCGGCGGGCGTCGCCGTACTTCTCCTTGAGCTGGTTCATCTCTTCCTTGATTATGCCCATCTGAAGGTCGACGCTTGCGAGGACCTCGCGCAGGTGGGTGATGAGTTTCTGGAGGTCGTCGAACTCGGCCTGGAGCTTCGAGCGCTCGAGTCCGGTCAGCTGGCGGAGCTTCATCTCGACGATGGCGTCAGCCTGCGGAACCGTGAATCCGAACTTCTCGACCAGTCCGTCGCGAGCCTCGAGCACCGTCCTCGATGCGCGGATGTGCGCAATTATGAGGTCGATGATGTCGAGCGCCTTGAGAAGGCCTTCGAGTATGTGGGCGCGCTTCTCCGCCTTGTCAAGCTCGAACTTGGTGCGGCGCACGACCACCTCGTGGCGGTGCTGCACGAAGAACTTGATGAGGCTCTGGAGGTTGAGCAGACGCGGACGTCCGTCGACCAGCGCAATGTTGTTGACCGAGAAATTGGCCTGGAGCTGGGTGTATTTGAAGAGGTTGTTGAGCACCACGCTCGAGACCGCGCCCTGCTTGAGCTTGATGACGATGCGCATGCCGCTGCGGTCGCTCTCGTCGTTGATGTATGCGATGCCCTCGAGCTTCTTGCTTTCGACGAGCTCTGCGATCTTCTCGATGAGCTCGCGCTTGTTGACCGCGTAGGGAATCTCCGAGACCACGATGGTCTCGCGGCCGCTCGGCGCGACCTCGATGTCGGTCTTCGAACGGATGACGATCTTGCCGCGTCCGGTCTCGAAGGCGTCGCGTATGCCGCCGTAGCCCTGGATGATGCCGCCGGTCGGGAAGTCCGGACCCTTGATGTGCTGCATCAGTTCGTCGAGGGTTATGTCGGGATTGTCGATGTATGCGTTTATCGCGTCGCAGCACTCGGTGAGGTTGTGCGGCGCCATGTTGGTGGCCATGCCTACGGCGATGCCGTCAGCTCCGTTGAGCAGGAGCATCGGAGCCTTTGCGGGAAGCACCACGGGCTCGTTGAGGGATTCGTCGAAGTTGGGCTTGAAGTCCACCACGTCCTTGTCGAGGTCTGCGAGGACCTCCTCTGCCAGACGGTCGAGCTTTGCCTCGGTATAACGCATTGCTGCCGGCGAATCGCCGTCGATGCTGCCGAAGTTGCCCTGTCCGTGGACGAGGGTGTAGCGCATGTTCCAGTCCTGGGCCATGCGGACCATTGCGCCGTAGACGCTCGAGTCTCCGTGCGGATGGTACTTACCGAGGACCTCACCTACGATGCGGGCCGATTTCTTGACGCCCTGGCTCGGCATGAGGCCGAGGCCGTACATGCCGTAGAGGACCCTGCGGTGAACCGGCTTCATGCCGTCACGGACATCGGGAAGGGCGCGGGACACTATGACCGACATCGAATAGTCGATGTATGCGGTCTTCATCTCGTTCTCAATGTTGATGGGAATGATCTTGCCCATCGATTCCTCCCCAAGGGGAGTCTCCCTTACGATGCCACCGAGGTCACCGGCCGGTTGTTCATTGTTTATTTCGTTGATTTCCTTGTTGTTGTCTTCTTCCATCTCTATATTAAAAATCCTTTGGCAGGATGTTGTTACAAATAGCTTGTAAAGATACTAATAAAATGTGAGCTGACAAATTTTATGGGCTCTGAAACGGCAATGATTTCAATCATTTTATCAACAATCCGAAGAAGGATTTTCTCCCCCGCCCTTTGTTGATAACTATCCTCGTGGAGTGCATTTTTTACGGAATAAAGGATGTATATTTGACACCCAAACATCACACGGACAATGAACAATTCACTTCCAAACGGTCTGAAGATCATCCTCAGCTTCGCCCGCGAAGAGGCCATCCGCCTGGGCAGCTACAGCGTCACTCCGGACCACCTCTTCCTCGGCATGCTCCGATACCGCAGTTGCGAAGCCGTCAAGATACTGAACGGCTGCGGCGCAGACCTGCAGACCATCAAGCGCAGCATCGAGAACCTCATCGGCAAGAACGAAGTCATTCCGTTCGACAAGGCAGGCGAAGTCGACATCGACCAGGAAGTGAAGAACATCTTCGCCACCGCCGTCGGCAAGCTTGTCCCCACCGGAGTTCAGCCCACGTCGGCCCACATCCTCGTGGCCATCATAGCCAGCCGCCAGAGCGTCGTCAGCGCCGTCCTTCAGGACAATGGCGTGGACATCAACACCATACTGACGACCGTCTCGGAAGCGCAGATGAAGGCGGAGGAGGAGGCTTCCGCCGCAAACGGGGCGAAGGAGAAGGAATCCCTCTTCGAATCGTACGGCTACGACCTGACGCGCGCGGCCGAGAACGGGAAGCTCGACCCCGTCATAGGCCGCGACGAGGAGATCGCCCGACTGGCCCAGATACTCTGCCGCCGCAAGAAGAACAACCCGGTGCTGATCGGCGAGTCGGGAGTCGGAAAGTCCGCAATAGTCGAGGGGCTCGCCATAAGGATAGCGTCGCGCCAGGTGCCGCGCGCCCTGCTCGACAAGCGTCTGGTCACGCTCGACATGGGTTCGGTCGTCGCCGGCACCAAATACCGCGGCCAGTTCGAGGAGCGCATAAAGTCCATCCTCGCCCAGATACGCAAGAACCCCGACATCATACTCTTCATCGACGAGATGCACACGATCGTGGGTGCAGGCAGCGCCCCGGGCTCCCTCGATGCCGCAAACCTGCTCAAGCCGGCTCTCGCGAGGGGTGAGATTCAGTGCATCGGCGCGACCACCCTCGACGAATTCCGCAAGATCATCGAGAAGGACGGCGCGCTCGAGCGCAGGTTCCAGAAGATAACGGTCGAGCCCGCGACGTTCGACCAGACGGCCGCCATCCTCGAGGGAATCCGCGGCAGATATGAGGAATACCACCGCGTGAGATATACGGACAAGGCCATCAAGGCCTGCATCACGCTGTCACAGCGCTACATCTCCGACAGGTGCCTGCCTGACAAGGCCATCGACGTCCTTGACGAAGCCGGTTCGAGAGCCCATCTGGACGGCTTCACCCCTTCCGACGAGGTCGCGGGGATCGAGGCGGGGCTGCAGGAGCTGCGCACGCGCAAGCGCGAAGCCGCCCGTCGCGGCGACTTCCGGGAAGCGGCGGAACTGCATGAAAGCGAAAAGGAGCAGATGCGCCATGTCGAGATGATCACCGGGACGGACGACGAGGCCGAAAGCACGCAGGTCCGCACTGTGACCGAAGAAGACATCGCCGACACCGTATCGATGATGACAGGCATTCCCGTGAGCAAGATAGCCTCCGGCGAAAGCGAACGACTGATGGAGATGGACAGCGCCCTGCGCAAGGTGATAATCGGCCAGGACGAGGCCATATCCAAGGTCGTGCGCGCCATCAGGCGCAACCGCGCCGGCCTGAAGGATCCCGGAAGACCGATCGGCACCTTCCTCTTCCTCGGCCCGACCGGAGTGGGCAAGACACAGTTGGCCAAGAAGATAGCGGAATACCTCTTCGACTCTGCAGACAACATCATCCGCATCGACATGAGCGAATACACCGAGAAGTTCACCACGAGCAGGCTCATAGGCGCCCCTCCGGGCTACGTGGGCTATGACGAGGGAGGACAGCTCAGCGAGCAGGTACGCCGCAAGCCCTATTCGGTGGTGCTTCTGGACGAGGTCGAGAAGGCCCATCCGGACATCTTCAACCTGCTGCTCCAGGTGCTCGACGAAGGGCGCCTCACCGACAGCAACGGACGGACGGTGGACTTCCGCAACACCATCCTGATACTCACCTCGAACGTCGGCAGCAGAGAGCTCAAGGACTTCGGAGGAGGCGTCGGCTTCGCGACGGCCACGTCCGACCGCTCATCCAACCGCAAGAGCATCATCGACAAGGCCATTTCGAGGACATTCCCCCCGGAGTTCGTCAACAGGCTCGACGAGCAGATCTATTTCAACGCCCTGACGAAGGAGGACATCATGAAGATCATCGACATCGAGCTGGAGGGATTGGTGTCGAGGATGGCCGCGATGGGATACTGCCTGAAGACCGACAAGGCCGCCCGCACATTCATCGCCGAGATGGGCTACGACCCGAAGTTCGGCGCACGCCCACTCAAGAGGGCCATCCAGCGCTATGTCGAAGACCCGGTGTCGGAGGCCATCATCAGCGGAAGCCTCCCCGAAGGATGCACCCTGAAGATCTCCCTGAACAAGGAGAAGAACGACACTACAGTAAAGTTCTGACGTATTTGTAGCTGCCCATGTTGGTGACGGCCACGGTGTGCCGGCGTTCGACGTCGGTGGTACGGTATGCCCTGTCGACATTGAGCTTCCTCACGGAAAGCCTCTCCCACGTGTCGGTGTCGACGAGGAACTCCACCGGAGGACGCACCCCCACCATCTCGAAACCAAGCCTGCGGTACACCTCGCCGTCCGACCACTCAAGGTCGGCATAGGACATCACGTCCACGGGATGGACCTCGTCGATGAAAGCCTTGAGCATCTTGCCCATGCCGCCCGCGATGCGGCAGTCCGGCAGCGACGCATAGCGCACCCATTCGTAGGAATCCATCATGAGCCCCTGGTCGCCGATGTACCGCATCATGCGGCGCGGCTCCGAAAAGGCCGAAACGGCCACGAGGCCAGCATCGATGATCTCTCCCGTGTCCATCTCGCGCTCGGCATCGCCTTCGCCGCGGGCGAAGAGGCCGTAGTAGTATGCACATTTGGCGTAGCCATAGCTGTGGCAGCTTTCAAGGAACGGCGCGGCCTCCAGCGCCTTGATGCGCCTCACCTCGCAATTGCGCGCATAGATGCTGCGGAAGCGCCCGAGCGACGAGAGCAGGCGGGCGCGCACAAGGTCCCCGCTGCGCCACCAGCGGTCCTCGTAGAGGTATATCGTGCCCGGCTCGTATTCCGGCGTCCCAGCCCACTGCGCGACAGGCACCAGCACCACCCGGAGAGAGTTGCCGGGGAACGAGAAACAGGACTCCCCACAGATGCGCCAGGCAATCTGTGAGGAGTCCAGAAACCGTATGAAGCTCTCCCGGAACATCTGCCGCAACGGGAGATGCTACTTGAGGATGCTCTTGAGAATCTCTTCGGTGACCTTACGCGTCGCCGTGGTCGCCGCAGTCTTCGCAGCCTTCTTGGCAGCGGTCTCGATGGCGCTTCCCGCGGTCGACTTTGACTTTGTCGAAGTCGATTTCTTGGTCGTGGAGCTCTTCGAGGAAGTGCTCTTGCCCGAGCCGACGCTCTTGGCAGCACGCGTGCCGAGGCTGCGCGCGAAGCTTGTCGCCGCCGCACCGATCATCGTGCCGAGGATCGTGCGCGAGATCGTCTTCTTGGAGGAGGACTTCTTCGAGGAGGATTTCTTTTCCTTCTCCTTCTTCTCCTTCTCCTTTTCGGCCGCGGCCTTTTCTTTCTCCTTCTGCTCCTCGAGCTTCCTGTTCACCTCGGTAAGCACCTCATAGGCGCTCTCGCGGTCGAAGGCATTCTCATATTCGCGCAGCTTCGCGGGGGCGTTGTTCTGCACGTCGAGACGCTGGCCAGCGGTGATGGCGCCGATCTGGCTGAGCGGGAAGAGGATCTTTGCGCGCTCCACTATCGAAGGGGAACCCTTCGCGTCGAGGAACGATACGAGAGCCTCACCAGTGCCGAGGTCCATTATGGCATCCTCTGTCTTGAACTCCGGATTGACGCGGAAAGTCTGCGCTGCGGCGCGGACCGCCTTCTGGTCCTGCGGGGTGAATGCACGAAGCGCGTGCTGGATGCGGTTGCCGAGCTGCGCGAGGATGTTTGCGGGCACGTCGCTCGGGACCTGCGTGATGAAGTAGATGCCGACGCCCTTGGAGCGGATGAGCCTTATCACCTGCTCGATCTTGTCGACGAGCGCCTTTGAAGTGCCGTCGAAGAGCATGTGCGCCTCGTCGAAGAAGAAGACCAGCTTCGGGAGATCCATATCGCCCACTTCGGGCAGGCGGCTGTAGAGCTCGGTCATCAGCCAGAGCAGGAAGGTCGAATAGAGCTTGGGGTTGAGCATCAGGCGGTCTGCCGCGAGGACGTTCATCACGCCCTTGCCGTTCTCCACATCGAGGAGATCCTCGACGTCGAATGCCGGCTCGCCGAAGAACTTGTCTCCGCCCTCGGTCTCGATCTGCAGGATCGACCTCTGGATGGCGCCCACGCTCGCGGAGGTGATGTTGCCGTATTCGGTCGTGAACTTTGCCGCATTCTTGGCGACGAAGTCAAGCATCAGCTTGAGGTCCTTCAGGTCGATGAGAAGCAGGTTGTTGTCATCCGCGATGCGGAAGGTGGAATTGAGCACGCCGGTCTGCGTCTCGTTGAGCTGCATCAGGCGGGCAAGGAGCTGCGGTCCCATTGCCGAGACGGTGGTCCTCATCGGAAAGCCCTGTTCGCCGTAGACGTCGAAGAAGCGGGTCGGGCAACCTGCGAACTGCGGGTTCTCGATGCCGAATTCGGGGCAGCGCTTCTGTATGAAGCTGCTCATCGCGCCGGCCTGGCTGATGCCGGAGAGGTCGCCCTTCATGTCGGCCATGAAGCACGGCACGCCTGCCTGCGAGAAGGTCTCGGCAAGCACCTGAAGCGATACTGTCTTTCCCGTGCCGGTAGCTCCGGCGATAAGTCCGTGTCTGTTGGCCATGTTCCCCTCGAGGAAGATGGGCCCGTTCGCCGAATGGGCGATATGGAGTTTTCCGTCTTGTAGCATGATCGTATAAAATTTTAACAAATATAGGCTTTTTATTTGGTTTTTGTGGTACAATTACAATTATTAATTCGTATCTTTGTAACAAGTATGTTTTTTGTTGCAATAACAAGTGACATACGCACCACACCACACACCAAACCTAACCGCAAATCAGATTTATTGATATGGATCTGCCTTTTTCCTATGACAAGATTGCTTCGGGCAAGAACCTGCTGTGCAGGGACAAGGAGATAGACGCCATCGTTTCTTCGCTTCTCAAGCAGCGCAGCGTCGCCGTATGCGGCGCACCGAAGACGGGCAAGGAGTCCGTCGTTCGCGCAGCCCTCGACAAGCTCACCTCCAAGCGCCTCAACTACATTCTCTGCGAGATAGACCTCTGCAGCATACGTTCCTACGGCGACCTGATAGAGACCATCAAGGACAGCATCGTGAACGTATTCAAGGAGATAAACCGCTTCGCCATCCTCCCCTTCGAGATCGAGACGTCAGGGCTCTCCGACAAGAAGATCCTCGACCTTCCGGAGATCATCTCCATGGAGACCTCGAGGCCGATGATAGTCTACTTCAAGAACTTCCAGAACATCCTCGCCATCGAGGACTCAAGCTTCGACATCGGCGAGATAGAGAAGATCTGGAGCAGGCACAAGTCGGCGCGCTACATCTTCACCGGAGCCTTCATCAACATGATGAAATACATCTTCCTCGAGAAGAAATACTTCTATTTCATGACCGACACGGTCACGCTCCCGCCCGTGGAGGCGAAATACCTCATCGACTACATCGTCAGCGCCTTCCTCAACACCGGACGCGTCATCGAGCAGGAGCAGGCCGCGCAGATAGCCTCCTTCACCGGCTGCAACCCGTGGCTTGCGAAGCGCCTCTGCTCGATATGCATGTCGTTCCCGATCGGATACGTCAACCGCAACATCGTCGAGCAGGCCGAAGGCATCCTCCTCTCGATCAACACTCCGCGCTACATGCAGACGATGCTCGACCTCACCCAGAACCAGATCAACTTCCTGAGGGCGGTGCTTGACAAGGTCCAGCGCTTCAGCAGCGCCGACATCCTCGAGAAATACCGTCTCAACTCCTCGGCAAACGTCTTCCGTCTCAAGGATGCGCTCAAGAAGAAGGAGATCGTCACGTTCGACCAGAACGACGTCGCGCACATCATCGACCCGCTGTTCGAGTATTGGCTGAAGAACAACTATTTCAAGAAGCAACAATGAAGAAGCTTGCAGTATTGTCAGGCGCCGGAGTCAGCGCCGAGAGCGGGATAAGGACTTTCCGCGACAGCGACGGATTGTGGGAGAACTACAACGTCCGCGACGTGGCGGACATCGACGGATGGTACCGCAACAAGGCCCTCATGCTCAAGTTCTACAACGAGCGCAGGCGCCAGATTGAGAAATGCGAGCCGAATGCCGCCCACAGGATCATTGCGGAGCTGGAACAGCATTTCGACGTCACGGTCGTGACGCAGAACATCGACAACCTCCACGAAAGGGCCGGCAGCACGAAAGTCATACACCTGCACGGAGAGATCACCAAGGTGCGCCCCGAAGACCGCGAGGACTCGGGCATCCGCGACATCGGCTACCGTGACATCAACCTTGGCGACACCGACGGCCGAGGGGTGCAGCTGCGCCCGCACATCGTCTGGTTCGGAGAGGCCGTCCCGATGTTCGAACCCGCGGCAAGGGTCGTCTCCGAGGCCGACATCCTGCTGATCATCGGCACTTCGATGGTCGTGTATCCCGCAGCGGGCCTGTTCCGCTACGCACGCCCCGGCATTCCGATATACCTCATCGACCCCAAGCCGATCAGCCTCGACTACGGCAACTTCTACCAGATCCAGGACAAGGCGACCGTGGGAATGGAGAAACTGCGGAAGATGCTGGTGGAGTTCGAGAGCTAGAAAGGAAACAATCCTACACACATCATGATAAGACACAGTCATCCACTGGCAGCGCTGGCGCTCGCAATCGCGCTTCTGCTGCCTTCGGGAAGAGGTTATGCCCAGAGCGAACCGGTTTCGTTCGCATTCCTCTCCGACGTCCACCTCTGCGCCGGCTCGCCGCGCATCGACAACCTTGCAAGGTGCATCGACGACATCAACGGCAACAAGGAGGTACAGTTCACCATCTTCGGCGGCGACATCACCGAATTCGGCGCGGACCATGAGATCGTCCTGGCCAAGGAGGTCATCGACAAGCTGGAGAACCCCTATTACATCGTAGCCGGCAACCATGACGCCAAGTGGTCCGAAAGCGGCTGCAACACCTTCGCCAAGGTCTTCGGGTACGAGCAGTTCGAGTTCGAGAAGGGAGGCATCAAGTTCATCGGCTGCAACTGCGGCCCGAACATGAGGATGGCCCCCGCCCTTCTGCCGCACGAGAGCCTCATGTGGCTCGACTCCATCGCCGGCGCCGTCCCGCGCGAGCAGCCGGTGATATTCGTGAACCACTATCCGCAGGACAGTTCGATGCTCAACTACTTCCAGGTGGTGAACACTCTCAAGAAGTGCAACATTCAGCTGCTCATCGGCGGCCACTGGCACAGCAACAACATACTTGACTACAACGGCGTGCCGGGCATCCTCGGCCGCGCACCGGACCGCGGGTCCAGCCTCGGCTACAACATCGTCACAATCGCCGGAGACTCGCTGCAGGTGCGCGAAAGGCTCCTCCGCGACAAGGAGGGAAGGGAATGCGACATCATCGGGGAACCGTGGTATTCGATGAAGCTGAGCAGCGAGCCGAAATACTCTCCCGACCAGTACGACGCCTCCGTCAACCCCTACGGCCTTCCCGACGACTTCCCGTGGATCGGATTCAACGTCAACGAAAGCAACCCGCAGGTGAGCGAGGTCTGGAGAAGCCAGGACGAGAGCGACATCGGATGCGGCGCGACATATGCCGGACGGTTCGTGGCATACGCCAACACGCAGGGCGTCGTCAAGGTGCTCCGCAGCCGCAACGGCAAGCTGAAGTGGTCATACGCCACCGACGGCAAGGTGTTCTCGACACCGGCTGTCGCCGACGGCAGGCTGGTGATCGGCTCCACCGACGGATACATCTACTGCTTCAAGCTGCGCAACGGACGCCTCCTCTGGAAATATCAATGCGAGAAGTCGGTGCTCGCCTCCCCCGCCATCTTTGAAGGCAAGGCTTTCGTGGGCTCTTCCGACGGAATGTTCAGGGCAATCGACATCCGCACCGGCAAGCTCGCCTGGGAGAAGGACGGCATCGCCGGATTCGTCGAGTGCCGCCCGTGGGTCGATGCCGAGCAGGTCGTCTTCGGAGACTGGGCCAACACGCTCTACTCCCTCGACACCTCGACCGGCGAACTCCAGTGGACCTGGTCAATCCGAGGCTCCAGGATGCTCTCCCCCGCTGCCGTCTGGCCCGTCAAGAGCAACGGACGCATCTTCATAGTCACCCCGGCCCGCAAGGCATACGCAATCGACGCCAAGACCGGAGTCCAGATCTGGATGTCCAACGGCGGACGCGAGTCCATTGCCCTCTCCCCCGACGGGAGCAGGGTCTACGTCAAGACCATGTCCGACCAGGTGCAGGCCTACTCCACTGCTTCGGACAATGCCGAGAAGGTCTGGGAGGTCAATCCCGGAATCAACTACGACATTGCCCCCACGCCTTGCGCATGCGAGGGCGACTACATATTCGTACCCACGGACAAGGGCAACATCTTCTGCCTTGCAGCCGAGGACGGATCCAACGTCTGGACGCACAAGGTCAGCGTCGCACTCATCAACTCGATAGTCCCCGTCAAGAATGGCAAGCTTCTTGTATCGACCATGGACGGCGTTGTCACAATGCTGAAATACTGATGATAAAGAGCATATCCGTTTATCTCGGCTCGGCGCCGGGATGCGACCAGAAATACAAGGACCTGGCATACGAGACCGGCCGCAGGATTGCCGCCGGCGGTTATGAGCTCGTCTACGGCGGAGCCGACGTGGGCACGATGAAATCGCTTGCCGACGGAGCGACAAGCGCCCACGGAAAGGTCGTCGGCATCTTCCCTCGCGGATTCAAGGGCACTTCCGAAGTCCGTGCGAAGATCAGCGACATCGAGAGGCACGACCTCTCCGAGTTCATCCTGGTAAAGGATTTTGCCGAGCGCAAGGAGATGATGGCACGGCGCGGAGACTGCTGCATCGTGCTCCCCGGGAGTTTCGGCACCTTGGACGAACTGTTCACATATGCCACCGACAAGGCCATAGGAGTCAGCGACAAGCCTATTTTCGTCCTCGACCACGAGGGCTACTATGCGCCGCTGCGCGACCTTGTCGCAAACATGGAGAAGGCCGGATTCCTCAAGCCTTCGATGAGGGACGCACTTCTGTTTTTTGACACATTGGACGAATTGTTCAAATTTGTTTCGACTTTTTAGTACATTTGTAACCGATACTTGCGGGAAACTGCCCATGCGGCGGTTTCCGAACTGATGGAAATCATTCAACAAAACAAACACCATAGACAATGAAAAAGTTTCTGACAATGATCATGACACTGTGCATCATCTCCGCGATGCCTGCGGACGCACAGGTTCTCAAGGGAATTGCGAAGAAAGCCAAGGACGCTGCCGAAAGGACGGCGACCAGCCGCGTGCTTCAGAAGGTCGACCAGGCTGTCACCAAGTCAGTGGACAAAGTTGCCGACAAGATAGAGAACACCGTCGACGCAGCCGTCGGCGCAGCGAAGGAATCCCGCAACGAGCGAAATGACCAGAATGATGACAACGTCGCAAATGTAGTCGACGGCTGGACCTGCCCCGAGTGCGGCCACAAGGGAAACACCGGCAAGTACTGCGACGAGTGCGGCGCCAAGAGACCTGCCGACGCCTATTCTGCCGACAACAAGGTCGCTACGCAGAAGAGCGACTTCGTCCCCGGAAGCATCGTGATTTTCGAGGACAACCTCGTGGGCGAGCAGCTCGGAGAGTTCCCTTCCAAGTGGGACCTCTTGAGGGGTGTTGCAGAAGTTGCACGTATCAACGGCGTCAACTGTATTGCAATGAGCGCCCAGGACAGCTGGATCACTCCTCTTATGGAAAACAACTCCCGCGACTACCTCGGCGACGTGTTCACCGTGGAGTGGGATATGCTCTATGATGACAGACCGAAGGATGGCTGCCCCAATGTCGAGGTCGAGTTCGTTGCGCCTGAAAACAGACAGGACAGTGAAATTTACGAGTTCCTTTGGAGTTACTGGGATGACTCGGATATCCATTGTGACTATGTGCTCAGGACCGAGGCGAGCAATTCCAATAAAGATGGCCATGCAACCAAGAAAGTCGCCCATATCAACGATGGTCAGTGGCACCATTTCGCCGTTTCCTTCAACCAGCGTGCGCTCAAGTTTTATGTCGATGACGTGAGGATAATCAATATCCCCAACGCCAAGCCCGGCGCAGGTTGGGTTGATTTCTGGTCGGGGCACAATGACAACGGCCGTCCTACCTATCTGAAGAATGTCCGCATCGGCAAGGGCGCAGTCGAGCTATACGGCCAAAACGTCACCAACACCATCGATGTCGACAAGGTCGATCCCAACGTCATCGCCAAGACTCAGGCCGACGCCGTTGCCAAGGCTATGACCGAGTCCGGCAAGTTCGTGACCAACAACATCCTCTTCGACACAGGCAAGGCCACCCTCAAGGAAGAGTCCATGACTGACATAAAGGCGGTCGCTGAATACATGAAGGCTAACCCTTCAGTCCGATTCGAGGTTCAGGGCCACTGCGACAACCAGGGCTCCGATTCCGTCAACGATCCTCTCAGCCAAAAGCGTGCAGAGGCCATCGTAGCCGAACTCGTTAAGCTTGGCGTTGACGAGTGGAATCTCCGCGCAGTGGGCAAGGGCTCGCATGAGCCGGTTGCCGACAACAACACGGAAGCAGGCCGCGCACAGAACCGCCGCGTCGAATTCATCAAGAAGTGACAATGAAAAGATATTTCACCATCCTTGCAGCCGCATCAATCCTATTGTGCGGCTGCAATGCTGAAACAGCAGAAGTTTCGGCGCTTGTAAAGACCATCACCGTATCGGGCAGCGCAATCAACAACAACACCATCACTGCCACCCTCACATACGATGACCAGCAGAGGCTCGTCGAGTACGAAGTGTCGGGCACCGAGGAGGGCTCGCAGGATGCCTTCCGCACCCTGACGCAGGAGGTGACATATGAGGAGGGCACGATCACAGTTTCAGGTCCGGACATGTATTTCAAATACAACCTGAACGCCGAAGGATGGCCCATCGACTGCAAGATCCGCAGCGGCGTCGACGGAGAGTGGCTGCAGTTCGAGTCCTACGAGTGGAGCGACTCCTACCCCACCCTCATCGACAACGACTACTTCCCCATCAGGGAAGCCTGCACATGGGAAGATGGCAATCTGACACGTCTGGACTACAAGGGCCAGTTCGCGATGCAGACCATCACCAACTACTCCTACCAGGACGTGGCCGCCGGATGCAACATCCCGATCTGGATGTTCACCTACCCCAATGACCTTCTCACGGAACTCAACCTCAACTGGTTCCTCCTGCCGGGCACCTTGTGTGCGAAGCTCATCTATCAGGCCGAGGAGAGCCAGTACGACTGGGATACCGACGACTGGGTACCTTCGGGCAAGACCACATACTACTATGACCTCGACAAGGCGGGGCGCATATCATCGATCAAGGCCGTGACGGCCATCGACGGCGATGAGGACGCTTCCCAGGAACAGGTCGCATTCTGGAAATTCACCTATTGACATGGCCGGGAAACGTCTTGTAGCTGAATTGCTGTCTTTGACCGCACTGTCGATGCTCCTTGTCGGCTGCACATCAAGGGAGGACCGCAGGATCATCGGCGAATGGGCTCCCGTCCGCACGGAGATATACAATGCCGATGGACTTTTGGAGACTCTGGAGGGCATCGGCATGGACGAGAAGACGTGCCATGTCATATTCGACCGCAAATACCTCACCTTCGTCGGTGAGGAACTTTTCGGCATCTATCACTACGACAGCGAGAACGCAATCCTGGCATTTGTCGGCGACTTCTCGTTCCGCGTGCAGGAGCTGTCGGAAACCAGCCTGATCCTCGTTGAGAAGGAATTGGTGAAGACATACGATGACGACGGGGAGGTGATGTCGGAGGGCGAATACACCTACATCTTCTACTACGAACGCTGCAAATAGCGTCAGGACAAGAGGGCGAGAAGACCGCTTACGGCCATGAAGGCATAGACGATCTTGCGAAGGGTCACGACATCGATGCGGTCATAGACGCGCCCCCCGAGCCAGATACCGATGACAACAGTCGGCACAGCCATCAACCAGGCTTTGCCGACTGTTTGCGTTACAAAGCCGCTTGATGCGCGGAAGAGCGTCATCATGCAGTTCCCCAGGACGAAATATGCGGATGAAAGGGCTATGTACTGCTCCTTTGTCTTTGTGCACGAAAGGAAATAGATGACCGCCGGGGGCCCCTGCATCGCGAAGAAACCGCCCATCAGCCCCGAAAGCGTACCCATGCATATCTGGACGGGCACCGTCGGCTTCATGTGGATCCGCTCGCTGAAAAAGAAGAAATAGATGCTGACCGCGATGAGGATTGCCCCGACGACGCGCTTCAAGATGTGGTCGTCGATCATTGCCACTGCCTTGACGGCGAAGAACGACACCACGAGGAAAGTGACCAGTATCGGAAGGAGCTTGTTCCACTGGAGATGCTTGCGCATCCTGATGGCCGTCAGGACGACGCACACAATCGCCAGCAGGCCCGAAAGAGCCGTGGCTTCGCCGTAGGTGGGCATGATGAATGGCAGTATCGCCATGATGAAGATGCCGAAACCGAAGCCTGTCACCCTCTGGGTGAAGCTCGCGCCGAGCGAGAAGACAAGCAGGAGAATGATTGAAGCGGTGCTCATACCCATACGTCAGGCGCCTCGCGATCAGCTGTAGAACGAGTTGAGCAGCGCGTTGAATGCCCTTCCCGGAAGTATTGCCTTGAGCGGAAGCGAAAGCTTCTGCACAAGGCTCGCGATCGGGTAGCGCAAACGCGGATGGCGGGACACTATGATGCGCGATATCTTTCGCGCCAGCACGTCCGGCGTCAGGCCGCCCTGCTCGTCGCTCTCGAAGCTTTCGATTGAGTGCATCAGCCTCGGATATGCCGCAGCCGCCTCTTCCGAGACGGTCTTGCGCCTTGCCGCGGTGAAGCCTGTCGCGAAATCTCCCGGCTCTATGAGGATCACCTTCACGCCGGTGCCGGCAAGCTCCATCTGCAGAGACTCCGCAAGTCCTTCAACAGCGAACTTGCTGGCGGCATAGAAGCCCTGGAAAGGCAACCCCATGCGCCCGCCCAGCGAGCTGAAGCAGATTATGCGGCCACTGCCCTGGCTGCGCATCACCGGCAGCACCGCCCTGGCGAAACGCACCTGCCCGCCGAAGTTGGTGTCCATCTGCAGCTGCCAATCCTCGTCGGATGTGAACTCCACCGGACCGCCTATGCCCATGCCGGCATTGTTGACCAGCACGTCAATGCGCCCCTCAGCCGCCACCACGGCGGCCACGGCGGCATCGGCATCGCCGCTGTTGCGCACGTCGGCACGCAGATAGTTCACTCCCGGCTCCGGCTCGACGTCGCGCCTCACCGTTCCGTATACCTTGTGCCCGTCCAGGACGAGCTGCCGCGCCATCGCGAGACCGAATCCGGATGACACGCCTGTGATCAGTATTACCATTCTTTCAAGGGAAGTTCTATGCCCAGGTCCTTCGCCGCCTGCACCAGCGTGTCGAGCGCGAAGACGATCTGTTCGGGTTTATGTTCGCTTATGACGTCGAAGCGCAGGCGCGCCTTGTTCTTCGGCACCGCGGGGTGCACTGCCGGAGGCACAAGGATACCCCTGTCTTCCAATTCGTTGCTGAGAGCCACGGCATCCTCGTCCTTGCCGACAAGCACCGGCAGGATTGCGCTCTCACCGGCAAGGCAGATGTCGAGATGGCGTTTCTTCGCCTCCTCGACGAAGCAGCGTATGTTGGCGTGCAGGCTCTCCATGATCGCGGGATTGCTGCGGAGCTGGCGGATTGCCTCAAGCGAGCCTGCAGCGAGTGCCGGGGAGATGCCGACGCTGAACACGAAGCCCGGCAGGTTGTAGCGGAAATAGTCGACCAGCGCCTTTCTGCCGGCGATGTATCCGCCGCAGGTGCCGAGTCCCTTCGACAACGTGCCGTACTTGATGTCTATGTCATCCGATGCGAGGTGGAAATACTCGTCGACTCCGCCTCCGGCAGCACCGAGAACGCAGGAGGAATGTGCCTCGTCGACCATCAGGAAGCAGCCGTACTGCTTCTTGATGCGTATGAAGCCGGGGACGTCCGAGACGTCACCGTCCATGCTGTAGACGCCCTCGATGACTATGAGGACCTTCTCGAAGTATTTCCTCTGCGCCTTGAGTATCTGCTCGAGGGCCTGGAGGTCGTTGTGCGGGAAAGGCTTGGCGGTCGCCTCGGAGAGACGGCAGCCCTGCTCGATCGAGTTGTGCGCGAGCGCATCGTAGAGGATCAGGTCGTTGCTGCCGCAGAAATTGCCGACCACCGTGACGTTCGTGGAATGTCCGCCCACGAGCACCAAGGCCGCTTCGGCATTCTTCCACTCGGCTATCGCCTTCTCCAGTTGGGCATGGACCGGCTTCTCGCCGGCAAGCAGGCGGCTTCCGCTGGCACTCGTGCCCCATCGGTCGATTGCGGCCTTTGCCGCGTCATTGACCTCCTTGCGCCCGCTCATTCCAACGTAGTTGTAGCTTCCGAAGTCGAGATAGCTTCTCCCGCCCACCACGCTGGTGTCCAGCAGCGGCGAGTCGTGCACCACGAAATAGGGATCCCTCGCTCCGCTGCCCAGAAGCGCTTCACGACGCTCGCGGAAATGGATGTATTCGGGGCTTGCCTCAAAGTCGGTGATGGGCTTGCGTACGGTCAGTTGCCGCCGCCGCGAGTCGTCTCCGGTGCCGTAGAGCAGACCGGAGAGCACTGTCACCGCACCGTTTACGGTGGCGCAGGACTGATAGGATTCGGTCGGAATCATCACTCCGAAGCTGTCCTCCGCGCGGGTTATGATGGAGAGAATCTGAAGGCTGTCGCCGCCCAAGTCCTCTATGAAGTTTGCGTCAGGGTTGATGCTGTCCGCCGGCACGGAGAGCACCTGCGAGAAGATGCCGCGAACCATCATGAAGAGTTCTTCGGTCTGACGGTCACGCTCCTGGGACGGCGCCTTGCCTTCGGGTGCCACTTCGTCGTCCTTGCGCGGCGAAAGGCTCAACTCCTTCGTGGGAAGGATTCCGGACTCTATCGCCTTCTTGACAGCTATCCTCTTCACCTTGAACCCGTTGGCCACGGGAAGGGATTCTCCGGTAACAAGCGCCTTTGTCAGGCGGGAATAGACTGGCAGCTCCTTGTTGGCAACCCGGATCTCACGGGCGAGCTTGTCAAGGAATGCCTTGTCATCGATCATCTCACCCACAGAGGCCAGGAAAGCGATGTCTTCGTAGTGGCTCTGCTTGCGGGAGAGGCCTACAATGGCATATTGCTTCATGCCGGGGATGTGGATGAATCTGTCCTCCAGTTCGTCGGGATAGACATTCTCGCCGGACTCGTTTATTATGACCTCCTTGAGGCGTCCCTCGACAAAAATCTGGTGCGGGCTGTCGACCATGCGGACGATGTCGCCGGTCGAGAACCAACCATCCTCGTCGAGGTCTGCAGGCAGTCTCTGTCCATCCACGATGCGCGCGTCGTGCAGCCCCTTGCCGCGTATCTGCAGTTCACCGGTCTTGCCCGGCTTTCCGCCCTTCTCGGTCCCGAGCGGGCGAAGGCGGTATTCGGTTCCTCCAAGAGGCTGGCCGATGCTGCCCAGTGTACGGTTGTCCAGGCGCATCGAAGTCTCGAAGCTGGTGATTGCGGTCTCGGTCATTCCGTAGCCGCAGATTGTATAGTAGCCCAGCGCATTGAGCAGCTTCAGGCTGGAGGCGTCGGTATGGCTGCCGCCGAGCACTATGCTTCGAATCTCGTTGCCGAAAAGCTTCTTGCGAGTGCCGTAGAACATGTGCGAAGCCATCCTGAGCCCCCTTCGAGGGAAGACGGACTGGACGGCAAGGCTGATGTTGAGTTGTGCCTTGAAGAGGCTGCGCTCCGCGATGCCCCGCTTGTTCACCTCCGCCATCAAACTACGGCTCAAGCTGTTGGCGAGCAGCGGCACGGCCACTATCTGGCTCACACGACACTTCTGCGAAGTCCTGGTGATGGTCACGGGTGAGCGGTCCTTGAGATAGACGGTGCTGTAGCCGAGGAAATGGCTCCAGATGAAGATGCCGGCGAAGCCGAGCACGTGATGGAAAGGCAGGAAGGCCAGGGTCCTGAAGGCGACATTGTCTATGAGCAGGTGGTTCTTGCGGAAGACCGCGCTCGAGAAGCAGGCAAGTTCGCAGAGAGTCTCCTCGTCATAGATGAACAGGCGGCTGTCGGAAGTGGTGCCGCTGGTACAGAGGGCCACGTCGTGGCCCCAGATCGGAACATAGTTCAACTCCCTTGCGACGGGAGCCTCATCCCCCTCTTCCCTTGCGGCAAGATAGTCAAGCCTGGCGAGGGAGTCAAGTTCGTCGGGAAGGCTCTCAAGTACCTGTGCAGTCTGGACCACGATGTCGGAGACGAGCACCTGGACGTAGTCCGGGGAGATGTCATGCAACCTGGCCGACACGATGCCCTTGCAGCCGGCCTGGGACATAAGGACTGCCGCCTTCTCGTCTGCCATCGAGGCATCCAGGAGAAGCACGTCGTGGCCCGAACGGACCAGTCCCCAGAACAACGGGAACCACTCCTTGCATGAATCGAGTGATATCGCGATGCGGCCCGTGGTGCCGAACCTGGCTTGGAATTCAAGTGCCCATGCGTCGCAAATGTAGGCCTGTTGGTTGAAACTCAGGAATTTTTCCTTCTCACCCTCCAACCACACCGCGGCAGGAATGGAACCGTGAGCACAGATGAGCTTGTAGAGGTTTGCGAATGTCTTCTGCTGTGACAGCAATTCACAATCGCGCTCGACATCATATTTGTATGCCATGACTGCAGGTTTTTGTACAAGCCACTAACCTGCATTATTCATAGCCGCCCGACGATTTCTTCTTGATTCCTGCCCCAGG